>Ga0187780_10002412_pt1 | contig 14074 bp, 10 predicted proteins | sample 1015_Q2_SP10_20__FD_132429 | JGI IMG/M metagenome (GOLD analysis project Ga0187780, IMG submission 132429) | Tropical peat soil microbial communities from peatlands in Department of Meta, Colombia - 1015_Q2_SP10_20_MG | ecosystem: Environmental > Terrestrial > Soil > Wetlands > Peat | place... | reverse complement strand
CGTCTCGGATTTGCTCGAGGTATTGCTGGAGCACTCGGCATGAGAGCGCTGGTCCATGTATATCGTGGAGATCTGAATGAGGCAGCAGCGTGTATGACTGAGGCACACAATGTTTTTGGTAGTGGTACCATGCCTGATCATAACATTTTCAGTCAGGTTGCCATCCCCGAAATGATGCTGGCTCTTGAAAGGGCAGATAAAGAGAGTGTCCTGGTCGCTGCGGAAAGGCTGGAACGGATGTTGACCGCAACAGATTTTCCACTCCAGGGACTGGCTTTACTTGGCGAGGCTCAAGTGATGATCGGCGAGCACGAACGAGCGCTGATCCTGGCAGAGGAACTCATGGCACATGTATCGCCGCCAGATAATGGATTTGCGATCGCACTTGGGAGTCGTATGCAGGGTCTTGCTCAACAATCGCTCTCTCGATCTACCCAGGCTATCGCATCTCTGGATGACGCATTTCGTGCGTTCACGAGAGTGGAAATGCCGTTCGATGCTGCTCGTGCTCGCCTGGAATGGGCAACACTAGTTGCTGCCAGTGATACAGATTTAGCCGTGGCTGCTGTGCAGGAAAGCCTGGAGGTCTTCGAACGCCTGGGTGCGCGGCGCTATGTCCGTCGTGCCCGGAGCATGCTCTACAAACTCGGTGCCCGTCCTCGAAGTACAGCACCGAGGTCAAGAGATGCGATACCTCTGAGTGACCGTGAACGCGAAATCGTCTTGCTGCTTGCCGAGGATCTGACCAATAATGAAATCGCCGAGCGACTGGTTATTAGTCCACGCACTGTAACAACTCACCTGGATCGCATCTACACCCGTCTTGGCATCAACTCGCGTACTGCCCTGGTGCGTTATGCTATTGAGGCTGGCCTGCTACCATCAGAACACTGATTACGTGATCTGGACCTTTTCCCTTCGTCTCGTCATATAAATTACGTAATCCAAGAGCCTCGCGTTACGTATTTCAACAGACACTCCTGAAAGGCATTACCCCTTATACTCAGAACATCTTAACAGACGGTGAAATGTTCTCGAAATTCTCGAGTGTAAAACAAAGTCTTCAAAGGAGTCAAGTCTATGTCAATAACAGAAGCAGAAAACAAGGCACTACTACATCGTATCTTATGAGGAAATGTTCAACCTAGGAAATCTCGCACTGGCAGATGAGGTAATCGCTCCTGATTTTATCAATCACGCGAATCCTCCTGGAATGAATAGTCGTGGTCCCGAATCGGCGCGACAGGTGGTTATGATGTTGCGAACCGCCTTTCCCGACGTGAACTACACGATTGAGGAGATGGTGGCCGAAGGGGACATGGTTGCATGCCGCATGACCATGAGTGGAACCCATCAGGGCTTATTGATGGGGATTGCTCCGACAGGTCGCTTAGTTCAGCAACAAGCTCAGATGCATTTTGTGCGCTTCAAAAATGGCAAGGTGATAGACATCGGGCGCTAAGGGATGATCTCGGGATGATGCGGCAACTTGGTGTCGTTCCGGCACCAGCCGAATTACGATGAACCATCGCTAAGAGAAACTCTCTGTTTATTGAAGGTAGGAGGAAACACATGTCTTCACGCATAAATAGTATGCCCGAGATGAGCTTTGAGAAAACACAAGCTCATTCTGGTCGATCAGTCCGCATTCAAGCACTTGTGTCCTGGGCAGCAGCTTTTCTACTTCTCTCACTGATATTGTGGCTCTCCGGTGCCCTACCGCTAGGCGCATTCGACGACGTCCTGAGTGTCGGGGCTGCCGTTTTGGCGCTCGTTGTATTAGTGATCATCTCTAGCGAGATACGGAAGCATGAGCCATGGGCTAGCGTCACACTTGTACTGGGAATCACTGGTATGACACTTGTGCTGGCAGGCGATACCTTGCAACATGTCTACTTCCACTCACTGCCCCCCAGCGATCCCAATAAAGGAACGATCTGGATCGTAACATTCACTCTCCGCGATTGGCTTGGCAACGGACTCTTCTATGCTAGCCTTATCCTGCTCGGTGGGTTGCTCATGAGTGAAGGGAGACGGTGGATAGGTATCCTGGCAATTGCCAACGGGGTACTTGGCTATCTCGACATGGCCTTTGCGTCAGCGCTTGGCCTGCCTCCGCACACGAATTTCTTGCTGCTGGTCGTCTGGGAGGTCGTGCTCGGGTTCACCTGGTGGCGAAAGTCAAGCCGGAGAGACGAGACTCGGTCGGATCTTACAGCCGTTCGTGAACAAATGGCGGAGAGTCGCGGAATGCAGGCCGGAGAGTCGGCGGCTCGGAGCTAAGGCGACTCGAGGTCGTAGGTTGCGCTCCGTTTTGGTCTTCCGAGCACTCCACAACAGTCGAGATGGGAGCATCTCACATACAGAACTGAAAGGAACACAAGCCATGTACGCAAGAGTCACGCTGGCTCAGCTTCAGCCAGGCAAGGTAGGCGAGTTACTCCAATTTCTTCGGGACAACGTGGTACCAGCAGCTCAGGCACAGCAAGGGTTCAAAGGGTTGCTTCTGCTGACCGATGACAACACCAACAAAGGCATCGCTCTCGCTTTGTGGGAGACCGAGGCTGATATGGTGGCGAGCGAGGCCAGCGATGGCAATTATACGGTGCAACTTGCCAGGGGTGCCCGCTTTTTCGCAGCGCCGCCCGTTCGAGAAGCCTATCAGGTGAGTATCAATGTGTGATCCCTGGCATCTCAACACGTGAGAGTTGACATCAAAAGGAGGAAAAGATATGGCCAGGGTACAGGACATTTCAAAGGAGATGGATAAAAAACCCTCTCCTGGTCGATCCGCGTTGAGCAAGGTGGCCGCTATTGCCCTGCTGGGCACCTCCCTGGCCTACTTTGCCAATCTACTATTGGCGTTTATCGCCGCACAAACGTTTATTCTGCCTCTCCTGATTCTTGGGGTTGTGACCCTGCTTGGGGCGGCTCTCTGCTTCTTGCGCTTCCGTTGGGCACCTGCGGTAGGTGCAGCGGTCGCACTGGGAGCAATCTCGGTTCAGATGAGTGTGCCGATTAACCAGTACTTCATCACGCACCCGAGTGATGCCGCGTCCTTTATCACTTTGATAACCATTCTGTCCTTTGGCCTGGTGGGGATGATTGCTGGTATCACGGCCACGCTACAGAACTATCGCAACCCCGGAGCTTCTGCCCCTGGCAACTTGCGTTTCCTGCTGACGAGCTTCACTACCTTTGTGGTGGGTATGATGGTCGTTTCGCTGATCGTTGCAGCCAATCCTCCAACTAGTGCTAGCAGTACGACGACGAATGGTGAGCCAACGGTGCATATGTCGGCTACCGCCTTTGTGCAAAACGTCGTGCTGGTGCCAAAGGGGGCTAAACTTCTCCTGGTTGATGATGGCAACGTTGAGCATGTGCTGCGCAATGGTTTCTGGAAAGCTGATGGCTCGCAGATGAGCAGCGTGGAGCCGGGCGCACCGCTGGTCAAGGATGTGACAGTCAATGGTGGCTCGGTAGACATTGGTCCTTTTGCTACTGCTGGCACGTATCACATTTATTGTACAATTCACTCTCAGATGAATTTGACCATTGTGGTGCAATAGCTCGAGCAAGGAGTACCCCGATGCATGCTCCGCCTCAGTTGACGAAGACAACCGTGAGCCCTGGCAAGAGTAGCACAAATGGCTCGCGCTTGCATGGACGATTGCTGATCATTGCCAGAGTCGTGTGGGTGGCAGTGGTTGTCTTTGCTCTGAGCATCTTCCTTGTGAGCCTTCCCGCGTATTTTGCGCAACTTCAGACCGTGTGTACTGGCGTGACGTGCGTGTACAGCTACGGGCAACTCACTCCTGGTAGCGCACAGGCACTGCATACTCTTGGCCTTTCCATCAGCGCTTATACGATATCTACCTTTATACTCGTCACTGCCTCGACGCTGGTCTCTTTTGGGGTCGCCGGCCTGATCTTCTGGCGCAAATCTGATGATTGGATGGCCATGTTCGTCTCGCTGTTCCTTGTGACCTTTGGCGTAAACTTTAGCATCCAGGCCCAGGCAATCCTGGCAACGAACGTGCACACGGCCTGGTACTGGTCACTCACGATGTTGATCGGCCTTGGGTATATTTCGCTCAACCTGCTTTTGTATCTCTTTCCCGATGGACGGTTTGTTCCCCGCTGGACGCGCCCACTGGCAGTTTTCGTGGTCGCGAACAACATTTTATTGAACGTCGTTCCTGTTCCGATCTCCACGTATCCTGCCTGGATGCTCGGTGCCATATATCTGATCAATGGCGGGTCCGGCGTTATCGCACAAATCTACCGTTACGTTTGCGTTTCCAATACCGTGCAGCGTCAGCAAACCAAGTGGGTGGTGTTCGGCTTGGCAGCGGCAGCGCTAGTGATTCTTGGCAGATTAGTGCCGTTGCTGATCTTTCCCTCGCTCAGTACCTCGAGCTCACCCTATGTCCTGGTCTCTACCTATCTCTACCCGCTTGGCTTACTACTCATCCCGCTGACGCTTGGCTTCGCCATCTTACGCTATCGTCTATGGGACATTGATATCTTGATTAATCGTACGCTTGTCTATGGCACGCTGACCGCTCTTCTGGCCTTGATCTACGTTGGGCTCATCTTTGGATTGCAATACCTGCTGCGGGGCATTATCAACCAGAATAACGGTGTTGCCATCGTGGTCTCTACGCTCATCATTGCCGCCCTATTCCAGCTCTTGCGCCATCGCATTCAGGCCATGATCGACCGCCGTTTCTACCGTCGCAAGTACGATGCTGTCAAAACGTTGGAAGCCTTTAGCGCCACTCTTCGAAATGAGGTAAACTTGACAGAGTTAAGCGAGCAGTTAGTTGCCGTAGTCCAGGAGACCATGCAGCCAACGCACGTCACACTCTGGTTACGCACACCTGGTCAGGTGAGAAGACCTGTCCCCGATCAACTGACTGAGTTAAACAGCATGGTAGGAAAACAGGAAAGCACTATCGAAAGCAACGAGTAGTTCCACTTGCACTGATGGAGGAACAAATTATGAACAACCTGTCCGCGCATGAAGCACACATGAGCTACATTCTCAACCTGGCAGATATCTCACAAGGAGATCTTGAACATGTCGGTGCGAAAGCTGCCATATTGGGTGAGCTGGTACAGACTGATTTTCCAGTACCGGACGGCTTCGTCCTGACCACCAACGCCTTTGATTGCTTCCTGAGCGCCAACGCCCTTGGCCCGGAGATCACTCCAGAAGACGTGATCGCTGCAAGGCTTCCGACTGACGTTGCCGATGTTCTGCTGACGGCAGTCGGTGCGCTCGGTGATATTCCTCTGGCAGTCCGCTCCTCCGGGGTCGCCGAAGACCAGACTTTCGCCTCGTTCGCTGGTCAGTACGAAACAGTCCTCAACGTGCGTGGGGGGGAGGCTTTGATAGCTGGCGTGCAGCGCGTCTTCGCTTCTGCCTTCAGTCCACGTCTCGCCGTCTACCATGCCGCTCAGGGGCAGCATATGCGAGGCCGTATGGCCGTCCTCGTCCAGCGCCAGGTCGAGGCCTCGGCGGCTGGGGTGGCCTTCACCGCCAACCCGGTGACAGGCGACCGTTCCGATACGGTCATCAGTGCTGTCCATGGTTGCGGCGAGCGTTTGGCTTCCGGCCAGGCGATGCCTGATGAATGGATCGTTCATAACCAAGAGGCCGTCTGCCGGGCATCACGAGAAGGAGCTATCGATGCTGACCAGGCGCTGGCTGTTGCGGAATTGGGACGCCTCGTCGAAGCGCATTTTGGCGGGACGCCTCAGGACATCGAGTGGGCCCTGGTCGGGGATGAACTCTTTCTGCTCCAGGCTCGCCCTATCACAGCCCTGTCTGAGCCTGTTAGATGGGAAACCTCACAGCAGGGCCCCTGGGCACGTCACATCCGGCTTGGCGAGTGGCTGGGCGATCCGGTGACACCACTCTTCGCAAGTTGGGGACTTCCTGGGATAGAGGATCGACTCTACTACAACTTCCACCATCTTGCTGGAACCCCGATCCCACGACCAATACATCTATACGTCAACGGCTGGTACTTTTGCGCACTTGACTTCCTTCCGTCGAGTCCCACCAGCATGCTCTGGAAGCTCCTGCGCTATGCATTACCGAAGGCGCTGGTTCATCCGAGACGGGTGGCCATGACGATGCCCTTTACTGCACGGTTCGGTGTCGAGGTGTATGTGCGTGAGTGGCGTGCGGAACTGTTGCCACAGTATCAAATGCTCGTACAGGAGAACGCTTCACGCGCGGACCAACTCGATGCACTTGGCCTTATTCGCCTCGTTGATGAACTTGTTGATGTTGCTGGTGACTATTTTACCTCGATCACAGCCGTTGCCGGATTTGCCTGGAAGGCAGAGATGCCCCTGGCTGCTTTCTATCACAAGTATCTTTTCCCGCGCACCGGCGGCAGCTACCAAAAGCTCCTCTGCGGGCTTTCAGCTTGTTCGCTTGTCTCCAATGAACACGCTGTCGTGTGTCTCGACTGGTTCCACCCGACTGTAGGTGAGCAGAACTCATCGCATATCACTGAGTCTGATCTGTCAACTGAAGCAAAACTCGGAATTGCCGGGAAAGAACGCTTGCAGGCTGAGGCCCAGGCTCGCATGGCACTGGCACAAGAACCGAAACTGCTGGCCCGTTTCGAGAAACTGCTGGCTACCGCCCAGCGTTTCGGTCGGATTCGAGAGGAACAGGTTGCCTCCCTTACGCTCGGCTGGCCGGTAATGCGGTGCGCTCTACTGAATCTTGGTGGGATTCTGGTGGAGCGTGGTATCCTGCTCATGGCAGAGGACATCTACTTTCTGACACGGGCCGAACTTCTGGCAGCTCTCTCTGAAAGTGAATCAGGTGGAATTCTGGTATCGGTAGTGAAAGAACGAAGGCAGATCTGGGAGCGCCAATGCTGCCTGACCCCTCCACTCATACTCGGTGAAATGACACCAATGATGAAACGGGACTTTGAAAGAACTGAAAATATACTCAGGCAAGCGGGGAAGCGACCAATCGGAAAAGGACTTGTTGGAATGCCTGCAAGCCCTGGTCGCGTTAGTGGATCGGTTCGTGTTATCCGAACCCCTGGCGAGTTTCACCGCTTGCAGCCCGGAGAGATACTCATCGCACCGGTGACGACACCTGCATGGACACCCCTCTTCACACATGCTGCAGCCGTAGTGACCGACAGCGGTAGCCCACTTGCTCATGCTTCGCTAGCCGCACGTGAGTTCGGCATTCCTGCGGTCGTTGGTACTGGCAACGCCACCACACGTTTACGTGATGGACAATTGGTGCAGGTGGACGGAAACACCGGGTTAGTGGAGGTGCAATCATGAACGTTTCCCCGAACCGAAAAAGTTGGATCACAACTGAGCAATGGAGCTTTCTCCACGAGGCGCTCGCCGCGTCATCAGCGCTCTCCGCTGCCAACAAACTGGGCGTGCTGGCGCGGCTCGATGCAGGCCCAGCAGATGTGATGACTCTCGCACACGACTGCGCTATCAGTGAGCGCGGTGCTCGCCTGCTGCTAGCTGCTCTGTGCAGTTTGGGATTGATCGAGGAAGGCGCGAATGGTTTGTATGATGCTGCTCTGCCCAACCTTGTCCAAATGACCATGTGGGTTACACCCTGGGAACAACTCACAGGGGTAATACGCATCGGTCAACCGGAAAGAGCCGGGGATAGCGCTGTAGGAGCTTCTATACTCTATCCTGATGTGATTGCTCACCTGGGTTCCTGGTTTGCTCTGGCAGCTGAGCGTGCTGCCGATTACCTGATCACCAGGGGACAATGCGTGCTGGACCTCGGCATCGGAGCGGCTCCCTGGAGCCTTGCACTCTCTGGCCGAAACTCGGATATCCGGGTGACGGGAGTGGATGTACCATCGGTCCTGGAAGTGACACGGCAAGTGGTTGCGAACAGGGGGTACGCCGACCGCTTTGACTACCTGAGTGGTGACCTGTTCACCATTGATCTGGACCGCTCAGCGTATGATCTGGCAATCGCCGGTAACCTCTGTCACCTGTTCGATGAACCATCCAATCGTCATCTGCTCGCTCGCCTCTTCAATGCCCTACGCCCAGGAGGTACACTGGCGATTCTGGATGCCCTGCCCAATGAACGACTCGATGGTCCACGGTCGGCCATGCTCTACGCCCTGGGTTTACTGCTGCACACGAACCGCGGGCAGGTCTACCCATTTTCGACCTATTTTGGCTGGCTACGAGAGGTTGGTTATGAGGCTATCGAGTGCGTGGATCTTTCTACAACCCCGCAGTTCAGTCTGATTATGGCCAAACGACCATAGACGAATGATATGTCACGGAGAAACCTGTACCACAATCACATAATCTTAACCGATTCTTGACCTGAACTCAATTTCCCTAACTCTTCCACCATTTATGATAATCAGGGTTATTGTCGATATTTTCTGAACTTTTTCAAGGGAGTTTATGTATGTCTAAGCACACCACGCATAATCGTCGACCAATGCTTGTCACGATCACCATTACTTGTATCATTTTGCTTGCCTTTTTACCTGCTGGAGTCCTGACATTACTTTCAACTACCTCCTCGCCAGCACGTGCTGCGGGCGTCTCACCCGCTACAGTGCTCATCCATCCGGGGATCAAGAAGGTCAGTCAGGCCACCCCTTTCCCTCCTACCACCGCCTTTTGCTTAAAGAACTACAACATTCTGTGCTACCAACCAGGACAGATACAGCAGGCATACAACTTGCCTCCACTCTTCAATCAAGGAATCACGGGCAAGGGACAGACAATCATTATCGTTGATTCTTTCGGCTCACCAACGATCGGCAGGGATTTGAAGACCTTCGACGACGCTTTCGGCTTGCCAGCGCCTCCATCATTGACGGTGATACAACCGGCAGGACCGGTTGCTCCTTACCGGCCTACACCGACTCGTATTGGCTGGGCAGGTGAGACGAACCTCGATGTGGAGTACGCTCATACTATGGCTCCAGGCGCCAACATCCTCCTCGTCGAAACGCCGAGCTCGGAGGAGGAAGGCATCACCGGTTTTCCAGACATCATCAAGGCCGAGAAATATGTGATCGACCACCACCTTGGCGGGGTCATTAGCCAAAGTTTCAGCGCTACAGAACAGACGTTCTCCTCCGCGCAGCAACTCCTGTCCCTCCGCGGTGCTTACATTGATGCTTATCATCACAACGTGACAGTGCTAACCGCCTCCGGCGATAGCGGCGCGGCCGATGTCAAGTTCAACGGCACGACCTACTACACTTTCCCGGTGACATCGTGGCCCGACAGCGATCCTCTTGTCACTGGAGTTGGTGGAACTCAACTTCACCTGAATGCTCAGGGTCAGCATACGGCACCCGACAATGTTTGGAACGATACTTACAACGTGCCTACCAATGAGTTCATCTTTGGCAACGCTGGTCCCAATCCCCTCGCAGGTGGCGGTGGGAAGTCGATCATCTTTGCGCGGCCTTCGTATCAGAATGGGGTGAAGTCGGTGGTGGGAGCCCGCCGTGGCGTTCCCGACATCTCTATGAGTGGGGCTTGCAATGGAGGGGTGGTTTACTACCAGAGCTTCGCCGGTCAGGCACCCGGCTGGTATGTGGTGTGCGGCACAAGCGAGGCCACCCCTCTCTTGGCTGGGGTCGTTGCTCTGGCTGACCAGGTCGCACGTCATCCCCTGGGACTGATCAATCCCGCCCTCTATTCCCTGTCGACTTCTGGATCTCCTGGCATTGTCGACGTGAAGAAAGGCAACAACACCGTGACATTCACCCAGGGTGGCACTCAGCACACCGTGACTGGTTTCTCTGCTCTGCCTGGCTATGATCTGGCGTCGGGAGTCGGCACAATCGATGCAGCCAGGTTCGTCTTTGAGCTGGCACGATTGGCCGGGTAGCAAGCTTACCTTGTGCTGGCCCCTTAGTCAATAGGGCTTGCCGTGAGTGCCATCGCCATCCAATTTCAGAAGTGGTATGGCACTCACTGGACGGCCTGTAACGAAGCGACATTTTATTGAGGATCGGATGATAGGTCGATCATTAAAATGGCGTCACCAACTTCACACTTGTCTCGTGCAGTATGCCATCGGGTGTGTGTATCACGATGCGTATCTCCCAGTTGCCCGGCATAGAGAGTTCCCCGGTTCCGCTGAAATGTCCTTTACCATCAGGCTGTAGAGTGATCGTATCGGTGCCCATATCCATGTCCAACATGGTCGTGTAGAGAGAAACGCCTATATTTGTCGCAGGTTTCCCTGTAGCAGTATCTATTGCGCTCACTGTAAAGACGTTCGTGCCAAAGTGATTGGGATTGACGCTTAAAGTGACCTTAAATGTACCATCTTTCGTAGGCGCAGTTGTAGTAAAAGCCTGTGGTTGATTTCCTGATTGCTGTTGTTGTGGCTGCGCAACTGCAATCGGCGATAACGTACCCGCGAACACGTCCATCAGGCCGGCGCAGATTAATATACCTATGCCCAAGACTGATTCCCAGCGCAGTACTCTGCTAAGTACCTGGGTCTTTTTCGTCAATCGTTCTTCGCGTATTCTTACTTGTTGAGCAAGTAATTTCGTGGCTCGACCTGGTTCAGCGGTCTTAGTTACCGCCTGTTGGCCGTTGAGAGTTGTGGGGGGGATTTGCTCTGCTGTCTCGGTTCGACTTTGCACTACTTGTAAGCGATTCGCGGCATACCTATACTTCTGATACTCTTTTTTCAGGCGCGGACGCAGTAGTCCTACGTGAATTGTGCTGGTGACCAATAGTCCGCCTATCAGAGCAATTTTGACGAGGAGCGCTCGTCCATATGCGGTGCTCACTAATTGCTGCCAGGAAGTCAGGTGAAAAGCTGCGTTGAATGGACCAGTTACGGCCATGATGAGCACACCGGCGAGTACCAACGGAGTAAAGTAGGGAAGTACGGTAACCAGGGAACGAGCCTGCTCGGGGATGTGTAACCGTTTTAAGACTGGTAGATAGTTGGTCGCAATGTACAATATTCCACCTACCCATAGCGATGCTGCCAACAGGTGCAGCCAATCTATGATAATCGCATACGAGACGATGTCTGGATTGACCGCTGCCGCGTGACCCGACATCGTGAGGGCAATCAATAAAGCTGATGCGAGGACCAGGTTCGCAATGGGTAGTACTGTCTTAGCGATACGCGAATGCTGTTGTTCAAAGATCATATAGACGGCCAGAATCATTGCTAACAAGATGACTACTTCGCGCATCATCCAGTAGATTCCAAATCGCCCGCTTGTGGCCAGTCCCACGAGTAACGCCGGTGAAATGGCCTGAGCCAGGTCCCCTCTGGTGAGATTGAGCGCCTGTCCCACCAGCACGCCTATATTTGCCAGGAAGAGCACGATGAGGGTAGGTAACGAGAAATAGCGTTCAAAACGCCGCTGTACCCTTTCGTTTGTGTTCCTCTCTTCAGCATGGGATTCGGATGAAATGCTCAGCACAAAGTTGATCCAGAGCTGCGCTCCCATCCAGAAAATGGCTCCCAGCTCGACAAGTGTAATCATGATCAAATTAAAGAGAGTTGGGCCATCAAATTGTCCTGTATTCTGACTGGTCAGATTGCCCCCACCGAGAACTTTCGCCCCCGGATTTGCGCCTGGAGCGAGTGTGGGCACGGTGCCATCGGCATTTGCTACACTGAAATGGAACGAACCTCTCAAAATATGGCCATCTGCAGCGGAGTCAGTGCGCCAGATAACAATATAGACCGCCGGTGGTAGATTTGGCTGAAGTGTCATATCCATCTCGGTTTGATCGCCAGATGAAACATGGGCATCACGATTGTCAACCCGCTTGTTCTGCCCATTCACTACCACAGCAGTGCTGAACGCAGGATTTAGCGCCTCACTGTACAACATATGCACCTGTTTAGGTGCAATGCTTAGCACAGAATCATTTGCTGGATTAGAATATAACAAGATGGCTTGTGCGCTCGCTATCGCTGGGAAAAGCAACGTCAAACAAAAAGCGAGTAGTACAGCAAATCCCAAAAAACGCCGCCGCATAACCCGATTTATTATGTACTGCATGAGTCAAGACCCAATCATTGAAAGTCATTATGAACGGGAGTGCAGAGGGCGTAGCCCTTTGCCAGGGTGTGGGGCCGCGCATCTGGGGGATGCGATAGCGGGTCCCCACCAACCTCTATTTCCCTCTAAAGAGACTGTTGTTGCGCGAAACAATATAAGGACATAAGACGTGATGCCAATTATTCATAGACGCTAAACACTTTACTAAGCTATAATACACCTGTATGAATAAGGAAGACAAGTTAGCAGAACTAGAAGCACTACTTCAAATCACGTTCAACGACCGCTCGCTATTACAACGGGCAATAACTCACCATTCCTGCTGTCCTGAGACAGCCATACGAGACTCGTATGACACACTAGAGTTTTTGGGCGATGCCATACTTGGCGCGCACGTCGTCGAATATATCTTTCGCAATTTTCCAGACTCTACCGAAGGTGAAATGACAGCCCTGAAGTCCGAAGTAGTCAGCCGTCGTGTACTCTCCAAAATCGGTCAGGCTATCGGCCTCTTCTCTTATATTCAAATCGATACCACAAATATGCGGACTTTTAATGATCGATCTAAGGATTCACTATGCACCGACGTGTTAGAAGCAATAATTGGAGCAATCCACATAGACCAGGGGCCAGAGGTTGCTCGTGACTTTGTTGCGCGTACAATCCTGCCTGCCGTAGCGCATGTCAACAAACAATCCCTGGATACTAATCCTAAAGGTCGTTTGCAGAAAATTATCTTACAACGCTCAGGCTCGTTACCTCGCTACCGTGTCTTAGAGCAAAGTGGACACAACAATGATCGAGCCTTTACTGTTGGCGTATTCGAGCAAGAATTGTTATTGGGCTTGGGAAAAGCCTCCAGCATTAAAGAAGCAGGCCGTTTAGCCGCTCGTGAAGCTCTGGAAATTCTACAAGCACAGCATGAAGTGTAGGGGTGGCTTTAGAGAAAACATATGTCAAAAAGCAAATTTTTGGTCGAAGAGCAATTTACGTGGTATGAAACCAATCTACCCCTCTTAGAGCGCAAAAAGCGGGGACATTTCTCGACCCCTCCCCTGTTGGTAGCAAAGATTCTTGATGCTTGTGGTTATAACGCAGATAATGACCTCACGCAGGTTCGAGTACTTGACCCCGCGTGTGGCAGTGGCAATTTTCTTATAGAGGCTGCGCAGCGTCTTCAAGCCTTTAGTGTGCGAACTGGCCTATCCCCTGAGCAATTTGCTTTACTTCTCCAACATAACCTGTGGGGCATTGATCCAGACCCCATCTCCTGTTTCCTGACTGAAATGCACTTGCAAACTATCATTCAATCCAATGCTTCTTGCCCTGTACCATTTACTCACCTCAATATTCACCAGGCCGATAGCCTGGTTCTTCCGTGGGAACCAGGCGTTGATCTTTTTATTGCCAATCCGCCCTATCTGGCTGCGAAAAATAACGACCTCAGTGGCTATCATTTCGCCCATCAGCGTGGCCAGGCCGATAGCTACTTGCTTTTTTTGAACCTCGCCCTCCGGGTTGTGCGTCCAGGTGGTTGGATAGGCCTCGTTCTACCTGATCCGCTCCTGGCGCGCGCTAATGCGGCCAGAGAACGTGCGCGATTGTTAGAAGAAACGACGTTATACCATCTCTGGCATTTATCGGATGTATTTGCTGCAGATGTAGGTGCAGTGGTAATTATTGCCAGGAAATCACCTTCAAAAAGCATGCATAACATTTCATACATACGAGGGAACTGGCGCTCAACCTCCTCCTTAGATGCGCAACGACAGGTGCAACAATCCCTGTTCAGTCGCCAGCCAGGCGCCGAATTCCGGTATCTGCTAAGCCAGGGACGTGGAAGTTCTCTCGAACGCTTACGAACCTCTCTTGAAGAAACTCCAGCAAGTGAGCGCCGCCTTGCTTCTCTAGACGAGTTCTTAACTATCTCACGTGGCGAGGAATTAGGCAAAGAAAGCCCCTACCTCCAAAAAATCTCATCTCAACTCAACCCTGGCTCACATTTAACTATGGTCAAT
>Ga0187780_10002411_pt1 | contig 14079 bp, 12 predicted proteins | sample 1015_Q2_SP10_20__FD_132429 | JGI IMG/M metagenome (GOLD analysis project Ga0187780, IMG submission 132429) | Tropical peat soil microbial communities from peatlands in Department of Meta, Colombia - 1015_Q2_SP10_20_MG | ecosystem: Environmental > Terrestrial > Soil > Wetlands > Peat | place... | reverse complement strand
GTGCTCTCGCGAGGGAAGGATATCATTCCGCTTATCGGCGCACGCCGCCGTGATCAATTGTCGGAAGCCATCGAGGCGATGAGAATTTCGTTTTCCCCGGGTGAGCTTGCAGCAATCGAAAATGCAGTCCCTGCCGGATCCATTGCCGGAGACCGCTATGGCGCAGAGCAGATGGCCGCGCTCGATAGCGAACGCTCCGTCCCCAAATTCTATCGAGCGAACAGTTAGGAAACTGCTCAGCCCTCTTCTTGCTAAGCTGCTTTTGAGTAAGCGCTTGCTTCGTCGAGCAGGCGAACGGCCTCAGGCTTGAGCTGCAGGTTTGTCGCGTCCGTCAGTTCCTTCAACTGCTCGAGATTCGTGGCGCTGGCGATTGGCGCTGCTACTCCTTTTGCGACGAGCCATGCCAGCGAAACCTGCGCAGGTGTTGCGTGAAGTTCGGCTGAAACCGTATCGAGAGCCTTGAGGATGCGGAACCCGCGCTCGTTCATCATGTCCTTGACGCGGTATGCGCGGGCTCGGCCGGCGAGGTCTTTGTCCGAGCGGTACTTCCCGGTCAGGAATCCGCTGGCAAGGGAGAAGTAAGGGATCACGGCGATATTCTCGCGTTTGCAGAGGTCGGCGAGTTCGCCTTCGAACTCGGCGCGGTCATAGAGGTTGTACCAGGGCTGGAGCGTTTCATAGCGCGGCAGGCCTTTGGCTTTGCTCACTCGGAGAGATTCCGCAAGCCGGTCGGCTTTGTAATTGGATGCGCCGATTGCGCGCACTTTGCCTGATTTGATCAGAGTGTCGTAGGCCTCGAGCGTTTCCTCTAAAGGTGTGTCTGTGTCGTCTCGGTGCGATTGATAAAGGTCGATGTAATCCGTCTTCAGGCGCTCGAGCGAGCGTTCCACTTCGCTCAGGATGTACGCGCGGGATAAGCCTTTTTCGGTCGGGCTCATGTCGACGCCGACCTTCGTTGCGATCACAACTTTTTCGCGGCCGCCACGCTGCTTAAGCCAATTGCCAATGATCGTCTCGGATTCGCCGCCCTTGTTTCCCGGCACCCACTTCGAATAAACGTCGGCGGTATCGATCAGGTTGAGCCCCGCCGCGACAAAGGCGTCCAGCAGCTTGAAAGACATGGCTTCGTCGGCGGTCCAACCGAACACGTTTCCGCCAAAGGCGAGCGGTGCAACTTCCAATCCAGAGTTTCCGAGTTTTCGTTTGATCACGTTGGTCTCCTGTCCCACACGGGGCGGGCCCGCAGTCCTGAATATTAGTTGAGCCATCCCCCCGCTGCAACTGCACAAGAGCCACCGCGAATGGGGCAAATGACGGCGGGGTTTGCTATCATTCTTGGGCGTTTGCGGCATCCAAATTCATAGGATTTAAAGGGGACCATATTCATGAATCCGCGCCATATTAGAAACTCTTTGAAAGTAAAGACTTCGGGACGGAGCTGGATTGCCCTGGCAATCTTTCTTGCCGCGATTATTGCAGCTTACATAGGGGCGACACGCCCGGCACAAGCCGATGCGAAGCCGACGCGAACTACGCAGGATGGGGTCTATACCGAGGATCAGGCGAAGCTAGGCAAGGCGACATACAGTCAGAACTGCGCCAGTTGCCACATGGACGACCTGAGTGGAAGCGGCCAGGCGCTGCCACTTGTTGGTGATGCATTCACTCAGACATGGGAAGGCCAGACCGTGGACGACCTATTCGAATTGATCCACACAACTATGCCGCAAGATAAGCCGGGAAACCTCACACCCGACCAGGTTGTATCCGTGGTTGCCTACCTACTTCAGTCGAACAAGTTTCCATCCGGCAAGGATGAGCTCAAGTCCGATGCGGACTACCTGAAGAACATCCTGATTACGACCCAGAAACCGAGCGGGAACTAGGGCGAAAGACTCCGCGCGGATTCGATTCGGCTCAATCGAGGATTTCGAAGCGGAATTCCTCGATCACGGGGTTGGTTAGCACGTCCTTCGCGATGCGCTCGACTTGCGCCTTGGCTTCGTCCCGGCTCAACCCGTCGAGTTCGAGGACGAAGAACTTCCCCTGTCGCACTCCCTGCACTTTTGCGTAACCCAATGAGGAAAGGGCGCGTTGAATTGTCTGCCCTTGTGGATCGAGGACGGTGGACTTCAGCATGACCCAGACGTGTGCTTTCATATTTTCGCGTGCGATTATAGCAGGCCCGCCGATCCCGCCGCCGATTGAAAATCGTCAAGCAAGCGCCGCTTCTCGATCGCGGGAAGAAACGCGGCATGAAAGCTTTGCTCGGCAAGCTGCAGAAGTTGCGTCTGCGAGAGCCCCAACGATTGGGCGCGCGAATATTCTGTCAGTAGGTCCGTGTGAAACATGGCGGGATCGTCCGTCGAAAGCGCGACCGGAATTCCACGTTTCATGAATTCCGCAAGCGGATGATCGGCGAAGGTAACGTTCGATTTGCCGATCTGCTTCGCCAGCGCACCCGTCGAAAGATTGCTGGCAAGGCAGTTTTCGAGAACCACGCGCCGGCGTGCTATGGATTCGGCCAGCGCAGGGTCGTGCATGATGGCGATACCGTGGCCGATCCTCTCCGCGCCGAGGATCTCGACGGCATCGCGCACCGCCTCCGCCCCTCCCGTTTCTCCGGCGTGGCACAGGATATGGAGCCCGGCATTGCGCGCGTGATCGAAAGCATGGCGGAAATTCGCCGCCGGGTAAGCGAGTTCATCCCCGCCCATTCCGAACCCAACGACACCGGAGCGTTCGAGGCGTCCGGCAACGCGGGCCACTTCCATGACTGACTCCGGGCCAAACTGCCGCGCTCCGTCCAGGATCCACGCCGTGCGGAGGCGCTTGTAGAGGACGCTTTCTGCTGCTTCGCGAATTGCGGCGAAGTTTGCCTCCACGCTCTGCATACGACGCAGCATTACGCCGGCGGAAATCGTAATTTCGGCATAGACCACGTTCTGCCGCACGAGCTCTTCCAGCAGCATTCGCGTGATGACGGCATAGTCTTCAGGATCGCGCAGGAATGACGTGACCCACTTGAACGCATCGATGAATCCAGCGAAGTCGGAGTACCGGTAGCGCCCTGCTACATCCTCCGGGGTGATCTCGACGCCGTGGCGGCTGGCTAGCTCAACGGCCGTTTCGGGCCGAATCGAACCTTCGAGATGGAGGTGAAGTTCCGCCTTCGGCAGAGCGTCGAGAATCGTGTGTTGGGGCATGATCGAATCCCGGAAACCTTGGTTCAATAAGAAGGCAACTGCGGCCGGCCGGCGTTGATCCACGCCGTCATCCAATACGATCCCACGTCCGTCGATGCTTCCGAGAGCTGGTTGATGAGGACGGCGCCGGCCTGCGCGTAGAAGCGGTCGTAATATTCGTCTCCGTAGCCGGGAAGTCCCTCATGCGCACGGCGATCGGCAAGCAGAACGTTTTCGAGCCATGCGTGCGATCGGAAAGTCATCTCGAAGGCGTTCTCGGTGGGGTCGCGAATGAATGCGGCTTCGTTCGGCTTCACAAAGAAGAATAACTGATAGCGGTCGACGAGACCATCGTCGAAGCGTTCATTCACGCCTGGCTGGTCCGCAAGTTTGCCGTCGCTATTCACTGTAGTGTTGAAGGGGTCGTGGGCTGCAGCAACGTAGTGCGCCAGTATCGCTGCGGAAAGCTTTGCCTCGCCCCAATTGTGTGCGCGCATCGCTTCCGTAAGTTTTTGGCTGTAGAGGCCGATCTGCCAGGGCAGCAATCCGTAGGTTTCGAGCGGCTTCTTTCCGAATTTCGCGACCGCGGCGTTGTAAGAGTGGGGAAGAGCCGCGAAGGGATACTGCCCGTAGTGGTCGAGCTGGATGAAGCTGTTGTGCTGGTCGGGGGAGCCTTTGAATTCTGCCTGGTCCGGGTCGGTGACATGTCTCACGAGGAACTGCCGGTTGGCGCCGAAGAACGCCAGCATTTCGTCCGGGAGCGTATCCACAGCTTTGTTCGTGATCAGCCGTTCGGCGTTTTCTCCCCAGCCGAAAGAGGCGGGAAGTGCAAGAAAGAAAATCGCTGCGAGCAGCGCGAGTGCAGCGCTGAGCTTTCGATCTATCCGGGCGCGCATCAGTTGAGCCCTTCTCCCGCAGAGACAGACTGGAACTTTGCCACTGCCAGCCCACTGTGCTTTCTTCCGTAGAAGTAGTAGACGACCAGGCCGATGATCAGCCAGCCGAAGAACCGAAGCCAGTTCGTGATAGGAAGTCCCGCCATGAGCAAGAGGCAGGTGAGGATCGTCACAATAGGCGCCAGCAACCCGCCCGGTGCACGGAACGCTCTCGGGCGATCCGGCTCGCGATAGCGAAGAATCAGCACCCCACCCGCTACGAGTGCGAATGCAAACAGCGTCCCGATATTCGAGAGATCGGCAAGCGTTCCAATATCGAGAAGCCCGGCGGGAATCCCGACGAGAAATCCGGCAACCCACGTGGAAAAATCCGGCGTGCGATACCGCGTATGGACCCGGCTGAAAATGCCGGGCAACAGCCCGTCACGTGACATCGCAAACCACACGCGCGCCTGACCCAACTGAAAGACGAGCAACGATGACACCATCCCCATCAGCGCGCCAATCAGAACGGCGAGGCGGACGTTTCCGAAATGGAGCCGCTTCATCGTGTTGACGACGGGTGCTGCGTCATCGACCAGCGATTGCCATGGCACGAGACCCGTCAAAACGACCACCACGCCGATGTACAGTACCGAGCAGATAACCAACGTCGCGATGATCCCGATCGGCAGATCGCGCTGCGGGCTGTGGCATTCCTCGGCAGCGGTGGAAATCGAGTCGAACCCGATGTAGGTGAAGAAAATGATGGAGCCGCCGGTGAGAATTCCGGGCCATCCGTTCGGCGCAAAGGGGTGCCAATTGGCCGGATGGATGAAACGAGCGGCGAAGCCGATAAAGATGAGAATCGCGAGAATCTTCAGAAGCACCATCACGTTGTTTGTGCTCGCCGATTCCTTGATTCCGCGGACGAGAATCACCGTGAGGATCATCACGATCAGGAAGGCTGGCCAGTTGAAGCCGAGGTGCCAGCCGGGGTCGTAAAGAGTATTGCCTTGCAGGTCTGTGAGCCCCCCGGGAAGATAGGCCGGCGTGATCCAGCGCAGGTTCGGATGGAAATGAAACCAGTCAAAGAGATCGACCACGTGCGCCGAGAAGCCGACGCTGACGGCCATGTTTGAGACCGCGTATTCCAGAATCAAATCCCAACCGATAATCCAGGCGATCAATTCGCCCATCGTCGCATACGTGTAAGTGTAGGCGCTGCCTGCGATCGGGATCATGGCCGCGAGTTCCGCGTAGCAGAGTGCCGCGAAACAGCAGACAACACCGACAAGAGCAAAGGAAACAGCAATCGCCGGGCCCGCGCCAGGCCTTCCGAACGATGCGGAATGATAGATCAGGTATTCGAGCAGAGGGGCGTTCAGAACCGATTTTGCTTCCAGCTTCTGCCCTGCAATCGCGGTCCCTACGACCGTGAAAATGCCCGAACCAATTACTGCGCCGATGCCCAGCGACGTCAGGCTCAGCCAGCCCAGCGACTTTTTGAGGCGCTTCTCGGGCTGCTCCGAGTCCGCGATGAGATGGTCGATACTCTTGGTACGGAAAAGTTGTGAACCCAATCGCCACCTTCCCGTGCACTTGAAAAAAACTCTACCTTGCGCGGCCCATGCGCGCAACCTGTCCTTACGGACATTCCCGGCAAACCTGGCGTGGATTCTGGATGTCAGGCGAGCTGCAGGTTGGCATATCGCTCGACAAGTTTCTTCGGACCATAGTCCTGAAAGCTGACGGTGAGTTTGCGCTCCTCACCCTCGCCTTCCACCTCGATAACGGTGCCGATACCGTACTTCGAATGGCGGACGCGCGTGCCTACCAGCGGATCTTTTGCAGCGCGCGAGGCATGCGCGGAATGTCCGGAAGCCGTCCCGCCCCGGGAATAGGACGACGCGGTTTCTCTCCGGTATCCACGTTGGCCGTAGCCGGGAGGCATCTTGCGATACGTGGAATAACTTTCGGAATACTCCGGATCGGGTTCGTAGCGGCGCGTTTCGCCCGGTTCGGCTTGCGATCCGGCAGCGGCCTCGATCAGGTCGCCGGGAATTTCCGCCAGAAATCGCGAAGGCAGGGAAGCGCGCAATCTTCCTTCGCCGTAGCTGCGACGATACACAGCGCGGGAAAGCACGAGCGAGCGCTTCGCGCGCGTCATGCCGACATAGAAAAGGCGGCGCTCTTCCTCGATCTTGGCGTCCGTATCGATCGAGCGGCTGTGCGGCAGGATGCCTTCTTCGAGACCTGCAAGGAAGACGGCGTCGAACTCGAGTCCTTTCGCGCTGTGCAAGGTCATCAGGGAAACCGCGACGCTTTCGTCGAATTCGTCTGCGTCGCTGACCAACGCGGCGTGGTCGAGCAGATCTTCGAGCGTTTGGCCCTGTTCCGTCGCCTCCGCCATCGCATTCGAAAGCTCGCGGAGGTTTTCCGCGCGCGACGTGTGCTCGAGGTTGTCCTGCTGTTCGACCCAGTCCAGGTAGCCGGTGCGGTCGAGAAGCTTCTCGATGAGCTGTGCTGGGGGAAGCTGGGCGCACTCCTCTCGAAGGGCTTCGATCATTTCGCGGAACGAATTGAGCGTTGCGGCAAGCTTCTTGACCGTTGCGAGTTCACCGCTCTGAATTACTTCCCATAGAGACGTGCCCGTTTCCTTTGCGCGCGCCTCGAGCGCCGCAATTGTTGCCGCGCCGATGCCGCGCGGGGGTGTGTTTAGGACGCGCAGCAGCGCCACATCATCTTCCGGGTGGAAGAGCAAGCGCACGTAAGCCAGTGCGTTGCGCACTTCGGCGCGCTCATAGAAGCTGAAGCCGCCAACCACGCGGTGCCGGATCGCCAGCCGCCGCAGAACTTCCTCGAACGATCGCGATTGCGCTCCCGTGCGGTAGAGGACGGCGATGCGCGCTTCCGGATCGTTGCGGACGATGGCCGCGATCTGGCCGCAGATGAAGTCCGCTTCGGTCGAAGAGTCTTGCGCTTCGTAGAATTGCAGGCGATCTCCAGTACCCAACGTGGCTTGCAGATTCTTGCCGAGTCGGTCGGAATTGTTTTTCACCACGGCCGCTGCGGCGTCGAGAATGGTTTGTGTCGAGCGATAGTTTTCTTCAAGGCGGATGATCTTCGCCTCCGGAAAATCCTCGGTGAACCGCTTCAGATTTCCGGCGCGCGCGCCACGCCATCCATAAATGGACTGGTCTTCGTCTCCGACCACGCACACATTCTTTCGCTGGCCCGCGAGCAGCCGGACAAGCTCCTCCTGCGCCTGGTTCGTGTCCTGAAATTCGTCGACCATCAAGTATTGGAACCGCCCGCTCCACGCGGCGCGAACGTCGGAATGTTCGCGCAAGACTTCGACGGAGCGCAGGAGCAGGTCGTCGAAATCGACGGCCGAGGCTTTGCGCAGGATTTCGTTGTAGACGCGATACACGTTGGCTGCGTCCTTGCGCTCGCTATCGTGCATTTGTACCGCCTCGGACTCCATTTCGTCCGGCGTGATGCCATGGTTCTTGGCATGGCTGATCTGGGCGCGAAGGCTGCGCGGCGGGTAGTCCTCGGCGGAAAGGCCCAATTGCAGGAGGGCGCGCTTCACCGCGGAGATCTGGTCATCGTCGTCGTAGATCGCGAAATCGCGCGGAAGGCCGGCATGGCGTGCCTCACGGCGAAGCAGGCGCGCGCACAATGAGTGAAACGTGGATATCCAGACGTCCGAGGCAGCATGGCCGCTGGCGCGCAGGAGTTCGTTGATACGCTCTTTCATCACTCCGGCGGCCTTATTGGTGAACGTGACGGCCAGGATGGCGCCCGGCGCAACGCCTTTCTCGATCAAATAGGCCGTGCGATAGGTGATGACGCGTGTCTTGCCCGTGCCGGCGCCCGCGAGGACGAGCACGGGTCCTTCGGTGGCGAGCACAGCTTCGCGCTGACGCCCGTTCAGTTCGTCGAGGAGAGTCATCGCGTGCGGGGAGTTGGTCAAACACAAATTGTATCCGACGGAATGCGATTCAGCAATTTGCGTTCTCCGGGTCCACGGGACGTCCACGAAAACTCTGCTACAATCGCTCGACTTCTTCAGGAAATTTCGGGACATGGATCAGCCGAAACTGCCGAAGCTTCCCAATTGGCTCGCCAAAATCGTTGCGGTGATGGGCGGGGGAGGGCTTTTTCTGGTCGCCTTCTTTGATTCTTCGGTGCTCAGCTTTCCGTTCATTCCCGACGCGCTCGTAATCGAGCTATCGATCCAAAGGCCTGCGCGGATGCCCTACTATGCCGCTATGGCGGCCCTGGGTTCGCTTGCGGGGTGTATCTGGCTCTACCTGCTGGCAAAGAAGGGCGGCGAAGCGTACTTCCATCGTCATGCAGGCGGAGCGGCGGGGCAGGCGAAACGGTGGGTGCAGAGCAACGCATTCCTGAGCGTGTTCATACCTGGAATTCTGCCGCCGCCGTTTCCGTTCAAGGTTTTTGTGCTGGCCGAGGGAGTGTTTCAAGTCCCGCTGCGGACGTTTGTTCTCGCGCTGCTGGCCGCCAGAGGGCTGCGTTACTTTCTAGAGGGGATTCTCGCGGTGCGGTACGGGACCGCGGTGCTTTCGTTTCTGATGGCGCATAAGATCGGGTTTGCACTGGCAGTGGCCGGGATTCTGCTGGTGCTGTACGTTGCAGGGCGTTTGCTGGTTCGAAGTCCAGCCACAAACTGAAGCTACGGGTTCGGCGACGCCGCGAAAAGGATCGCCTGGTTCCGCATCCTCACGCCGCTGTCAAAATCCACTCTGACAAAAACATTTGACGGGGCCAGGTCGTCCGAGGCGAAGCGGAGGTCGTGCACCTCGACGCGATAGCCGTCCTCGATCCGCTGAACGCTGGCCATAGGAAACTCCGCGTACTTCAGGAACGTCTTCACGTCCGCCGTCTCCTGGGCCGCGTCGAGGGCGGGCGAATCTTCGGGCTTGTAGTGCGTCAGGCTGCGATTGGGGTCGAACTCCTCGCCGGGACCGAGAGGCACATCCGCTTCCTCGATGGTGCCGTCCGTTACGACAACGCCGCGCCAATCGAATGGAGTAGAGGATTGCGGAAAAGCCCCGGCGGATAGTGCCACGCGGCCGTGATATTCGCGCGCGAGGAGAAGATCGATCGCACGGCTATGCATCTCCGCGCGCACGCCGAGATACGCGGCGACGAGAAATAGCGTAAATATCGCCGCACGGCTAACACCACCTGCCTTTCTGCGTTCGCCGACCTCTTCGTTGACAAGGCGAAAGAGTAGCGGCAGCAGAAGCCCCGCGATCAGGAGAATCAGAATCCAGAGGTCGAGATTTGTCGTGAGCGGCCACGATGACCAGTGCGTGCGAAAGGGCCACAGCAGTTGCACGCCCACCCCGCTTGCGACGTCGAGCACGATATGTCCCGCCCCGCCGATCGCCGATGGCACGAGCGCGCGGCCGAAACTGAGCGGCTCGGGAGTTTTTCTCTGGATGTTCTTCTTTGGCGGTACTTTTCGATCGATGAGGCAAAACGCGCCCGCGACGACACAGGAAAGGACTGCCGCTCCGGTGAGCGAATGGAACAACGTCCTGTGAAATTTGAGGAACGCGGCGGGACCACCGAAGTAGCTGGCATAGTCGAGATCGGGGGCGAGGCCCGAGACGAGCATGATCGACGTGCCGAAACGCGGCAGTCGCTTCTCACCGGCGCGCGCCAGTGCCAGCGACGTGAGTGCGTGCGTCAACGGTTCCAAGGTCGAGTCCCGACGGCTCAGTTGAACTCAGCGAAACAATACAGGACGGGCAGAGCCTAACATGGGGCGGGCGTCACAATCGAAAGTGCGTTGGGCACGATCTTGAACGCAATCGGAAGCTGTCCGACGGGCTCGCCGTCGACCTGCGCAAAGACCGGCTCGCTCCCAAGCGGCTCGCAGACCATTTCGGAGGATTTCCAGGTTTCGATGCCGTCCATGCCGCGAAGCGTGCCGAGCCACATCGCAGGGAGGCACGCGAGATAGCTCAGCCGGCTCTTTCTCGAATTCAGCAAGAATTCGAAGGAGTCCTCGAATAGATTTGCCTCGGTGGTTATCTTGAACGGGCCGCCGTAATTCACCGTCCTGCCCGCGATGACGATCGTCGCTTTCCGCTCGGACCCTTCGGAGCGCACGCGCATTTCCGGAAAGTTGTAACCGAATAGCTGGCGGAAGCCTTCCACCCAATAGGCCAGCATTCCCGTGTTTTTCTTGAGCTCGGAGTGCACACCATTGACGATCGCTCCGTCCGGCCCGGCGCCTCCGACGGAGAGAAAATAGCGGCCCGTGCGGGGTAAGGCGGAGGAGTGGTTCCCGTTCAAAGGGACTGCCACCCCGAGGGCAATTCGCCGAACCGCGCCGTTCGGGATCAGTCTCGCGGCCTGCGGAATATCCCACGGGATGCCAAGCTCCTTGGCAAGGATGTTTGCCGTCCCCGCGGGCAGCAGCGCCATGGGAACGGAACTGCCGGCGAGGCCATTCACGATCTCGTTGATTGTTCCATCGCCGCCGCAAGCGATCACCATCCCGCGCCGCTGTTCGACCGCCTGGCGCGCGATCTGCGTGGCTGTTTCGGGGCCCGTTGTGGGTGCAAGCTCGGTGGTAAGTCCTGCATCCTTAAGAATACGGACGGCGCTCTCGATCTCGACGAAGCGCCGGTGGCGCCTGCGCCCGCTCGTCGGGTTATAGATCAGAACCGCGTCCGTGATTCCGTCCGTCATCGCCTCGTTCCTGAAATCCCCCGCAATCGCGCATTGTATAATACCCGCGCGTCTTTTATGGACTCCATGCGCTGAGGTTTTCCATGCCCAAGGCCGCAACTGCCAAGAGCCGCGACGCCGCAAAAGAGATCGAGCGCCTGCGCGAAGAGATTCGCCGCCACGAATACCTTTATTACGTCCTGGACAATCCGGAGATTTCAGACGCGGCCTTCGACCGGCTGATGGAGCGGCTCAAGGAACTGGAAGCAAAGCATCCTGAATTGCAGACCCCGGATTCCCCGACGCAGCGGGTCGGCGGTGCGCCCCGCGCGGGGTTTCAAGAGGTGCGCCACTCCGTTCCCATGGTCAGCCTCGACAACGCGTTTTCGTTCGAGGCGCTTGATGATTTCGACCGCCGCGTCCGCGAGTTAACAGGCCGCGACAAAGTCGATTATGTGGCGGAGCATAAGTTCGACGGCCTGAGCCTCTCGCTGCTCTATGAAAAGGGGACGTTGGTTCGCGGCGTTACCCGGGGCGATGGGACAACGGGCGAGGATGTGACGCCGAATGTGAAAACGATTCGCTCGATCCCGCTGACGATTGATGCGTCGCTGCTGAAAAAGGCTGGCCTGCACGCCGATTTCGAAGTCCGCGGCGAAGTGGTGATGACGCGAAAAGCCTTCGAGGATCTGAACCTCCAGCAGAGCGAGGAAGGCGGCAAGATTTTTGCGAATCCTCGCAACGCAGCGGCGGGCGCAGTTCGCGTCCTCGACCCGAAGATTACGGCTTCCCGACGGCTCGACTTCTTTGCCTACTACATATTGACCGGCGGGCGCTCCGCACGAAAGCGGCTTTCGGAAGAGCTCGCCGCGCTTTCGACCTTGCGTTTCAAGGCGAGCGAAGAGTGGAAGCTCTGCCATTCGCTCGACGATGTGAAACGCTACATCGACCGCCTTGAATCGAAGCGTGAGAAGCTCGACTACGAAATCGACGGCGTCGTCGTGAAAGTGGACGAAGTCAGTTTGCAGAACGAGCTGGGATTCACTTCCAAGGCTCCCCGCTGGGCCATCGCCTACAAGTATCCCGCGCACCAGGAGACCACGCTGCTGAAAGAGATCGCCGTCAGCGTGGGCCGCACGGGAGTGCTGACTCCGTTCGCCGTGTTCGAGCCCGTTCAGATCGGCGGAGTCACCGTCACCAAATCGACTCTTCATAACCTCGATGAGATTCACCGTCTCAACGTGCACGCGGGAGACACGGTGCTTGTCGAGCGCGCCGGCGAAGTGATTCCGCATGTTCTCAAGGTCGTGAAGCACGGCAAGGAAGAGAAAGAGTTCCGCATGCCGGACAAGTGTCCGGACTGCGGTACGCGGATTCACAAGGATGAAGATCAAGTCGCCTATCGCTGTGTGAATGTCTCGTGCCCTGCCCGGCGGCGAGAAGCGTTTCTGCATTTTGCCGGGCGCGATGAGATGAATATCGACGGCCTCGGCGAGAAAATTGTCGTTCAGCTGATTGAAAAGGATCTCGTGAAGGATTTCGCCGATCTTTACCATCTCGATTTGAAGACGCTGGCGGGGCTTGAGCGCATGGGAAAGAAGTCCGCGCAGAATCTGCTCGACGAAATCGCAGAAAGCAAGAAAAATAGTTTGGCGCGTCTCATCTACGCACTGGGCATTCGCTTCGTCGGCGAGCGGACAGCGCAGCTACTGGCCGCGCATTTCGGCTCGATGGACAAGCTGGCGCACGCAAGCGAAGAGGAGCTGACAGGTGTTACTGAAGTCGGGCCGAAGGTAGCTGAAGGCATCCTCGAGTTTTTCTCCGAGCATGCCAACCGCAAACTCGTCGAGCGGCTGCGGGACGCAGGCGTGAATATGAAGGAAGAGCGCGTCGCGCCAAAAGACACGCGGTTTGCGGGGATGACGTTTGTGTTCACAGGCACGCTGGCAAATCGCACGCGCGAAGATGCGGAAGCGCTCGTCGCGGCGCACGGCGGCAAGGCGGGATCATCCGTGAGCAAGAAGACGAACTACGTCGTCGTCGGCGCCGATCCCGGCTCGAAATACGACAAAGCGAAGGCGCTGAAGGTTCCCATCCTCGACGAATCCGAGTTCGAAAAACTCCTTTCGGCATAGTCGTCTCGGCGCTCAGAATGGCGGCCAGGTGCAGCGGGCCAGAATCCGTCCTTTCGAAGATGGTCAGGAGGGCTTATGGCGAGAATTCGCTATGCGGTGGCGATGAGCCTGGATGGCTATGTCGCTGGGCCAAAGGGCGAGTCAGATTGGATCGCGATCGATCCGGAAGTCGATTTCGCCGCGATGTTCAAGGATTTCGATACGATTCTAGTAGGCCGCCGGACGTTCGAGACGATGGCGCAGGCGGGCAACACCGCAATTCCCGGGATGAAGACGATTGTATTCTCGCGGACACTGCAGCCGGCCAAACATCCTGAAGTGACTGTGGTAGCCGAGAATCAGACCGAGGTTCTAAAATCTCTCCGGAGAAAACCCGGCAAGGATATCTGGCTGTTCGGCGGCAGCTCGCTGTTCGGCAGCTTGCTGAAAGAAGGATTTGTGGACACGGTCGAGGTGTCCGTGATCCCGATTCTGCTTGGCGGAGGGATCCCGCTGCTGTCGGCCCCGGCCGATCGCAGGAAACTTGAGTTGACCGGCCACAAGATCTACAAGAGCGGAAGAGTTTCGCTCCAGTATGCCGTGAAGTGATTCCCAAACTCCGCCCGCCGGGCTATACTTGATATTGGCGGGTGAGCCGGGTGATCGCCGGCTTGCCCCGAGTCCGCCGCAAGGCGAACGAGGGGTGAGCGGGAGGAAAGTCCGGACTCCAGCCGTGGCGAGCTTGCAAGAGCCGGCCGCGGCAGGGCAGCGCGCCTGGTAACGCCAGGGGGTTGCGCCGCAAGGCGTCCGAAAGGACATCGCGCGGCGGGCCACGGAAAGTGCCACAGAGAATAGACCGCCGGTGCGGCTTGGACTTCGGCGGCAGGCTCTCGGAAAAACCGGGAGCACGCCTCGTTGAGTCGGGTGCATTTGGCAAGGGTGAAAAGGTGGGGTAAGAGCCCACCGCCCGGATGGCAACATTCGGGGCATGGAAAACCCCGCGCGGAGCAAGGTCAAATAGGAGGGGAGGGCTGGCCCAGCCCGTATGCTTGCCGCTCGAAAGAGCGGTGCGCTGCAACCCTCGGGTAGGCTGCTTGAGTCCCGGAGTGATCCGGGACCTAGAGGAATGATCGCCGCGCTGCGTGTCCGAATTTCGAACGCGGGCGGACATAATCCGGCTTACAGGCTCACCCG
>Ga0187780_10002410_pt1 | contig 14082 bp, 12 predicted proteins | sample 1015_Q2_SP10_20__FD_132429 | JGI IMG/M metagenome (GOLD analysis project Ga0187780, IMG submission 132429) | Tropical peat soil microbial communities from peatlands in Department of Meta, Colombia - 1015_Q2_SP10_20_MG | ecosystem: Environmental > Terrestrial > Soil > Wetlands > Peat | place... | reverse complement strand
GCCGCAGGCCAAGCAGTACCCGCACCAGCTGTCCGGCGGCCAGCAGCAGCGCGTCGCGCTGGCCCGCGCGCTGGCCATCGAGCCCCGGGTGCTGCTGCTGGACGAGCCGCTGTCCGCGCTGGACGCCAAGGTCCGCCTGCAGCTGCGCGAGCAGATCCGCACGCTGCAGCAGCGGCTCGGCACCACTACCTTGTTCGTCACCCACGACCAGGAAGAAGCCCTGTCGATGGCCGACCGGGTCGGGGTCATGCGGCAGGGAAAGCTGGAGCAGATCGCCGTGCCCGACGAGCTGTACGAGCACCCGGCCACCGCGTTCGTCGCCGAGTTCGTCGGCGTCATGAACCGGATTCCGGCGCAGCTGCAAGACGGCGAGATGGTCACCGTGCTCGGCAGCACCCTGCCGGTCAAGGGCGAGAGCATGACCGAGCTGGGCGGCGACGGCCAGGTCGACGTGCTCGTGCGGCCCGAAGGGCTGACCATGGAGGCGGCCGAGCATGGCAACGGGATCGTCACCACCAAGACCTTCCTCGGCTCGGTGACCCGGGTCAGCGTCCTGCTGTCCGGCGACGTCACCGTGCAGATCGACAAGCCCAGCACCGAGGCCGCAGCGCTGGCCCCGGGCACGTCGGTCTCGGTGACGTTCCCGCCCGAGCCGGTGCTCGTTTGCCCCCCGGTGACAGCCCGGCCGTAATTCGATGACGTAGGGGAGGATGCCCTCGATCGAGTCGAGGATGAGCGGCGCGCCGGCCTGCTCCAGGCGCGCGCGGGAGTCGGCGCCGGTCAGCACGCCGGCCACGACCGCGGCCCCGGCGCGCAGGCCGGACTCGACGTCGCTCGCGGTGTCGCCGGCCACGGCCAGCTCGCTGACAGCGCCGCCGCGCAGCCGCAGCAGCGCGGTCAGCGGCAGATCGGGCCACGGCCGCCCGCGCCCGGCGTCGGCGGGGGACAAGGCCAAGTCGATCAGCCCGCCCCAGCCGAGCCGGTCGATGATGGCGTCCCTGGTGGCGGGCGAGAAGCCGGTGGCCAGGCAGACCCGGATGCCGGCCTGGCGCAGCCGCGCGATCGTCTCCTCGGCACCGGGCATCGGCTCGACCGCCCCGGACCGGACGGCCCCCGCGTAGTGGTCCTCGAACGCCTTGTTGGCCCACTGCGCGGCCTCCTCGTCGCCGAGGACCCGCCGGAACACCTCGATCTTGGACCGGCCCATGCTCGACCGCACGTACTTCACGGCCTGGTTGTACGAGGCCCCGGGCAGGTTCTGGGCCGCGATGGCGGCGGAGAACGCCTCCATCACCGTGCCGTCGTCGCGAACCGTCGTGCCCGCCATATCCAGGCAGGCGACCGAGATCCTGGTCATCTGAGCGTCTCCTCTGCTATGGCCGGGGCGCAGGTCATGCCCCGCCCGCCCGGCGCGGTGACCAGGACGACGCCGGGCTCCACCTCGGACCTGTGGTACAGCGCAGCACCGGCTACCGAAGGATCTACCTCGCTGTACACGCCGGCCCAGCGGCGCTGGACGCGCGGGATGGGCACGCCGAGCAGCGCCTCGGCCCGGGCGCGCAGGTGATCGTAGGCGTCCTCGTCCACGTCGAACGCGAACGGCTCGCTGTATTCGTGCGTGTCACCGATGGTGAGGCCGCCATCGGCCCGCTGGACCAGCAGCAGCTGCGCACGGGAGCGCGCCGCGACCGGCGACTGAGCCGCCAGCTGGCGCCGTCCCGGCAGGTCATACGCCGGGTAGTAGCGCAGCGAGTCACCGTCAGCCAGCGCGGTGGTGAACCGCTCGCCCATCGGCGCGGTCTGCATCATCTGCAGCCGCACCCGGCGTACGCCGTCGCGCGAGAGATACCTGAGATACCGCCCGACCACCCCGGTGAACGTGGCACCGGGACACAGGATCACCAGGTCGCACTGGTGCCAGGCGCCGGTATGGTCGCGCACGGCGTTCGGCGCGATCTCCACCACCTCGCGTCCGGGCAGCCACTGGTACCCGTCCCCGGCCAGGTAACGACGCAGTGCGGGCAGCACCTGCCGGGGCTCCACGATCGCGTCGGCGCGGCAGAGCAGGCCGCCGGACAGCTCGCCGCGCAGGGCCGGGTTGACGGCCCGCACGGCGGCGGGGTCGAGCAGCTCGAAACCGCGCCGTTCCGCATCCGGCAGCGCGGCTGCCTCCTTGAGCACGCGGAGCTCGGCGTCGTCCGTGGCCAGGGTGAGCGAGCCGGCCGCCCGGAAGCCGAGCCCGGGCACCTGGGCGCCCAGCTCCTCCCACAGCTCACGAGCGCGCAACGCGAGGCGGAGTTCGGCGCCTGTCCTGCGGCCGCTCACCCAGACCAGGCCGAAGTTCCTGACGCTCGCCCCGCGGGCCTCGGGCTCGCGTTCCAGGTGCACCACCTCGTAGCCCCGCTGGCGCGCCGCGACGGCGTGCATCGTGCCGAGCACGCCCCCGCCGACCACGGCGATCCTTTGCGTAAGCCTCACCGTGGCCAGTATAGTCATTTCCAAACTTGTATAGCCAACTTGAGAACCAGAGGCGCGCTTGACTGACGGGGAGCCGGTGCTTGAGCTGGTCGTCGGCGAGCGCCTGCTGCGCTTCCCCGCGGTATGGCTGCGGGACAACTGTGCGTGTGCCGAGTGCCAGGATCCCGGCAGCGGGCAGAAGCTGAAGGACATCACCGATATACCGGATGAGCTGATGGTGGCGGCCACTGAGGAGGCGGGGGAGTCGGTCGTGGTGACGTACGCCCCGGACAGGCACCGATCCACTTTCTCCCGTTCCTGGCTGGCCGGGCACGCGCTGGATTCCTATGACGGTGATGGGCGGACCGAGGATGAGAAGGAACTCTGGCTGCCGGCGAACCTGACCGGCCGCCAGCCCCAAGAGCCCACATGGCCGGAGGGGGGCGGGCCGGAGGGGAGCTGGTCAGAGGGGAGCGGGCCGCGGGGAAGCGGGCCCGAGAGGAGCTGGTCAGAGGGGAGCGGGCCCCGGGGAAGCGGGCCCGAGAGGAGCTGGTCAGAGGGGAGCGGGCCGCGGGGAAGCGGGCGGGAGGGGAGCTGGCCGTGCTACCTGGCCGAACCCGCCGACCGGGCGCGCTGCCTGGACGCCGTGCTCCACTGGGGATTCACGCTGCTCCATGACGTGCCTGCCGAAGCCGGCCAGGTGCTCGAGGTCGCCGCGAGCTTCGGGTTCGTGCGGGAGACGAACTACGGCCGGCTCTTCGACGTTCGGGTTGACCCCGAGCTGCCGTCGCCGGGCAACCTGGCGTACACCAGCCGCCGGATCTTGCCGCATACGGACAACCCGTACCGGGATCCGGTGCCGACCGTCCAGCTGCTGCACTGCCTGCGCGCAGCTGTGCAGGCGGACGGGGAGGCGGGCGGGGGGGATACCGGCCTGGTAGACGGGTTCGCGGCCGCCCGCGACCTCCGCGCCCAGGACAGGGCAGCGTTCGACGTGCTCACCCGGACCGCGGTCCCGTTCGGGTACCGCGATGACGGTACCGAGCTGCGGGCCAGCCAGCCGCTCATCCAGCTCAGCCCCCGCGGCCGGGTCCGCGGGATCCGGTTCAACAACAGGTCGGCGCGGCCGCTGCGGCTGCCCTACGGCGAAGTTACCGCGTTCTACGCGGCCTACCGCCGCTGGGCGGAACTGCTGGCGCATCCGGAACGGCAGCTCAACCTGCGGCTGGCACCAGGTGACTGCCTGATCTTCGACAACACGCGGATCCTGCATGCCCGTACGGCGTTCCGGGTGACCGCCGGCGCTCCGGGGCGGCATCTGCAGGGCTGTTACGCCGACCTGGACGGCCTGGCGAGCACGCTGGCGGTGCTCCGTCGGCCGGCCGGACACCGATGCGGAGAGGGACTATGAGGCCAGTTGAGGCCATCGGGGAACTGTTCGCCGGGCCGGGCGCACGCGATTACCTCGGCGAGCCGGTGACCATCGGCACGCACATGCTGCAGGCCGGGGCGCTGGCCGAGGCGGCCGGGGCGGGCCGCTCGGTGGTGGCCGCGGCCCTGCTGCACGACATCGGCCACGTGCGGAGCGAGCCCCGGGAGGGCTGGCCGGAGTCGTCCTCCCGGGCTAGCAGGGACAGCGGGCATGGCGAGGCCGGCGCGCGGTGGCTGAGCCAGTGGTTCGGCCCGGCCGTCACCGAGCCGGTGCGACTCCATGTGGTGGCGAAGCGGTACCTGTGCACCGTCGAGGCCGGCTATTTCGGGCTGCTGTCGGCCGAGTCGGTCCGCACCCTGGCGCTGCAGGGCGGCCCGATGGCGGCGGCCGAGGTCTCGGCGTTCGAGGCGCTGCCGTACGCCGGAGACGCGGTAGCGGTGCGCCGCTGGGACGATGAAGCCAAGGACCCCGCGGCGACGCCGCCGGAGTTCTCGCGGTTCACCATGCTGCTCACGGCCCTGATCCGGTCCTGACCGGGCTGGCCGGCGGGCGAACCGCTCATACCCTGCTGATCCCGCGCTGTGCGGGCGTGCGGGACAGCGCGTTGACCGCGACCGAGTTGTGCACGCTGAACGCGACGGCGCTGCCCAGGTAACGGTCGTCCGACCACTCGACCGGCATCGCGGCCAGGTCCGTGGTGAGGCGGCGCTCGCGGAGCATCGGCACCCGCGGGCTGACGCCGAGCAGCCTCGCGTCCTCGGCGGAAGCCGGTACCGCCTCCATGACGTGCTCCGCGTCGGCGAACACGATGCCCAGTTCCTCCAGGCGCTCGGTGATCGATTCCGTTTCCAGGTCCATGCCGGCCACCAGGATGCCCACCCGGTCGGGGTAGGCGGCGCGCTCGATCATCACGGGGCGGCCGGACAGCAGCCGCACCCTGGTCAGGTGGTACACCAGCGTGCCGGGCGGGATGGCGAGCCGCTCGGCTTCCAGCGGCTTGGCCGGCCGCCGCTGGATGCCGATGACCCTGCCGCCCGGCACCTCGCCGATAGCCCTGGCCCAGCGGGAGAACGACAGCAGCTCACCGAAGCTCTGCACCCGCGGGCCGCCGATGACCACCCGGCGCGCGCCGCGCCGGGAGGCTATCACCCCGTCGGCGCGCAGCGCCGCGAACGCCTGGCGGATGGTGCCGCGTGATACCGAGTAGCGTTCGGCGAGCTCACTTTCCGAAGGCAGCCGGGTACCCGCCGCATAGCTGCCGGCCGCGATGGCGGCCTTGATGTCCTCAGCTACCTTGCGGTAAAGCGCAGGCGAACGGGAGACCCCCTGATCTGCTGCCATGAATGCTGAGCGTATCTGGCGGCTGCTTGGACCGGATGTCCAGCCGGGGCTAAATCGGATGAGTCACCCCGGTGCAGGCGGGCGTGACCGGCGGCGCTGACCAGATTGTCGCCCGGCCGGGGATCTGGGTCAGGATGGGCATATGCCCGCCATCCGCCACTGCCGCCACTGCTGGGGTGACTGCCCCGGCGACTGCCTGCTTCCCGGGGACACGGGCCTGTGCATACATGCTGGGCAGCCCAGGCTGCCGTTCCGCCAGCGGGCACGCCTGTGGGTCTGGAAACTCCGGCACGGCCCGTCCCGGAGTTGACGGCCTCACTGCCTGAGCCACACCGACACGTGAGTCGGCTCGAGGGCCGCGTGCACCACGTCGGTCAGGTCGGCCGCCGCGCCGGGCCCCCGACTCGCTCACGCACCGAACCCTACGCCCGGACCGTTCCGGGAACGTTACCGCTGGGCAGCAACCCAGCGTTCACCTGGGTGTGGCTGGCGGCCAGCCGGCGGAAAACAGTACAATCCCAGCGATCGGTAATGGTGCCGGCCCTGCCGCCCCGCGGACAGCGGGCGGCAGCAGCGGGCAGGGTGAGCAGGCAGGGGATGACGGCATGACCGAGCTCATCAGCGGCGCTCATCAATCCGAGACACACCAGAAGGCGCTGCGCATCAACCTGGATCCGCGCTGGTACGGGACGATCGCGGAGATCGGCGCCGGCCAGGAGGTGGTCCGCTGGTTCTTCCGGGTCGGCGGCGCCGCGGGCACGGTGGCCAAATCCATCTCCGCCTACGACATGGCGGTCAGCGACGCCGTCTATGGCAAGGCGGAGCGGTACGTGTCCGTCGGGCGGCTGCAGGGCATGCTCGACAAGGAGTTCCAGCTCAACGTCGAGCGGCTCAACGACGAGCGCGGCGACTCCAACTGCTTCTTCGCGTTCGCCGACACCGTGGTGGCGCGCAGCTACCGGGGCAGCAATGAGTGCCACGGCTGGATGGGCGTGAAGTTCCAGGCCCAGGCGCACGACGAGCCGAGCCAGATCGTGATGCACGTCCGGATGCTCGACGTCGAGGCGTGGCTGCAGCAGGAGGCGCTCGGCATCGTCGGGGTGAACCTGCTGTACGGGGCGTTCTTCGAGCACCACGAGCCGGAGAAGCTGATCGAGAGCCTGCTGGACGGGCTGACCGTGGGCCGCATCGAGATCGACATGCTCCAGTTCCGCGGCATCGAGTTCCGCGGCGTGGACAACCGGCTGATGGCGCTCAAGCTCGTCCAGCTGGGGCTGAGCGGCGTGGCGATGTTCGGCCCTGACCGCGTGGTGCTGCAGCCCAGCGAGGTGCTGCGCAAGAAGGCGATCCTGGTGGAGCGGGGCAGCTTCCGGCCGCCGACGCACGTGAACCTCGACATGCTCGCCACGGCGCAGGAGAAGTTCGCCGAGGACCCGGCCGTGGCCGGCAAGCCGGTCCTGCAGCTCACCGAGATCACGATGCGGAACCTGCTGGCCGGGGGGCAGGAGGTCGACCGGCGGGACTTCCTGGCCCGGGCCGAGCTGCTCGCCGCGTGCGGCATGACGGTGCTGATCACCGACTACTTCGACTACTACCGCCTGGCCGCCTACCTGCAGGAGCGGACCACCGAGCGGATCGGGATCGTGATGGGCGTGCCGAGCCTCATCGACCTGTTCGACGAGAAGAACCACGCGCAGCTGCCCGGCGGGATCCTGGAAAGCTTCGGGCGGCTGTTCAAGAACGGCCTGAAGCTCTACGTCTACCCTCACCAGCCGACGCCAGATGACGAGCTCAAGACGGTGAACGGCATCAAGGTCCAGCACGAGCTGCAGCCGCTGTACGACTACCTCTACGGCCGGGGCAGCTTCGTTCACCTCGACAACTACCGTCCCGAGTACCTGCCGATCTTCAGCCGCGACGTGCTGCGCAGGATAGCCGCGCAGGACGAGTCCTGGGAGGCCATGGTCCCCGAGGAAGTTTCCGGGCTCATCAAGCGCCGCGCGTTCTTCGGCTACGTCAAGCCGGGCCTGGAATAGCCCCGGCGGACAGGCCCGGTGCACCGGGCCCGGTGAGAGCCCCGCGGGCTGCCCCGGACGCCGGGACGGCCCGGGCGGGCCGGGCTGCCGCCCGGGCGCCCGGGTCAGTCCAGGCGGTAGTCGTGCTGGGTCCGGGCGTACTCGGCGAACTCCTCCAGGGACTTCGGGTTGGCCATCGCGTGGCGGTTGGCGGCCTCGTCGGGCGGAGTCCCCAGCAGGATCTTGCGCACCGGCACTTCCATCTTCGTGCCGGTCAGCGTGGCCGGGATGGCAGCCACCTGGATGATCCGGTCGGGAACGTGCCGCGCGGTGTACTGGCTGCGGAGCCGGTCGGCGACCTTGTGCCGGAGCTCGTCGTCCAGGACGGCCCCGCCGTCCAGCTGGACGAACAGCGGCATGAAGAACCCGCCGCCCGGCAGGTCGAGGTTGACGACGAGGGCGTCCGCGATCTCTTCGACCGACTCGAGCGCGGCGTAGATCTCCGCGGTGCCGATCCGGATGCCGTACCGGTTCAGGGCCGCATCGCTGCGGCCCAGCACGAAGCAGCCACCGCGCTCGTTGACCTTGAAGAAGTCGCCCTGGCGCCAGATCCCCGGGAAGTCGGCGAAGTACGTCCGCAGGTAGAGCTGGTTGTCTTCGTCGTTCCACAGCCGGACCGGCATCGACGGCATCGGCTGGGTGATGGCCATCTCGCCGACCTCGCCGGTGACGGGCTCACCCTGCGCGTTGAACGCGTAGGCGGCTACGCCGAGGTTGCGCGCCTGGTGCTCGCCCGCGTAAACCGGCAGCGCGGGCGTACCGCCGGTGAACCCGGTGCAGACGTCGGTGCCGCCGCTGCCCACGTGCAGCCACAGGTCGGGCTTGACGTTGCGGTAGAACCACGCGCCGCACTCGGCCGACACCGGGGAGCCCGCGAGCATGACGGTGCTCAGCGCGGACAGGTCGTACTTCTCCCCGGGCACCACGCCCGCCTTGGACAGCAGGTCGACGTAGGCGGGGCTGGCCCCGAACATCGTCACGCCCGCGTTCTGCGCCATCTCCCACAGCACGTCCGGGCGCGGGTGGCCGGGGTGCCCGTCGTACAGCAGCGGCTGAACGCCCAGCAGCAGCGAGCTCACCAGGAAGTTCCACATCATCCAGCCGGTCGTGGTGTAAAAGAACAGCCGGTCACCCGCGCGCAGGTCCATGTTCAGCGTCTGCAGCTTCAGCTGCTCGATCAGGATGCCGCCGTGGCTGTGCGTGATCGCCTTGGGCAGCCCGGTGGTGCCGGAGGAGAACAAGATCCACAGTGGGTGGCTGAACGGCACCTGCTCGAACCCGAACCCCGCGGCGGGTACCGGCGGGTGATCCATCAGCTCATCCCAGGTCCACACCCTCGGGCCCGCTGGGCCGGCCGGTGCCGCGATCGGCAGGCCGAGCGGTCCCCTGACCCCGATCACGTGCTCCAGGCTGGGCAGCAGGCCGATGACGTGCCGCATCCCGGCGCTGCGGTCATGGTCCTGGCCGCCGTAGCGGTAGCTGTCGACGCAGAACAGGGCCCGGGGGGACAGCTGCCCGAACCTGTCGCTGACGCCGCGCGAGCCGAAGTCGGGGGAGCAGCTGGTCCAGACGGCCCCGATGCTGGTGGCGGCCAGCATCGCGATCACCGCCTGCGGGATGTTCGGCAGGCAGGAGGCGACCCGGTCGCCGGGCCGGAGGCCCAGGCCGCGCAGCTGGGTGGCGAGCACGCGGACGCCGCCGGCGAGATCGGGCCAGGACAGCCCGGCCAGCGGCGCGGTTTCCGACTGGTGGTAGATGGCGTCCTGGGCGTGCCGTTCCTTCCGCAGCACGTGCTGTGCGTAATTCAGCCTGGCTCCCGGGAACCAGTCGGCTCCCGGCATCGTCCTGGTGCCGAGGACCGCCGCCGGCGGGACCGAAGCGTCGATGCCGCAGTAGTCCCAGACCGCCTGCCAGAAGCCATCGAGGTCGGTCACCGACCAGCGCCAGAGCGCGTGATAATCACCGAAGCGACGTCCGTGCTCGCGCTCGAGCCAGCGGATGAACGCGGTCACGTTCGCGCGCTCCACGCGATCAGGTCCCGGCGTCCACAGCAGGTCACCCACGCGGACCTGGCGTCGCGGCTCCACATCGCAGACGGTCCCACAGCAAGACCGCGGGTGGCAATGTGATTGCCCCACAAATGCCCGCGGGGGAAATGCAAGTGCTGGCCAGGGACGGGCTGGCCGCGTCGAGTTAGCCAGCCGGCGCGCCAACCCGACGTATAGGGTGTTTGGGTGGCTGGCCTCGACCCCTCCGCCCTGCAGGGGATCGACGTGCATGTGCATGTCGAGTCGGACGGGCACGGGCAGCTGTCCCTCGACGATGAGCTGCTCGCCGCGTCGGCGAAGTATTTCAAGGCCGCCGGTGACCGGGCGCCGACGGTGGAGCAGATCGCGGACCACTACCGGCAGCGCCAGCTGGCCGCGGTCGTGTTCACCGTGGACGCCGGGACCGCGACCGGGCACCCGGGGCTGTCCAGCGAGGAGATGGCCGACCGCGCCGCCGCCCACGCCGACGTGCTCATCCCGTTCGGCTCGGTAGATCCGCAGGCCGGCCAGGAGGCGGTCCGCCGGGCCAGGCGGCTGATCAGCGATCATGGCGTCCGCGGATTCAAGTTCCACCCCAGCCTGCAGGGCTTCTCCCCGGACGACCGTCGCTATTACCCGCTGTACGCGGTGCTCGAGGAGGCGGGCCTGCCGGCCACCTTCCACACCGGCCAGACCGGTATCGGGGCGAGCCTGCCCGGCGGCCGCGGGATCAAGCTGCGGCTATCTGACCCGATGCTCATCGACGACGTGGCCGCTGACTTCCCCGGCCTGACGGTGATCCTCGCGCACCCGTCCGTGCCCTGGCAGGACGAGGCGATCTCGATCGCCACCCACAAGGCCAACGTCTATATCGACCTGTCCGGCTGGTCACCCAAGTACTTCCCGCCGCAGCTGGTCCGCGCGGCCAGCTCGTACCTGCAGGACAAGATGCTGTTCGGCACCGACTACCCGCTGCTCACCCCGGAGCGCTGGCTGCGCGACTTCGAGCTGCTCGACATCAAGCCAGAGGTCCGGCCCAAGATCCTCAAGCACAACGCGGTCCGCCTGCTCGGCCTCGGCGGCTGACGCCCGCGTTTCCGCTGACGCGACGAGCCGCGGCCCGTTCAGGAAAGATCTCTTCTCCCGAACGGGCAGCGGTGCGAGGGCCCGGTACCGGTTCCCGTCCCGGGCGCACGCGGCGCCGGCCGGCGGGTCCCGGACTCGTGTTGCGGTTCAGCTACGAATCGGCACCAACTGGCCTCCGGGGCTTGCTCACTATCCGGGATCCGGCCTTGAATGAGTATTCATGCCGGAACGTCCCGTTGGCATTAATTAGGACAAAGAGTGATGAATCCGGGTTCAATTCTTGAGGTCAGGAACGTGACTGTCCGGTTCGGCGGGCTGACCGCGCTCGACGGCGTCTCGCTCGCCATACCGCCCCGGCACGTCACGGGGGTCATCGGGCCGAACGGGGCAGGCAAGACCACGTTGCTCAACGTCTTGTGCGGGTTCATCCGGCCGGATGCCGGCGAGGTGATCTTCAACGGCCGCCGCCACAACGTCCGGCCGCACCAGCTGGCCGCTCTCGGCGTGGCCAGGACCTTGCAGGGCGTCGGCTTGTACAGCGGGCTGACCGCGCTCGAGAACGTCATGGTCGGCGCGACCTGCCGGGCCAAGGCCGGATTCTGGACCGCGTTGCTCTCGTTGCCGCGGGCCAGCCGCGACGAGCGCATGCTGCGCGAGGCGGCCCGGCGAGCCCTCGAACGGGTCGGCGCCGCCGCGGTCGCGGGCGCCCGGCCCGGTGAGCTGCCCTACGGCATGCGGAAGAAGGTCGCACTGGCCCGGGCCCTGGTCGCCAAGCCCAGGCTGATCCTGCTCGACGAGCCCGCGAGCGGCCTGGGCGAATCCGAGCTCGCCGAACTCGGCGCGCTCATCCGCGACCTCGCCGCGGAGGAATCACTGATGGTCATCGAGCACCACATGGACCTGATGATGTCGGTCTGCGACTCGATCGTGGTCCTCGATTTCGGGAGGGTGATCGCCACCGGGTCGCCCCGGGAAGTTCAGGACGATCCCGCCGTCACCGCCGCCTACCTCGGCGCGGTCCAGGCCGGGCATGGGCCCACGGGACCGGCGGAGGTCGGCGGGAACGGGGGGCTGGCCGAATGAGCAGCGGGCCGGAGGGCGCTGGCCGCGAGGCGGACGGCTCTGGCGGTCGCGCCGATGACGACGGAGTGGCCGCCGCGTCGGCGTCGCTGGCGGTCGAGGGCCTCGTCGCCGGCTACGGGGAGGTCATCGCGCTGGACGAGGTCACCGTGACAGCCGAGGCCGGCGTCATCACCGCCGTGCTCGGGGCGAACGGCGCGGGCAAGACAACGCTGCTGCGCGCGGTCAGCGGCCTAGTCAGGCCCCGCCGCGGCCGCGTCCTGCTCGGCGGCACTGACGTGGCCGGCCGCAGCCCGGAGCAGATCGTGCGAGCCGGGATCGCGCACGTGCCCGAGGGGCAGGGCGTGATCCCGGAACTCACCGTGGAGGAGAACCTGCGGATCGGCATGATGTCCTGGCCCGCCCGGGGGATATGGGGGGGCAGGAAACCCCCCCCGAGGGGGGTCGGGGGGGATGGGTCCTCCCGGGAGCAGGGGGGGTCTGGGGGGGATCGTTCCCCCCCAAGGGGGGTCGGGGGGGATGGGTCCCCCCGGGAGCAGGGGGGGTCTGGGGGGGATCGTTCCCCCCCAAGGGGGGTCTGGGGGGATGGGTCCCCCCGGGAGCAGGGGGGGTCTGGGGGGGATCGTTCCCCCCGAGGAAACAGAGCCGCCCGGGCGGCCGCGCTGGATGAGGAATACGCCCGCTTCAAGCCGCTGGCCGACCGCAGGCGCAAGCTGGCCTCCACGCTGTCCGGCGGCGAGCGGCAGATGCTGGTGATCGCGCGCGCCCTGCTCGCGCGGCCCCGCGTGCTGCTGCTCGACGAACCGTCGCTCGGCCTGGCGCCGAGGGTCATGGCGCAGGTCATGGACCTCGTGGTCCGGCTCAGCCGGGAGGACGGCCTCACCATCGTGCTGGTCGAGCAGAACGCGCGGAGCGCGCTCTCGATCGCCGACCACGGCGTCGTGCTCAACCTCGGCCGGGTCGTCGCCTCGGCCGCCGCCCCGACGTTGGCCGCCGACGTCGCGCTACGCCACCACTACCTCGGGTTCTAGGCACACGCAGGGGAGCATGCCAGTGGTCGAGTTCCTTCAGTTCACGCTCAGCGGGATTTCCTTCGGGATGATCTACGCCGCGATAGCGCTGTCCCTGGTGCTCATCTGGCGGGGTACCCGCGTGCTGAACTACGCGCAGGGCGGGATGGCCATGTTCACTACCTTCATAGCGATCGAGGTCATCTATCACACTCACAACTACTGGGCCGGGTTCGTGGTCGCTCTCGCGGCCGGCATGGTCCTCGGTGCGGCCTGCGAAATCACCGTCATCCGGCCCACCCTGGGCAGGCCGCCGCTGAACGCGGTGATCGTGACCATCGGGCTGCTCATCCTGCTCGAGGGCCTGGCCGGCATCTTGTTCGGCGGTCAGTACCGGTCCTTCCCCACGGCGTTTTCGATCACCGGGCTGAAAGTCAGCGGCACGCCGCTCGGCGTGTCCCGCTTCGACGTATTCGTCGTGGTCGCGGTGCTGGTGACCACACTGGTGCTGGCCGTGCTGTTCAGGTACACCGCAGCCGGGCTGCGCATGCGCGCCGCGGCGTTCAACGCCACGATCGCGCGCCTGTCGGGTATCCGGGTCGCGCGCGTGCTCACCGTGGGCTGGGCGCTGGCCGGGCTGCTCGGCGCGCTCGCAGGCGTGCTCGTCTCGCCGTCGACGTTCCTCTATCCGAACAGCATGGACGCGATCTTCGTGTACGGCTTCACCGCGGCGGTCATCGGCGGCCTGGACAGCCCGGCGGGAGCCGTGGTCGGCGGGCTGCTGCTCGGCGTGGCGCTCAGCTATGCGGGCGGCTACGTGGGCGGCTCCGTGGGCGCCAACCTGACCCCGCTGATCGCCCTGGGCATCCTGGTCGTGGTACTGATGATCCGGCCCGACGGCCTCTTCGCGGGCGCGCGGATGCGGCGGGTCTGACCATGCGCACGCTGCCTCGCAGGCTCGGCGTCGTGGTCATCGTGGCCGCGATCGTGGTGTTCCTGTCCATCAAGCTGAACGCGTTCCGCGACTACCAGATCGCCGAGATCGCGTACTACGTCACGGCCGTGGCCGGGCTCACTGTACTGACCGGTCTCAGCGGCCAGATCTCGCTCGGGAACGGCGCGTTCATGGCCATCGGCGCCTACACGGCAGCACTGCTGCTGCTCCATCTCAGCTGGCCCTTCATCGCCGTGCTTGTGATCGCGGCCGCGGCGACGGCCGTCGCGGGGGGGATGGTGGGCGTCGCGGCGGCCCGGCTGCACGGCCCTTACCTGGCGGGCGCGACCCTCATGCTCGGCGTCGCGCTCCCGTCGATCGCCTACGCCTTCCCGGGAGTCTTCGGCGGTGACCAGGGCCTGAATGTCGCCTTCACCGTCCCCAGCTTCCTCGGCGCGAACTTCCCGCTGACCAGGTGGCAGGCCTGGGTCAGCGTGGCGGTGGCACTGGTTAGCCTGCTCCTGCTGGCGAATCTCGAGCACAGCAGGATCGGCCGCAACTGGCGCGCGGTTCGTGACAACGAGGTGGCGGCCGCGCTGGACGGTATCAACGTCGCCGCGGCCCGCATCCGCGCCTTCGT
>Ga0187780_10002409_pt1 | contig 14083 bp, 8 predicted proteins | sample 1015_Q2_SP10_20__FD_132429 | JGI IMG/M metagenome (GOLD analysis project Ga0187780, IMG submission 132429) | Tropical peat soil microbial communities from peatlands in Department of Meta, Colombia - 1015_Q2_SP10_20_MG | ecosystem: Environmental > Terrestrial > Soil > Wetlands > Peat | place... | reverse complement strand
GGGAAGACCGCGCCGAAGTATCACGCGCTCACGCGCCCGACAACCGCCGAAGGAGAAGCAACAAGCCGTGCCATCGCGCTCGCAGAAATGGCGGGCTCACCAGTTTACATCGTGCATCTCTCTTGCAACGACGCGCTCGAAAAGGTTCGCGAAGCCCGCGATCGCGGACTGCCCGCCTACGCCGAGACATGCCCGCAGTACCTCTATCTCTCGCTCGAAAATATGGACGCGCCCGGATTCGAAGGGGCGAAGTACGTCTTCACGCCTCCCCTTCGCGAGAAATGGCACCAGGAAAAGCTCTGGCAAGGCTTAGCGCATGATTCCTTGCAGGTGGTTTCTACGGACCATTGCCCCTTCTGTTTCAAGGAACAGAAAGAACTCGGCAAGGATGACTTCACGAAAATCCCAAATGGGGGCCCAGGCATCGAGCACCGCCTGAGCCTCGTCTACACCGGAGGAGTGCACGGCGGCAGGTTCTCGCCGAACCGCTTTGTGCAACTCGTAGCGACAGCGCCCGCCAAGCTCTTCGGCTTATTCCCGCGAAAAGGCACCATTGCCATCGGTTCGGACGCTGACCTCGTGATATTCGACCCAAGCCAGGAAGACGTAATCAGCTCTGCCACGCATCATATGCGTGTTGATTATTCAATGTTCGAAGGAATCCGCGTGAAGGGCATGCCGAAGATTGTCCTCTCCCGTGGCCGCACAATTATCGAAAGCGGAAAGTTTGTCGGCAAAGCGGGCAGCGGGGAGTTCATCAAACGGCAGAGGTACACCGGAATTTGACCATTCCCATTCGGCTTGCCGAACCACGAAGCGTTGGCGAATACGTAACATAGAAACACTTGGCCGCTTGAGCCCTCAACGGCCAATCTTAAAATTACGTTGTCCAGCCGATGAAATCCCCGTCAAATTGCGGCACAAGGGCGCTGTTCATCTTTATGTTGGGCCTTGTTCTTCTCGGCTCCTCGGGCTGTGCTGCCACTCGTCTAAGAGCGGATTTCACGGGATACGAAAGCGCGTTCGCTGAGACTTCCAATCGCGAAATGTTGCTCAACCTGGCGCGCTTGAGCCAGCACGATCCAACTTACTTCTTTAAGCTCGGTCAGATCAGCACGAGCTATCGAATGCAGGCTGCATTGACGGGCACCGGGAGCTACGTTCCGCAAGGTACCAACGGCTCTAACGTAACAGGCGGCGGCACACCCTCCTTGATTTACGAGAAAGATCCTCAGTTCCAGTTCATCCCCGTCAACGACGACGCAACGGCGCAGCTGCTGCTGAGGCCTGTTCCTGCGCAGCTGTTTTACGCGCTGTACCAGCAGGGATGGCGCGCGGACCAGCTCTTCCGTCTAATGGTGGATCGCATCGAGTTTCGCCAAGCGGGCCATACGAACTGGGAAATCATTCGCAATGTTCCCGCATCCGACAATGCGCGCGACTATTCCCGCTTCCTGCGTGTCAGCGCACTCGCTTACGAACTTCAGAAGCGCGGCTACTTGCTCTTGCGAGGCCACCGTGGTGAATTTGTTCCTGTCGCAAAAAGCGTTCCGATGAAGGAAGGGCCCGCAATACACGATGTGCTGGACGCGCAAGCCAAGAATCTCTCCTGGCAGAAAGACAAGAACGGCGACTGGGAATTGGGCCAGGTGAACATCACTCCGATCTTCGTTCTAAATGACCCGTCTCAGGAGAAAATCATCGAAGACATGCCAGAGCTTGGCAAAGGCGGAATCGCGGGCGTCACCGCGCTCCAGGCCATGCTCACGATTCTGAAGGACCAGTTCACGATTGAGGAAGACACGAATTTCACCGAGCAGGAGGACATAAGCAAAGGTTCTTGCCACTTGGTGATGCGATCCTTGGTCGGATTGATGACGGCAGCGGCTCAGGAGCAAGAGGGGTTCGACCAAATGATGGGAGCGAATCCCGTCATCGATGGCCTGCACTTCACGGAAATCGTTCCGCGCAGCGAGCAGCGTCCCCTACTGCGTCTGGTCTGGGATCAAGAAGACAGCGTGATTGCGCCCCTCATCGAGCTCACCTACGGCGACAAAATCTACGCCGTCACAGACAAGAGCACGCCAGCTAGTTTCGATGAGATCGCGTGGAATCGCGACGTCTTTCGTCTAATCTCCCAGCTCACCGCGCAGGTAACGGTGGATATCTCCAAGTTTCCCCCGGCCGAAATCTTGCAGCTTCACAGCGACTAAGCGCGCCATGCGCCACTCGCAGCACACCCGGCAATGAGGTCACAAGACACGGCGTCGCACACACAGGTTAGGTTACCTGCTACGCTAGGAATCGGCTTCTCGGGGCACCGTGCACTCACGAACGAAGAGAAGTGCCGAACGTTGATCTTTGATTTCTTGAAGCAGCGCAAGGAATCTACGCCGGGAACCGTTTATGGTGTCTCCTCCTCAGCGGCCGGAGGCGATTTGCTGTTCTGCGAAAGCTGCATCCAGTTGGACATTCCCCTTTCCGTTCTGTTGCCGCTTCCTGAGAGAGAATTTAGGGCGGATTTCGACGACGCAAGTTGGAGGCGAGTCGAGCAGGTATTAAAACGAGCCGCCTCCGTTGAGGTGACCAGCGGAAGCGAATCCAGAGAAGAGTGCTATTACGAATGCGGGATCGAAACGGTGCGACGAAGCCGTCTTTTGGTTGCCCTATGGAATGGAGAGCCATCACAGGGTTTGGGCGGCACGGAGGACATCGTCAGCTTCGCCACAGAAACCGGCAAACCTGTCATCTGGCTTCACAGTGTGACCGGAGAAACACGCATACTGAATGAGCAGCAGGAACAGAATCTCCTTCGGGACCCCGAGCTTGAATTTCTGAACGGCCAGCCGGATCCGGGCACATACGCGGACACCAGTACGCCAAGTAGTCTTGCGCGCGCGTGGTTTCGCAAAATGGACGAAAATGCAAGCCGTCACGCACCGCACTTCAGGAGAATGGCCGCGATTCCGATCGTTTGCGCAGCTGCAGCCGCAGTCTGCAGCGGGGCAGGTGCGTGGGCGCGAAATACTTCGATGTGGCTTGCAATTGGCACGGCGTTGGGAATCATGGCCGCGGCCTTGCCAATCGCATTGCGGCTGAAAAAACGCCAAGTTTTGTGGACACGCACTCGAACCGCTGCGGAAATATGCCGTTCGTTTCTTGCACTCTGGAGCACACCTCTTCCCTACGCGGCGATTGGGCCAGAGGCAATCCCGGAGTTGTCTGGCATGTTGGAGTCATTGAACCTCCTCAAGATGCTGGATCGCTCTCGCGGCGAAATGAGTCTCGACGAGTTCAAGAGGAGATATCGGGAGGAGCGCGTTTCTCATCAAGCTGCCTACTTCTCGAATCAAGCCGTGCAGTCCGCAGCCATGGCTCGAACGTACAAAACCGTTATGTGGGTTTGCATAGGCCTGGCCACATTCGCCAATGCGTGGCTCTTTGCTGGGTCGCATGGACTCGCGACCTTTAGCCCCGGCTCGTGGAAGCACCCTCTAGCGCTCGCTTCTTCCATCGCGTTCCAGATTGCTGCCGTTGGCGCAGCCTTGTTGGTTGTAAACGACTGCGAAAGACGCAAGCAGCGCTACTTGGAATTGCGTCACGTGCTCGAGGATTCGGATGCTCAGATTGAAAGGCTGCGGACCTGGCCCACTGTTCTGCGCGTCGTCGATGGCATCGAAAAAGCTCTCTTGACGGAAATCATCGAATGGAGATCGATGATCAGGAATCGAGGAGTTCCGAAGAAATAGGCGTATATGAAGCGAATTCTTGCATTAGACGGCGGTGGAATACGCGGCGTTTTCAGCCTGGAAGTGCTACTGCGCATGCAGGAATTACTCCGCGAACATTATGCCTCCAAGAACCTCGTGCTCGCGGATTGTTTCGACTTCGTTGCTGGCACGAGTACTGGGGCAATCATCGCCACCGGCTTGAGCTGGGGTATGCCCGTCGAGGACATCCTCGACCTCTACGTCGAACATGGAAAGACGATGTTCCAACACACCCCGTGGTACCGGCCCTTCAAACGCCTCCTAATCTCTCGGTTTGAAGCAAAGCCCCTGTCAGACATGCTCCAGCGGATCTTTTCCGAGGACGGCATGGGCAGGGAGCCTGCCCTTCTTGGCACGAAGCGTCTGAGAACCTTACTGCTGGTGGTAGTCCGAAATCACAGCACAGGCTCAGCATGGCCTCTCACGAACAATCCCAACGCGATGTTTAACGACAAGAGCCGCCCGGATTCCAATCTCAATGTACCGCTTTGGAAGATTGTGCGCGCCAGCACCGCTGCGCCAGTCTACTTTGATCCGGAGGAAATTCTCCTTGGCGATACCCCTTACGTTTTTGTTGACGGTGGGGTCACGCCCTACAACAATCCCGCTCTGATTGCCGCTCTCACGGCTGTCATGCCTTGCTACCGGGTCGGATGGGAGCCAGGCCCGGACAAGATTCGCCTCATCTCCGTTGGCACCATGAGGTTTCCCTCGGCACGTCTGCCGAAAAAAACGCGAGGTCTATGGCTTGGATACAATGCGGCCAACATTCCTCCGGCTCTGATTCAAGGCATCTCATGGGAACAAGACTACCTTTGCCGGGCCCTGGGTTCGTGCATTTTCGGGGAGGCTCTCGATCTGGAAGTCGGTGATCTTATCGGTGATCTTATCGGCGCTCCCCAGCCTGGCCGCAACTGGTTTAGCTATATCCGTTACAATAAGTCCTTCAAGCCAAAACTCGGGGAGGAATTACGCCTTCCGCATTCCGATCTCGCAAAACTCGACGCCGTCCACATGATTCCCTTCCTTCGAGAGATTGGGAAGGCTTACGCGGAAGAGAACGTCAAGATCGAACACTTGGTGTGAGAGCTAGTTTCCCCTAGGTGAGAGAGGCCGCGTCGCGGGATCGGCGGACAGCCAACGCCCGAAGCGCGAGACATCGTCTGTTCCTGCTAGGCCGTCGAGTGTATGACGGATCTCAATCGCATTCTCTGCCCGTGACGACTGGAGCACGCCCCGGCCGTCAATGAATGATCCACCGATCTTCTCCGCAATGTCGCTCAGCCACGCGGGAGCTTTGGGTGTCGTGATCGGCGAATCCCATATGCGCGCTTCCCACGTGTTGCCATCTTTGTCTTTGTCCTCGTACTGGAAAACCGTGAGTATCCATTCACCGTCCGGACTGAAACTCGCGCTGACGATCTTGGTGCTCTCGCCCATCCTGCCATCGTCGTAGGACATCGGCTCGCTTACCGCCACTCCGGTCCGCGCATCCCAAACCTTCGCTGTGCCGTCTTTCGACGTGGTCAAAACCCACAGGCTGTTTTGACTGAAGCTAGCGGTAAGGACTTCGTCCTTATGCCGCATCAATTCGCTCACTGGCTCGCCGGTTCGCGCGTCCCACACTCTCGCCGTTGAATTCGCGCAGGCCGTCACGATCCATTTGCCGTCCGGGCTGAACACAGCGTCGTTCACCCAGTCATCATGCTTCAGCGTGACTCCGGCTTCGCCGGTCTCCGCGTTCCAGGTGCGCGCCGAATGGTCCGCTGATGCCGTCACCAGCCATTTGGTGTCCGGGCTGAAACGAATGCTCGCGATTCGACCTTCGTGAGCCATATCCTTCGCAACGGGTTTGCCGGTCAGGACATTCCAGATGTAGATTTTGCCCTCATCGGTGTAGGCGGCGACTTCGTGCCCGTCCGGACTCAGTGCTGCATTCATCAGTATGATGTTGCCGCCGGGATGGAACGAGTTCACAAGCTGCCCACTCTTCCCGTCCCGCAGAAAGAGGTCGCTCGCCGTAATGATCAGTACGGAATGATCGTCGGAGCCGAGATTGATGCGTTCGATCTTTTTTGAATCGGGTGCTGTGATAACCGGCCCGGCAGGCTCACTTGTCTTTGCGCTCCGAAGTTGCACACCGTCAGAACTCACCGTGGCTAGCGACTTGCTGTCTGGGCTGCAGTTCGCAATCTTCATGTCGTCTACAGGTGGAACGCCTGTATGTGCTGCTTGGCCCGTTCGCGAGTCCCACACCATTACAGCCTTGGTTGAGACCGTAGCTATCACCCCGTCTTCCGAATCGAAGCATGTCGACTTGATTTCGCCCTTCTCGACCATCTCCGGCAGCGTTTTTGTCTCGTGCCACTTCCAGATCTGAGCCGTGCCGTCAAACGATGCCGTCACTAGCTCGGAGCTGTCTTGCGGATCAAAACTCGCAACATAGACGGCCCCGCTGTGCCGCATTGGCTCTGTTTCCGCAAGTCCCGTCTGCGCGTTCCACACTCGTGCAGTGCGGTCGTACGAAGCGGTTACAATCCACTTGTCATCTTTGGAAAACTCTGCAGAACGAACTCGGCTCGAATGCCGCATCGCTTGGCCGTGCGGCTTTCCTGTGGAGAGGTCCCACATGTGCGCAGTGTCGTCCGAAGAAGCAGTCACAACAAACTGCGTTCGTGCCTCGTGGCTGAAACCGACATAATTCACTGCTGCTGCATGCTGCAAGACGGCCGCTGAAGTTAACTTCTTCGCGTCCCAGATGATCGCCGTGGAGTCATCCGAACCCGTAACAATCCATTTGCCATCGGGACTGAAATCGGCCACATTCACTTCGTCTTTGTGCATCGCAAGCGTGCCAACTATTGTGCCCGTGTGGGCATCCCAAACCTTCGCAGTACCGTCAGCCGAAGCCGTCACGATGCGCGTGCCGTCTGGGCTGAACCGTGCCGTCCAGACGGTCCCCAAATGACCCATCGTGTCCCCGATCTGGTTTCCGGTTCGCGCATCCCAAATCTGGGCGACTTTGTCGTAAGAGGCAGTCACCACTTCACTGCCGTCTGGACTCAAACTTGCGTCGGCGATCTTTCCGCCTCCGATTTGCCCCATCGGCTTTGCGGTAATCGCCGATCCTGTGTACGCGTCCCAAACCCTCGCGGTGCCGTCCCAGGAACCGGTCACTACCTCTTTTCCGTTCAGACTGAATTTGGCCGTGTGGACCCAACCGTCATGAGTCATTGGCTGCTTCCCGATTGGCGCTCCCGATTGTGCATCCCATAGTTGCGCGGTTTTGTCCGCAGAGGCAGTCACGATTCGTGCGCCGTCCGGACTGAAAGCGGCATCTTGCACCTCACCATGGTGGGTCAAAGTCATGGTTGGGAGGGGGGAATCCCGCAGTTCCGCAACTGTCAGCGCAGTCGCTTTTTCGTCTGTCGGGTCCTTCTTCAGGACATCGGCAAGATATGCAAGCGACGCAGGGATCTCATTCTGGTCCATTTCATCGGCGGCGGATGTGCCTTCTGCTGTCAGGGCGTCATGCTCCTCCTGGCGTTGCACCTGGCGCAGCGCGAGGAACCCGAAGATCACGGAAAGCACTGCTGTAAGACCGACTCCAGCCCAGACTCGCCGCACCTTCTTGCGATGGTTTACAAAGTCGATCGAGCTTTGAACGAACTCGACATCCTCGATCTGCTCGCGATATTTTTGTAAGGCGTCCTCGGCTTCCGCCAGTGCCTTTCCTTCCGGCAAAAGGAAATCCTTGTCCCTTCCTGATTCTCGCCAGCGATGCGCGGCCTGCGCGATCCGCGTTTTGAGCCGCAGGAAATCTTTGTTTTCCCCGACCCACTCTTGCACGCGCGGCCACGATTTGATCAAAGCCTCATGAGCAACTGCGACGACAGGCTCTCCGGCCTGATCGGCATCCGTAACGAAAAGATTTGCCTGCGTGAATGCCGCAACCACTTCCTCAGCGCCCGATATGGCCACAATCTCCTTGCGCCTGGCGGGCCGGCTCGTCGCATCGGCTTCCATCGTCACCAGAGCCGCCAGTACTTTCGGAAACGCCTCTTGGCCTGCGGGTGAAAGCGCGGCGAACACATCCTCAGCGCGCTTTGCAATCGCGCCATTCAGACGGCCCAGCGTTTCGTAAGCATCCCACGTGATCAGCCGCGATTCGGTTCGGAGCTTGTAAAGCTCATCAAGACAAAATTCCAGTAAAGGGAGGGCCCCGGGGTTCTTGCTCGCCTCTTCCTGCAACGCGTCGTCGAGCTTCTCGTGCGTTGTTGGATGAACTTCATAGTCCAACCCGGCGGCCATTGCCGGCATGCGGATGATCTGACCAATCTCGGAAACTCCGGGCGGAATTAGGTCGTATTGACCGTCGTCTCCTTTCAGAGCGCGAAACTCCTCGACCTCGGCGCAATATCCGTACAGGTCACTGCGCATCGTCGCAATGACCCATACGAGGCCGCTCTGAGAGAGGGCGGATACTCCCCCGATGAACGCAGCGCGCTGCGCGTCGTCGAATCTCTCGAGCGTAAACATCTCCTCGAGCTGATCAATGATAAGAATGAGTCTAGCCTCAGGAGGCTTGGACCGCAGCGTCTCTCGTGCAAGCTGCTCTGCGGCACGTCCAAGAGCCGCCTCTAACGGCGGCAAGGCGTGCGTAGGAGCGTCACGCAAGAGTTTGGCTAGTCGTTGAACGTCATAGCCGCTTTGTCCTAGCTCGGGCAGCGCGCTCCCCTCGCGGAGCAGCGCGGCGGCCAGCCCTTCGGTTAATGTGCCTCCAGCCTCGCTTGGTCGCAGAATTGCCCACCGCCAGCAGCCGATCTCCTTTACCACTCCGGGACGCATCAGCTCTGGAAGGACTCCCGCTCGAACCAGCGAAGACTTCCCGCAGCCGCTCATTCCCAGCACGATCAGAAACACACGCCCGCGCGAAGACTGCTCGATCATCCGCTCCGTGATCTCAGCGATCGCCAAATCGCGCCCGAAGAAAATCTTCTCGTGTTTGGCCTGGAATATGTCTAGCCCCCGGAAAGGCGACCCTTCCGTCCAGGTAATCGTCTCCGGCCTCTCGAGTTTGACGCTGATAACTTTTTCGAGGTGGGTACTCAGACGTTCTTCGAACTCCTCGTCGGTTTCAAATGGCGTGAACGCTGCTTGAAATGCACCCTGATGATCGCGAAACCACCTGTCGAGGAAAGCATCGAGCGCTTCCTTCTGCCGCTCCCATTCCCTCAGCATCTCCTTGCTTGTCACAGTGATCGATGGAGGGGCGGTCTTCCGGTACACGAGCAGGTCGGGCGTCCCGCGAGTTTTGAAGGCTTCGTAGGCATCTTCGAATTCCCACTCAGTTCCAGTGGGAACCGAGCCATCCGCGCGTTTGTAATCCTGCGGCAGTCTGGTTCCGATCTTTGCCCACAAAACACAAACGACGATATCGCTCTCGGATGGCCTGGGAATTTGCGCTTGAAAGGATGCAGTCGCCCGCATCGGCTCCTCTTCCCAGAGGATTGGCTCAATCTTGATAAAGGCGCGGAACTTAGTCTGCAGCCGTTGGATTACGTCGTAGGCGCGCACGCGCTCGGCCCGTACGTCGCTGGGAGACGAGATGAAAATCCGCAGTGTCTTCATGGCCTTCAGGCGCGCTTGAGGTTCTTCGTTCGCCCTCTATTGTATTTCGGTCGATTGAACGGCACTCGGGTGGAGTCGGGAGTCGGTGCGCATCCAATCAATTGCAACTTGGCGTACTTGACCACCCCCTCTGACTCTTCGTTGACTCCGTGAAACCGCCGGCGTAACGTGCACACGGCGCGAGGCGGAAGGAGTGCTGAGGTATGGGTGACCAGGCCGGCTGGCATCGCTACGATCAGGGCAAGAGCATTGGCACGAGCGGTTCGGAGAAAGGAGTAATCCTCCGGGACGATGAGCACGGTGCTGATGCGCGGATCTCATTGGAGCGTGACACAAGCGTCGCGCCGTTTGCGATTACCTCCGGGCTGTACGGGTGGTTCTTCCACACGCGCTTCTTTGGATCGCAGGTAGAAGCGGATACGGCATTCTCGGAAATGAAAACCGAAATGGAGAAAATCATCGCCCCCCTTCCAAACGCGGAGGCAGGGCGAAAAGAAGCCGAATCAGCCGTACTGGACGCTATCTCCAGGTTCGTAGATCGCTTTCCTACGTAAGGTTTCTAGTCCAGCGGTCCGGCGATTGCATGAATTGATGCCGGTAGACTTCGCGGACATGCTCGGCCCGCTTTTCAGCCTCGGCCGCTTCCTCGGCCAAGCCGACTTCCCGCGCAATTCGTGCGGCGGATCGCAGGCTGTCGTAGGCCAGTTCGTATTGCCAGCGAATCTCTTTGTCATCGTGAAGCTCGTACATCTGGCTATATGCCTTTTCATCCTGTTCTTTCAGCTTGGCGACTTCCGCTAGCTTCTCTTCACGGTTTCCAGTCATCTGATACTCCCTGAATCATATGGAAAAATCGGGCTAGCAGAAAGTTTGACCCGAAATTCCTCCTTCATGAAAGAATTCCATTGGCAAAATAGGTGCTACAGATTGAATTCCGTTCCTTCGATTCGAATCCAGGCGTGCAATCGAGCCGACATAAACGGCGTCGGCGATTATGTCCTTTACTGGATGATTGCTGCACGGAGAATCACCTCGAATTTCGCCCTGGATCGCGCGATCGAATGGAGCCTGCGCCTTCACAAACCACTCTTGATTTTCGAAGCTTTGCGCTGGGAATTCCCTTGGGAGACGGAACGCACGCGCCGATTCGTCATTGATGGGATGAAACACAACCTCCGCGCCTTGCAAGGAACGAACGTTCTCTACTATCCCTATGTCGAGCTCGCTCATAATTCCAGCAAAGGCTTGCTGGCCTCTCTCGCGAATCGTGCCGCCGTTATCGTCACGGACGAGTTCCCCTGTTTCTTCCTCCCCTCCATGGTCGCCGCAGCGGCAAAGAAAGTCCCGGTTTTGTTGGAGCAAGTCGACTCGAACGGTCTTCTTCCACTGAGGGCCGCACCAAAGGAATTCACCACTGCATTTGCATTCCGCCGCTTCCTGCAAAAAGACCTTCCTGCGCATCTGCTGGCCTTTCCCTCACACAATCCGCTATCAAGAGCAAATTTGACCGCGCCGAAGCCTTTGCCGAAATCGATCGTGGGGCGCTGGCCTCCCGCTTCGTTTGACAGCGATCACGCGTCAGCGAAATCTCGCTCCGCCCGGAAACCGCCTGTTGAGCTCCGAGGCGGCCGCTTGGAAGCGCGCAAACATCTGGAAAACTTCCTCTCGGAAAAGCTCGAGGGCTATGCCGAGGAACGCAACCATCCGGACAAAGAGGCGGCCAGCGGCCTGTCGCCCTATCTCCATTTCGGTCACATCTCATCTCACGAGATTTTTTCAAGCCTCGCCAATCACGAGCATTGGACCTCAGAGCGCCTAGCGCTTCGTCCGACCGGCAGCCGAGCTGGATGGTGGGGTATGAGCACCTCTGCGGAAGCCTTCCTCGATCAGTTCGTTACATGGCGAGAATTGGGATTCAACATGTGCCATCTGCGAAAGGATTACGATCGGTTCTCCTCCCTTCCCGCCTGGGCCCAGCAGACGCTCACCGAACATAAGGGCGATCCGCGCCAGTATCGCTACACGCCCGAGCAATTCGACACTGCCCGCACGCACGATCCATTGTGGAACGCCGCTCAAATCCAGCTTCTGACCGAAGGCCGCATTCACAACTATCTCCGCATGATCTGGGGAAAGAAAATCTTGGAGTGGACTCGATCACCCATGGAAGCGCTCAAGATCATGATCGAGTTGAACAACCGATACGCCCTCGACGGCCGTGATCCCAATTCCTTCACCGGCATCTTTTGGTGCCTTGGTCGCTACGACCGCCCTTGGGGACCCGAGCGGCCAATCTTCGGCACCGTGCGCTACATGAGTTCAGCCAACACAATGCGAAAACTCAGAGTTAAGAAGTATCTCCAGACGTACGGTCCAAAGCTCTTGAATCAGCTGGGTCCACAGTGAAGATCTTTCAGTTCGAATCGCGCCTTGGGCTGCCATGTCCCCGCGAGCGAGTCTTCCCTTCTTTTCGGACGCATTCAACTTGGAGCAAATCACCCCGCCGTGGCTGAAGTCTTAGAGTCATCACGCCCTCGCCCATCGAAACGCGCGAAGGCACGCAAATCGACCATCGGCTTCTCATTCGCGGAATCCCTATCCCGATCAGGAGTGAGCCGGCCGCCACGAGCTTTCGATTTCCTCGAGCGTTCGCCCCTTGGTTTCAGGCACGAGGTAGTAGGAAAACACCCACGCGGCAATCGCGAGCGCACCATAAAGCCAGAACGTCCGGTCTGCGCCAAGGTGTTGCAGCAGTGTTAGAAACGTCAGCGACACAAAGAAATTCGACACCCAATTGGCGGCTGCGGCAATGCCTTCGGCCCCGCCTCGAATCCGCTGCGGATAGATTTCCGCGATCAGCAACCAGAAGATCGGCCCGAGGCTGATCGCAAACGATGCTACATAGACCATCAGCGCAATCACGGCAATCTCACCGATTCCGCCACTTCGTCCAGGAGCATGGAAGATGTAGCCAAGAATCGACAGGCTCACGATCATGCCCGCGATGCCCGTGAGCAGCAGCGGCCTCCGCCCCGCTCGGTCGATCAGCCACATCGAAACGACCGTCATGATCACATTCACTAGGCCGATGCCCGCCGTGGCCAGAATCGCACCGGATGCAGACGAAATCCCCGCCGACTGGATCGTCATCGGCGCGTAGTAAATCACCGTGTTGATTCCGGTCACTTGCTGAAAAATCGCAAGGCCAATGCCGACAATCAGCGCCGGTCGAATCGCGGGACTGAGAAGATCGTGCCAGTTTCCTCGCTCGCCCGCCGAGGCATCTTCCGCTAGGCTGCGCTCGATCTCTTGAAACTCGGCCTCGACGCCTGCCGCGCCCTGAATGCGCGTCAGCGCGGCGCGCGATTCCTCACGTCGCCCGCGGCTGATCAGCCAGCGCGGAGATTCCGGCAGGAACAGCATGCCGATGCCGAAAATCGCCGCCGGAACCAGCGCGACGCCGAACATCCATCGCCAGCCTTGTACCGGCGCAAACGCATAATCCACCAGGTACGCCAGCAGGATCCCGATCGTAATGGCGAGCTGAAACAGTGAGACAGTCCACCCGCGCGCTCCCGGCGGCGCGACTTCGGAGATGTAGACAGGGACGGTGCTCGAGGACAGGCCGATCGCGAGACCCACGATAATACGGCCCCCAACCAGCATGCCGGCGGACGCCGCTGCGGCGCAAAGAATCGCCCCGACCGCAAAGATTAGCGCCGTAGCAATCAACAAAGTTCTGCGCCCGAAAATATCCGCCAGCCGCCCGCCTCCCAACGCTCCGACAGCCGCGCCCACCAGCACGCCGCTGACAATCACTTCGAGCGCGAAAGTGGAAAGCGCGAAGTCATTCTTGAAGAAGAGTTCGGCGCCGGAAATCACGCCGGTGTCATATCCGAAGAGAAGCCCGCCAAGTCCCGCAAAAGCCGCCGCTAGATAGACAATACCCCTCCCGCCTGCGCGGGCCGGAGACGCAGGGTCGGCTATCGCCCCCATCTTCGTCCCTCGACAATGTGAGCCGTCATTTTGTAACCAAGCACGCGCCCGACGCTATCACGAGCCTCACTTGGAGTCTAGGAGACCGAGTGCGGCAACATAAGCCACATAGTCAGATATCGAGCCTGTACTTTGTGGAGGCAAGGACGTAGAGTCTTCGCCAAACGAGGCGGTTAATCGTGACGACGAGCGCCGCCATGACGATCGTTGCCGCGAGCAGAACTGCAAAATTACCGCTATCGGTCGCGTTGCTGATGATGGCGCCCAGCCCAATCGTCGAAAACGTCTGGCCTTTCAGATGTATGTATTCCGCCACGATGCTGGCGTTCCAGGCACCGCCCGACGCGGTGACCAAGCCCGTAATGAGGTACGGGAAAATTGCAGGCAGCAGAAGCTCCCGCCAGCGCTCTCCCGCTCCAAAATGAAAGAGGTTGCAGACCTCCTTGAGATCCGTTGGAATCGCGATCGCACCGGCGATCACATTGAAGAGGATGTACCACTGCGTTCCCAGCAATAGCAGTAGAATCGAGCCTACGCCCAACCCTCCACCCACTCGAATCAAAGCGAGCAGGATAATTGGAAATAACGCAGTCGCTGGAACGGAAGCCGCGATCTGCGCGATCGGCTGCGCAATCGCCGATAGCCTGGGATGCAACCCAACGATCACACCAACCGGAATCGTCCAG
>Ga0187780_10002407_pt1 | contig 14086 bp, 11 predicted proteins | sample 1015_Q2_SP10_20__FD_132429 | JGI IMG/M metagenome (GOLD analysis project Ga0187780, IMG submission 132429) | Tropical peat soil microbial communities from peatlands in Department of Meta, Colombia - 1015_Q2_SP10_20_MG | ecosystem: Environmental > Terrestrial > Soil > Wetlands > Peat | place... | reverse complement strand
GGAGCGGCTGGCCGGTGAGGAGGCGGCCGGCGGCCGGCTGGCACTGGCCGCCACTCACCTGCAGTGGGCCTCGGACATCTCCCCGGCCCGGGCCGACCGGGAGCGGCGGCTGCTGACCGCGGCACTGCACCTGATGCTGGCCGAGGAGTCCCGCGGCCTGGCGCTGCGCCCGGCGGCGCAGGCGGCGGCGCCGTCCCCGCTGCGCAGCTGCGTGCTGGGCACGATGGCCTTCTCCTCAGGCCAGCTCGCCGAGGCCGAAACGCGGTTCAGCGAGGCGCTGGCGCAGGCGCGGAACGATCCGGGCAGCCAGCCGCTGGCCGCGATGATCGCCAACCGGCTGGCCGGCACCTACACGCTTCTGGGGGACGGAGAGCAGGTGGTGACGTTTAGCCGGTGGGCGCTGGGCACCGGCTGCCTGGACGCGGCGGCCGCCAGCCAGACACGCGCCCTGGTCGCGATCGGCACCTCCCAGGTGGCCGGACCGCGCGAGGCGCTGGCCGAGCTGGGCCACCTGGATCCTGATCCGGCCCGGGTCGGCCCGGTCGATGTCGACGCCTTGACGTTCCGGGGAGTATTCCGGCTGCAGGCCGGGGACCTGGGTGAGGCCGTGAGCGACCTGGCGGCGAGCCTGAAGCTGGCCCGCCAGGGCGCTACCCTCACCCTCGGGCTGCGCGCCTACTGCTACCTGGCGCTGGCCCAGTACCTGGCCGGGGACTGGGACGACGCGCTGCTCACCGCCGAGCAGGGGTTCTCGGCCGCCGCGATCCACGCCCGCCGCTACGAATTGCCGCTGCTGCACCTGGCCGCGGGCTGCGTGCCGGCCGGCCGCGGCGTGACGGACGAGGCCGAACGGCACGCCCGGCTGGCCGAGGAGGCGGCGGCCAGCCTGGATTACGGCCAGGAGCGCCTGCCCGCGGCGATCATCCGGGCGCTGGTGTGCCAGGCGGCCGGTGACTACCTGGGAATCGTCGACGCGCTGGGGTACCTGCAAGATGACTCGGTCCTGGACGGCCGCAGCCGGTTGTACGGGGCCCTGTGGCGGCCGCTGCTGGCTGAGGGCCTGGTCGGATCCGGCCAGACCGGGCAGGCGGCGGCCGTCGTGGAACGGATGCGGGACCAGAACGGCCAGGTCGCCTACCTGCAGCCGGCCCTGGCCTGGCTGGACGGCTGGCTGGCCGAGCAGCGGGAGGCACCCGACCAGGCCCGGGAGATCTACCAGCGCGGCGAGGACACCGCCAGTACCCAAAGCCCGGTCCACACCGCCCGGCTGCTGCTGGCCCACGGTCGGCTGCTGCGCCGGACGGGCCAGCGGCGGCTGGCCGTCGAGCGCCTGCGCCGGGCCAGCGACTTGTACCTGGTCCTGCGCGCCGCGCCCTTCATCGACCGGACCGAACAGGAACTGGCTGCGTGCGGGTTGCCTCAAGAGCCCGCCAGGCAGCGCTCCGCTCTGGAGATGACTGGCCGCGAAAGCGAAGTCGCCTACCTGATCGGGCAGGGGATGACCAACGCCGAAATAGCCGCCGAGCTGTTCATCACACGCAAAGCCGTCGAATATCACCTGGGCAACATCTACGCCAAGTTCGGGCTCACGGGACGCCGGCAATTGCAACGATTTCTCGGCGATTCTCGCCGCCCCGCCCCGGCCTGAGCCACAGCTGTCCGCGCGACATGGCCGCGAGTTTCCCGCCTCGCGGGGTTCCGCCCGGTGAGCCACCATCGGTTAGCTGTTTCTGGCGACTGGATTTTCGTGATTTACCGACCGGTACTGGCTCCGTAAATTGGTCCTAGGCGGCGGATGCGGTCAACCGCCGGTACCCATTGACTGCGTTCATGAGGGACAGGTGCGATGCCGGACATCCTTTCGGTCCATGCCCAGAGCCAGCCAGACAAGCCGGGCGTCATCGACGACAGGCCGGACGGGACCGTCGTCACGTGGACGTACGCCGAGCTTGAGGCGCAGTCCAACCGGGTCGCGAACCTGCTGCTCTCCTTGGGGGCCGGGCCGGGCCAGAAGGTCCTGTGGTGCGGGCCGAACTCGCTCGAGGTCGTGGCGGTCATGAGCGCCCTGAGGAAGATCAGCGCGGTCGCCGTGCCGCTGAACTACCGGCTGACGCCGGAGGAGGCGCTCTACGTCATCGACCACAGCGACGCGGAGGTCGCTTACGTGGACTACGAGCACGCGCCCATGTTCGCTGCGCTGCGCGGTCGGCTCGAGAAGGTGCGGCACATCATCGCGGTCGGCGGCCTGGACCCGAAGGCCCAAGACGGGATGCTGACCGACGCCGACATCGCGGCCGCGCCGGCCGATGCGCCCGATGTCGGGGACGCGGCCGGCGCGGGCGGGACGGTGATCTATACCTCCGGCACGACCGGCAAGCCGAAGGGCGCGGTCCGGGCCGGCGCCCCGGATCCGGAAGTCCTCGGCGGCCTGGTGAACCTGCTGGGCTACCGGACCGACGACATCCACATCACCTCCGGGCCGCTGTACCACAGCGGGCCGGGCGCGTTCATGGGCATCGGCTTGCTCTACGGCCAGACGATCATCGTGCAGCGCAAGTTCGACGCGGAGGACTGGCTGCGGCTCGTGAACAAGTACCAGGCGAGCTCGACGTTCTGCGCGCCCGCGCTGGTCCGGATGATCTGCGCGCTGCCCATCCAGGTCAAGGACCGCTACGACCGCTCCTCCATGCGCGTCATGGTGGCCAACGCGGCACCGTGGAGCCACGCGCTCAAGCAGCAGTACGTGGCGGACTTCCCGCCCGAGTCGCTGTTCGAGGTCTACGGGTCAACCGAGCTCGGCGTGGACACCGTGCTGATGCCCGAGGACCAGATGCGCAAGCCGGGATCGTGCGGCAAGCCGGCTCCCGGCATCGAGATCATGCTGTTGGGCCACGACGGCAACGAGGTCACCGGTACCGGACCGGACCATCCCGGCGAGGTTTTCGTGCGGTCCAAGAGCGTGTTCAACGCCTACCACAAGAACGACGCCAGCTATGAGTCGAACAGCCGCGGCGACTTCCATACGGTCGGCGACATCGCGTACTGGGACGACGAGGGTTACCTGTACATCTGCGACCGCAAGACCGACATGATCATCTCCGGCGGCATGAACATCTACCCCGCCGAGATCGAGGCGGCGCTGGAGCAGCATCCCGGGATCTACGACGTCGCGGTGTTCGGGATCCCGTCGGAGGAGTGGGGCGAGATCGTGCACGCGACGGTCGTGCGGTCGCCGGGATCGTCGCTGACCGGCGAGGAGATCGCGGCGTTCGCGCGCGAGCGCCTGGCCAGTTACAAGGTGCCGCGGTCGGTGGAGTTCGTGGCCGAGCTGCCGCGCACCGGGTCGGGCAAGCTCCTCAAGCGCCAGCTCCGGGCGCCCTACTGGGCTGGCCGCACCGCCCGGGTCGGATAGCCGACCCGAAGGAGACGGCGGTCAGGATCGCGGGCGCACGGCCAGGTACCGCGTGAGGTGATCGGTCACCTCACGCGCGTCGTCCTCGATACCGTAAATGAACGTGGACTTGCGCCGCCGCAGGACGGGCAGCCCCAGCGCGTAAAGTCCCGGGCTGTCGACCACACCGCCCTCGTGGTGCAGCTGGCCCTTCGCGTCGACCACGGGTACGTCGAGCCACCCGTAGTCAGGCCGGAAACCCGTCGCCCACACGACCGCGCGGATCTCGCCGCTTCGCAGGTCAAGCTGCAACCGCGTCGAGGAGGGCACGCCGGTCGGCGCGAAGCGCTCGGGAGGATCGACCTCGGCGTCACGCCCGTTCGCCCGGGCCCACTCGTCGAACACGTCCAGCAGGCGCCTCATCTTGAGGTCCGCGAGCGAGAACACGTTGCGCAGGCCGCCGGAGAACAGCGCGCGGCCGTCACGGACCGCCGCCCAGCGCCCCACCAGCTCGACGCCCATCGAGGCGAGCGCGTTGAGATCGAGCGTGGTCCGCTCGGGAGCCCCGACGAGCTGGGGCGAGGGCAGCCGCCGGGCCCGTGTGAGATCCTCGACCTCGTCATACCGCTGGTCCCATACGCCCGACGCGTCCATCCACCACAGTACGTCGCGTCCGCGGTACGTGCGCGGCAACCGCAGGTGTTCCCCCACCGAGAGGGTCACCGGCCGGCCCGACCGCTGCAGCTCGGCTGCCAGCTGCACGCCGGTCGCCGAAGCCCCGACCACGAGCACGCGGCCGTCCGGGAGCTTGGCCGGGTCGCGGTAGTCGAACGGCGTCAGCTGCTCGACGGACCCCGGCACCGCCGCGGCGAACGGCGGCACCGCTGGCTGATTGCAGGCGCCGCTCGCGATGACCACGGCCCGGCAGCCAATCTCACCGCGGCTCGTGGTCAGCTGGTACCCGTCGTCGGTGCGCCGGACCGACGTGACGTTCACGCCGGTCCGGACGGGAGCACCCGAGACCTTGGCGAAGCGCTCGATGAACTCGGTCACTTCCCCCGTCGTCATGTAGCCGTCGGGATCCGGGCCTTCGTAGCGAAGGCCCGGCAGGCGGCTCAGCCAGTTGGGGGTGAGCAGCCGCAGCGAGTCCCAGCGTTCGCGCCGCCAGGAGTTCGCTACCTCGCCGCGCTCCAGCACGACGTGATCGATCGACCGGTCGCTCAGGAACTGGCTTGCCGCGAGGCCAGCGTGCCCCGCTCCGATGACGACCGCGGTGATGCGCTCGATGGCCTAATCCCTCAGGTGACCTCGACGGCGACGTTCGTCGGGTTCGTGAGCGCGTCGAACACGGCGGAGCGCTTCTGAGACTGGGCCACCAGCGCTTCGATGTCCTCCTTGGATGCGTCGGCATCGATGGTGAACGTCACCTTGATGTCGTTGTAGCCGTTCCGGACGTCGCTGTCGGCACCGAGGATGCCGCGGATGTCGTGCGCGCCTTCGACAGTCGATTCGACCGAGCGCAGCTGGATGCCACGGTTTTCCGCGACGGACGCCACGCCTGCCGTCAGGCAGCTCGCCAGGCCGACGAGAAGGAACTCGATCGGCGTGATGCCGTTGTCCTCCGCCGCGAAGACCTCGGGGTGGTCGGCTTCGAACACCGACTCCTCCTTGTGGTTGTGCTCCTCCCCGAGGCCGTAGTAGCTCTGGACTTTAATCGTGCTGTGGACGCCGTTCTGCCACTTGGCGGACGCGCGCCAGGTGAACTGGGCGGCCTCGGGCGCGCCCTTCAGCACCTCGCGCGCGTCGAGGAGCGCCTGTACGTTGACACCGTTGGTGACCGTGGTCATGTCGCGTGTTCCCTTTCCCCTGCTTCTCTTGTTTTCCGGTGGAGATGATTGACAATACAACAGCTAGGACAAGCTAAGATAGCCCGCATGGCGGAGCCAGCCTCGACGCTCGCGGCCGGCTCGGTCGGCACGGTCGAAACGCAGTACCTCGACCTGCCGGAGCCGGTGCGACTTGACTGCGGGCGGGAGCTATACCCGATTCGCGTAGCGTACGAGACCTACGGCACCCTGTCACCCCGGCGCGACAACGTCGTCTTGGTGTGCCATGCGCTCAGCGGCGACGCCCACGCAGCGGGCTTGGCGAAGACGCCGCCCGAAGAGAGCACGCGCGATGGGTTCGCGGCCGAGGACCGCGACGGCGCGGCCGGCAAGGGTCTGGGCTGGTGGGACGGGATGATCGGCCCCGGCAAGGCGTTCGACACGGACCGCTTCTTCGTCGTCTCCACGAACCTGCTCGGCGGCTGCCGCGGGACGACAGGGCCGTCGTCCATCGACCCGGCGACGGGCAGGCCGTACGGGCCGGACTTCCCGGTGATCACCGTCGCGGACATGGTACGGACCGAGCGCGCGTTCCTGGACGCACTTGGTATCGAGCGGATCGCGGCGGTAACCGGAGGCTCGCTCGGCGGGATGCAGGCGTTCGAGTGGGCGATCCTGTTTCCCGAACAGGTCGATGCCGTCGTCGCGATCGCCAGCACGCACGCCCTCCATCCGCAGGGCGTGGCCTGGAACTCGATCGCGCGCGACGCGATCATGCGCGACCCGGCCTGGCAAGGCGGCCACTACTACGGCACGGGCCAAACGCCCGACGCCGGCATGGGCGTGGCGCGGATGGTCGGCCACGTCACGTACCTGTCCGCACTGGCACTGAACGATAAGTTCGGCCGGCGGCTGCAGTTCGCCGACGACATCAGCTATACGATCACCGAACCGGAGTTCCAGGTCGAGAGCTACCTGCGCCACCAGGCCGACTCGTTCGTCCGGCGCTTCGACGCCAACACCTACCTCTACACCTCGCGCGCGCTGACGTATTTCGATCTCGCGCGGCAGCACGGCAGCGGATCACTTGCGCAAGCGCTCGCAGGCGTTTCGGCGCGGACGCTGCTGATCGCCTTCAGTTCCGACTGGCTGTACCCACCGTCTGCGTCGGAAGACGTCGCCGACGCGCTTCGCGCTGTCGGCAAGCAGGTCGAGTCCCATGTGATCGAGGCGCCGTACGGCCACGACTGCTTCCTGCTCGAGGAAGCGCGGCAGACGCCCATTATCCGCCAGTTTTTGAGCCAACACAGCCTGGCCCAAGGCCGGGGCCGGCGGGTGACGTCGAGGAAGAGGCATTCGTGACCGACAAGCCGTCCCGTGTCGAGCAAGCCCGGGCGTTCGGATTCGAGACACGGCAACTGCACGCCGGGCAACGGCCCGACCCGAACACGGGCGCACGTGCGGTGCCGATCTTCCAGACGACCAGCTACGTGTTCGAGGACCCGGAATCAGCGGCGGCGTACTTCAACCTGCAGGAGTACGGGAACACGTACTCGCGCATCATGAACCCGACCGTCGCGGTGTTCGAGGAGCGGGTGGCGAATCTCGAGGGCGGCGCCGGCGCGGTGGCGTTCGCCAGCGGGATCGCCGCGCAGGCGGCCGCGCTCCTCACGCTGCTGCAGCCGGGCGATCACGTCGTCTCGTCCTCGGCGCTCTACGGCGGGACGGTGAACCAGTTCAAGCACCTGCTGCGCAAGATGAACGTCGAGCTGTCGTGGGTCGATCCCGACGATCCGGAAGCATGGCGGAAAGCGGTCCGCGCGAACACGAAGGTGTTCTTCGCGGAGACGATCGGCAACCCTGCCGGGAACGTGCTGGACATCGAGACGGTGGCGGCCATCGCGCACTCCCACGAGCTGCCGCTGATCGTCGACAACACGTTCGCGACGCCCTATCTGTGCCGTCCGATCGAATGGGGCGCCGACATTGTGATCCATTCGGCGACCAAGTTCCTCGGCGGCCACGGCACGAGCATCGGCGGCGTCGTCGTCGAGGCTGGCACCTTCAACTGGTCCAACGGGCGGTTTGCGGTGGTCGCGGATCCGTCGCCGGCCTACCACGGCCTGCAATTCCACGAGACGTTCGGGATGTACGGCTACCTGATGAAGCTCCGGGCCGAGACCTTGCGAGATCTCGGCGCGGCGCTCGCGCCGTTCAACGCCTTCTTGTTCCTGCAGGGGCTCGAGACGCTGTCGCTGCGGATGGAACGCCACGTCGACAACGCGCGGGCGGTCGCGACGTTCCTCCAGTCGCACGAGCTGGCGTCGAATGTGACCTACCCCGGCCTGTCGGCGAGCAGGTACCGGCCACTGGTGGAGAAGTACCTGCCGCGCGGTGCCGGGGCGGTATTCTCCTTCGATTGCGCGGGCGGCCGGGACGGCGGGCAGGACCTCATCCGCGGCCTGACGCTCTGGTCCCACCTGGCGAACGTCGGCGACGCGAAGAGCCTGATCATCCACCCCGCCAGCACGACGCACCGCCAGCTGAGCGACGATGAACTGCAGGCAGCGGGCGTCGGGCCGGGAACGGTGCGGGTGTCGGTCGGCACTGAGTCCGTCGAGGATCTGATCTGGGATCTGGAGCAGGGTTTCGCCCTCGTGGCCGCGACAGCGGGAAAGAAGGTAGCGACGGCATGACCGATCTCGGGCGGTACCAGGACCCGTTGACGATCCAGCGCGTGCTCCACGCCGCCAGGACGATCGCGATCGTCGGCCTGTCGAGCAACGAGTTGCGGGCCAGCAACTTCGTCGGCTACTACCTCAGGCGGCACGGCTACCGCGTGATTCCCGTCAATCCCAGCGAGACGGAGATCCTCGGACAGGCGTGCTACCCGCGCCTGCTGGACGTGCCCGAGCCGGTGGACGTCGTGAACGTCTTCCGCGTGCCGGAGGTACTGCCGGAAATCGCCGGGGAGGCTGTGGCGATCGGCGCCGGCGCCCTCTGGTGCCAGTTCGGCGTGATCAACGCCGAGGGCGCGCGGATCGCCGAGGACGGCGGTGTGACGGTGATCATGGACCGCTGCCTCAAGGTCGAGCACGCTCGCTACGCGGGCCGGATGCACTGGCTCGGTTTCAACACGCAGCGCATCACGTCAGTCCGCGCCGGGCTCCAGTAACTGACGAGACACGGTGACAAGGCTCGCGCGGAATTGCTTCTGCTCATCCGCGGAGCCGAGCGCATCGAAAGCTGCACCGTGGTGTCCGGAGCCGCTCGCGTGTTGAATATCCGGTGGGAGCGAGCGGTTCGGCGTGCCAGGGTGAATGCCTGACTACTTCGACCTGGGTAGCTATACGCGGCCGGTGAGCCCAGGGCGCAGCCCTTCGAACGCCAGGTGCAGCACCGCGGCCCGCATCTGGGTGCCGATTCCCTGCCCCTGGTAGCGGCGTCCGAGCCGCGCAAGGGGCGCTTACCGGCTGGTACGACGCCCCTTGGCTTGGCTGGTAGCGGTCACGGCGGTCACTCCCACCGGAACAGCCGCCGGGCGAGCAGGCCGGATGCGACTGCCCAGCCGGCCAGGATGCCCAGGTAGAGGAGCGGCGGGAAGCGGCCGCCGAGCGTGTCCGCCATCGCGGTCACCGCCGCGCCGAGCGGGGTCCCGTGGCTGATGTGCTGCAGGACCGGGCTCATCTGCGGGATCGGCAGCCACAGGCCGGAGAAGAACATCATCGGGTAGAAGCACAGCGCCCCGAGGCCCTGCGCGATCCTGCTGGTCTTCGCGACGCTCGCGATGCACAGCCCGACGCCCATCAGGGCCATGACGGCGAGCAGCAGGGTGAGGATGAACCCGCCGAACTGGGTCGGCAACGGCACGCTGTACTTCAGCCGCGCGATGACGACGATCACGGCCGCCATGATCAGCACCATGGTCAGGTTGACGATGAGCTGAGCGGCCAGCAGCCGGGTGGCACCGGCAGGCGTCGTGCCGAACCGCCGCAGCACCCCGCGCTCCCGGTAGGCGGCCAGCGTGCCGGTGGAGGCTATCAGGCAGATGAGCGCCGCGCCCATGAAGATGACGACCGGCACGTACAGGTACATCAGCGGGCGGCCGCCCAGGCTTGCCATCGGCTGGTGCAGGGCGCCGATGCTGCCGAAGACCACCAGCAGGATGAGCGGGAGCCCCATGCCCCAGACGGGTCCGATCCACTCCCGCACGAACAGCTTCGCCTCGGTGAGCGCGAGCCGCCGCAGGGGAGACGGCCGCCGGGCGGGCCGCACGCTGGCGGTGGTGGTGCTTGCGGTGGTGATAGCTGACATCGTTCAGCCCTCCTTGTTCCCGGGCTCGCCGTGCCGGCCGGTGAGGGCGAGGAACGCGTCCTCCAGCGTGGCCTGCTCGACCCGGAGCTGACGTGGCTCGATCTCGTGGCGCGCCAGCACGGCGGTGACCGCGGCCAGCACGTTGCCGTTCCCCGTCACCGTGACGGTGCCGCCGCGCCGTGCGACGCTGGTGACGTCCGGCAGTGCCGACAGCAGCGCCGGGTCGAACGTCGCGGGGGCCAGGAACCGCACGGTCATCCCGGCGTGGATGCCCTCCGCCAGCGCGGCCGGCGTGTCCAGGGCGACGATCCGCCCGGAGTCCACCAGCGCCACCCGGTCGCACAGGTGCTCGGCCTCTTCCATGAAGTGGGTGACGAGGACGATCGTCACGCCGCGGTCCCGGATTCCCGAGATGAGGTCCCAGGTGTCCCGGCGTGCCTCCGGGTCCAGGCCGGTGGTCAGCTCGTCAAGCACGGCGACCTTCGGGTTGCCGACCAGCGCCAGCGCGATGGACAGCCGCTGCTTCTGGCCACCGGACAGCTTCTTGAACATCGTGCTGACCTTGCCGTCCAGGCCCAGCGTCTTCACCAGCGGCCGCCAGTCGACGGGGTCCCGGTAGAACGAGCTGTACAGGTCTAGGGCCTCGCTGACGAACAGCTTGTCCGGCAGCGCGGACTCCTGCAGCTGCACGCCGAGCACCTGGGTGAGCTCGTCACGGTCTGCGTGCGGGTCCAGGCCGAGGATCCGGACCGACCCGGAGTCCTGCGCACGCAGGCCCTGCATGCACTCGACGGTGGTGGTCTTCCCGGCCCCGTTCGGGCCGAGGATGCCGAAGATCTCTCCCTCCTGGACGGAGAAGGAGAGGTCGTCCACCGCGACGGTGGACCCGTAGGCCTTGCTGAGGTGCTCCACCTCTATGACTGACATCGCGTGCCTCCTCTGGCACTCCGCCGGCTCCTCCGGCGATCCTGAAAATGTGATATCACTATGATAGAAACGTGGTATCGCGAACGTCAAGGGGTTAGTTCACGGGAGATGAACGAGATGGCTCAGGCAGCCGCTGAAGAGCCCGCGTGATCAGTGCCCGGCGAGCTAGCGGGCCTGACGGTCCTGCACTACGACCGTGACTTCGAGCTGACGGCTGACCATTCAGTCACAACCGCGGTCGGGGCGGTGCCGGAAGGTCGTTATGGCGGCGGGCCGGGTCGGTCATGCAGCCGGAGCAGTTCGGTGGCATCGGCGCGATGCCGAGCGGTTCCGGGCGGTGGGCGAAGCGCGGCTCGCCGACGGGCGCGGCCTGCGCTGGCGGGGGGAGGCTAGCCGGTTGATGGCCGCCGGCGGGGCCTGGGCGCACGGATTCCGCCTCGACGAACTCGGATACTCAACCGGATCCCCGGCCGATGCCCGCACGCCATCGCCAGACTGAAATGCCGGGCCGGGTGCCTGGCCGGGGTGGTCGGCTATGGATGATCTGGAATGCGTGCACAATGTGGATTTTGTGCGCTCTGCCCCGGCGAACTCAATCATAAATACAAAGCAAATATTCGGCAGGAACTGCGCCGGCCAGCTTTCCGATCACGCTCAGCAACTGCGGCTGGTCCGCGTGTCCGCGGCCAGCGCACGAGATCCGCGGGCGCGGTTTTCAGCCGAGGCCTTCCTGCATCTGCGAGCAAGCAGTTGGCTACGCAGAGCGTCGCACTGCGACCGTCGACAGCGGCCGATGTTGCCCGGGGAACTGGCGCGGGCCGGGTGCCAGCGCGGCAGGTCGGCCCTGCGGCAGCCAGGCTCATCTTGGCCGTCCTGGAGTTGGCGGCCCCCGCCCTCTGCCAGGTGCTGGCTGAATGACGGGAATGTGACCGGATTGGTATGCGACCGGATGTGCCTGGTGCTGTCTGGGCCGGGTCGCTCAGTTCTGATGACGGACGCTCCGTCAAAGCGGACGTGCCCTGCGGGACCAGATGATCCCAGGAGGGCCGGGACAGGCCGGGTCAGCCGTTACTGCGTGGCCCACGCCCGCTGCCCCGTCCTGACCGTCCCGCTGCCCCGCTCGCCCAGGAAACGCGCCGCAGAGCGCTGGCACGAGCGTTCCGGCACCGGTCGCTAACCGTCAATCAGATCTCGCCGGATCAACGCGGCATCCGCCTAGCAGGCGCACCGGCAGGCACCGTAACCTACTCATACATAACCGCGCAGAACCGGAGAATCGTGCGTGGCCACGCGCCCGGCCGATGCCGCTATCAGCCGCGCCGGGTCGGCGATCTGTAATTGTTCGAGCTGATAACAATATGGCCGCTCGTCACGCTACGCGACCGCAGGGAGCGCTATCGTTCACCAGCCATCTGGTATCCGGGCTCCGCCCGCTATGCGACCCGCGGGCCCATCACGTCGGACCCGCCGCGCTCATAGCCCATCACCGAGGCGGCCGCGGGGCGGCACGGGAATCCACCCGGGCCCATCACGTCGGACCCGCCGCGCTCATAGCCCATCACCGAGGCGGCCGCGGGGCCGCACGGGAATCCACCCGGGCCCATCACGTCGGACCCGCCGCGCTCATAGCCCATCACCGAGGCGGTCTCGGGGGGCCAGATGATCCAGGGAACATCCCCGGCCAGCGGGTCGCTGACTGCCGTGTCAGCAAGGTCCTGCTTGATAAGTGTGTCCATTGCCAGTGCCTTTCTCGTAGCTGAGACCTCACGCGAGGAACGCCGGGCCGGCCTCTGCCGCGCCCATTTGGCTCACGCATGTTCGGAGGCCCGCCCAGGCGGCCTGATACATGGCGAGGTAACGGACGGGCCAGATCTCCGGCAACAGGGGTGCCGGTAGCAAACTTGTCACCGGCTGTTGACAGCCTGATTTCCTGAGTATCAAGCGGCAGCTCCGCGGTCGGGCCCGCCACGCCCTGACGCTTGCAGTTACCTCCTGGTCCCCGCGGCCACCTGGTCCCTGCGGCCGCTTGGGGATCGGCGGGTACTTGGGGGATCGGCGGGCAGCGCCAGCCGCCGGTGGTGATCAGGTCCGGGTCGGACCCCGAAGGGCATGGTCGACGGCACGGCCACTGCCGCAATCGGTGCTCGAGTCCCGGCCACCAATCGCGGGAGACCCAGAAACCCGCAGAACAGGCTGATCCGGGTGCGGATATGCCGATGCCCGCCGCAGTTCTCATGCGCTCCCAGTCGGCGATCAGGTCGTTTGCAGTCCGAAGCAGTCGACACACTCCGTCACGCTTCAGGACTGGCCAGTTCAGTGGTCGCCTATGTGGATCGCATCGAGGGTGATTCTTCGTGGATGGATGCGGCAGATCACCCGGGTTTCGCGGAGTTGCTGCGTTTCGGGATAGATGTGGCCGTAGTAGGCGGGATGGCTGGTGTATTTGCGGGTCAGCGCGTCGAGGTGTGCGTGTGCGCCTTGGGTGACGAGTTCGGCGTCGCCGCGGATCTGGATGAACCGGGAGGTGTTGGCTGGGTCGACGACGAGCAGGCTGACCTTCTGGTTTTCGGGCAGGTTGCGGCCTTTCTGCCGTTCGGTGGTCGTGTTCACCAGCGCGCACCCGCGGTCCAGGTCGACCCACACCACGGTTGACTGCGGCTGGCCGTCGCGGCCCAGTGTGGTGAACACGCCGCAGACCGGCCGGGTCAGCAGGTCCAGGTGCGAGGCAGGTACCGGCCCGGGCGCGAGGGGACCGGTCCTGTGCTTGGCTTCCTCCCCGTCGCGCCGGGCCGGCCCGGTCGCGTCGAGCGCGACGACGTGGGCCCGGCGGCCGGAGAGCCGGTCAGCCGGGCGTGATGCCCAGGATCGCCGACTCGGTCCGCGGGCGTCCCAGGTGCAGCCTGGCCTGGACGAACCGGAGCGGCTTGAAGATGATCATGTCGAACCGGTACTTGTCCGCGATGAGCCGCTCGACCGCGCCGGTCTCGGAGTCGGGGAGGATCTGCGCCACGGCCGGCACCTGCGTACCGCGCAGCCGGCCGCTCGCCGTGCAGACCGCCACCCGGACCTGCGGATTGCGGCGGATGCGCTTGACCTTGCCGGAGGCGGCGTCGGTCTCCACCAGGAGCCTGCCGTCCCGCAGGACGAACCATACCGGGGTGGCGACGCCCCGGCCGTCGCGCTTGTAGCTGGTGATGCTGAGGTACCGGCCGCGGAACACCGGCGCGGGCGCGGCCCGCTGATCCGGCCGGCGTGCAGACGCTGCTTCATTCATGGTTTCAGCCTTCGTGCCGGCGCGTCATCGTTGCAGTGGCGGAAGTCCCGGCGAAGGTCCCAGCCTCGGCTGGCCGAGGCCAAGCCGGGCTCCAGACGCCCGAAGCATGCATCGTGCGGCCCATAACCCAGCAATGACCTGCACACTACCGGCGTGTCCCCGAGATGTCCGCCGAACTGGCATTGGCAGCCAATGATCGCCACCAGCAGCAACCCTGCCTGCATGGCTCAATGCTGTGGCTTGCACCCAGGTACCAACAGGGCCTGAAGTCGCTTCCCCTGAGGGGCAACAGTCCTGACAGGCCAGCGGCCACATGCCAGGCCGGGGTCGAGATCATCAGCCAACTACTGTGGG
>Ga0187780_10002406_pt1 | contig 14087 bp, 16 predicted proteins | sample 1015_Q2_SP10_20__FD_132429 | JGI IMG/M metagenome (GOLD analysis project Ga0187780, IMG submission 132429) | Tropical peat soil microbial communities from peatlands in Department of Meta, Colombia - 1015_Q2_SP10_20_MG | ecosystem: Environmental > Terrestrial > Soil > Wetlands > Peat | place... | reverse complement strand
TGTATGGCTGAAGGACCTGTGCTTCGATGCCGCTCGTCATGACTGCTCCCGCTTGTCCGTAAAGCTGATGGCGTACTCACACGCGTTGCAGCCGCTCGGGATGTGCGCGCGCCGCTCGACTACACCGCCCAGCACTTCGCGCAAGAAGTTCTGCTCGGCCTCGCACACCTCGGGGAACCGCTCCGCTACCGCGCGCATCGCGCAGTTGTGTTCGGAAAGCCGGAAGCCGCCGGCCGACTCCTGCCACTCGGCCATGTATCCCGCTTCCGTCAACAAGTGCGAAATGAGCTCCACGCGCTCTGATGCCGGGGCTTGGGCGAGTTGCGAGCGCGCCTTCTCGGTCAGGTCACGAAAATGCTGCTCGAAGAGCTCCACCGCCGCGCTCCGGCCGTTCTTCTCGACCACTCGTCCCAAGAGCTGGGTGAGCGCCTGCTCGTAGCGCCTGGGGAACAGCGCCTCGCCCCGCGCCGAAAGCCGGTACGCAAACGTCGGTGCCCCGACTCCACGCTGCTCCCGCCCGTAGACAATGAGTGATTCCGCCTCGAGCTCCTTCAGGTGGTGGCGGATGGCGTTGGCGGACACCCCGAGACGCTCGGACAGCTCGCGCGCGGTCAACGGCTGAGCGCGCTTGAGTACGAGCAGGACTTCACTGCGAAGTCCCTTGTGTGTGGCCAGTTGCGGCGTGATTTCGCTCATCGGAACGAAAATCCTAAGCGACTTATTCGGGATTGTCAACTAAAACAAACAAGATTGGTGTGAATTCCTAACACTTTGTAATATAACGTCTTATAGGCAACGAATCGGCCGTTCGACGAGTCAAGGCGCTCTCGATTCGCGTTTGGGGGCTCGTCCCCGGGACGCGAATCCCCCACATTGCCGCCCATGGCTATTCGCCGTATCCGCCAACTTGGGGATCCGATTCTGCGGGTTCGCTGCGAGCCGGTACAGGACCCGGCCTCCGCCGCCACCCGTCTGGTCGCCGACGACCTGCGTGACACGCTCCGCGCCGCTCGCAAGCGGTATCGCGCGGGACGGGCCATCGCGGCACCCCAGATCGGGGCGCCGGTGCGAATCGTCTTCGTTGAAGGGGAGAAGCAGCGCTGGACGATGGTGAACCCGGAAATCACGGACGTCGGATCCGAGGATTTCCTCGTGTGGGACGACTGCTTCTGCTTTCCGAATCTCCTCGTTCGGGTCGTGCGCGCGTATCAGATCACGCTGAGCTACACCGATCTCAAGGGCAAGGCGCACACGATGCACCTCGAGGGTCCGCTCGCCGAGCTGTTGCAACACGAGATCGATCACCTCGACGGCATCCTGGCGGTCGATCGTGCCGCGGGATTGGATCCGTTCTCGTACCGCGCGGAGTGGGAGAAGCTGCACGACGCCCGCGAGCGTTACGGTGTGCCCACGCCGCGGGAGCTGCCGTAACGGCGATCGGCCGGCCGACGCGTTCCTTCCTCCCGAACGCTGCGTTACCTTCCAAGTGACAGGGGTGCCGCGCGGCGAGGCCGCCCGGCTGAGATCACACCCTTTGGACCTGATCCGGATAATGCCGGCGAAGGGAGCTCCCATGGTCGACGCTGTTCACACCCAGATGCATTTGGCCCGACAGGGCCACCTCACCCCCGAAATGCGGCGCGTGGCGGAGCGGGAGAGGCTCGCTCCGGAGCTCGTCCAGGCTGAGGTCGCCCGCGGACGCCTCGTGATTCCCGCGAACGTGCATCACCTCGCGAAGGGGCTCGACCCCATGGCGATCGGGGCCGTCGCCCAGGTCAAGATCAACGCGAACATCGGGAACTCGGCGGTCGAATCGAACATCGCGGACGAGCTCGAGAAGCTGCATCACGCCGTCCACTACGGCGCCGACACGGTCATGGATTTGTCGACGGGCGGGAATATCGACGCGATCCGTGAGGCGATCATCGGGGCGTCCCCGGTGCCCGTGGGTACGGTGCCGATCTATCAGGCCGTCGCCGGCATGTCGAAGGTCGAAGACCTCACCGCCGACGACCTCCTGGACATGATCGACCATCAAGCGGCGCAGGGCGTCGATTACGTCACCGTACACTGCGGACTGCTTCGCTCGCACGTCGCACTGGCGCTGGGACGCGTGACCGGCATCGTGTCGCGCGGTGGGTCGTTGCTGGCCTATTGGATGATGCATCACGAGAAGGAGAACCCGCTCTACACGCATTTCGACCGGATTCTCGAAATCGCGCGGCGCCATGACGTCACGCTCTCGCTGGGCGACGGCCTGCGCCCCGGATCCCTCGCTGACGCGACCGACCGGGCGCAGCTCGCCGAGCTCGCCGTGCTCGGTGAGCTCACGGAGCGGGCGTGGGCGGCCGACGTCCAGGTGATGATCGAGGGTCCGGGACACATTCCCATGCATCAGATCGAGCTGAACGTCCGGCTCGAGAAAGAGCTGTGCCACGAGGCGCCGTTCTACACCCTCGGGCCGTTGGTGACCGACGTCGCCCCCGCCTACGACCACATCACGTCGGCGATTGGCGCCGCGATGATCGGATGGTACGGCGCCGACATGCTGTGCTACGTCACGCGCAAGGAGCACCTCGGGCTTCCCAACGCGGACGAGGTGCGCGAAGGAGTGATCGCGTACAAGATCGCGGCTCACGCCGCCGACATCGCGCGACGGCGTCCGGGAGCACGTGACCGGGACGACGCGTTGTCACGCGCGCGGTTCGCCTTCGATTGGAACGAGCAGTTCCGGCTGTCGCTCGACCCGGAGCGGGCGCGTGAGCTGCACGATGAGTCGCTCCCGGCCGAGTACTTCAAGTCGGCCGAGTTCTGCGCCATGTGCGGCCCCCGCTTCTGCTCGATGCACATCACGCGGGAGATCTCCCGAAAGCAGCTACACCGGCCGGCTGAGGTGCCAGCGGACTGATCGCGTGCCGCGTGTCAGCGCGGCGGCGGTGACTGGACGGAGAAGGTGGTCAAGCGCGACAGCGCCTTGAGCAAGTCGCCTTCGGGCGTGCTCCCGTGCGATCCTTCCGCGAGGACCAGCGAGAAGCGGCGGCGGAGGAGGGGATCCCGCAGCGCCTGTGCGGCGAACTGAATCGTGAGGGGCACGAACCACGCCGCGCGCCGCGCGCCGGCCCCCGCGCGCGCCACCGCCGCGTACTGCTCGAACAATCCCAGCAGGAACGCTCCCTTGGACGGAAACTGCCGGTAGATGGCGCCTTTGGTGAACCCGGCCGCTTCGGCGACGTCGTCCAAGGTTCCAAGCTCCAGTCCCCGCTCACCGAAGACCCGCAAGCCAGCCTCGAGCAGGAGCGCCCGAGTTTCGGATTTTCGCCTTCGCGCGATGATACTCACGGGTATCTAAGATACCGGCAGGTATCTCTTTGACAAGACGCGGACTTCGTATCTTAAAGGCCTTGACTCATTTGAGGCTCACTCTATGTTTGCGGTTCGGCGTCGAGAGTGCCGCTCTTAGCGCGACCGCAATCGTCAATGCTTACACGGAGTTGAGATGCCGTACATCATTGCCGAGCCCTGCATCGGCGTGAAGGACCGCTCGTGCGTAGATGTCTGCCCCGTTGACTGCATCTATGAAGCAGAGGACCAACTCTACATCCACCCCGACGAGTGCATCGATTGCGGCGCCTGTGAGCCGGAGTGCCCCGTGACCGCGATCTTCCCTGAGGAAGACACGCCGGAGCAATGGAAGTCCTACATTGCCAAGAACCGGGACGTCTTCCAGGGCGCGACGCCCCCCGGAAAACCGCAGCGGAAAGGCTCCTAAGAAAGACGCTCGAGGAAGTCAGCGATCGCGCGGCTCGTGGCTAGGGGCTGCTCGAGGGGTGCGAGGTGTCCGGCCGCCGGAATGGTTGCTAACTCAGCACCTGGTATAGCTTTAGATAGTTCTCTCGCAACTGAGGGCGGCGTAACCTGGTCCTCGCCCCCCACCACGATCAGGGCGGGGACATTGATCTGGCCGAGGTCGGACGTCGAGTCCGGCCGGTCTCGCATCGCCCGCAGCGCGCCGATCATTCCGGCGCTCGAGATCCGAGCCGCCATCTCTCTGTAGTGCTTCACCACCTCCGGCTGCTCCGCCAGCGTAACGCGGCCGATCAGACGTGGCAGTAGGCGCTCAGCCACCGCGGCCGGGCCCGGGTCCTTGGCCAGCGCGATCAATTCGTCGCGGTTCCTTCGCCCATCCGCGGAATCGGCCTCGGCCCTGGTGTCACAAAGAACGACGGCGGTAACCCGGTCGCGGTAGCGCCGCAGCAGCTCAAAAATGATATAGCCCCCCATGGACAGTCCGCACACGACGGTGCGACGCACGCCGAGTGCGTCGAGCACGCCGATCAAATCATCGGCGTAGCGCGCCATGGAGTATCCGCCCTCGGGTTGCCCCGAGTCGCCCGCTCCGCGCAGATCCGGGGCGATTCGCTTCCAGCGGCTCAGTGCCGCCACCTGATGCCGCCACATCGTGCGGTCGAAAGGGAACCCGTGCACGAACAGGATTGGGGCCCCCTCACCACGAACGTCGACCGCCAGCTCCACACCATCGACCGACACGCGGCGCGCCTCGTGCGTTGATGGAGTCCGTGGCCCGAGAAACCGAGCGACGTCGTCGGGCAACGGCGCCGGTCGGCCGGCGCCGTCGACCGACACCAGAACGACTTCGGCCTCGGCGATCACCGCGTCGTCCGCAGCGCGCTTCGCCGTGTGACGCAACGTCCAACTCGTCACTCCGCGATGCACGACCGTGGTCTCGATGCGGAGTACGTCACCCGGGTACGCCGGTGCCCGATAGTCCGCCGTCACCTTGCGGACAACGGGGGCGATTCCGTTCCGACGGAAGAAGTCCATGCCGGGTCCGCGGCTCAGGCCTTCCCATCGCGCCCGCTCGAGCAGGGCGATGACCGCCGCGTGATTCAGGTGCCCGAACGCGTCGCACTCGTCGGGGAAGACCGTCAATTCGATGGTGGGAAGTGCAGTCATCCGACGGACCCCGGGGCGTATGTCGGACGCGCAAACGTATGCCAAAACACGATGCGTCGAAACTCGCGACCGAGCGCTCCGGACACCGCCGCAAATGCCTTGCCCGAGTACGTGGGATCGAGCTCCAATCCGACGCGTGCCGCCCGCGCGCGCGCCGCTTCGCCCTCGGCGCTCGGGTGGCCGTACCCCTGCCCGAGGCCGTTCCTTATTACGAGCGGCGCGGGTCGCGGCACGATCACGCCCATCTTCTCCAGGAGACGCGCGCCGCCACTCGCCAGCGAATCGACCCTCCACCTGTTTGCGACGACGGAACTCGCTACCCGCACGCCGACGACCCGTGTGGGCCAGCGAAGCATCGCCATCGCCATCGTCAGTCCGGCCGCTGTCCCGCCCGAGCCGAGCGGTGTGACGATCGCATCGGGAGGAGTCGAGAGCTGACTGGCGAGCTCTAATCCTCCGAGGACCTGTCCCACGACACCGCGCGGGTGCGCGCCGCCGCCCGGGATCCATCGAGCCGGGCCCCGTCGCCGAGCGGTGATCCATGCTCCCGCGACCGCGACGGGGAGCAGCGCGATCGCGGGCGCTCTCCTGATGCGCGCCGCGGCCCGCTCGCACGCGGCGGCGATCTCGCGACTGATGTCCGTTTCCGGCTGTGGGAACTGGGCAAGCACCGCCGCACAGGAGAGTCGGGCCGCGTGGACCGCGGTGGCGAGACAGTGGGTGGACCCCGTACCGCCGACGGTGACGAACACAGTCCCGGGCACGGCCCCGGCGAGCAAGAACTCGAGCCCCCGAACCTTGTTGCCGCCGTACAGCGGCGACGAGCGGTCTTCACGCTTGAGCCACAGGGCGTCCAGGCCGCACTGCGCGGCGAGCGAGTTCGCCGCCTCGATTGGGGTCGGCCAGTCGCCGAGGCTACATGCGCCGAGCTCGGCACGTATCTTTGGGGCCAGCGAACCCGGTTCGTCCATCACTCTCCTTCAGCCGCGAGGACTGATGCGCGTTGCCACGGACTACATCCGCCATGCCGCGAGGGCCGCGCGCAAGTGCGCGGGCGACCCGTTGGGAGGCGCCGGCCAGCCGCCGGACGCCGACTTCTACCGAACCCTTGCCAAGGCCTTGGAGGAAATTGCCGCCGGGCTAGATCAGCTGGGCAAGGAAGAATGATCCGCGGCCCTGCCATCGTTATGACAGTATCACGTCACTCACAATACACCTCCCAACATCCCTGAGTGGACCGCTACATCGCAACGCCTGACGAGCTCGCGGACGTCGCCCGTGCGCTGCGCGCCGAGACGCTCGTGGCGGTGGACACGGAAGCCGCGAGCTTCCACAAGTATCGCGACCGGATCTACCTCGTACAGCTCTCCACTTCGGCAGAGACGTTCATCATCGACCCGTTGCCGCTCGGGGATCTCGCGCCGCTCGGCGAGCTGCTGGTCGATCGGGGTGTCGAGAAGGTGTTCCACGACGCGGACTACGATCTGCGCATCTTCGACCGCGACTACCGGTTTCGGGCCGCCCACATGTTCGACACGCGTATCGCGGCCCAGCTCATCGGCGAGCCGGCGATCGGCCTCGCGTCGCTGCTCGAGAAGTACCTGGGCGTAAAGCTCTCGAAGGAATTTCAGAAAGCCGATTGGTCGCGCCGGCCCTTGCCGCCGGACATGCTCGCGTACGCCGCGGCGGATACCCGGCACCTGCCCGCACTTCGCGAGCGGCTGCGAGAGCGGCTGCAGGCGCTGGGACGCCTGCCGTGGCTCGCCGAGGAATGTGTGCGACTCGAGGGGCTGCGCTGGACCGGAACGCTGGACGCGGCGGAGGCGTATCTCCGAATCAAGGGCGCCAAGGCGCTCGCGGGCCGCCAGCTCGCGGCGTTGCGTGAGCTCTATCTGTGGCGCGAGACGCTGGCCGCCCGCCAGGACAAAGCGCCGTTTCGCATCGTCGGCAATGACGTGCTCCTCGCGGTGAGCCGCGCCCTGCCTCGCACCCTGCCCGCCCTGGCCGCGACACCCGGCGTACCCGGGAGTCTCGCTTCCCGCTACGGGCCGATGCTGCTCGACGGTGTCACGCGCGCGCTCGATCTCGACGAGACTGCCCTCCCGCACGTCGAGCGCGCGCCCCGCCAGCCGCGCGATCCGAGCTTCGAGGCGCGCGTCGAGCGCTTGAAGGTCGCCCGCAACCAGGCGGCCTCAGCCCTCGCTCTCGACCCCGGCGTGCTGTGCGGACGCGGCGCACTCGAAGCGGTGGCGCGGGTGCGGCCAACAGACAACGCTGAAATGGAGAAGATCGGTGAGCTGCGCCGCTGGCAGGTCGAGGTGCTTGGAACGGCGTTTCTCGCCGCCCTGAGCTAGAAGCCCATCACCGCCCGAACCTTGGGGTCGATCCGTTCGGGCGTCCAGTACGGCTCCCACACGATGTCGATCGTGACGTCCTTCACCCCGTCGAGGGCGCGGATGACACGGTAGGCGTCGTTCGTGATCATCGGGCCCGCGGGGCAGCCGGGAGAAGTGAGCGTCATGTTGATATGCACGTGTCCGTCGGCGACCTCGACGTCGTAGACGAGGCCGAGGTCGATCACGTTCAGGTCGATCTCCGGATCCTTGACCTGCCGCAGCGCTTCGCGGACCGTCGCTTCCGTCACTACATCAGCCATGCCCGCCTCATTGTGCCCCCGGCGAAGGTTAGCTGGCCACCGGACGACGCACCAGGCAATGGCGCCGCGCCGCGATCCACGCGTACACGCGGCGCGCGAGGGGCCGCGCACCCGGCAGCGCGAACGGCCACGCGAGCCACCCTTTGCCAGGCAACAGCCTGGCGAGCGCCACGGCGGCGTCAGCGCCGACGAAAACCTCTCCGCTCGGCAGCACGAGATGCATCGCCGCCGCCAGCGCCGGCAGTGGAATGCGAAATTCCGCGACCGCCCGCTCGTCCTGAAACGGGACCAGGCGCACGCGCCGGTCCCGGTCCCAGCGCTGCACGACGGCGACGGCGTCCCGACAGAAGCCGCATTCGCCGTCGTAAATCAGCGTCGGATGCTCAATGCGCATCGGACGCCTCCGCCGCCGCATCGGCGAGCCGGCCGCGCACCTGCTTCAGCCCGGTGAACGAGCGAGAAGCGCGCGGTGCGAACGCGCGATTCGTCAGCAGCACAACGAAGAGGTCCCGATCGGGGTCGATCCAGATTGACGTCCCGGTCCACCCGGTGTGGCCGAAACTGCGAGGTCCAAAGCGCGTACCGGCACTGCTCACCGTTTCGCCCGTCGGGACCGCCTGCCATCCGAGGGCTCGGGCCTCGAGCCGCGGATTCTTTCCACCCACGGCGCGCGTCGTGAACAGCCGCACCGTCTCCGCGCGGACCAGGGTTCTGCCGTCGGGCAGCCTTCCCCCACGCAGGATGAACTGCGCGAAACGGGCAACGTCCGTCCCCGTCGAGAAGAGGCCCGCGTGGCCCGCCACGCCCCCCAGCCGGGCCGCGTTCTGGTCGTTCACGACTCCGCCGATGGGGTGCCCCCGCCAGATGCCGGTCGGCGCGGCGCGCGCGAGGGAGGCGCCCGAAGGTCGGAACACCGTCTGCTGAAGGTCCAAAGGCACGAACACTTCACGGCGTGCGAACACGTCCAGGGGTTCACCCGACGCACGGTGGACGATCTCACCCAACAGAATCGCGTTGAGGTCGCTATACACGACGCGGCTCCCGGGAGGCACCACCGGCGTCGCATCGAAGACCATCCGGAGGGCCGCGCTGTCGCTCGTGGCGTTGTGCAGCGGCAATGTCGGTCGCAGACCCGACGTGTGCGTCAACAAGTGGCGCACCGTGATGGCGCCCGTCCCCGTCCCGTGGAACTCGGGCACATAAGTAGCCACCGGCGCATCGAGGCTCACCTTGCCGCGGTCGACGAGAATCATCAAGGAGGTCGTCGTTGCGACCACTTTCGTCAGAGACGCGAGGTCGTAAAGAGTGCTGTCGGCCTCCACAACCGGGCTCGTCCCCGACCAGGTGAGGTGACCGTACCCTTTCTTGAAGAACACGGTGTCGCGGCGACCGATGACGAGCGCAGCGCCCGGAAAGACACCCTCACGCACCCCCTGCATCACGATGGCGTCGAAGGTGGCGGCATCGAACGGTGCCTTCGGAGGAGGCGCAGGCGCGACCGCCTGGCACGCGAGCAGGAGCGCTAGGACCACACGCCCGGAATCCCCCGGCGACAACTCGGGCACCGGCCGTCCGGCCCGATCCCCTGCCGGCGAATGTCGTATCCCACGCGCTCGATGAGCAGGTCTCCGCATTCCGGACAATAGGTGTTCTCCCAACGACCGACGCGCCCCGGCAGGTTCCCCGCGTACACGAATTTCAGTCCCGCCGCCGCACCGATCTCGCATGCCCGAACCAGCGTATCGGGTGTCGCATCGACCGGGTCCGTCATGCGGTAGTCCTTGTGGAACGCCGTGACGTGCCACGGGATCTCGGGGGAGATACCGGCGAGGAACGAAGCCGCGCGCTCGAGTTGCGACGCATCGTCGTTGAAGCCGGGGACGATGAGCGTGACGACCTCGAGCCAGAACCCGCGCTCGTATACCATGCGAATCGCGTCGAGCACGTGCTGCAACACGCCACCGAGCTGGCGGTAGCGGCGGTCGTCCATGGCTTTTAGGTCGATCTTGTAACAGTCCGTCCAGGGCCGGAGATAATCGAGAACGGCGCGCGTCGCATTCCCGTTGGAGACGAAGCCGGTGTGCAGCCCGACCGCCTTCGCTTCACGGAACACCTCCACGGCCCACTCGGCCGTGATGAGCGGCTCGTTGTACGAGGAGGCGACAATCGCCGCGCCCTGGCGCCGTCCCAGACTCACCAGCCCCTGCGCGGTCGCGGGCGTCGGCGTCACGCCCGCGGCGTCGTCACGCAGCGCCTGCGACGTGAGCCAATTCTGACAGTAGCCGCAATGGAAATCGCAGCCGAGCATCCCGAAGGTCAGCGTCCGACTCCCGGGCAGGCAATGGAAAAACGGCTTCTTCTCGGTCGGGTCGCACTGCAGGGCGGCGACGTAGCCGCTCGGGACGAAGAGCGTCCCGTCCCGATTGAAGCGCACCTGGCAGATGCCGCGCCGTCCCTGCCGGATGAGGCACTGATGGCCGCATGCGACGCAGCGAACCGAGCCGTCGGGGAGGGACTCGACCAGCTCGCCCACGCGCACCCGGGCATCGAGCGTCTGCGCGAGGGTCAATGCTCCCCCGTCGAGCGCGAGTCCGGCCGCTCGCAGGGGAAGCGTTTTCACCGTAGGGGACCGGGCGCGAGCTGGTACAGCATGAGGGCTGTGCGGATATCGCGCGGGGAAAGGTCTCGAACGCGGGTGTTCGCGAACATCACGTCGGTAGAGTCGGCGGAATGGTCGAGGCCGATGAGATGGCCGATCTCGTGCAGCGCCACGACGCGAACGTCATCGGGCGACAGGGGATGGCCGTGGGGATCGAAGGTCGCGATCGTCACGGTCGCCGACTGAATGCGGCCCTCCGGGTCCCAGGTCACGTCCGTCTGCCCGGTGCGCTCGATATCGAACTGTGCGCGCCAGCGAAAATGCACCTCCGCCCGATCGGAATCCGCGTCCAGGTTGAAGCGCACCGGCACGCCCGCTTCCTCCCATCGCTGGAAGGCCGTCCTCACGGCATCGAGAAACGCGGGCTGGAAGTTCGCGGGCGTGCCGGTCGCGAGGTACACCCGGACCGGCCAGTCCTTCCGCCCATCCCAGCGGTGGAGCGCCGAGTCGCGACTTTCCGTCACGATCTCGCCCAGGTAGGTGTAGCCGGCGCTCGCGCGGATGCGGCGCCTCGCTTCCGCCTTGGCGAGCTGATCGATATAGCTCGGTTGATCCGGAGCCGCGGCGGTCTGCTGGTCCTCCGGAAGGACGTTCGCCGAAGGGGATGTGAACGCGGCGGGGGCGGGTGGGCGTTGCAGGGTCGGTGGCTGGGGCGCCGCTGACGGAGGGGCGGCCGGGACGAGGCCGGGCTGCACGTGGTGCGAGGGAGTCGTGAACGTGCCCCACAATACCGATCCGACGAGGAGCGCCGCGACTCCAACGATGAGAACGGGGAGCGGGCGGAGAGCCATATGTGCGCAATATGCCAAAGGCCACGGCCGGGCCGCTAGCTTTGCCACCATGGCGCCTCTATCATTGTGGCCTGCTTATGCTTGGACGATAGGTGATCCGGTTACCCGCAAAATCCCTGATTCGCTGGCGAGCTTGGGTGATTGCGTCGTGGACGGCACTCGCGGTGCTGTTCGCGCCGCGCGCCGCTCATGTGCAGCGCGTGCTCGACATCCAGGGCACGTCGACTCATCCCACTGAGGCGGCCCGCTCTTCAGAAGCCATTCGCCAAGCGTTTGCCCGGCCGTTCGCGGAGTACGTGGCGATCGTGGTGCACGGCCCGGTTCCGTGGAAGAGCCAGCGGTTTCAAGTCGTGCTCGATTCAGTCAAGGCGACCACCGAGCGCCAACCCTACGTCAGCCAGGTCGCTTCCGTGGCGAGCCTGGGCGAGTCGACCTTCGTCAGCCAGGACAGGCACACGACGTTCTTGATCGCGGCGGTGGCACCCGCGAACGCGGACGTCGTCGGGAACAACTTCGTGCCCGAGCTGCGCGACAGCGTGCAGCGGGCGTTGTATCGCCTCCCGGAAACGAGTGGATTCGACGTGAAGATCACGGGGAATCCCGCCCTCGATTTCGACGTCCGCACGATCAGCGCCGAGGACACGGATCACGGTGAGCAGCGAGCACTGCCGCTCACGCTCGCCGTGCTCGTCATCGCCTTCGGCGCCCTGGTCGCGGCGATGCTGCCGGTGGCCGTCGGCGTGCTGGCGATCACCATCGCGCTGGGCGTCGTCACGATCGTGGCGCGGTACCAAACGATGTCGGTCTTCGTGCTGAACATCACCACGATGGTCGGCCTCGGCGTCGGCATCGACTACTCCCTCCTCATCGTGACCCGCTTCCGCGAAGAGCTGAACCGGGGGCTGACGGCGGTGGATGCCGCTGTCCGGACGATCGAGACCGCCGGCTCCGCGGTCATTACCTCCGGGATGACGGTGATTGTCGGGTTTCTGGCGCTCGTCGTGACCACGCCGATGACGGACACCCGGTCGGTGGGCACGGGAGGCCTGCTCGTCGTCGCGGTGGCCATCTTGCTGGCCACGACCTTTCTGCCCGCCACGCTCTCCCTGCTCGGCCGCAACATCGACCGTCCGCGCTGGCTCGCCCGACCGCTGGCGCGCTTCCACACGCCGACCGGGTGGGAGCGCTGGGCGCGGTGGCTGGGTCACCGCCCGTGGCGCGCGGTCGCATTGGGGAGCGTCGGCATCGCGATCCTGACGTTCCCGCTCACGCAGATCCGGCTCGGCCTGCCCGCGACGAACTGGTTTCCGCCCGAGTCGGAATCAGCCCAGGGGCTCGAGGAGCTCCGGAACATGGGCGCGAGCGGGATCGTCTCTCCGATCCGAATGGTCATCCAGTTTCCCGAAGGGGAGTCGGCGCTCACGGCCCGGCGGCTCGCGGGCCTGAAGGTGTTGACCGATTCGATCGCCCGCAGCCCGCGCGTGAAGGATGTGCGCGGTGTGGCGAGCATCCGTCGCGGGATGTCCACGCTGCAGCTCGCGATTTATTACAGCGATGCCGCCGCCGTGCGCGCACGCAGCGCCCGCTTCTTCGACGCCTACTTGAGCGCCGACAACCGTACAACGCTGGTCGACGTCATTCCCGCGGACAGCGTTTCGCTCACAGGGATGATGGAAATCGCGCGTCGCGTCCGCGCCATCGTGAAGCACGGCATTCGCGGATTGAACGGCGCCGACGTGTTGGTGGGGGGGTTCGCGGCCGGGACGCTCGACGCGCAGATCGAGCTACTCGACCGCCTGCCGCGGACGGTCGCGTTCATCCTCGGCATCACCGCGATCATGCTCTTCTTCGCCTTCCGGTCGCTGCTCGTGCCGCTCAAGGCGGTGCTCCTGAACTGTCTGTCGGTGAGCGCCGCGTTCGGTCTGACGGTGCTGGTCTTCCAGCACGGCTACGGGGGCCAGCTCTTCGGCTTGGAGGGCCCCACGCAGGCGATTTGGGGCGTCGCCCCGGTGCTGGTCTTCGCGACGGTCTTCGGCCTGTCGATGGATTACGAAGTCTTTCTATTGACCCGCGTCAAGGAAGTCTTCGACAAGACCGGTCGCAACGATCACGCGACAATGGAGGGGCTGTCCGCCACGGCCTCGACGATCACGAGCGCGGCGCTCATCATGATTCTGGTATTCGGGACGTTCGCGTTCGCGCGCGTGCTCGCGGTGCAGCTCATCGGCTTCGGTCTCGCGGCGGCCGTGCTGCTCGACGCGACGCTGATCCGCATGGTGCTCGTGCCGGCCATCATGCACATCGCCGGTCGGTGGAACTGGTGGCCGGGCGTCCGGGCGCCCAAGCTGCATCAGGACACGACCGTCTAGCGCGGCGCGCCCAGCAGCGCGAGCAGCCGCTCGCCCCACAGATCCCAATGCCACGCGGGGACACGCCGCCCGGTGCGCGGGTCCTTGAGCGGCTTGTACTGCAACCACGCGTCCTCCAGTCCCAGCGCGCGGCCCAGGGCGGCGAGCCGCTCCCTGTCCGCGCTCACCACGTGCGCCATCGGCTCGCCGTGCAGGGTGTGCCGATGAAGCCAGACGCCGCCGTCGAGAGCGTAGCACATGCCCTCGCGGCGGCGTGAAAACTCCCGATATGCGTCCGTCAGGAGCAGGAGATATTGCCCTCCACCGTGGCCGTTCCCGGAGGAGTCGCGGTTCCTGAGAAGACGTAGCAACGCTTGGCGGTGTTCGCGCTGACGGCGGTCGCCGACCAGCCGACTTTCGTCGCCTCGTTGACGGTGATCGTGACGCCGACCGTCGGCGAATAGTTCGCCATCTGCGCGAAGTTCACGGTGTACTTCGAGCTGTCGTAAAAGAAGGCCTCCTCCGCCGTCGCCAGATTGCGGAGGTCGGACTTCATGGCCGCGATGTACGCCTTCTCTTTTGTGTTCGAGAACTTCGGGATGGCGATCGCCGCCAGGAGCCCGATGATCACGACCACAAGCAACAGCTCAATGAGGGTG
>Ga0187780_10002405_pt1 | contig 14090 bp, 18 predicted proteins | sample 1015_Q2_SP10_20__FD_132429 | JGI IMG/M metagenome (GOLD analysis project Ga0187780, IMG submission 132429) | Tropical peat soil microbial communities from peatlands in Department of Meta, Colombia - 1015_Q2_SP10_20_MG | ecosystem: Environmental > Terrestrial > Soil > Wetlands > Peat | place... | reverse complement strand
TCAGCGGAACGGTAAACAAAGTTAAATTGTTGACCTTCGACGTAGCCAAGTTCGCGCAGACTATCTGTAAAGGCAGCGATCATACGCTGATTACGCTCTCGAACGACCACGCTCAGAAACCCGCGCTACTCGGCGGTGCCGCGGCAGCACGGCCACTTATCGGTCGCGCGCAGCCACTGGGCAAGCTTCCAAGCATCGAAAGGTTCGACACAGAAATATTACCTTGTGAGCGACCTGCACATGGGCGGCGATGGCGCGCTGCAGCACTGCGACTACACTGCCAAATTCATTGAATTTTTGAAAGGGCTGGAAAACGAAAGTCCTGACACTGAATTGTTGATCGTCGGTTCTGGGAGCTAACTCCACTTTGTCGGTTCCTACGCAGCATTTTTATTGCGGAATTCGCAAGTGATGTTGGATCGCTTTCGCCAAGCTTCAGTAGCGCCATTAAACAACGTGCCAATTGGGATTTCCTCTCCGAAGCTTCCAAGACTTCTAACATTGGGTCAAATTCGACAAATGCCCACGCCTTCTCGAACGCCATGCTTAAAATTTCCGTTTCTGCGGAATCGAAAAAATTTCCGCCCGAATCAAGAGGCGCCGCAGTCTTAAAGGAGGCCATGAAAGTTCCCGTGCGTCTGTTACGCGCGCGGTAGTTAGCCCGATTTGTGGGATTGGCGAACGACTGAAATTGCAATCCAGTTGTGACATTGCTTCATGAACCGCCGTTGCCGTTTATGTGAAAGTATTGTGGCCGTGCTGTGAACAATGTGGCCCTCGCTTTTTGGAACGAGGCGATAAGAAGTTTGAAGATGGGACAAGTTCATCGTGAACGCGGAGGGGCTACGCCAGAGGTGGAATTGAAAGGGCCTGCTAATTGGGTGCACCGAATCAATCGGGTGGTTTGCGCTCAAAGAACCAAGCGCAGACTATAAACCACCAGGTTGGAAAACAACCACACCAGCGGCGCTGCACAACAGAATGTAACAATGACCGAAGCCGCAACACGCAGCATTGGTCGCTCGTTCACGACGTTCGATAAATAACTCATCCGACGCTCCCGACGGTCACTTTATGCTTTGCGATCTTGAGTTTTTTGCACCTTATCCCTTTCCCGGTCTGTGACCTGGATCACATCCGGAGCGATGGTAAAACGTTTGCTTTGGGTCGTTTAGTGACACGAGCGTAGAGTGCGACCTGTGAATATGATTGTGAAGGCGGAAGGTCCGAGCGGCCGCGCGAAGATACATTCTGACGACCCAAAACACGCTTTGGGCCTGGTCCAATACCTGCGAACTATCGGCTACACCGCTGGGATTGAGGACACAAACGGCAATGCGATCGAGGAGACGGCCCTAAAGATGGCGATTAAGTCGGCCATCGCCGCCGGAGAGTTTTACAAGAGACGTTGAAAGTGCCTATGATTCCGTTTTCCGCCGATCTCGTGCGCTGCCGCTCCGCGGCGGCCTGTGTGACCGTGGTGGTTGCTCTTGATCGTCACAGAGGGTGTGCGGCGCGGGCGTCTTTCAAAAGTTTGCGCGTGACAAATAAATAAAGAACTCGCCGGGGAGCACATCCGGCGAGTTCACAGCATCATGGACGTCCCGCGCGAGGATGACCCGCCCTCGCGCCTGCGGCTTATTAGAACGTCAGGCTGATCTTGAAGACCTCGATCGCGTAGAAGTGGAGTTCCGCGTCCAGGCAGCGCTGAATGGTGGCGGACTTGCGAAAACCGTGTTGCTCGCCGGAAAACAGCAAGTAACCAACTGGTTTGCCCTTGCGGCGCAGCGCTCCGACCAGCGCCTCTGCTTGGTTCGGTGGCACGATGGCGTCCTCGGCTCCCTGAAAGAAGATAACTGGTTTCGATAGTTGATCCGCGTGATAAAGCGGCGAGCGCTCGCGATAGCGCTCCTTTGCCTGCGGATATGGACCAATCAGCCAGTCAAGATAGCGCGACTCAAACTTGTGAGTTTCGCGCGCCAGCGCAGCGAGATCACTTACCCCGTAGTAGCTCGCTCCGCCGTGGAAGAAATCCCGAAACACCAATGCCGCCAGCGTGGTGTAGCCGCCAGCACTGCCACCCCTGATGACCATACGTTTGTCATCAACCAACCCCTCTGCGACGAGGAATTTCGCGCCATTGATACAGTCATCAACGTCAACGAAACCCCAGTTGAGGTGCAGGCGATCACGAAAGGCGCGGCCAAAGCCGGTGCTGCCGCCGTAGTTGACGTCAAGCACCGCGATCCCGCGGCTCGTCCAGAATTGCGTGGTCAGATCGAGCACGCTCGAGGCCGAGGCGGTAGGACCGCCATGGCATTTAACCAGGAGTGGTGGCCGTTCGTCGGCGGGACCGGCGTAGTCCGGGTTATGTGGTGGATAGAATAGACCATACGCGCTATTCCCGTTGGTGGTCGAAAACTCAACGGGTTTTACCGTCGATAGATAATCGGCAATGCCCAATTCTGATTGATCGAGAAGATCGGTTTCTTTTTTCACGACGCGATGCGCTCCCGAGGTCAGATCGAGCGTGACGATGCTTGCCGGATGATCCGGCGCGCCAGCGCGACATACGGCGCCATTGCCGTCCGCCCGCACCGAGCTGAACTCTGTGAACGGCGTCTCGAACGGTCGCAGCACCTTGTCTTTCAGGTCGAGCACTGCAAGTTGGCCGAGTCCGCCTGTGGAATAGGCACAGACGATCCGATCGGATCCGGCACACGCATAAGTCGATGCACCGAGACGCCACAGCGGCAAGCCGAATTCGGCCGCCATTGGCGCAAGTGGTTCGGCTGTCCGCGACGCAAGATCGAAGCGGTAGAGGTTCCACCAGTTGCTGCGATCGGACACGAAAAAGATTGCCCTGCCGTCGGCCGACCATTCGGGCTGGAATACCGATTCCGACACGCTGCCGGCGATGGACAGGAGTTCAGTTGCGTTCCCAGCCTCGTCGAGTCTGGAGAGATAGAGCGTCGTGCCATTCCACGGCATGTTGGGATGATCCCACGCCAGCCAGGTGAGCGAGCGGCCATCCGGCGACAAACGGGGCGAAGCGAAGAAATCATGCCCGCCGACCAGCACCCGTCCCGGCTCGCGGCCTGGCTGGCGGAGATCGATGGCAACGATCGCATTGATCGGTTCACCGCCGGCCGTGTGGTCTTCACGCACGCCAACCCAACGCTGGCGTAAGCCGTCGATGACGCCGTCTGCAAACCTCCACTGCCGCTCGGGCGCGGCTGGTTCTGGTGTCAATGGTAACGGATCCGATGCACCGTTCCTGTGGCGGTAAAGGCGTCCGTCAGCGAAGTTGGAGAAGTAGACAACGCCGTCGGCGACCGTCCATGAAGCGCCACCATACTCGTGAACGCGCGTGCGCGCGTTGTACGGTTTCGGAGTCATGTCCGTGCCGTGACCGCCCAGCGAATTGGCCCGAACGACGACGTAGCGCCCTAGTTCCTGCGGCCTTCCTTCAAGCCAATAAACCTGCTCACCATCAAGGCGCGGTTCGGACAGTGAGATGGATTGCGCCGCGATGAGATCGGAGGTGATTGGTGATTTCCAGGAGCCATACGGCGCCGTCTTGGGTATCAACATTCGTTCGGTTCTCTGATGACCGCAGGTTCTTCGTCTTCCTCGTCGTCATCCTCTTCATCTTCCTCATTCTCGTCATCGTCGTCGTGTGGGTCCTTCGGTGGCAGGCCCAGGACAGTGACAAGGCTCGAGTCGATTAGCCAAGCGGAAACGTTCCGAGGGACACGCGAAATCATCATGTGGGCCTCCCTGAAATGTTCTCGGACCGATATACGGCCCTAGGACGCTCCAGCCTCCTGATGGAGTTCGCCGCCCCGCATTAGGCGTCGGGCAATGTCAGCCGTCTGCAGCGCCGCGCGTTCGGTCGGTGAATGGGCCGCTAGATAGCGGGCCACCCCAATGAGGATGTGCCGCCCCTCGTCAGTTCCACTCCATGCAGTGAACTGCCTGACTCCCGCCTCCAACATTTGATAGGCGTGAAAACCCGCATCTTCGCGCAGCGCCGCATGCGCGAGTGTTGCGATCAGCGCCTGCGGCGCATGGCCGAGCTTGAGATGCCGTGCAACAAGCCTTGCAGCGAGATCGACCTGTCGCTGCCGGTCGAAGGCATCCAGCAAGGCCGCGCGAATCTTCTCAACCTCGGCAGGCAGGTCGTCGAGCCGCTCGCCTTCGTCGCCCGGGATGCGCGCCGGCGGCACATTGAGGTAGCGAGTAAGATAGAGCGCCATCGCTCCGTGCAGAACGCCGCGCACGGCCGTGACGTGGCTATCGGTATTGGCAGTGCCGACGCGCCTGAGCATCTGGTCGAGCGCGTTGGTATAGGTGAAGACGTGGTGCGCGGTCTCCCAGTCGCCGTGCTCGTTGGCGGTCCCGAACCGAGCCAGCCGAAGCGCCGCCGCGTAAGCGAGCGATCGACTGAGATCGGTAGGAGCGGCGCCTGCTCGTATTGCCCCGTTGAACGCGCTAACAACCCTGACCGGATCGTCAACAAGCAGCTCTCGAGCGAGCGCCGCGTGGTCCGACCAGCCATCTATGCCCTGGGCGGCAGCCAACAGTTGCTGCAGTTCGTCCCCTGCGTTATCGCACAGCGCAACAAGATCAACGGGCTGGCGCCAGGCGGTTGACTCCTCGGCGCCACGGGCCACCACCATCTGGCCGACCACAGTCGGCAAAACGGCCGCTGCGTGCTCCCAGCCGATAATGTCGAGGCACTCGAACGCCTTATTGATGAAGTCGAGGGAGTGTCCCGTATCTGCAAATGCCCGTTCGGTCGCGGCCGCGAGCAGGGCATCGGCGAGCACAGCCGGCGAGAGACCGGCGGCAATCGTCGTGAGTAGGGTGCGCTCGGCCGCCTCGCGGTGGCGCACGGTTGTCCAACGCCGCAGCCAGCGCTTGAGCACAGCAGACCCTGGCCGACTTCCGAGCGGCGCCCGTTCCCGCCGCGGCGCTTGGCCGTCGCAGTCCGCCGCCACGCGGCGCGCACCGTGGAACAGGGCGAGATAAGCGTCCTCTTCTGGCAACAGTGGCAGGAGATTGGCGAGCGCCGTAAGGATCGTGAGACCTACGCCCCAGCCGTCGCGGTTCTGCGCCCCGAACAACGCCACCTGCCGCACGATGTCGGCAAACGGCACGGCTGCGAGCTGGCCATACACGGCCTTGGCGATGACGAGCCCGAGGTCGTGGGCGAGGCCGTCCGCAAGCCGCTGACGCCAGTGCGTGGCGGCATCGGCATGACCGAACGCGGTCTTCACCCAGACGTCGCCATGACGCACCTCGATCTGGAACATCGGTATGTCGTCCGCCCAAAGGTCGAAGGTGCAGCCGCTTTCGAGATCGAAGCGGGCGTGGTGCCAATGACAGGTCAAGATGCCATCCTCGATGCTGCCCTGCTCGAGGGGGAAGCCCATGTGCGGGCAACGATTGTCCAGCGCAAAGACGCGCCCGCGGTCGTAGACAACGAGGATCGGACGATGGCCGCCGTGCAGGACGAGCCGGCCCTTCGCTTTCAGCTCCTCAAGACTGCCCGCGAACACGAATTCCCTGCTCGGTACGTCCATCAGCGTACCTCCCGCGCTTGTTCGTTAAGCGTGCTTTTGTCTCAACATAGGTATCCTCTCATGCAAGCGCGAAGGCTTTGGAGCAGAAAATCGAAGGACTTGTGCCCCGGTTAGAAGTCGCGGTAGCGAAGCCTGCTTTTTCCAGGGCGGTCTTCGGTTAGAGTTGAATAACGCCGCGGCGGGCCGCATGCGCGACAGCGTCGGTACGTCCAATCGCATCAAGCTTGTCGATCAGAGCACCTACATGGAACTTGGCCGTGTGGATAGAGATGCCAAGACGGCGAGCAATCGCCTTATTTGACATTCCCTCGGCCAGAAGAGTTAGCACTTCCAGTTCGCGGGGCGTTAGCGGGACATCGCGATCCGTACACGCCGACGCTGCAGTAGAAAGAACTAGGACTATATCGGCGGACTCGCTGGCACCGACCAGTCGCAAACCTGGCACTTTTGCGAGCAGGGCAGCAAGCCGGTCGGCCAGCGCTCTATCCTCGACCTTAAGCGCCAATCGGATCGGGCCTGCTTTGGGACTCTTGCTCAAGTGCGGGGCCTTGCACCGATGGTTAGACGGACTTCCTTTGTCTCGCCACCTCGACGCAGTCCAAGCGTAACTGTCTGGCCTACGCTATCCGGCCCGAGCGCGCGCAAGAGCGATCGCACATGACGGATTGGCTCACCGTTCCAGGTGACGATGATGTCGCCCTGGTGCACGCCTGCTTTGGCTCCTGGCCCTTGGGGCTCGACGTTCATCACCATCACGCCTCGTCCGCCGCCCTCGACCGCGACAAGTTGGAACCCGAGGCCGAGATAACCCCGCGGGATGTGTCCGTATTTCTCAAGCCTCGTGGCGACACGCTCAATGGTAGCAGACGGAATGACTAGCACGCGATGGCGCGGTCCGAACACCGTCATGCCAATCGCCCGGCCCGCCGCGTCAATGGCAAGACCGCCTTCCGCGCTCTGCCGCATGCGCAGATCAAGCTCGATCCGAGCGTCGATTTCGCCACTACGCAAGGACCACCACGGACCAGCGCTGCGGGATACCACGCCAAACGCCGCGGTTGGCGAACCGTCTTGAGCACCAACTGCTAGAGCGAGCGCGCCGACAGGTACAGGTGGTGACTCTAGCCGAAGATGCGGTAGATCCGAGCGGTCAACGCGCAACAGCGCGATGTCGGTAGTGTGGTCACGTCCAACCAGTCGAGCCGCGATAGATTCACCGCCCGGTAGTGTGACGGCGACATCACCTTCTTCGGATAGCGCTTCATCGGCAGTGACGATGAGTCCCGGTCGCCAAAAGAAACCGCTTGAGTGCGAGCGATGTGATTGAACACCGACGATACCGGGCGCGGCAATTCCGACCAAACGCACGAACGCAGCTGACAGGTCTTGGACTTGGGTAAGTACAGTGTTTTCGGTCATAGGGACCTCCGATGCTCTCAGGCCCCCACATTGCGAGAGGCTTGGCGTTCCGCCTACTCCCCAGATAGGCAGGTACAGGACCGCTCAGCGAGTCTTTTCAATGCTCATTGAATCTCCAATGTTGCACCGTTGCCGGCGGGATTGATAAAACGCTAGGCAACTAACGAGAACCGAGATGGAACAAATCGCGCTCTATAAGGAGTTCCGAATCCGCGCGTATCAGGATTGGTCGGGGCAATGGTTAGCCGAGGCCAAGAAGCCATTCGACACCAATCCTGAGTACATTGCCACGCCGTTTCCTAACCCAACGCCAGAAGCCGCTGTTGATCTCGTAAAGCAGCTCATCGATGGCGAGGGCACACAAGGCAGCCCTCAAACGAAACCCAGCAACGAAGACAACTCAGGATCGGCGATGTTGGACGCGCTTCGTGCCGAATTTCCGCTGCACATCTTCGTCCCCCGGAAGCGCGAATGATTCACCTTGCCAAGAAGGTCATTTCATCGACGGACCACGGCGGCGGGAAGCGGCGTCCCGTTATTGCTGAGTACTTTTTCGTGCTAATAGAGATCGCCTAGCCTCCATAGGTGATCTCACATGACTTGGAAAATCAAAGCTAAGGGCGCCAAACAGACCACCGAAGTAATTTCCGACGATCCCAAGTACGCCATTTTCAAAGCGGATCAATGGCGGAGCCACGGGTTGGAGGTTTGGATCGAAGACATAAACGGAAACAACGTAGACGAAGCTGCGCTTAGGAAGGCGGCTGACCAAACATATCCAAACGCACCCCCACTGAATTATCAATTCCAGTGATCTGATTACGGCTTCCGCAAAAGCTCCGGCAGACCCAAAGAGGAGCAGCCAATGGCGAGAAAGAAGAACGCGGCGGAGATAAAGGAGCCGGACGAATACCGTGGCTTGGTGAGGCTTGCGATGCTTGACTTTCGCGGGCGGCATCAACGCAAGCCTCGCGACTTTGAGGAGTTCTGGGAATGGTGCCATCAGTACGGCTCCGACGAATTGTTCCGTGAGGCTAATTCACAAGTGAGGCCACCTGGATATTTACTCTTGGCTAAGTAGGCCAGCGGTTAAGAGAGACGCAATAAACGCTACCAGCCATTTGCAGGTGTACGGCTGACCAACCTATCGGCCTCAATCTTCTTCGGCTTCTCGTTTGACGGCCGGCGCTCGCATCAACCAGGGCTTGATGCCCGATCTTAGCTCTTCCGGAACCGACAGCGACTTCTACTTCGTGCCGGTGGACGATCCCGCAATTGCCGTCACCCGCATCATCGAATTGGCGAAGACTCGCATCCCGAAACGGTTTGGCCTCGATCCGATCCGCGACATCCAGGTGCTGTGTCCGATGAATCGGGGTGGTGTTGGTGCGCGGTCGCTAAACATCGAACTGCAGGCAGCGCTCAATCCCGCCGGCGACCGCAAGGTTGAACGATTCGGCTGGACTTTTGCCCCAGGCGATAAGGTCATGCAGGTCGAGAACGATTACGACAAGGAGGTTTACAACGGCGACATCGGCACCATCGACGATGTCGACGCCAATGCGGAGGAAATTGCTGTTAGCTTCGACGGCCGATCCATCAAGTACGGATTCGGTGAGCTCGACATGCTGATGCCGGCCTATGCGGCGACCATTCACAAAAGCCAGGGGTCGGAATATCCCGCCGTGATCATCCCAGTGCTCACTCAGCATTACGCCATGCTGCAGCGCAATCTCCTCTACACCGGCGTCACCAGAGGGAAGCGACTCGTTGTGTTGGTCGGACAAAAGAAGGCCGTCGCCATTGCGGTCCACAACGTCTCGGGACGGCGCGGTGGTCGAAGGCAGAATGGCTGCGCCCTGGTTCTTCCGCATAGTGCAAATTGCACTACTTCGATCGGGCAAAGCAGCCGCCCCGGTCAGGCTGGAAGGCTTCCCACAGCGGGTCACTATCGGACCCCTCTTCAATCTGTCTGGCGGTTGCGGCTGGATCGGTCGCTGGAGAGCGTTCCGGTTTGACGTGGACGTAGGGGGCCGCGGCCTGAGCCGCCTTCATGCGCATGTCCGGCGATAGTGACGGATCTCGCATCACTCCCAGCAAGAAATCGAGCGGCGATAGGTCTGCGTTGGAGGTTGCCGCAGCGAAAGCTGCATTTACGAGGGCCGTCTTCTTGTTAGGTGTGCCCCGCTGGCGACCGCCACGCCTTTCTCCGGGTTTGGATCCTCTTGGCATTGCTATTTTTGCTACCTTCTCCTGCAGTGATGTGCGACGATTGGCGCTATCGCTTTGAGTCATAGAGCATTAGAGGCGAGGCTTCACTTCTCATGCCTAGCTGGAATTTCTAGAATCCGACGATTCGCATGGTCGCATCATGATCGCCCCCATGCGCCCAACCGATTTTGTAGGCGAGCTTTGCATTGTTCTGGCCCACATCGGTGGGAACCGGAGCGGGCTTTTATGATCTTTACTGCCTACCTCGACGAAAGCGGTACTCATGCCGGTGCGCCGATCTCAGCTATGGGCGGATTTGTTGGCGACGCTCGCCAATGGCACAAATTCGAGAAGCGCGCCGGAAAACTATTTAAGCGGTTCCGCGTGGATATCTTTCACGCGATTGACATGCGGCGTGGTCACAAAGATTTCAAAGGCTGGACGGTGGATCGAAAAATCGAATTCCACGATGAGTTTCAGCACATCATCAACGAAACGCTGGAAAACGGTGTAGTCGCCTTTATCCGCGACGACGATTACAAATACTATCTAGCCCTGGATTGGCCTAAAAAGACACGATGGGATTCCAAATACACGCTCATGTTTCGAGCGTGTCTAGCCCACATCGTTGATGTTGTTGGGCATATTCCACAAACCAAAGAGCCACAACTGCATGTTGTTTTGGAAAACGGTCACAACAATGCGCAAGATGCCGTGCGAAATTACCAATGGGTACGGGATCGGCTTCCTCATCAGGCGGGACGAGCATTAGCGGGTCTTACATTCAGCAATAAACAGGATTGCTTGCCTTTAGCTGCCGCAGACTTCTTTGCGTATACGGCATGGAGCGACAAAGTCGGCCAAAAGCCGCTGGGCGTGGCAAAAAGGGCGACCAAGTCTAACAGGTCCTATCGAGGGAATATGTGCTGGGTCGACCTAAATCGAGACAGCCTACAGAGTCTGCATGAGCAGGCCATCAGGATGTCTTACGGCGGCCCCGCTTCGCTTCCTCCCGATGTAGAGAAGCTGCTAGCGAGGAGAAAAATATGATTGAAGTACGCCCCAGAAGTAGACAACGACGCCTGTGGCGACGTTAGCTTATGGGGTGCGTTCGTGGCGGCCTTGTGTCTTGGTCGGTACAAACCGCATGTTGGCCCTGCTGACCGCTTCGCATATCGCCTCGGCGTCAGTGGCATCGTTCTTTTGTCGTTTGACGTAAGGCTTCACATAGGCAGGCGGCATTAGCCGCACGGTGTGGCCAAGCGCCTGAAGCTGGCGTGCCCAATGGTGCGATGAAGCACAGGCCTCAATGCCAATCAGACATGGAGCCAACTTCTCAAAGAACGCGAGGACATAGCGACGCTTCAACTGCCGACCGATAACCACCTGGCCGTCAGCATCAACGCCATGGACCTGAAACACCGATTTGGCGATATCGAGACCGATTGTCGTGGTCGCATACATGCTTAGCTCCTCCGAATCGTGGAAGCTTCAACAGCACCCACGTCTATGGCACTCACGTGCCGGTGGAGGAGCCGTCCACAGCATCACAAGCGGACTCATGCGCTGCGGCAATTGAGACGACGGTCGGGGTGCAGCCCCTCACTTCACCTCGACGATCTCGATCCAGTTCGCGCCCTTGCCGACCGGAAAGCGCGAAGGCTCGCCGAGCTTTCCGCTCGCTTGATCGATTGGGTAAACCGAAAGCCGATCCGATTTCTCGCCTGAGGCGACGAGATAATGTCCGCTGGGATCGATATTGATGCCGCGCGGCTGCCGTTCGGTGGCGAAATTGGTCACGTAAGTGAGCTTGCCCGTGTCCGGTGCCACTGTGAACAGCGCGATCTTGTCGGTGTTACGCTCGGTCGTATAGAGGAATTTTCCGTTCGGCGTGAGCCGCAGATCGGCGGCCCAGATCGGCGGCTTCTCGCCTGGCTTCGGCTCCGCGACGGGCGCTGCCGGCGTGGCACCGACTGGCGCCTGCGGCTGACCCCATTTCATGCCAAGTTCGGGCGGCACTGAGGGCACAGAGTCGATGAGCTTCAGTGTGCCCTTGGTGTCGTCGATCGCATATTGGGTGACGTGCCCGGACAGTTCGTTGAGCACGTAAAGGAATTTGTTGTCGGGCGACAACGCCAAGTGACGCGGCCCGTGGCCGGGTTCGGGTTTGACCGCTGGTGGATCGAGTGGGGTGAGTTTGCCAGTTGTCGCGTCGAAAGCGAATTGCAACACCTGGTTAGCACCGAGATTGGCCGAATAGACGAAGCGGTTTGTGCGGTCCGCCAGGATCGAATGGGCGTTGCGGCCGGTCGGTAACACCTGGATCGCCTCGGCGGTGACAAGCCCGTCGGTGCCAATCGGGCTGACCGCGACCTTGTCGCCACCATACGAGGCGGTGAACAGGAAGCGGCCGCTGCGGTCGGTCGAGACATAGGCCATGCTGTCCGGCAGCGGAGCCGATGCCTTCTGTGTCAACACACCGGTCTTACTGTCGATCGCGTAGGTGAGCACGCGCGTTGGCTGCGAACGAACCACGGCATAGAGAAACCTCTTGTCGGGGGCGACCGCCATCGGCATCACAGTCTTGCCTGCCTCGGCCTTGCCGATCGAAATCAGCGCACCGGTCTTCGTGTCCATGGCATAGGCGTCGATCGTGGCGTCTTCGGCGTCAGACACATAGACGAAGGTCGCGGCGGCGCACATCGAGGGGACTCCGATGGTCAACAGGGCTGCCAGCGCGGCACTTACGACCGTTGTCATCGCCGCTTTGATGGGCGTTTTCATGGTTCTCTCCCTTCCTTATTTGTCGTGCCGCCGTCATTGATGCCATCCACGGCGCCAACGTCGGCGCGTCGCAGTTGGTTCGACTGCCTTCAATCGTCCAGAAAGAGTTTGTAATCGCAGTCGCCCCCGAGGGCCATAATTAGCACAATGTGGCCCCGACCTCGGTCGGGGTGTCGGGGGATGGGGACGCGAGATCGGGACCGGCTCTCGTGCGGCGAGAGCAGCCCGATTTTATAGCGGGCACGACTTCAACAATGAATTATTTGTTAACCAAACAAAGTTATGGTTAACGGAGGATTATAATGAACAAGCTGCACACCTATTCTCAGCGAGATCGACGCCGCACCAGCAGACCACGATGAGCTCCATGAGGAGCGCAGGCGTCGAATTCTGGGAGAGAGAGTCGCTACAGGTAACGGCATCGGTTACGGCGCGAATAACCGCATCAATCACATCGCCGTAAGGATTCGCGACAGCCACAAATCGGCGTGCCCTTGCCGAACTTGCTCACCTTTTTGACTCCCATTGGCTAATCAACGCGATTCCAGCTATTCGCGCTTATTGATTGAATTTTGCTGGCTTTTAGCAGCAACAGCGCAAACAGCCCACCGATCGCGACTGTGCCGCTGCATGAACGGCGGTACTAGGTGTGCAACCCGCGTCTCTTCATTTTGATCGTCTGTGGTTTTGACGGCCGGGAAACGCTCGTGAATTTTTTTCTGGGCTTTTTTTATATGCCCCCCGCGGGACTCCGGCAGCGCAGGGTGCTGCGTCCGGTTAGCTCCAATAAGAGACATTTTCCGATGTCGCCGAAGTGCCATTAAGAGACCAACGGCACCGCAGCAAAAACCGAGTCTTATTCGATCACCTCGTTGGCGCGGGCGAGCAGCGAAGGAGGCACGTCGATGCCGAGCGCCTTGGCAGTCTTGAGGTTGATGACGAGCTCGTACTTGGTCGACGCCTGTACCGGAAGGTCGGCAGGTTTCTCGCCCTTGAGGATGCGATCAACGTAGGCAGCTGCACGCCGGTACTGGTCGACCCTGTCAGGGTCGAACGACATCAAGCCACCGCCGATGACGAAGTCGCGCCCTGAGTAGACCGCGGGCAGTCGGTACTGGGCCGCCAGCCTGATGATCAGATCACGATACACGGCTTCCGTGCCCGACACGATCAAGCCGCCATTCGCGGGACGCGCGAGTGCGATTATGGCGCGCTCGATATCGCCGGCATCCCGCACGTTGATCGGGCGCACCTCCACCCCAAGCGATGGGGCCAAGGCCTGCATGGCACCGAATAGGCCAGGCCCGGCCGCTATACTAAGACTTTGAGCGTACCCCACTTGCTTTACGCCAGGCGCAATCTCCTTAAGCAGCTCCAACCATTTGGCGCCGATGCTGTATTCAAACAGCATGAAACCGGTAGCGTTGCCGCCCGGCCGGGCGAGAGTTTCGACGAAGCCGGCGCCGACCGGTTCGCCGACCTGCACGAACACGATTGGCACGGCACGGGTCACTTGCAGCAGCGGCCCCGTGGCTGAACTCGTAACAGCCAGGATGACGTCGGGCGCAAGCGCGACCAATTCCGCCGCGTATCTCCGAATGCGTTCGGGATCGCCCGCACCCCAGCGCAGGTCGATGCGAACGTTGCGCCCATCGGTCCAGCCCAATTGCGCGAGCGCCTGCGTAAACGCCAGGACTCGGGTCTGCTCTACCGGATCGTTCGATGCAAGCCATGTAAGCACGCCGATACGCCGCATGTGTTCGCCCTGCTGCGCGCGCGCCGCAAGCGGCCATGCCACTCCCAAAGCAGCAACTCCTTCAATGAAGGTGCGTCGTCGCATTGCCGCCCCCGAGGCTCAGGCCTGTGCCATGGAAGGACGCAATTACAGCAGGGATTTGCGACCGGCGGAATGGGGTTCAGAGGTCAGGCTGCACGGCAGCAATCCTAAGCCGCCCCATGTCCGCTTTGGGTCAATCGCGTCGTTTCGAGGTTGTGGCAGACATTTCCGCTTTGGCCGCGAAAGCGGACTCACTTTCGGTACGGTAGTTTTGGCATCTTGGCGATGTTCGCCGCGATCCGCCGCACCAC
>Ga0187780_10002404_pt1 | contig 14094 bp, 13 predicted proteins | sample 1015_Q2_SP10_20__FD_132429 | JGI IMG/M metagenome (GOLD analysis project Ga0187780, IMG submission 132429) | Tropical peat soil microbial communities from peatlands in Department of Meta, Colombia - 1015_Q2_SP10_20_MG | ecosystem: Environmental > Terrestrial > Soil > Wetlands > Peat | place... | reverse complement strand
GCTGGACCGTGGAGTCCAGTGCGAGCTTGGCCAGGCCGGCCGCCAGCGCGGCGGTGAACGCCACCGTGATCGCCGCCGTCAGGCTGAAGAACCAGGCGCACACCGCGGTCACGATCGGCGCCAAGGTGAGCATCAGGAACAGGATGAGCTGTGGCGCCCTGGCCCGGATCAGCGAGCCGATCGCCATCGCGGCCAGGCCGCCCGCCGCGGCCGCGGCCACCAGGGCGCCCAGGGCGAAGTTGTGCGAGACGCCGAAGTGTCCGGTGCGCAGCAGGAAGGCGAGGAAGAAGACCATGTAACCGGAGAACGCGCGCAGCACCGCGTTGCCGCGCATGGCCTCGCCGACGATCGGGCCCACGTTGCGCAGGGTCCGCCACCGCCGCGCACCCGTTCGCGTCTTCTGCGCCCCGTTCTGAGCCCCCGGCGCCCCATTTTGCGCCCTCGGCGGCCCATTTTGCGACCGGGACCACGAGGAGCCGGGCGGCAGGGCCGCCGGCTCGTACGCGACGGTGTCATCGGCCGCCCCGGATCTGCTCACCCCGGGTTCGGTGTCAGGTGCGGGCCGGTATCGCCGGGGTTCGTTCGGATAAAAATCGGGCGGTGGCACCGTCCTCGGGTCGGCGGCGGTCGGTGGCCGGCCGCGCGGGACGGTCGGCGGCGGCCCGGCCGGCTGGCCATTGGGGACGGCCGGCGGCTCGGCATCGGGCACCGGCAGGACGTCTACCTGGTCGGGCAGCCGGAAGGCCAGGAACACGGCGGACAGATAGATCACCATCGCCGCCCGCAGAACCCAGGCCGCCCCGAACGCCACCTGGATGCCCGCCGCGAGCGCCCCGGCCAGCATGGCGGCGGTCAGCGTGAAGAGCTGCGAGCGCGCGTTCGCGGTAACCAGGGTGATCTGTTCGGGCAGCAGCCGCGGCGTGACCGACGCCCGCAACACACCATAGGCCTTCTGCAGCACCAGGACGCCGAACGCCGCGGGCAGCAGCGTAGCCGGGCTGCGGACGGCGGCCGCCATGCCGAAGCACAGCAGGCCGCGGGCCAGCATGGTCCCGGCCAGCACGTAGCGGCGGCCCTGCTGCATGCGATCCAGGGCCGGCCCGATGAACGGCGCCAGGATCGCGAACGGCGCCATGGTGACCAGCAGGAAGAGCACCACCCGGCTGCGGGCCTGGTCGACCGACGTGCTGAAGAAGATCGTCCCGGCCAGGGCCACGGCGACAAAGGCGTCCCCGGCGCCGCCGGCTGCGGTCAGCTCGATGAGCGTGGACAGTCCGGTACGGCCGGCCCCGGAGGCGCCGGTCACCCGGTGCACCAAGCCGCCGGTCCTGCGGGTGCCCGTCCTGACCGCGCCGGTCGTGGCGCGCGCCGCGCTCCCGGTTCGGCGCAGCGCCTCGGACATCCACATGTTCCCAGTATTCTTGGTAGCTGGCAGTGCGGCGAGCGCGCCGCCGGCCAACCGACGGGTAACGATGCCCGCAGCCCGAAGATTTGAAAAAGACATCGCGTGATGGGTGAGAATTGGAAACCGTGAGTTCTGCCCGCAGCCGCACCAGGGAACCGGATCAGGCCTGCGCGGAGGCCGTCGACCTCGCGCGGGCCGCGGTCAACGACGCCGTGGGCGCCGGCCTGGTGGGTGAGCACCTAGACGCTCAAGCCGAGGGTGAACGTGTCGTCACCCACCTGTTCGCCTGCGAGGACCCGGGCTACTCGGGCTGGAGATGGGCGGTCACGGTCGCCCGCGCGCCAAGGTTCAAGGTGATCACGGTCGATGAGACCGTGCTGCTCCCCGGGCCGGCCGCTCTGCTCGCGCCGCCCTGGGTGCCGTGGCAGGACCGGTTGCGGCCCGGGGACCTCGGTGTCGGCGACCTGCTGCCTGCCCCGCCGGACGACGAAAGGCTCGCGCCGCTGGTCGTGCTGGAAGGCGACGATGCGGTGACCGACTGGTACCCGGGCGGCGAGGAGGAGGATCCTGGCGATCCGGCCGAACCCTTCAACCTGTCCCTACCCGGACGGGCACGCGTGCTGTCGGCCACCGGCCGGGAGAGCGCCTCCGCGCGGTGGTACAACAGCGAGCACGGCCCGCGGACCCCGCTGGCGCACGCGGCTCCCGCGCACTGCGGCAGCTGCGGCTTTTTCGTGCCGTTGAGCGGTGAGCTCGGCAGGCTCTTCGGCGCCTGCGCCAACGCGTACGCGCCGGACGACGGCCGGGTCGTTTCCGCTGATCACGGCTGTGGAGCGCACTCGGAGTCGGTGGCATGGCAGGCGGCCGGCCGGTCCATCGCGCCGGTCATCGACGAGTTCGGCTACGACATGGTCGACGTGCCGGGCGTCTCGGTCGAGGAGACGGTGTTCGAGCCGTTGTCCCGCGGAGCCGACTGATTCAGCGCCCGTCGCGCCGCGGCCCTGGCCCTGGCCCGCTTGAGCCTCGGCACGTACCACAGCGCGAACAGCCCCATCGCGACCCCGCAGGCGCAGGTCCAGATCCACCACCGCGCGCCGGGGTGAAGACTGTCCCGCACGATGAGCAGGACGACCAGGGCCAGCGCCCAGCCGGCCGTGCCGACGATGGTGACCAGCCGGTCGTTCGCCTCCAGCGGCGGGGGCGGCGATGGCCCGCGGGATCGCGTCACGCGTCCAGGCTACGAGGTGGCCCGGCTGACCCGGCGACCGGCTGCAGCCGGTCCGCCGGCGTGATGTACTTAGTCCACGCCCCAGGTCGGCCGACGAAGGTTCAGGACAATGACAGTGATGCAGACCAGGACCGATGCCGGGCTGGCCACCGCGCTGAGGATCTCGGCGAGCAGGCTGGCGAGGCGCCTGCGGGCCCAGCGCGCCGCCTCGGGCCTGACCGAAGCGGTGCTGTCAGAGACTCAGCTGGCCGCGCTGTCGGCGCTGGAAGTCCACCAGGCGATGACCCCGGGCGAGCTGGCCGAGCACGAGAAGGTACAGCCTCCCTCCATGACGCGCGTCATCGCCGTCCTCGAGGAACGCCAGCTCGTGCTCAGGTCACCGCACCCGACCGACCGGCGTCAGGTCATCCTCAAGGTCACCGAGGAGGGCAGGGCGGTCGTGCAGCGGGTCCGGCGCAGGAAGGACGCCTGGCTGGCCCGCCGGCTGGCCGAGCTGACCGCCGAGGAACGGGCCTCGCTCCGGGCGGCGGTACCCATCCTGGAAAAGCTCAGCCAGTCCTGACCGGTAGCGAGCATCAGCCGCAGCCTGCCCCGGCCGGGCCGGTGCCGGCGTCTGGCGCGCCCAGCGGCCAGCTCGCGAGCGTGGCGTACCGGGGCTGCTGCGTCGTGCCCAGCCGGCTCCGGACCAGGTGAATGCGGTCCGCGGTCCACGGCTGCCCGTGAAAATCGGCCAGCGCGGCGACGAGTTCCGTGGCGTCGGCGGGCATCCGGCACCGGGCCAGGGTCAGGTGCGGCTGGAACCGGCGGCCCTGGTCCGGCGGCGGAGCGCCGGCCCGGCTCGCGCCCGCGGCCACGGATTGCGCCAGGCGGGCCAGCGCGCCGCGGTCACCGGACAAGCCGCTCCACAGTACGTTCGCCCGGGCCGGGACGGGGAAGGCGCCGGCCCCCGAGAATGCGAGCCGGAACACGCGATGGCGTCGTGCGGCTCGCTCCAGGCGCGGCAGCAGCCTGGCCGCGATGGGCTCATCGACCTGGCCGAGGAACGCCAGCGTCACATGCCAGGCTTCCCGGCTGGTCCAGCGCAGGTCATGGCGCGCGGTCCGGAGCGGCGCGGCCAGCACGTCGAGCTCATCGAGCACGGCCGGAGGCGGAGCGATGGCCACGAACAGCCTCATGGCCTCACCGCGGCTGAACTAGGCTGGTCACCGTGAACCGGGCGCCCCGATGGCTACTGCCCGCCGTGCTCGCGCTGCTCGTGCTCACGGTGGTGATCGGGTCGGTCATCCGTTAGCTGCCGGTGCGCTCGACCAGGTAATCGATGCAGGCGGTGAGCGCTTCCACGTCCGCCGGATCGACCGCTGGGAACAGGCCGATACGCAACTGGTTCCGGCCCAGCTTCCGATAGGACTCGGTATCGACGATGCCGTTCGCCCGCAACGATGCCGCGATGGCGTCGGCGGACAGCCCCTGGGCCAGGTCGATGGTCCCGACCACCTGCGAGCGCTGCGCGGGGTCGGCGACGAACGGGTCCGCGTAAGCCGCCTTCTCCGCCCACGTATACAGCACGGCAGCCGATTGCGCCGTCCGGGCGGTGGCCCATGGCAGGCCGCCCCGGGCGAGCATCCAGTCGACATGGTCGGCCAGCAGGAACAGGGTCGCCACCGCGGGAGTGTTGTAGGTCTGGTCCCTGGCCGAGTTCTCCAGCGCGACCCGCAGCGACAGGAAGTCAGGGATGTAGCGCCCGCTCGCGGCGATCTCGCGCACCCGGTCCACGGCCGCCGGGGACATCAGCGCCAGCCAGAGCCCGCCGTCGGAACCCAGGCCCTTCTGCGGGGCGAAATAGTAAACGTCGAACTCCTCCGCGCGTACCTGCAGCCCGCCCGCGGCGCTGGTCGCGTCCACCAGCATCAGCGATCCCGGATCGGCGCCGCTCACCCGGCGCACCGGCATCGCCACTCCGGTCGAGGTCTCGTTGTGGGTCAGCGCGTAGGCGTCCGCACCCGGCTCTGGCCAGGGCGCCGGATGCGTGCCCGGCGCGGATTCCACCACGGTCGGCGCCGACAGCCAGGGGACACGACCGGTGATGGCGGCGAACCTGGCCGAGAACTCCCCGAAGCTCAGGTGCTGGGCGTGCCCGCGGATCAGGCCGAACGTGGCCGCGTCCCAGAACGCGCTGGTGCCCCCGTTGCCGAGCATGACGGTGTAATCGCCGGGCAGGCTGAACAGCTCGGCCAGCCCGGCGCGAATCCGGCGGACCAGCGACCGGACCGGCGGCTGGCGATGCGACGTACCGAGGTAGGCGGCGCCCGGACCGGCCAGCGCGGCCAGCTGCTCCGGCCGGATCTTGGCCGGGCCGCTGCCGAACCTGCCGTCCTTCGGCCTGAGCTCCGCCGGGATCACGATAGTGCTCACCCGCGCAGCCTACCGGCGGGCACGCGGCAGGCTCAGACCTGCCGGTCCAGCACCTCCTCCGCCCCTGGAACGTCCCGGACGGACCGCGACGCGGGACCGATGTAGCGCGCGGCCGGCCTGACCAGCCGCCCCGTCTGCTTCTGCTCCAGGATGTGGGCGGCCCAGCCCGCGGTCCGGGCGCAGGTGAACATCGACGTGAACATGTGCGCCGGAACCTGCGCGAAGTCCAGCACGATGGCCGCCCAGAATTCCACGTTCGTCTCGAGCACCCGGTCCGGCCGGCGGGCCCGCAGTTCGGCCAGCGCCGCGCTCTCCAGGGCCAGCGCCACCTCGTAGCGGGGCGCGCCGAGCTCCTTGGCCGTGCGGCGCAGGACCCGGGCACGGGGGTCCTCGGCCCGGTAGACGCGGTGCCCGAAGCCCATCAGCCGTTCGCCGCGGTCGAGCGCCGACCCGACGTACTGATCCGCGTCCCCGGTCCGCTCGACCTCCTCGATCATGCCCAGGACGCGGGCGGGCGCGCCGCCGTGCAGCGGCCCGGACATGGCGCCGACCGCCCCGGACAGTGCCGCGGCCACGTCGGCCCCGGTCGACGCGATGACCCGGGCGGTAAAGGTGGACGCGTTCATGCCATGCTCGGCTGCCGACGTCCAGTACGAGTCGACCGCCTTCACGTGGCGCGGGTCGGGATCCCCGCGCCAGCGGATCATGAACCGCTCGGTGATCGTGGCCGCCTCGTCCACCCGGCGCTGCGGCACCATCGGCAGCCCCACCCCCCGGGCCGCCTGGGCCACGAAGGACAGCGCCATGACTGACGCGCGGGCGAGATCGTCGCGGGCCTGCTCGTCGCTGATGTCAAGCAGCGGCCGCAGACCCCAGGCTGGCGCGAGCATGGCCAGGGCGCTCTGCACGTCGACGCGGATGTCGCCGGAATGGACCGGGATCGGATAAGGCTCGGCCGGCGGCAGCCCGGGCGAGAAGGAATTGTCAACGAGCAGCCCCCAGACATGGGCGAAGGAAACATGGCCGACCAGTTCCTCGATGTCGACTCCCCGGTACCGCAGCGCACCGCCCTGTCTGTCGGGCTCGGCGATTTCGGTCTCGAAGGCGATGACCCCTTCGAGGCCCGGCTTGAAGTCCGACATCGGCGTTTCCTCTCGTCGTCCTCGCGGGCCTGCGGGCGGCTCAGCTGCTGCTTGTGTTTGCGAGTGTATGCACCGCCGACCTTGCGCGAGCGGGCCGGGTGGGCGGCATCACCCGGCGGGTCCGGCCCGGCTTCCCTTCCGCTCTCGCGGCCGGCCCCGGCGCCGGCCGACTAGAGTTCAGTCAAGCTCACCGACCCGCACCGGATCATCACCCGTGGACCACGCCGCCATGCCAGTCACACCCGTTCAGCGAGGCCTGTCTGAGGATCAGATAGCCGACGAGCCGATGACGCAGTTTGCCCGGTGGATGGCTGACGCGCTGGCCTCGGGCCTGCCTGAGCCGACCGCGATGGTACTTTCCACCGTCACCGGGGAGGGCAGGCCGCGCGCGCGCACGGTGCTGCTGAAGGCTCATGACCGGGATGGGTTCACGTTCTACAGCAACCGGACGTCGCGTAAGGGCAGGGAACTGGCCGGGAACCCGTCGGCCTGCCTGGTATTCCCGTGGTACGGCATCGAGCGCCAGGTGATCGCGGAGGGCACGGTCCGCGAGCTTTCGCAGGCGCAAAGCGAGCCGTACTTCTCCTCGAGGCCCCGGGGTTCGCAGATCGGAGCCTGGGCCAGCAGGCAGTCGACGGTCATTGCCTCGCGGGCGGTTCTGCACGATCGCTACGCGGAACTGCAGCAGCGCTGGCCGGAGCCCGAGGCAGTGCCGATGCCCGACTTCTGGGGGGGCTACCTGCTCGAGCCCGACGCAGTGGAGTTCTGGCAGAAGGGTGCGTACCGGCTGCACGACCGGCTGCGTTACCGGCGCGGCGACGGCGGCTGGGCGGTCGACCGGTTGTCCCCCTGACCTAGCTCTCCGGCATAGCATCACAGCAGGAGGGATGACAGTGACCGCCCAGGGGCTCATTGACACCACGGAGATGTACCTCCGCACCATCTTCGAGCTGGAGGAGGAGGGAGTCCTCCCGCTGCGGGCCCGTATCGCCGAGCGCCTCGGGCAAAGCGGCCCGACCGTCAGCCAGACGGTGGCCCGGATGGAGCGGGACGGCCTGCTGCACGTGCTCGGCGACCGGCAGCTCGCGCTGAGCGAGGTCGGCCGGACGCTCGCCACCCGGGTGATGCGCAAGCACAGGCTGGCCGAATGCCTGCTGGTCGGGGTCATCAAGCTGCCGTGGGAGGAGGTTCACATCGAGGCGTGCCGCTGGGAGCACGTGATCTCGGAGAATGTGGAGCGCCGCCTGGTCGAGCTGCTCGGCTACCCGGTTCGCTGCCCGCACGGCAACCTCATTCCCGGCCTGGTCGAGCTGGGGCTCCCGGGCCCGGCCGCGGAGCAGGTTCGCGCGGCCATGAGCGAGACGGGTGAGGCCATGACGAAGGTCGCATCCGGGGACACCGCGCGAGTCGTCATCCGGCGGATTGGCGAGCACATTCAGAGCGACCTTGTCCTGATGCTTAAACTCAAGCGCGCCGGGATACAACCCGGACGCGAGGTGATACTCATGGCGGGCGATGACGGCGTGCGGGTGCGGCCGGACGAGGACGCGGACGCCAGCTGGACCGAACTGGACGGCCCGCTCGCCGCGCACATATTCGTGTCCATATCCAGCCGGTATCAGCCGGCCGCCGGAGCGTGATCATGTCATCCGGCAACGCGGCCGGGCCGGGAGCGCGCGGATGAAGGAAACGGACGCGTCCGGCCCGCATCTCCCCGCGGGCAGCGTCCTCGGCCGGGCCGACCTGGGGGTTCTGGTCGCCGACCGGCGGGGCCGCCTGAAGTACCTCAACGAGTACGCGGGCCGGCTTTTCCGCATTCCCGGCGACGTATCCCGGCTGGCCGGGTCGCCGGTGCTCTCCATCGGCCTGTTCGCCGATGACGACCTGCGCAAGATGGACGATCTCGCCGCGCAGGTGCTGCGGGGCCGGTCCTGGGAGGGGACGTTCGAGAGCGCCCGCGGTGACGGATCACGCACGCTCATGCGGGCCCTGGCCGTGCCGCTGCGCCGCCGGGGGGGCGACATCGACGGGATGGTGATCCTGGCGCGCGAGGCGAGCAAGCGTGACGGCCGGTTGGAGCAGGACCGGATTGCCCTGCTCGAGCGGGTGGGCGAGCGGCTGGCCGGGTCGCTGGAGATCGACACCACCCTCAAGCACGTGGCGGAGATGCTGGTGCCGCAGTTCGCCGACCACTGCTTCATCGACCTGTACCAGGGTGACCAGCTCATCCGCCGCGTTCAGCGGCATGCCAGCGACTGGGTGCCGCCGCCTGGTACCTGGGCTCAGACCGGCGAGCAGATCCGCTATCCGGAGGGCCACTGGTGCCAGCAGGCGATGGCGCGCCTGGACACGGTCGTGGTGACCGAGCTGGACATCGAGCACTACCCGGCGCCCCGCCCGGAGAGCCTGGTGGCGGCCCGTGAGGCGGGGCTCACATCGGTGGTGGCCGCGCCGTTGTACGCCCGCGGCGAGCTGCTCGGCGTCATGAGCCTGGCCTTGTCCAGGCTTACCGACCGTGATGATCGTAATTACGACCCGCGGGACCGCGACCTGATCGGCGCGATCGCCAGCCGGGTGGCCATCGCGATCGACAACGCGATGTTGTTCGAGACCGAGCGCCAGACCGCCCTGGCCTTCCAGAAGAGCCTGCTACCGCAGGCGATGCCGGACCTGGACGGACTCGAGGTCGCCTGCCGGTACGTGCCGGCCAAGCCGCTGGAGACGCAGGGGCAGGGAATCCAGACGCAGGTCGGCGGCGACTGGTATGACATCATCCCGCTGGCAGCCGGACGGGTCGGCATCGTCATCGGCGACGTGGAGGGCCGCGGTGCCCGGGCGGCGGCGATCATGGGCCAGCTGCGCGCGGCGCTGCGCGCGTTCGCGCAGGACGAGAAGTCCCCGGCCGACATCATGCGGAAGCTGGATGACTGGTGCCGGTCACTGGCTCCCGCCGACGAAGCCGGGGTGCCGCTGGCCGGCGACCCGCCCACCGCCAGCTGCATCTACATGATCTATGACGCCTGGTCGCGCGAGCTGACCTTCGCCAACGCGGGGCACGACGCGCCGCTGATGATCAACGGCGGGCACGTGGCGCAGCTCGAGTTCCTGTACAAGGGCGTGCTGCTCGGCGTGCGCGGCAAGGGAATCCGCGGGCTGCCCACCTACAAGGAACAGACGATCGCCGTGCCGGCCGGGGCGATCCTGGTCTTCTACACCGACGGCCTGACCGACCGCCGGACGCGCGCGGACGGCGCTGGGCACTACTCCGAGGCCGAGGCGGTGGAGATGCTGCGGCACGCGGTCCGGGCGGCGGCGGCGAGCGGGGACGCCGACGCGGTAGCCACGGCGGCCGAATTCGCGGTACCCGGGGACATCGATGACGACATGGCCATCTTGGTGGTCAAGTCCTCCGCGTCCGAACTGGCCTCCATCGAGCGCACGTTTCCCGCCCAGCCGATCATGGTGTCCGAGGCGAGGCGGCTGGCCGCCCAGACCTTCAGGTCGTGGGGCATGGACGCCGAGCAGACCGAACTGGCGTGCCTGCTGGTGTCCGAGGTGGTCACCAACGCGGTCCTGCACGCCTCGGCCACGCCGAGCCCGGGCCACGACCTCGATTTCGACCTGGACCCGCTGCTGCGGCCCGCCCCGGCCAGCCCCGCGCCGGCCATGGCCGCCATCGTGCCGGCGCAGGGCGGCGCGCCGCCGGTCAGGGACGGCTGGGACAGCCCGCGGCCGCAGGCCGGCCCGGCCCAGGCCAGCAGGCCCTCCAGGGAGTTCGCGCTGCGCCTGCGGCGGGGCGCGAGCGCGGTATGGGTCGAGGTCTTCGACCCTGACCTGAGGCTGCCCCGGATCCGGACCGCCGGGGAAACCGACGAGGGCGGCCGGGGCCTGTACCTGGTTGATCAGCTGGCCACCCGGTGGGGATCCCGGCCCACCCCGGAAGGCAAAGCGGTCTGGTTCGAGGTGCCGCGCACCGGCGGCAGGTCCTGACCGGCCCTAGGCGGCCGCCGGGCTCAGTGGCCCCCGTACGTTGCCCACAGCATCATCCCGAGGACGACCACCACCAGGACCGGTCCCACCCAGTCCGCGCCGGAGACCTTCAGCTTCATCTTGCGGCGCAGGCGCGTCCACCCGTACGCGACGACGGTGCCGACGAGCACCAGCAAGATGAGCCCGGTCGTCACGGCCGCCTCCTGAGGACCCGAGGTGTGCGAACCCGCTCCGAGACTACGGCATCCGGCCCGGTGACGAGACGCATTTGCCCGCCGCCGCGCTGTACACGTTGGGACGCGGCCCGATGCGAGGTAGCGTGAGAGCGCAGGTGCCCGCAAGGCGGAGACCCGGAGGCCGTGATGGCGGAGGCGTTCATAGCAGGCGCGGTTCGTACCGCGATCGGCAAGCGGAACGGTGGCCTGGCCGGGGTTCACCCGGTCGACCTCGGGGCGCATGCCCTGCGAGCGCTGGTGGACCGGACCGGGGTGGACCCGGCCGCGGTCGACGACGTGATCATGGGCTGCGTCTCGCAGATCGGCCCGCAGACCTTCGACATCGCGAGGAACGCCTGGCTGTCGGCCGGCCTGCCGGAGAGCGTTCCCGGCGTCACCGTCGACCGGCAGTGCGGGTCATCCCAGCAGGCGGTCCACTTCGCCGCCCAGGCCGTGCTGTCCGGCACTCAGGACCTGGTGGTCGCGGCCGGGGTGGAGAGCATGAGCGTGGTCCCCATGGGCGCCACCGCGACCCTGCCGGCCAAGGCGGGCCTGCCGTATCCGTGGGGCCGCGGCTGGCGGGAGCGCTACGACGATCAGGAGATCTCCCAGTTCCGCGGCGCCCAGATGATCTGCGAGCAGTGGGGGTTCAAGCGGAGCCAGCTGGAGGAGTTCGCGCTGGAAAGCCACCAGCGGGCGATCCGGGCCATCGACGAGGGCAGGTTCAAGCGGGAGATCGTCCCGCTCGCCGGGGTCGGCCAGGACGAGGGCCCGCGCCGGGACACCTCGCTGGAGAAGATGGCCGGCCTGGCCCCGCTCCGCGACGGCTGGGAGATCACCGCCGCGGTCTCCTCCCAGATCTCCGACGGGGCGAGCGCGCTGCTGATCGCCTCGGCGGCGGCGGTAGACCGGTACGGCCTGGAGCCGATGGCCCGGGTGCACGCGCTGGCCGTGGTCGGCTCCGATCCGGTGATCATGCTGACCGGCCCGATCGCCGCGACGCGAAAGGTGCTCACCAGGGCGGGAATGACGGTCGCGGACATCGACGTGTTCGAGGTCAACGAGGCGTTCGCGCCGGTGGTGCTGGCGTGGTCGCAGGACACCGGGGGATCGCTCGAGCGGACCAACCCCAACGGGGGGGCCATCGCGCTCGGGCACCCGCTCGGCGCGACCGGGGCGATCGGGATGACCAAGCTCGTCCACGAGCTCGAGCGGACCTCGGGCCGGTACGGCCTGCAGACGATGTGCGAGGGCGGCGGCCAGGCCAATGCGACGATCATCGAGCGGGTCTGACCGGCGCCGCCCTGATCACAGCGGGGCATCAGGTCCGCGCAGCACGTAGCCGAGGCCGCGGCAGGTGTGGATGACCGGCGGGCCGAGCCGGCCGAGCTTTCGCCGCAGGTAGCTCACGTACGTCTCCACCACCTGCGACTGGCCGCCATCGCCCCGGCCCCATACGCTCCGCAGCAGCTCGGTCCTGGACACGACGGTGCCCTGATGGCGCATCAGGCAGGCCAGCAGCCGGAACTCCGTAGGCGACAGGCCGACCGGTGTTCCGGCCCGGTGAACCGTCCAGCGGGTCTCGTCCAGCACCAGGTCGCCGGAGCGCAGCGGGCCCGGCTCCCGGTCGAAGATGACCGCGGGCCCGGCCGGCGCGCCGGCGGCGCTCCGGCGCGCCCGCGCGAGGGGCGGGTGCGCCGGAGGCCAGGCCGGGCTGGGCGGAGCAGCCCGGCTCACCAGTGGGCCGGGCTGCCGGCGGCCGAGCCCGCGGTGACGTCGCTGGCGCTCAGCGGGCTGAACAGGACGAGCTGGGCGTGCAGCGTCCCATGTGAGCGCGTTCCGACCACCAGCGCCAGGTCGCCGCGAGCGACCGAGCTCGTGGCCTGCCACGCGTCCTGGCTGAACGTGCTCCGATGCGGAGCCGGCGTGGCGTTCGCGGGCGTGGTCGCGGTCTGGGATACCGTCGCGGTGCTCCTGGTTATGGTGACCGTCACGGTGAGGTCGGTGTTGGCCACCTGCACGGTGACCGTCTGCGGGGCGGTGGCCGGCGTCAGCATGGCGGCGGCGGTCGTCGGGCTGCCGGCCAGCAGCGTGGTCGCCGGGAGCATGTTGCCCAGCTTCATCGCCTGCGCGGTCGCGGTGGCGCTCGCGGTCAGCGCCGACGTGCCTGCCGTCGTGCTCGACACATTCTGGAACCTGGTCGCGCCGGACAGCAGCCACAGGTGCAGCGAGCCGTTACCCGACTGCAAGATGAGGAATCTGCGCGTGGCCAGGACCACGATGCCGCGCTGGATGGCGAGCATCTTGCCGTGCTGCCAGGTCTGGCTGAATCCTCGCGCCGAGGTCAGCCGGGCCAGCTCGGCGTAGCTGCTCGGCCTGGACCAGCTCCAGTCGCTCACGGCCGCGCTGAGCAGGGTGCCCTCGCTGCTGTACCGCGACGTATAGGCGGCCGGTTTCGCCGCCGTCGCCGCGGGGTGGCTGGTGGCGGCGATCGCCGCCACGCCGATCGCGCCACCGCCGGCCAGGACCGCGGCCGCCAGGCCGGCCCTGGTCCTCAACCTCGCCTGACGGCTCTTACGGTAAAGCCGATCGCGGGCCATCATGGATGCCTCCTTCGGTGGACGCCGCGCCCGCTTCGCGCGTCCAGATCTGACTGGGCGGGCCTGGGGGAGTTCTGGGTCGCGATGGACGGCCCGTTCGTGTCCATGGGTCCGAGAGTGCCCCGCCCAGCCGGGTCCGTGCCCGGATTCCCGGCTCACGTAAGCAGTACGTTCGCGGGTTCACATGCTGGCCGCCGCGGCCCGCGGCGGCGGCCGGGCACCCGGGCCCCAGTTCAGCGGGCGGTTATGTATTGACGCGCTACATGCGCTCGGGAACGGGCACTCCGAGCAGGCCCAGCCCGGTGGTCAGCACGCGCAGCGTGAGAGCGCACAGCGCCAGCCTGCTGGCCCGCAGCTCGGCAGGCTCGGCCTTGAGCACCGGGCATTCCTCGTAGAACGTGGTGAACAGGCTGGCCACGTCGAACAGGTAACCGCACAGGCGGTGCGGCTCGGCGGTCGCGCCGACGCCGGTGACCGTGGCACCGAAACCGAGCAGCTTGAGCGCCAGCGCGCGTTCGGGGCCGGCCACGACCGCCAGCCGAGATCCGCCGATTTCCGGGTCGGCGTCCGCGCCTGCCCGGCGGAAGATCGACCTGATCCGCGCGGTCGCGTACTGGAGGTACGGACCGGTATTGCCGCGGAACGAGATCATCCGGTCCCAGTCGAACACGTAGGCGCTCTCCCGGGCGGTGGACAGGTCGGCGTACTTCACCGCGCCGATGCCGACCGCCTCAGCGACCTCGTCCAGCTCGCCGGGGTCGAACCTGGCGGCCGCGCCCACCTCGTCCAGGATGCCGCGGGCCCGGTCGACGGCTTCGGTCAGCAGGTCGCTGAGCTGGACGTTATCACCGGACCTGGTGCGCAGCCGGTTGCCGTCGGGGCCGAGTACCAGGCCGATCTGGGCGTGCTCGAAGACGGCGCCCTCCGGTATCCAGCCCGCCTCCCTGGCCACCGCGAAGACCATCTGGAAGTGCAGCGCCTGATCCGAGCCGACCACGTAGATCGCGCGGTCGGCGCGCAGCTGATCGACCCGGAACCTGATCGTGGCCAGGTCGGTGGTGGCGTAGGTGTAGCCGCCGTCGCTCTTGCGGATGATGAGCGG
>Ga0187780_10002402_pt1 | contig 14096 bp, 15 predicted proteins | sample 1015_Q2_SP10_20__FD_132429 | JGI IMG/M metagenome (GOLD analysis project Ga0187780, IMG submission 132429) | Tropical peat soil microbial communities from peatlands in Department of Meta, Colombia - 1015_Q2_SP10_20_MG | ecosystem: Environmental > Terrestrial > Soil > Wetlands > Peat | place... | reverse complement strand
CAACCTTTTCAACTTCAGGAAACGAAAAATGTCTATGAAAAATTAACAGAAGATCTTTTTAAAGAAGAAGATTGGAAAAAACGATATGCTAGATTCGTTAAAGTAAATCCGACAATTGAAGATTTACCTTTATTAGAAAAAGCATTAAATGACTCGAATGTTTCGATTAGAAGATTAGCAACTGCTTATTTAGGTATGTTAAAATCAGATAATGTACTTCCGTTACTGCTTAAAGCATTAAAAGATCCCGCAGTCGGAGTTCGTAGGATTGCAGGAGACTGTCTTTCAGATTTAGGATTAGTCGAAGCAATGCCTGCAATGATTGAAGCACTTAAAGATTCGAATAAACTAGTTCGCTGGCGTGCTGCTATGTTTTTATTTGAGGTTGGAGACGAAACAGCTATTCCTGCCCTTAATGAAGCATTTAATGAAGAAGCTGAATTCGAAGTTAAAATGCAAATGCAGCTAGCACTTCAAAGAATTGAAAATGGTGAAGAAGCTCTTGGATCAGTTTGGAAACAAATGACAGAGCAGTTTAAAAAAGAGCAATAATTAAGTAAGGGAGAATTTAAAATGAATGCATATGAAGAGTATATGAGAGAAATTGTTAAGCCAATGAGAGCTGAACTTTCTACAAACGGGTTTACTGAGTTAATGACAGAAGAAGAAGTTACAAACTTCATGGAAAATCTAAATGATACTGCATTTGTTGTAATTAATTCAGTTTGCGGTTGTGCGGCAGGACTTGCAAGACCTTCAGCAGTGCAAGCTGTACTTGAAGCTGAAAACAAACCAGCTCATGCTGTGACTGTATTTGCAGGCCAAGATAAAGATGCTACAGCAAAATTAAGAGAATATCTAGGTGAATTCCCACCATCTTCTCCTTCAATGGCAGTATTTAAAGGAAAAGAAGTAGTAGGTTTTATTCCACGCGAACAAATCGAAGGATCTACACCTGAGGACATTAAGGAAAGAATTCAATCAATATTTAAACAAATGTAAGAATGGGCTGTCCCTTAAAAATGAAAGGGGCAGCTTCTTTTAATTAATATTGCTTCTAGATTATTGGAGGAATAGAAAATGATTGTTACTACATGCCTAAGACCCGATAATTCAATAATTAATAGAGCAATTGGGGTTTCAAAAGATTTAGACATAACTTTTGAAAAAAGAAATGAGCTTAGTATAGCTGAAATGCACAATGTATTTAACAGCTCAATACTTGTTGTTGGAAAAAAACGCCTTGAATTATTCACCCAAAATTCAAATGAGCCATTTTTCTTTCACCCTAATTCAGCGGTTTTTCGTATAAGAAGATTGTTAAATGGAGAACATGACCCATTTTGTGATGCTTGTACATTAGAAGAAGGAGATTCATTACTTGATTGCACTCTTGGGTTGGCATCGGATAGTATTGTTGCTAGTTTTAGAGTAGGAGAAAAAGGACGAATAATTGGACTTGAAAAAAATCCAACAATTGCATACCTTGTACAAGAAGGAATAAAAACAGATGATCAAAATATTGAAAACTGGAACGAAATATTAAATAGAATTGAAGTAAACAATATTGATCATTTAGCGTTTTTAAAGAAGCAAGAGGATAAAAGTATTGATGTAATCTACTTTGACCCTATGTTTCAAGAAGAAATCAATGAAAGTAACGGAATTAAAAAGATTAAGCCATTAGCTGAATATGATTCAGTTTTGGAAGAGACAATAGAAGAAGCGAAACGAGTTGGCAGAAAAAAAGTTGTATTAAAAGATCATTTCCGAAGTGATCGATTTAAAAAATATGGCTTTCATCAGTTGATTAGAAAATCTGCTCAGTTTCATTTTGGCTATATAGAACTATGAATTTTTGATTTTTTTTGAATGCATGATATGAGATAATTCATTAGTAAACTCAATTTTTAAGAAAAATAAAATGAAGCAATAGTTAGGGCCTTGACAACATGTATTAGACAGTTTATTTGGGAGAAAAGGGAGTTATTTATGAATCAAGTAGATAAAGTATATTTAGATTTATGTAACTATATTTTAGAACATGGGACAAAAAAAGAAGACCGTACAGGAACAGGAACTATAAGTGTATTTGGGTACCAAATGCGCTTTAATTTACAAGAAGGATTTCCAATGTTGACAACAAAACGTGTACCATTTCGCTTAGTTGCGAGTGAATTATTATGGTTTTTAAAAGGGGATACAAATCTTCGTTATTTATTAGAAAATAATAACCATATATGGGATGAGTGGGGTTTTCAAAAATGGGTGGACTCAGACGATTATAATGGTCCAGATATGACGAATTTCGGTATTCGTAGCCAAAAAGATGAAGAGTTCAATGCCCTATATCAAGAACAGATGAAAGTGTACCAAGAAAGTGTATTGAATGACCAAGACTTTGCTAAAGAATTTGGTGATCTTGGTAATGTGTATGGGAAACAGTGGCGGAGCTGGGAAGGTGCTGATGGACAAACTTATGACCAAATCCAGTATATTATCGATGAAATTAAGAGAAATCCAGATTCAAGACGGTTACTTTGTAATGCATGGAGTGCGTCAGAAATTAAGAATCAGCAACTTCCACCATGTCATTATGCATTTCAATTTTATGTGCTAGATGGAAAGCTAAGTTGTATGTTTAATATGCGTTCGAATGATGTATTTTTAGGTCTACCTTTTAACATTGCATCTTATGCGTTGCTAACACACTTAATAGCTCATGAATGTGGACTAGAAGTTGGAGAATTAATTTATACAGGTGCAGACGTTCATATTTATTCAAATCATATTGAACAAATTCAAACGCAACTAACTCGTGAATCACGTAAATTACCAACTCTAAAATTAAATTCAGAAGTTAAAAATGTATTTGATTTTGAATTAAATGATATTGAACTAGTTGGATATGACCCACATCCAACTATCAAAGCGCCAGTAGCTGTTTAATATAAAATAAAAAACGTTTATAAAAATGAACTTTTACCTATAAAAAGAACGTATGCCAATAACTAAAGGGTTCAGTTTAGAGTTGTAAACAATTATTAAAGGAGTAGTGAGTGTATGATAGCTGCAATTGTTGCAATGGCAGAAAATAGAGTAATCGGCAAAGATAATCAGCTTCCTTGGCATATCTCAGATGAGTTACGTTACTTTAAAAAAGTAACAACTGGACATACAATCCTAATGGGGCGAAAAACGTACGAATCAATTGGTCGTCCATTACCAAACCGAAAAAACGTTGTCGTAACAAGAAACAAAGACTATAAGGCTGAAGGGATTGAAGTCATTCATCATCTATCTGACTATCATCCTGAGGAAAATGAAGATGTATTTATCATAGGTGGAGCAGAAATCTTTAAAGAATCAATGGGATTAATCGATACTCTTTATTTAACTGAAATACAAAAGGAAATTGAAGGGGACACGTTTTTCCCTGAATTTTCAAAGGAAGAGTGGAAAGAAGTATCCTGTTCTGAAGTTAAGAAAGATGATGAATCTAATCTTACTTATGTTTATAAAATTTATAAAAGAAAATAAAAAAAATCAAAAGACATCTATTTTGAAAGGTGTCTTTTCACTTTTTAACAAAGTCATTTCTATCTCTTAATAATAAGTTCTTATTACTTGTTCTTTTCTAAAAAATTTTTTTTTTTAAAAAGATACTTTAAAAAGACTTTAGAGAAAAAAGTTGATTGAAACGGAAGGGTGCTCGACTCCTGTGGGAGATGTGGGAAGGCTGAGACCCCGCAGGCTTGCCGAGGAGGCTCAGCTCACGCCCCAAGGAAAGCGAGCATCCTGGAGTGGAAATCAACTTATCACATTCTTAAATAGAAACAAAGTATAAGATATCAATCTTTTGATTTTAATATTGCTTTATAGCTACTTTAAATACACAAAGAATTTGCGACACTACTAGGGAAGAATAGTTTGACTTAATTGTCATTTAAAAAACACTATGTCTTTAAAAAAAGATTAATTTTCTATATAATAGAATGCATAATGATTTACTGGAGGAGAACAATGATTCGTACGATTTATGCAGCTATTCGGATAATATGGGGTGTAATATATGTAGGTTTAAAACTACCAAAAGTTAAAAGACTCCCTAACACATTATCTGTCAATGAAAGAGATAAATTTATCCATCAAGTACCAGATTATTTTGGGAAAATGATGATTGGAGTTACAGGTAGTAAGGTAGAGGTAAAAGGATTAGAAAATATTCCAAAAGATCAAGCAGTCTTGTTCGTGAGTAATCACCAAAGTAATTTTGATATTCCATTATTAATGGGTTATTTAAATAAGCCGATGGGATTTATTTCAAAAGTTGAATTGAGTAAGATTCCAATTGTTCGTCAATGGATGGAAAATATGAATTGTGTATTTATGGACCGTGAAGATCGACGTCAGTCGCTTCAAGCTATTAAAGATGGTATCGCGAAACTTCAAAATGGACATTCTTTAGTTATCTTTCCTGAAGGGACAAGAAGTAAGGGCGACAAAATGGGAGAATTTAAATCTGGAAGCTTCCACTTAGCTCTTAAGTCTGGAGTACCGATTATTCCTCTAAGAATTAATGGAACATTTAATATTTTAGAATCAAATGGTAATCGAATTAAACCAGCAAATATTTCTCTTGAAGCATTTCCGCCGGTTAATCCAGCTGAATTAGGATTGACTGATCCAAAAGCTATTAGTAGCTATGTACAACAAATTATTGAAGGAAAATAAAAACAATTATTTTCAAGAAATGTCAATAAAGATATTGACTTTCGTTTTTTTGTAAATTAAGATGTTTAATAATAAAATATACGACAATGAAGAGGAATAGTAAGTATAGGAGCTTTTTAGAGAGGGAATGGATGGTGAAAATTCCTAAAGTAAACATACTGAACCAGCCTTAGAGTCACTGTACCGAAACTAAGTAGGCTACAGCGGTTTTCCCGTTAAGGATTTTGAGAGATTATGTAAATGTTTAATTAACTATTTACATAATAATTAGGGTGGTAACGCCAAGAATGGTCCCTTGTGATTATTCTTGGCGTTTTTTGTTGTATTTAAAATGGTTCATAAAATTAGGAGGATTGAAAAATGAGCAATAATAAAAAGTTTGTAGAAGCAATCACAGCAATGGATGAAGATTTTGCACAGTGGTATACAGATATTGTAAAGAAAGCAGAGTTAATTGATTATTCAAGTGTAAAAGGTTGTATGATTATTCGACCATACGGATATGCAATTTGGGAAAATATCCAAAAAGAATTAGATACAAAATTTAAAGAAACTGGGCATGAAAATGTTTATATGCCAATGTTCATTCCAAAATCTTTATTACAAAAAGAAGCAGATCACGTTGAAGGATTTGCACCTGAGGTTGCTTGGGTGACACACGGTGGACATGATGAGTTAGTTGAGCCTTTAGCTGTTCGTCCAACTTCAGAAACATTATTCTGTGAGCATTACTCAAAAACAATCGAAAGCTATAATGATTTACCAAGATTATATAATCAATGGTGCTCAGTTGTTCGTTGGGAAAAAACAACACGTCCATTCTTACGTACTACAGAATTTTTATGGCAAGAAGGACATACTGCACATGCAACTGCAGAAGAAGCGCAAGAAGAAACACTACAAATGCTTAATGTATACGCTGATTTCTTAGAGAACTTTTTAGCAATCCCAGTTATTAAGGGACAAAAAACAGATAAAGAAAAATTTGCTGGTGCAAAAGCTACTTATACAATTGAAAGCTTAATGCATGACGGTAAAGCACTTCAAAGCGGAACTTCACATAATTTTGGTGATGGTTTTGCCAAAGCTTTTGACATTCAATATACTGACAAAAATTCAAAGAGACAATATGTTCATCAAACTTCTTGGGGTATGACAACTCGTGTGATTGGTGCATTGATTATGGTACATGGTGATGATAGTGGCTTAGTATTACCACCAAAAGTTGCTCCTACACAAGTAATGGTGATTCCAATTGCTCAGCATAAAGAAGGTGTAATCGAAAAGGCAACAGAACTTAAAAATCGTATTGCATCAGTTGCTCGAGTTAAAATCGATACTTCTGACAAAATGCCTGGTTGGAAGTTTAATGAATATGAAATGAAAGGTATCCCAGTTCGTGTTGAAATTGGACCAAAAGATATCGAAAAAAATCAAGCTGTCCTTGTACGTAGAGATACACGTGAAAAAATCTTTGTTTCTCTAGATAATCTAGAACAAAGTATCTCAGAATTATTAGTTGAAATTCATGAGAACTTATACAACAAAGCTCTTGAAAATCGCACGCAAAAAACGTTTGAAGCAAAAAATATGGCAAAGCTAAAAGAAATTGCTGACACTAAACCTGGATTTATAAAGGCTATGTGGTGTAACGATTTAGCTTGTGAAGAAAAAATTAAAGAAGAAGCAGGATTAACTTCACGCTGTATTCCTTTCGAACAAGAACAAGTGTCTGATGAATGTGTATGCTGTGGTAAGAAAACAGAAACAATGGTCTATTGGGGTAAAGCTTATTAAAATTGTTTGATATTATCTTTATCGATTTCATTATAATTAAAAAATAAAAAGCATGTTATTTTGATTGGAGCATCAATCGAAATACATGCTTTTTATTTTTTAGGCAACACCTTTACATTTAGAATTTTTAGAAAATGTCGAATATTAACAATTACTTAACACTGTAACAATAGTCAATTAACATTTTTGAAGTTTAATAGAAAGTGAAAAAGAAATTAAAGGAACATTAAAAAATATTAAAAAAATCTTAGGAGGAAGAGTATGAGTAAAAAAAATTATTTAAAAAAAGGAACAATTTTTGCCTTGGCACTAGGGTTGACAGTTCCAACATTCTTACATACAAATGCAGAGAGTAACAATGGAAAAGTATCCATTACTTCTGTTCAATTTAATGGAATGAAAACACCAGCAACTATTCAAGATATGGTAAAAACATATACAACTGCATCTGTTGATGTGAAATACAGTAATGGAAAAACAAAAAATTATCCATTATCCTACAAAAGATTATTTAAATCAGAAGATAAAATTGCGAGCAATAATGGTGAGTATATTGCTGCTGGTACACCAATTGACTTTTTCGGGGATCCAATTATAGATAAGAGTATTCCTGGAAAACCAACTAATTTTTTATCTGACTCTCCTGACTCAAATTCTTTACTGAATCCAATTGATGGCCAGCTTTATATGGTGACACATTACGAATATCAAACACTAGATGCTGCTGGTCAATCTGCATATGGAATTGTTCCTGCTTCAATGAGTTTAAGCAAAATGGAACAAGATAAAAAGACTGGAGAGCTTAAAGCTAAGGAAGTAAAGAAAATTGATTTTTCAAATGTAAATGGTCTTTGGATTCCATGTAACGGTTCATTATCACCATGGAATACTCACTTAGGATCAGAAGAATACGAACCAGATGCTCGTCAATTTGAAACAGATCCGAAATCTTCGGCAAGAATTTCAACTGAAAGTTTTGCTCAGCTTTACTGGGGAGATAAAGCAAAAGCTAATCCATATTTCTATGGTTTTATTCCAGAAATTAAAGTAACTAAAGATGGAGAAGCAAACGTAACAAAACATTATAGTATCGGACGTTTTTCACACGAGTTAATGAAAATGATGCCTGATAAACGTACTGCATTTTTCGGTGATGATGGATCATATACAGGATTATTTATGTATGTTGCTGATAAAGAAGCAGATTTAACAGCCGGTACATTATATGCCGCTAAATTTAAACAAACGGGAACTCAAAATGGTGGTTCTGGAAATCTTGAATGGATTAAACTTGGTCATGCAACAGATAAAGAAATCAAAAAAATTATTTATAGTGGAATTAAATTTAGTGATATCTTTGAAACATCTGATACACCTAAAGATGGCTTTAAAGCAATCAAACAATATTCATATGGTAAAACAGAATACTTAAAATTAAAACCAGGAATGGAAAAAGCAGCTGCATTTTTAGAGTCACGTCGTTATGCAGCAATGTTAGGCGCAACAACAGAGTTTAACAAAATGGAAGGCGTAACACTAAATGCAAAAGATAAAAAAGTGTATATAGCTATTTCTGATCAAAGTAAAGGTATGGAAAAAGATGCAAGTGGAAAAGATCCAGCAGATGATATTCAATTACCAAAGATTAAAGCTGGTGCGACATATGAATTAAATTTAATGGGTGGACAGCAAGATAGTGATAAAAATGTTATTAATAGTAGTTATGTTGCAACAACAATGTCTGGATTAGTTGTAGGAGAAGACCTAGCAAGTGCTGATTCATACGGAAATACTGCAAGTGTTGATAAAGTAGCTAATACTGACAACTTAAGCTATTCTGAAGCAATGAGAACTTTATTTATCGGTGAAGATAGCTCTATGCATACAAATAATTTTGTTTGGGCTTATAATGTAGATACGAAAAAATTATCCCGTATTTTATCAATTCCAGCTGGTGCAGAAGCAACAGGATTGTTTGCGGCAGATGATCGTAATGGATTCTCATACATTATGACTAACTTCCAACATCCAGGTGACGAATTAGATAATTTCCCTATCACAGCAGTGAGTAAGGATGAACTGAAGAAAGCTATGGATAAAGAAATCGGTATCGATAAAACAGGTGGTATTGGTTATATTTCAGGTTTACCATCATTTGCAAATCCACAGGATACTATTGAAAAGAAAGATGATAAAAAACCTGAGAAGAATGAAGTAAAGCAACCAGTAAAGAAACCAATTAAGAAACCAGTTAAAAAAAATGAAAAGAAAAAATAATCATTTTTAATTAATCTGGAGATGAATGGAATCTGATTATACCCTTAACATCTAGATTTTAGTAGTACATTACCATATTCAATTATAAAAATAGGGGCCAAACTGGTCTCTATTTTTTTTGGACTTTACTAATAAAGGATTTTATTTAAAAACATTGAATTATTAAAATGGCTTAATTAGAAATTCTTAAAATCTCATATTTTACATGGAGGAATTTTTAATGAAATATGATCATCAAAATAAAACAATTACATACAAAAGGCCAAATCATCACTGGATATGATGGAGATCTTGTATTGCTTAATAAAGATGATTTATCAATACACACTGTGATTGCAAAAGGAAAAGTAATGCTTGAAGATCAAAAAGTAATTGTAAAAGGTACATTTGAAGAATAAAAGAAAATCCTTTTAAACTTTTATAGAATATTTTAGAAAAATGATTTGACGAATGTTGAAATTTTTGACAGAATTAGAATAGATAGATTTTTTACATAATAATAGAGGAAAGTTGGGGGAGAAAAATGCTTGGTAATATTGGCTTTCCAGGTTTAATCTTAATTTTAGTTTTAGCATTAATTATATTCGGTCCGAAAAAGTTACCAGAAGTAGGTCGTGCGTTTGGAGAAACATTAAAAGAATTTAAACGTTCAACCCAAGGTTTAACAAATGATTTGTTAGACGAAAAAGACGAAAAGAAATCAAATTAATTTGAATAAAATCAAACCCGGTCATTAGCCGGGTTTTTTCTTTTGTCATGATATTTTTAATCAATATTATTTTTCCATAAAATTGTAATTACAGTTGGTTTGAATAGTGCTATAATTATCGTGGTTTAAATTTATGATAAAAAAATCTTAATGTTTAACATAAATTAAGAAATTGCTTAGAGAGAAGTGAACTTATGTCAAAAATAAAAATTGTTACTGATTCCACAGTAGACTTTTCACAAGAACAAATAAAAGAGCTTGGAATAACAATAATCCCACTTTCGATTCAAATAGATGGAAATACATATCTTGATGGAATAGATCTTTCACCAAAAGAATTTTTAAGTAAAATGAAGGATTCTGACGAGTTGCCAAAGACATCACAACCGGCTGTTGGTACTTTTGTTGATTTATATGAAGAATTAACAAGTGATGGAAGCCAAGTCATTTCAATTCATATGACTAGTGGTATGAGCGGTACATATTCAACGGCAAATACGGCTGCGAATTTAGTAGAAGGTGATGTTACAGTAGTTGATTCAGGATTTATAACACTAGCTTTGGGGTTTCAAGTTAGCGAAGCTGTTAAGATGGCTAAAAATGGTGCGACTGTCAAACAAATTATTGAACGTTTAGAAGAAATAAAAAACAATACGAATTTATATGTTATGGTTGATACACTAGATAACTTAGTAAAAGGTGGTCGAATCGGAAAAGGTAAAGCCTTTATTGGTTCTTTACTAAATATTAAACCACTTGCTTCTTTAGCAGGCGGTGTCTATACACCTGTTGGAAAAGCGCGTAGTTATTCTCAAGTTGTAAAGATGTTCACTAAATACTTTGAACAAGATACTGCTGGTAAAAAAGTTAAAGGAATTGGTATTGCGCATGCCGAGGCAATTCCATTAGCAACAGCTTTAAAAGAGTCTATCCAAAAGTTAACTGATTTTATTATTCCTGACATCACTTACACTACACCAGTTATTAGTACTCATACAGGTGAAGGTGCAATTGGATTTGTTTTCTACGCTGAATAAACAACCATTTGATTTATAACAAGTTGTAGTTGTTTTTAGTAAAAAAAGAGGAAGTCAATGAAGTAACTAAATTACTTTATTTGACGTCTTCTTTTTTGTTTGGAATCATATAGATAAAATCTTTTTAATCTTTAAAATAACACATTTATTAAAAATTTTGTTACAATAATGTTAAAAAATAGTTTAAGGGGATTGAAGATGAATAAACGTTACTGGTATGTTTCTTTATTTGTAGTAATGCTAGCGTTTACATTAGTGGGGTGTGGGAACAAGATTGATAATGCTCTAAATTGGAAAACGAAAAGTTATACATACACAAATCAAGATGGTAAACCGTTTGGAAGTAAAAACTTAAAAGGGAAAGTTTATTTAGCAGATTTTATTTTTACAAATTGTCAAACTGTTTGTCCGCCAATTACAGCCAACATGGCGAAAATTCAACGTATGGCAAAGGAAAAGAACCTGGATGTTCAATTTGTTTCTTTTAGCGTAGATCCAACAGTGGATACCCCGCAGAAAATGAAGGAGTTTTCAAAGAAATTTAATGCGGATTTAAAATCATGGAATTTCTTAACTGGATATAGCCAAAATGACATTGAAAAATTTGCTCATGATAATTTTGAATCTTATGTCAAAAAACCAGCAGGTCAAGATCAAGTAATTCACCAAACAATGTTTTTCTTAGTTGATCAAAAAGGAACTGTCATGCAATCATATAGCTCTTATCCAAAAGTCCCTTTTGATCAAATAATAAATGATATGAAAATTTTACTGAAAAATTAAGGCTAGCATTTGCTAGCCTCTTTTAGTACAAATAAATAGTTTATGAGATAAATGTTTAATCTACAAAAATTTGTTTTTGGTATTCTTTCATTTTCTTGCCTTTAATGATGAGTAAACCATTTTCATAAGCAGCAGTTGCAGTTGTTGCATCAATTGGATACGGTAACTTTACAATTCTTTGAGATTGACTATAAGAATATTTTTTAAATGAAAAAGCATCTTTGTCATTTATCACTTCTTGTTCTGCTGTGTTTTTTAACCCAATTGTTAAGATTGGACCTTCAATATCCATATAAATTTGTTCTTTTAATACACCTGGAAGACTTGCTTGAACAATTAAATTATCCTCATGTTCAAAAATTTCAATTCCGATTGAAGAAAAAATACCATGTTTATGAAAAAACTTGTCAATTTCATCGAATAGACCTCTAATTGGTCTTTGATCAAAAAATTCATCGACCTTTTTCATATAGTGTTGGTAATCCAACGTAAAATTCGACTGTTTACCATTTTGAGCTTCTTTTTCTTTATGATTCTCACTCATACACTTACCTCCTTAAAAACACGACTAGCATAATATATGTAAATGCCTAGAATCTTGTGCATGGTTTTAAGGCAAATGAATATTATTCTCCACTAAATTATGATAAATTGTAGAAAAGAATTAAAAAACTTTAGGGAGTGGCAAAAATGATTCGATTTGCAACAGCAGATGATGTAAAAGGGATTGTTGAAATTTATAACGATGCGATTAAAAATACAACAGCAACGTTCGATATCGTTGAAAAAACAGTTGAAGAAATGGGTGAATGGTATAAAGATTTTAACCAGGACTATCCACTTTTCGTTTCAACAGAAAATTCATCCATAACAGGATACTGTTCGTTAAAGCAATTTAAGGAAAAAGATGCTTACAAACATACGGTCGAGTTATCAGTCTATATTCATCCAATGCATCGAAAGAAAGGACTTGCAAAATTATTAATGAACCATGTAATTTCATATGCTAAGAAACAAAACCATCAAACAATCATTTCATGTATTACTAGTGGTAATGAGGTAAGTGAACACATGCATCGTTCTTTAGGTTTTGAGAAAGTTGGCCACTTCAAGAAAGTTGGTATGAAATTTAATGAATGGCTAGATATAAGCTACTATCAGTTAATGTTATAAAGTTTACGGGGATATTCCATGTAATTGGAGTATCTTTTTTTATGCGGAGAGATATTTAAAGGATAAAAATGAATGTAAGAGAATGTATTAATTATAGAAAAGTAGTACTTGTTTTTAGGAGGAATTTAATGATTGAAAGAAGATTTGCTAATCGTTCTGAGTGGAAAAGGGTGATTGAAAGAAGTTACGTACAATCATTTGTAGATACAAAAGAGTTTAAAGGATATATAACTCTATTAAAAGTTATTAAAGTTCGTGAGCCATTACATGTTCAATATAATGGTAAAAAAGTTTGTATTGTTGATGATGGATATAGTTGGCTTCAACATTTTCCTTTAAATAAACAGTACTCCGTTACTACTATGTTTAATTCAGAAGGAGAAATTGTTCAGTGGTACATTGATATTTGTAAGGAAATTGGCATTGAAAACAATATCCCGTGGCTGGATGATTTATTTTTGGATATTATCGTATTACCTACTGGAGAAGTAATTCTGATAGATGCAGATGAACTTGAAGAAGCTCTGTTATCTGGTATCATCGATAAGCAGCTTTATAATAAAGCTTGGACAGAAGCAAATAGAATAAAAGATTTAATCAATAGAGAAGAGTTCAATTTGATTAAGTTATCAAAGGAGCATAAAGATATACTATCAAGTAAAATGTAGAATTGTTTAGGAGAGAATTATGCATAAACTACTTTTAATCATTTTTTCAGTTATTTTCTTTTTATCTTCCTTTTGGACTTTATATGATGCATATACACCGAAAGTAGGTCCTATCGGTAACGGTGTAAATACACATGCTGTCTTTATAAAATTCATTTCACTGTTCCTATGGGGGGTATTGTCATTGTCAATGGCTCTTATACTGAATAATTCAGAAAATAAGAGGATATTAAGGGTTATTCATATCTCATTGAACGTTGTGTTGTATGTAATGTTTATTGTAGTGTTAGCTTACCTATTAATCAATTGGAATGGATTAAATGAGACTTATACATTACCGATTTGGATAATAGGAACTTTATTTTTTCTGTTCACTTCAATATTACATAACTATCGAATTTGTAGATGGATTAAAGAAGGCAAGATATAAGTTAATAGTAATGAGCATATTCATTTATCAGACCCTTTATTTGAGGTCTTTTTTTTGCTCTTCAAATTTTTTGATAACAAGACATTAATTTAATGGGTAAACAAGCTGCTTCCGCTTTTCTATCTGTCCAGCTACGTGTGCTAGCTCTTCGGTCGATTCATAAATAACACATGAATGGGGAAAAAGCGCAATTCATGTGTTATTTACTCCAACGCCTCTCAGAGCAAACCAAGCACACTTCGCTTTTCTAATTGTCTAGCTCAAGCAGCTAACCCATCGGTCATTTCACCTTTGTCAGTTGAAGCAAAAAGCGTGCTTCATCAGCCAAAGGCTCCAATGCCTCTCAGGGTTAAACAAGCTGCTTCCGCTTTTCTATTCATATTCCACATTCTTAAAACGTAAAATGTAAGAGGTATGTCGGAAGAGTGGGGAGAAATGACATGAAGCTAAAGCGAAATTTAACTCAAAAGTTGGCTAAGAAGGTACCT
>Ga0187780_10002400_pt1 | contig 14109 bp, 10 predicted proteins | sample 1015_Q2_SP10_20__FD_132429 | JGI IMG/M metagenome (GOLD analysis project Ga0187780, IMG submission 132429) | Tropical peat soil microbial communities from peatlands in Department of Meta, Colombia - 1015_Q2_SP10_20_MG | ecosystem: Environmental > Terrestrial > Soil > Wetlands > Peat | place... | reverse complement strand
GCCGAACCTATGATGCTGGAACGGATCGAGAGCTCTGACCATCCTGTTAGGTCGCTTTCTGCCGAGAGCCGATGCTCCCGCGCAGGTTCTTTCCTCGCAACGGTGGCGGAGTTGGTTGACGCTTCGGTTGAAGGCAAGCCAGTGCCGCAATCCCGGTGCTACGTTCACGACGCCCAAGAGAACACACTCACGCTGGAGAAGGCAACGCGGATTCAAAATCTCCCCGTGAAATTGCACGGGGCAAAGGACATGACCATTCTGGACACGACCTATCACGATCTGCTTCAACTCGATTTCGTTTCCCAGCACAAAGAATCAGGCAAAAGGGTGTACTTCACGATTCTTGTGGGCACTCAAGCTCCACTCCGCGGCGTGCCGGTGCAGATTCGCTACCAGCCCAACTGGTGGTTTCAGGTGGTGCTGAATCTTCGCCCCGCCGAGCCTCCAGCTCCGAGTCCAATTCTAGCTTCGCGCTGAGTCTCACTCAGTGCCCGGCGTTTTCCGGCACCACCGAAATTTCCACGCTCGATGGGTACTCCTTCGAGCGGTAAATCCTCTGCGTCGCTTTCTGGTAATCCGATTCCTTCGCCTCGAAAATATTGGGCACAAACTTCTGCGGGTTGCGGTCATACAAGGGGAACCACGTGCTCTGCACCTGCACCATGATGCGATGGCCTTTCTTGAACACATGATCGGCGGTGTGCAAGTCGATGGTGAACGGAGCGACTTCGCCGGCGACGAGGGGCTCCGGCCTTTCGAAGGATTTCCGATAGCGCCCGCGGAAAATCTCGTCCGCAATCATCAGCTCGTACCCAGAGAGTTTCCAATCTGATTCCACCTTCTGCGGGTAAACGTCGATCAGTTTCACCACCCAGTCACTGTCCGTTCCGGTGGTCGAGGCAAAAAGCTTGGCGGTTACGCTTCCAGCTATGGTCACGTCTTCTTGAAGTTCGTCCGTCTGCCATGTAAGCACATCCAATCGGTTATCGACGAAGCGTTGATCCTGGACCAGCCACGTGTACCAGTTGCCGGGATGATCCGGCGGATAAGTCATGTCGACGGGGCGATGACGGTACGGCACCGGGTGCGCCGGATCGCTCACGTAGGAATCAAACGCGTCCGCATTGGTCGGCTTCGGAGCCTCGAAGGAAAGTTTCCCGCCCTCGCCGAAGTACAGATTTCTCTTTTGCGCTTCTTTCGGCGGCCATGCATCGAAACTAGTCCAAGTATCGCTTCCGGTCTGGAACAGCAGCGCCTCTTTCAGCGGCAAGGATCCTTTGTCGTGCAGCCAGTACGCGAACCACGGCGCTTCCACCTTCTCCCGGAAGTACTGTGCTGTGTCGGAACCAAATGGAATTTCTCCGAGGGTATCGCCGGGCCCGTATGCCCAGCCACCATGGTTCCACGGCCCGACGACGACGTAGTTGAGATGTTTCGTGTCCGCCTTCTCCAGATTCTCGTAGGTGCGCATCGGCCCGTAGAAGTCTTCCTGATCCCACCATCCCGCAACATTCAGGTTTGGCACCGTGGGCTCTTTCAGGGCGTATTCGATAGCGTGGATTTGCCAGAAAGTGTCGTACGTCGGGTGGTTCACAAAATTGTTCCAAGTGGGAATCTTCCCGTGAAAGTAGCGCTCATTTACGTTAGATAGCACTCCCACCCGCAGGAACCAGTCATACAAATCAAAGCTGTCATAATGAAAACTGTAATTTTCGTTCGAGGTTTCCATCCCAGCGGAGTATTCGAATCCATAGCTCAGTCGGAATGCTCCGTTGTGAAAAAAATCGTCTCCCATCCAGGCATCACCCATACAGGCCTGCTCGGAAACCGCCTTCAGCGCAGGATGCGGATTCACCATGGCCATGGCGGCCAGAAATCCGCCGTAAGATATCCCCCGGACGCCGACTCGCCCGTTGTTTTTTGACACATTTTTGACCAGCCAGTCGATGGTGTCGTACGTGTCTGTACCTTCATCCACTCCCTTGGCATCCTCCGGGTCGTGCACCGGCCGGTTCATCTCGAACTTCCCTTCAGAACCGTACCTGCCGCGAATATCCTGGTAAACGAAAATGTAGCCATCGGCATAGAGATCTTGCGCAGAATAGAGATGCCCGCTGTAGCCTTGTCGCCCGCTAGAGATGCCGTAAGGCGTCCGTTCCAGAAGCACGGGCAGAGGTTCGTGTGCGTCGCGGGGCGTGTAAATCTCCGTGTGCAGTTTTACGCCGTCGCGCATTGGAATCATTACTTCTCGCTTCTCAAACAATCTCGGCAGGTCCGGCCGCGACGGTTTGTTCTCCTGAGCTCCCGCCGCGAGAGCCAACGTGAACAGACCGACTGCAACACACGATACCCTTAGCAACCGTTTCATTCCCGGCCCACCTTTCCCATGCTCTTGTGGCGAACGCAAAAATGCGAGCATACCACACCTTGTTCGGGGCCTTTCCCGGGCAATCCTGGTGTGGCCGACACGCGTTTCCTTTGCTAAAATTAAACGTTGTAGACCACACCTGCTTTTGATGAAGAAGGGGATTCGTCCGGGCTGCTGGTTGTCTCAGCAGCTATTTTTGTTTTATGACGCAGCGAAGCAAATGACTAAAGAAATTCGCAACATCGCCATCATCGCACACGTCGACCACGGAAAAACCACGCTCGTCGACGCGATGCTCAAGCAAGCCGGGATTTTCCGCGCCAACCAGGAAGTCGCCGAACGCGTGATGGACTCCAACGACCTGGAGCGGGAGCGCGGCATCACGATTCTCGCAAAGAACACCGCCCTGCAATTCCGCGACGTCAAGATCAATATCGTCGACACCCCTGGGCACTCCGATTTCGGTGGAGAAGTCGAGCGCGCCCTGCGCATGGTTGACGGCGTTGTGCTGCTCGTGGACGCGAGCGAAGGCCCGCTCCCTCAGACTCGTTACGTTTTGCAGAAAGCCTTTGCCGGGAAGCTCCCGCCCGTCGTTGTGCTGAACAAAATTGACCGCACCGATGCGCGGGCTCCCGAAGTGCTCAACGAGATCTACGACCTGTTCATCGATCTGGACGCCACCGAGGACCAACTCGATTTTCCTGTCGTCTACACGAACGCCCGTGACGGCGTGGCACACCGCAAGATGGGCGACGATTCCAAAGACCTGCTTCCCTTGTTCGAGGCGATCGCCAACCGGATTCCCGCCCCAACCGGCGATCCAGCGGGTGTGCTCCAGCTTCAGGTCACCAACCTCGACTATTCCGAGTTTCTCGGCCGCATTGCTATCGCGCGCGTGTTCAACGGCACTCTGAACCGCGGCGACGAAGTGGCTATCAGCAAGCTCGACGGTCAGCTGCAGACGACAAAGATCACTAAGCTTTTCACTTTCCGCGGCCTCGAGCGCGATGAAGCAGAAGCCGCCGCCGCGGGTGACATTGTGGCCATTGCCGGCGTCGAGGGCATTCAGATTGGCGAAACCATCACTAGTCGTGAAAATCCTGCGCCGCTCGAGCCGTTGACAATCGACGAGCCTACGCTCGCGATGATCTTTTCCGTTAATTCGGGACCGCTGTCCGGGCGTGAGGGAAACTATCTCACATCGCGCGATCTGCGGGACCGCCTCGCCAAAGAGCTGCTCACCAACGTCTCAATTCGCGTCGAAGATACGGACACGCCCGAATCGTTCCGCGTTCTCGGCCGCGGCGAATTACAACTTGCCATTCTGATTGAAACCATGCGCCGCGAAGGTTTTGAACTGATGGTCGGCAAGCCGGAAATTGTGGTGCGCACGGAAAACGGCAAAAAACTGGAACCGGTCGAGCGATTGGTCATCGACATTCCCGAGAAATTTATCGGCATCATCATGGAGACACTTGGCAGCCGGCGCGGTGAAATGATCAAGATGAGCAATCATGGTTCCGGCCGCGTGCGCCTGGATTTCAAGATTCCTTCCCGCGGATTGATTGGGCTGCGCAGCCAATTGCTGACGGATACGCGCGGTACTGCGTTGATTCATTCGATTTTTGACGGCTGGATGGAATATGGCGGTGATATGGCTCTTCGTCCCACAGGGGCACTCGTCGCTGATCGTCCAGGCGTTTCCACGGCGTTTGCGCTGTGGGGCCTACAGGAACGCGGTGAGCTTTTCGTTGGTCCCGCGGTCGAGGTTTATGAGGGCATGGTTGTCGGCGAGAATTCCCGCGAGCAGGATATGGATGTCAACGTCACCAAGGAGAAGAAGCTCACCAACATGCGCTCCTCGACCGCCGACGAGGCCATTCGCCTGATTCCGCACCGCGAACTCAGCCTGGAGCAGGCGATTGAGTTCATTGCCGACGACGAGTACGTTGAGATCACGCCCAAATCCATCCGGCTGCGCAAGAAAGTGCTGCAGTCCAACAAGCGGCCACGCCGCTGGCAGGAAATTCGCGCCAGCCAGGAAGCCGCACGCTAACCCCGTTTGTGCGCCACCCAGAGAAGTCGACCACTACGGAAGCAAGGCTTTTCCGTCGGCACTTGGCAGCAACAGCCCGGCTTCTTTCGCGAGCGTCGGCGCGATATCGCGCATGTCGATCACACCGAGGTCTTTTCCCGTGGGCACGCCCGGCCCGACCAGGAAAAAGGACGAACGCAACTCAGCCAAGTCCGGCAGTTCCCCATGCGTGCCGCCCGGCTTCATCTTCGTGACTATGGGGCCGGTCATCGAAGTTCCCGTTCGCCATCCCGGCTTGAGGCTTACGAAGAAGGAAGCATTCGGATAGCCGCCTCGGTTGTGGAGTTCGTCAGCTTCCAGAATGCGGTCGATCCCATTCGCCTGGTCCGCCGCGAGTTTTCCCAACAACTCCCGGACTTCGCTCAACGTCGCTTGATCCTTTGGATCCTTCAGCACAATCGCAGTCGAACCGCCAGTCGTCCAAGGCATCGCCCGCCAATCTGTGACATTCCCCTTCTCGTTAGTGGAAATCAACTTCGCTCCGATAAAGGCCGGAAACAGATTCAATTGCTGGTCGCATTTCACAAACCCGTGGTCGGAGACCACCGCAAGAAACGCACGCCCCGGCGCCAGCCGCTCCGCCGCCTCGCGCACGGCGCCGATTGCGGCGTCGATCCGCTCCAAGACTGCCAGCGATTCCTCGCTGAACGGCCCGGTCTCATGTTGAATGTGATCGAGCGCCGTAAGATGCAAAGTGAGCAAGCCCGGATGCTTCTTCTCGAGGATCCACGCCGCGTACTTTGCACGGACGTCGTCACCGTCAACCGAGGCATCAATGCCGCCGCGATACGGCCCGATTTCCGCCGCGGCTTCCAGGAGAAGGCCTTTTGTGGACACGGCACGAAGCAGTTTGTCGTCTTCCGCTGTGCCGGCGCGCCAGAACTCCGGAATATTCCAAGTGATGTTCGCGCCTACACTCACCGGCCACTGGACGCTGGCCGTTGTCCGCCCGGCTTGTGCCGCTGCATTCCACAGAGTCGGCACGCGAATATCCTCGGCGTACCAATACCAGCCCTGATGGTTCTTCTCTAGAGGATCAAAGGTCGAGTTTGCCCAGATGCCGTGCTTTGCCGGCCAAACACCGGTGACGAGGGTAGTGTGGCTGGGATAGGTCACCGTTGGCACTACGCCCACAACACCATCTGCGTGCGCGCCTTCCTTCAGGATTTTCCTCAGATTGGGTACCTTGGAGCCGTGCGCGTCGGCTGCAGTCACGTAGTCGGGACGCAGCCCATCTACGCTGATGACCACCAGCAACGGCACAGGCTTTTCCTGTGCCGGTAGTGCAAGGACGGCAATGAACAACGCTGCAATGCACACGTAAATCCAGCCTCGCCACACTTTTGCTTTCCGAATCATAGTGTTCTCGCCTTTGCCTGCCACTTTCCGCCAGCCTGTGAAGCGAACGCATAGTGTTTCCCATGCGTGAGAATTTGATGTACAGTAAGCCACTCGACGCCTCGCCCCACAGGGTTGCATCACTTCCACTGTAGTCGAGCGAGTTTGGGTAGTACTACTTGCCGCATCAGGGACGGTGCCCGTGAGTTTGTCGAAGCAGGTCTCCTCGAACGGAAATTCGCCGGTCGCCACAATCGCGGCCTCGGCTACTGCTCTGCCGCCATACCTTATCACGCGGGATGACGTGAAATATTACATGGGCCGTGTCTTCGACATTCCGGAAAGGCGCGTGGACGCCATGATGGCCATCGTGGACAACGCCCAGGTCCACAAGCGCCACGCCATCTTCCCCATCGAGTACACCATTGAGCCGCGGGCGCTCTCCAAGACCAACAACGAGTACATCGAACACGCGGTGAAGCTTGGGCGTGAAGCGGCGGAAAAATGTCTTTCCCGCGCCGGCTTGCAGCCCGAGGACATCGATCTAATCATCACGGTCTCGTGCACCGGGTTCATGATTCCGTCGCTGGACGCGCACTTGATCAATCTCATGGGTTTCCGGTCTAACATTCGCCGGATGCCGTTCACCGAACTCGGTTGCGCCGCCGGGGCGATGGCTATTTCGCGCGCTGCGGATTACATCAAGTCCAATCCCGGGGCGAATGTGCTTATCATCGCCGTGGAACTGCCCTCGCTTACGTTTCAACGCAAGGACATTTCGCAGGCCAATCTGATTTCCTCCATCTTGTTTGGTGACGGAGCAGCGGCGGTGATTGTCACTGGAAAAGACAGACCCGGCCCGCGGATTCTTGTCACGGAAACCTACACCTTTCCCGACTCTTTGGGCGCCATGGGCTTCGACCTGCGCGATTCCGGTTTCCACATCCTTCTTGCGAAAGACGTTCCCGAAATGATTGGCGCACGGATCAAAGAACTTGTTCACGGCTTCCTCGATCGTCATGGAAAGACCCGGCAGGACATCAAGGGCTGGATTCTGCATCCCGGCGGTGCGCGCCTCCTCGGGAATGTCGAAGAACAACTTGGCCTATGCAAGTGCGAGACTCAACCTTCCTGGGACATTCTCGCCAACGTGGGCAACCTCTCGAGCGCTACCATCCTCTTCATTCTTCAGGAATGGCTCGAGAAGCGGCCGCTCAAACCCGGCGAACACGCCATGGCTGCCGCGTTTGGTCCAGGCTTTAGTGCCGAGTTTCTCTTGCTGCAATGGAACTAAGCGTCCGCGCCTATCTGGGTTTGCTTCTCGTCGTTGCCCTTCTGCGCATCTATGAGATGCTGATTTCGCGTCGCCACCAGCGCGAGATGATCGCGCACGGCGCCACGAAGGTGGTGGACCCGCGTTTCCGCTGGATGGTCCTGCTTCACACCTCTGTCTTGCTCGGGGCTGGGGCAGAGGTAGTGTTCCTACATCGGCCGTTTTATCCGGCTTTCGCCGCAAGTTGCTTCGCCATCTTCCTTGCGGCCAATGTCGTGCGTTGGTGGGTAATTCGCACTCTCGGCGAACATTGGAACGTTCAGGTGATGAACTCGACGGGCATGGGTATTATCACCTCGGGCCCGTTCCATTATGTGCGGCATCCCAATTACGCTGCTGTGTTCGTCGAGATGTTGGCGTTGCCTATGATTCACTGCGCCTGGATCACCGCAATTGTGGGTTCCTCCGCGCACGTGATCGTGTTGTCGCAACGACTGGCCACCGAGGAGCGCGTCCTTTTTTCCGACGCTCACTACCGCCAAGCGATGGGCGGCAAGCCCCGTTTTCTACCAAGGCTCTTCTGAGGCACCTTTGCAATGCGTTTGCTTTCACAATTCCTGATCGCAAGCCTTCTGGGCCTCTCGCTTTTTTCTCAGCACCCGACTGAGGATCCTGCGGGGCCTGCGTTCTCCTCTGTTCCTGAGCTTGAGCAGGGTTACCGCCTCCTTTACGAGCAGAAGTTTCCCGAAGCACGCGAAGTATTTCAGAAATGGGCCGACCAACATCCCGACGAGCCTTTCGGCCAGGTTTCCCTTGCCGCCAGTTATCTCTTTGAAGAGTTCTTCCTGCAGCACGTTCTCACCAGCGAGTATTTTCTGGATGACAAGCGCTTTCTTGGCGGCATCACCGGAACTCCTAATCCCGGCCGCATTAGGGGCTTTGAAGATTCCGTGGCACGCGCCCGCGCCCTGGCTTTTCAGCGACTCAAGCGCCGTCCCCGGGATCCCGAGGGGCTCTATGCGCTGACGCTTTGCGCAGGAATGCAGTCAGACGCCGACAGCATGCTGCTGAAGCGCCACTACGACGCCTTGAAACGTCTGAAGGAAGCTAATTCGAATGCGGAAATGCTGCTCCACGATCGCCCGGACACGTACGACGCCTATGTCGCGCCGGGAATCGCGTACTATGTCATCGGTTCGCTGCCCGGGTCGGTACGCTTCATGCTGTGGTTCGGCGGAATTCATGGCGACAAGCAACTTGGCATGGCCGAGGTCCAGAAAACCGCGGACAACGGGCACTACCTGCGGCCCTTTGCGAAGATTCTGCTTGCCCTTTCTGCTCGTCGCGAGAAGAAGACTGCCTTGGCCCAGAAAAATCTCAAGGAGCTTACGGAAGAGTTTCCAGGCAATGCGGTGTACGAAGCCGAGTACGCCAAGGCTCTGGGCCGCCCGATTCCGGCCACGATCGGCCCGGCCCAGTAAGTCATAGTACCCGAACACTTCAAAGGGTGAGTTGCGTGTTTTTCAACAGCTTCACCTATTAGACCTGCGCTTTCCCACCCATTTCCTCTTCAACTTCCTCCCTCTTGGAATGATTAACTTATTTAATTTCATTAATTTAAACCGTTTCCCCTTTGGAGGCTCTCCTGCTTCATTTCCACAAAAGGCCATTCCACCTGGACTGCCGGGCCTCATGAGAGAGAGCGAGGGGGCATGCTGCTGAAGGAATCGTATTTGGACCGGGTCGTAGGGGAAGTCGAGGATCTGGCATCGCGCGTGGCACTGTTGAAGTGCCGGTTCGCGAAACAGAAGGTGAACGTCAAGCTCGAGCACTATTGGGAACTCGAGTATGTGCGGACCCGGTTTGCAGAATTCAAGCACCGCGTCCGCGAGCTTGAGGATGCCGAAGACGCCGAGCTTGAGAAGATGCAAAAGGCCGTCGAGATCGCCTGGAAGGATTTGATTCACGCCGTGGAGACTCTTCTGGCTGCGCTTCCTTAGAAGAACGCGGGCGCTTCTCTAGCCCGCGCCAGCGACGCCGCGTGGGACGTCGCGAAACAGAGGGAGCCTGAACGGTGCTGTAAAGCAAACTGTTCTGCCGAGGAAGTGAATGGCTGTATGAACAGCGTTTCTGCCACGGCGTTATTGCGGCAAGCGGTTGACCGCTTCCGCGCCAGGGCGGGGTGGGTCCAGGTCCCCATCCCGCCCTCGACTTTTTCCGCATGCTGGGCAGCTACGCCGTCCCAAGACTGTGCCGGCCCGCGGAACTTTCCTTTTGCCCTGTTACAATTTCCCTCGAGTTAAGACGGGGAGGCGCCCATGTTTCAACCAGACCTGTTAACGGGCCGCGCGGTCTTCCTGACCGGTGGAGGTTCCGGCCTCGGCCGCTCCATGGCCCTGCATTTTTCGCGCTTGGGTGCGCGCATGTTCCTTATCGGACGCAGAGAACAACCTCTCAAAGAAGCTTGCGATGAAATTCATAACAACGGCGGTACGGCGGCTTTTGCGACATGTGACGTTCGGGACTACGACGCCGTCGATGCCGCCTTCGCCGCCGCGGAGACTCAATTCGGCGAAATCGACTCCCTGGTCAACAATGCAGCGGGAAATTTCATGGCCCGCACGGAGGGACTTTCTCCCAACGCCTTCAACGCCGTCGTCGGCATCGTTCTGAACGGCACATTCCATTGCACGCAGGCGTTTGCCCGGCGCCGCATCGGCAAGAAGCTGGGTGGTAATATCTTGAACATTGCTACGACGTATGCAGCCGCAAACTGCGGGTCGGGCTACGTCGTGCCCTCCGCGTGCGCCAAGGCCGGCGTCCTCGCGCTTACCACATCGCTCGCCGTCGAATGGGCGAAGTATCACATCCGCATCAACGCAATCGCTCCGGGCCCTTTTCCCACGGAAGGGGCGTGGTCGCGTCTCATCCCTTCAAAGCAGTTTGAGGAACACGCGCTCAGCAAGCACCCCATGAAGCGCTTTGGGAAACATGAGGAGCTCACCAATCTTGCCGTATTTCTCCTGAGCGACATGGCCGAATACATCAATGGCGAATGCGTTGTGATTGATGGCGGTCAGTGGCTGCGCGGCGCCGGGGAGTTCAATGATCTAGGAATGCTCCCAGACCCCGTGTGGGAACAGCTTGAGGCGGCCCGCACAAAAAAGTAACCAGCGGCCAAACGCAGCGAGGCCTCCTAATTTTCGGCAGCATGGGGAGCTCGCATGAGGCTGCGCTTGACGAACACTGTTGCCACGGTGCCTTGACCCACTTCCCGCCCACCTATACTCTACTTAGTTAAATTACCTGCAGATTTTTCTGCAGCTCAGGACGGCTTGGATGGATCAGATTCACATCACACTCCCTGATGGCAGCGTGAAGGACTTCCCCAAGGGAACCACGCCCGTCGAGATCGCCCGATCCATCTCTCCGCGCCTCGCGGACGCCGCTCTCGTTGCCAAAGTGCGCGCCGCCAACGGGAACAGCGCCAAAGACAAATCCGGCATTTTTTCCAACTCCATCGAGCCCGCCGAGGACGGCAGCCTGCTCTTCGATCTGCGCCGTCCTCTCGATCAAGACGTTCAGTTGCAGATCCTGACGGAGAAGGATCCCGACGCGCTCTTCGTCTTCCGCCACTCGGCGGCTCATCTTCTTGCTGCGGCCGTGATGGAGTTGTACCCGGGCGTGAAACTCGGCATCGGCCCGCCCGTGGACACCGGCTTCTTCTACGAATTTCTGCGGGATGAGCCTTTCACGCCCGAAGACCTTGAAAAAATCGAAAAGAAAATGCACGAGCTTGCCAACCAGGACCTGCCTAACGAGCGCAAGCTGCTTCCGAAGGCTGAAGCTCTGAAGCTGTACGAAGACTCCAAGCAGGTCTTCAAGTGCGAGCTCATCGAAGAAAAAGCCGATGAGCCCATGGTCTCTTTCTACACGACTGGGAAATTCATCGATTTCTGTCGCGGGCCGCATATCCCTTCCACCAAGCGCATTCAGGCATTCAAACTGATGAACGTTGCCGGTGCTTACTGGAAGGGCCAGGAAGGCAATCCCCAACTTCAGCGGATTTACGCCGCGGCGTTCTTTACGCAGAAGGAGCTCGACGACTATCTGCACCGCCTCGAAGAGGCAAAGCGGCGCGACCACCGCCGTCTTGGCCCGGAACTCGATCTTTTCAGCATCCAGGAGGAAGCGGGGCCAGGCCTTATTTTCTGGCATCCGAAGGGCGGATTGATTCGCACGCTGGTCGAAAACTGGCTGCGCGAGGAACTATTGAAGCGCGGGTACGACCTCGTCTTCACTCCCCACATCATGCGGTTCGATCTCTGGAAGACTTCCGGTCACGCCAACTTTTATAAGGAAAATATGTTCGGCGCGGTCGAAGTCGAGAAGGCCGATTACCAGCTCAAGCCGATGAATTGCCCGGGCCACATTCTGATCTACAAGTCGAAACTGCGCAGCTACCGCGACCTCCCCGTACGCCTCGCCGAGCTTGGTACGGTGTATCGGTACGAGCGCAGCGGCGTCCTTCACGGTCTAATGCGTGTCCGCGGCTTTACGCAGGACGACGCCCACATCTTCTGCACGCCGGACCAGATCGAGTCCGAAGTCGAAGCCTGCGTGGATTTCGCCTTCGCAGTCATGAAGAACTTCGGCTTTGACAAATTCGAGGTCGAACTGTCCGACTGGGATCCCAAGCATCCCGAAAACTACGCCGGCAAGCCCGAAGACTGGTACCGTGCGACGAACGCTCTGGCGAGCACGATGGCCCGCATGAACGTCCCCTACAAGAAAATGGAAGGTGAGGCCGCGTTCTATGGCCCGAAGATCGACGTCAAGCTGATCGACGCCATCGGGCGCCCCTGGCAGCTCACTACCGTCCAGTTCGATTTCAACCTGCCGGCGCGTTTCGGTCTGGAATTCGTCGGCGTGGATGGCGCGCGTCACCAACCACTGATGGTCCATCGCGCGCTTCTCGGTTCTGTCGAGCGCTTCTTCGGCATTCTGATCGAGCACTACGCCGGCGCCTTTCCCGTCTGGCTTGCACCCGTGCAAGTCGAGGTCTGCCCCGTGAGCGAAAAGGCCCTGGATTATTCCAAGCATATCCAGGAAACGCTGAAGAATCATGGCATCCGCGTGCATCTTGACGATCGCAATGAAAAACTGCCCGCGAAGATCCGCGATGCCCAGCTCCAGAAGATTCCCTACATGCTCGTGGTGGGTCCCAAAGAAGCCGAGGCCGGCACCGTGAGTGTCCGCCACCGCAGCAAAGGCGACCTTGGCCCGCGGCCCCTTGCGGACTTCGTCGCAGCCTTGCAGGAAGAGATTTCCTCCCGCGTGATTCAGTAGGCAGCGGTCAAGACAGCGAGGTGCGTGTTGGCCCAAGACGCGGCCCCAGCGGAAGAGTTGCGACTTCAATTTCGAGAGAGGCTGTGGCTTGCGGGAGTTCTCGCTCTCACCCTGCTCACGTTTCTCTCGACCTTCACTTTTGGCTGGGTTTACGACGATCCCCCGCAGATCCCGGGGAACGCGGCCCTGCGTTGGGAGCGCCTGGGTTTTCTTTTCACGCATCATCTCTGGGCGTCAGCTCCCGGTATCGGAGATGCACGCTTCTACCGGCCATTCCTGTCACTCTGGTTTCTGGTCAATAAGACGATCTTCGGCCTGAACCCGCACTGGTTCCATCTCACGACGATACTCGCCCATCTCGCGGCCACGGCCTTGGTCTTTTTCATCGCTCTGCGCTGCTTGCGCGACACGGGTGGCGCACTCTTCGCCACCGCTGTCTTCGGCATGCATCCACTACAGACCGAATCCGTGTCCTGGGTCTCGGCTGTAAATGATTCGCTGGCAGCGTTTTTTTGCTTCGCCAGTTTTCTCGCTTACAAGAAAGCTTGTAGTGCGCGACAGCATGAATGGTTCTGGTGGGCGATGTCCGGAATAGCCTTTGTCTTTGCGTTGTTGACGAAGGAAGTCAGTGCTGTGCTTCCTGCCATTCTTCTGATCAACCTTTGGCTTAGTTCCAATTCCGGCTCCGGGCCAAGAGAAAAAACGCGCGCGGGAGCGATCATCGTTGCTCTTTGCGGAGTTTTGGGGATTTCTTGGTTGTTGCTTCGGCGCCATGTGCTCGGCCTGGTGGCAGCCGCCACGACTTCGACGAGTTGGAGCGCGGCAATTCTGACCGCGCCGAAAATTGCTCTTTTTCAACTCTTCCGGGCGGTACTGCCAATTGGGTTGAGCCCTCATTACGATTTCCGCTTGGCGGACCCTGGAATCAAGCTGCAATCTCTGCTTCCGTTGATTGCTTTCACTGTTCTCCTGTTGGTAGCAATCCTTGCGGCGCGAAAAGCACGACATCTCTGGGCTACCTACGCGTGGTTGCTGCTGCCACTGCTGCCGAGCCTGAATCCTCGCTGGCTCAATGAAGGCGATTTCGTTCACGACCGCTACATGTACATGAGCATGCTCGGTGTGGCCCTCCTGGCGGGTGCGGCTTTCGTCGCGCTGCGTCGCCGATGGCCGGAAAACAGGTTGATACCCGGCCTGGCAGTCGCGTTGGTTGTGGGCCTCGCGTTCACAAGCGCCATCCAGTCTCAATATTGGGCGAACGACGTCTCTCTTTTTTCTCGCGCCGTACAGATTGCTCCCGAAAACGCGTGGGCGCAGTTGAATTACGGCGCGGCTCTCAGTGCAAAGAACAGGCACACGGAAGCGGCTCCTCACTTCGTGCGCTCCTACGAATTGCGGGAGAATTGGTATGCGGCAGACTACGCTGGCTTCGCCTACCAGAACTCCGGCGATCTTTCACAGGCAGAGCACTGGTTTGCGTTGGCGCTGCAGCAGAATTCGTCGCTGGCCGACGCGTGGTTTGGCCTGGGCCAGATTCGCCTGGCTCAGCAACGACCGGCAGATGCAGTCGTGTACTTCCAGAAAGCGATCTCCCTCCATCCCGACGCTGATGGCTATCACTACGCCCTCGGGTCTGCATTGGAGCAAGTCCGACAGGCCTCTGCCGCTCTGGATGCCTATCAGACG
>Ga0187780_10002398_pt1 | contig 14125 bp, 16 predicted proteins | sample 1015_Q2_SP10_20__FD_132429 | JGI IMG/M metagenome (GOLD analysis project Ga0187780, IMG submission 132429) | Tropical peat soil microbial communities from peatlands in Department of Meta, Colombia - 1015_Q2_SP10_20_MG | ecosystem: Environmental > Terrestrial > Soil > Wetlands > Peat | place... | reverse complement strand
TGTCCGGCATGTTTTGGAATCTGACTACCTGAGGTTTGTGGAGGGTTTTATGCGGTTAGTTTCACTGTGCTGCGCGTTGTTGATGTTTTGCGGATTGGCTGCCGCCCAAGCGACGATCGTCGGCGGGCACGCCAGCAACTGGCTGCCGTCTTACGGGGTGTTCGTCGGACCATACGTTCCTCTGATCACCACTCCGGAGGTGAGCTTGTCCACCGTTTCGCCGTGGTCGGCGGGGGCCAGCAATTCGGCATTTGGATTGGTGGCTGGCGCGGTTAACTCGACTATGTCGGATGAATTTGTCGGCGAGCCGCCGGCCCCTGTATACACCCAACCCGTCTGGTACGGGCAGACAGAAGCTGAGTTGACATCGCCGTTGCCTTACGCTGGACCACCTCATCCCATACGTCGCAAGGAAGCGGAACGCGAGCAGGCGTTCGACTTTGTTGCTACTCCGCGGGCGAGCCGCGAAAGTGTCGCCGTACTTATGCGTGAGCGCGGGATGCCAAAGCAGGCGGGCCGCACGTACACCAATCAGGATGTCGAGCGTATGAATCAGAGTAATGGATTGGTTAAGTACGACGGGAAGACTGAACACATCTGAGAGCATTGACCGGGGCGCGAGCGAGAGCCGCGCCCAGTTTTTTTCACCGCCACCTTCATCCGTGCCCAGCGGGCGGGGTTTCGAGATCGAAATGCTCCTGCACAATCGGCAACTCAATCTTCTTGCCATTTATGGTGAAATCCAGAACCGGCCCACGTTTCCGCATCGAATAGCTCCTCCCTACCGCAAACGAGCCACACCAGTCGCCGCAGCTGACAGTGAACTTTTCCTCTACTCGCGAGAGGGTCATGGTCCTGGCCGACGGGTCGATCTGGGTCACTGTGAACTGGGGTTGAAGGAGAACGAGTAATCTTTCCCGGCCGCCGTTCTGCCAAACATCAACCGTGATGAGGATAAAGGCGAAAGCCGCGAGCGAGAGAAGCGCCACCGCTTTCGTTCGCCGTTTTGGTTCAGGAAGAGGTTGCTTGGCTGTGCCTGCACTACTCACAATTTTACCTTCTGATGACCTACCGAAGGAGCGACCCTTATTTTACAAACTCTCCGTGTCCGCCGTTTGCCCAAGGATCATACGTCAAACAGAACTGAACACGATCGGGGATACTCGGATGATCGTAAAACAGGAAAACCTGCACCGGGCTGGGCTCAGGATCTGAGAGGCCGACCTCACCCAGGATTTGGAATGCCTGTGCGGCCACCTGACCTGAGTCGGGCGTCAAGCCGTGCGTGACCTCCAGCGCATATTGGTCCGCCTGATGCTCATAATGGCGGCTGATCGCGCTCGCTACGGGGTTCGCTGCAAACGAGAATATTGAGAGTAACAGCAGCAAGGCTGGCAATGACGCCCAATCTTCCAGGTTCCGAATCTGCCAGCCACTGCCCCAGCGCGTGAGTACCCAACCGATCGATCGATAACCGAGGTAAAAGAAGATCAGCAACAAAACTGCAAAAACGGACAGCAACTTGGGAATGTGCTGCAGAACGTAATGTCCGGTTTCGTGCGCGGCCGCGAAAACAATTTGCTGAGTATTCATCTTGGCGATCGTCGTGTCCCAGACGACGATGCGCTTGGAAGCTCCAATTCCGGTTACATAAGCGTTCAAGTCCGTGGTCTTTTCCCCAGCTCCCATCCAAAACATGCGTTCCGGAGGAATATGTTCCCCGGCCCGTTGCACCATCTGTTCAAGGCTGGCGGTCAGTTCGGGATCCTTCTGCCGCAGGGGCTCGAATTTGTGGAACATTGGGTCGATCACCCAAGGTCCGATAAAAAACAGGAAGATGCCGATGGGGATTGAAATCAGCCAGAAGTAAAACCACCATCGCCGAGGGCTGCGGCGGATCACGATGTAAAGCAGCCAGATAAGAATGGTTCCAATTATCAGACCAATTAACTCAGCCTTGATCCAATCCCAGCCCCACGATGGCCAACTCTGGACCGAAATTCCGTATTGCTTCTCGACCCACTCGCCGTAGATATCGAGAGGAAGTGTCATTACCGCGGTGGTGAGCAGAAGCAGAGGCGCGAAGACGATACTCTGCAGAAAGCGTCTTGCAGAAAACGTTTCAGCCCAATCCCGATATTTGGGGGCGATCCTGAAGTGCAGAATTACCCACAGCACAATCAGACCGTACACGAAGCCGATCAGGGCCAAGCGAAAGTGAATCTTGCTAAGGTTTCTGGCTTTGCGGTAGAGATCAGGTGGAAGGGTATATGCAGTTATTTTTCGTGACTGCACGGTGGCGGTGGGAGCGGGAGTTGCCGCCTGGCTGGAAGCGGATGCCGGCTGCGAATTTGGCGCTGGTGAGGTCTGGCCCACAAGTGAAACTGCCGAAACAGCAATCAATAGAAGAAGAATAAGCGTGATGTGCTTCACCGATGACCTCCTCTGGACTCAGTCTTGCTCGAATGCGAAGAACTCGTCAAGGACACAGAAGCCGACATCGCGACTCGGTACCCACCGAGCCGTTTAACGCTGAACTAATTCATCCAACGCCGTAAAGAAGCCGGGGTACGAGATCACTGCCGCGTCTGCTCCGCGGATCGTGGCCTGGCCGTTTGCGCGCAGAGCGGCGACGGCAAAGGCCATGGCAATGCGATGATCGCCGAACGAATCGATTTCTGCTCCATGCAATTGCTGGCCGCCGGGAATCTTCAGTCCATCATCATATTCTTCAACCGCGGCCCCCATCGCACGAAGATTCGTGGCGATGGAGGCGATTCGATCCGATTCCTTCACGCGCAGCTCTCGGGCGTCCCGGATTTCGATTCCGTTCCCGGTGTATGGCGCAATGGCAGCGAGCACAGGAATTTCGTCGATGAGCATCTCGGTTTGCGGGCTACGGATGGTTGCACCTCGCAGTTCCGCTCCCTCGACCTGCACCGTGCCGACGAGTTCGCCGTGCGTTTCTTCGAGTTGTGTGAGAGAAATTCGCACGCCCATGCTGGCCAGCAGATCCACAAGATAACTCCGCGTCGGATTCAGGCCAAGGCCGGTCAGAATCAATTGAGATCCGGGGAACAATGCGGCACCGCACAAGAAAAATGCCGCGCTGGAGATATCGCCGGGAATGACAGCTTCAATGCCGCGGAGCGCCTGCCCGCCTTTGATCCGCGTTTCCCTGCCATTCTGCATCACCCGCGCCCTGAAAGCACGCAGCGCTAATTCTCCGTGGTCCCGCGTGCGCACAGGTTCTTCGACGGAAGTTTCTCCTTCGGCAAACAACGCTGCAAACAGCAATGCCGATTTCACCTGTGCGCTGGAAATGGGCATTTTGTAATCAATCGCCTTCAGGTTTCCGCCCGAGATTCGGAGCGGCAGACGGTCGCCGCGGTTGGCAGAAATCTGCGCGCCCATCTGCTGCAGGGGAGCAATAATTCGCGCCATGGGGCGTCGAGACAACGATTCATCACCGATGAGTTCGCTGGTGAATTCCTGGCCTGCCAGAATTCCGGTCAACATGCGGATGGTCGAGCCGGAATTGCCGCAATCGAGAGGAACAGCCGGCGATTGCAGTTTGGAACCCCGACCCTGAATGACGACACAATTCCCCTTGCGCTCCCATTCGACGCCGAGGGACTTAAGGCAGCGCAGGGTACTTGCGCAATCTGCTCCCGTAGAGAAATTCTCCAGGCGCGTGGTACCTTCCGCGATCGCGGCCAGCATTGCGTAGCGATGGGAAATCGACTTATCCCCGGGCAGCGACAAAGTCCCGCGAAGGCTCCTCGCCGGACGAAGTAGCACGGTGGCATTATCGGGCATTGGAGCAACTCTAAAGGAGGCAGTAAACGCGAGCCACAGAACGCGTCGCTAGACCAGGGCCTTCGCCTCTGCAGTGGCTTCTTTCAGAATATCGCTCGGAACTTCCTTCATGCTGATACTGAATTCAAACATCGGCGTCTCGCTGCCTCGGCCCCAGCGACCGACTTCCCAATGTGCCCGCACGAACTTAATATCCGGTTGTGCGGAGAGATCCAGCAGCAAGGGATGCTGCCCGCGATAAAATTTCTGGGGAAAAACAGTCAGAGGCTTCGGATTCCAAGTGGTGCCCTCTGCCGAACCCTGAATGCTTACATCCAACGATTCCTGCTCCACGATATTGGTGATCTGGAGATTCAGCAGGAAGACCCGGTTGCCAGCGTCTTTGACATCAACCGCGGCTCCGTCTCCCTTGGCGTTCACCACGGTCGTTTCCGGGACGAGATAGGTATCAATCATGCAGGGATTGTAGCAAATGCAGTTTTGCGCGATTGCTCGTTAGCCACCCGCCGCAGCGCGGTCGGCGAACTGGCGGAGGATCCGCCCGACTGCTTCCGGTTGTTCCCAAGGCGAATAGTGCCCGGCCCGAGGCACAACCATCATGTCGCTTCCGGTAATGTTCCGTTTGATAACCTCCGCCTCAGGCACGCCGGTCAAACCATCTTCTCCACCAGTCACGATCAGTGATGGGACATTGATGGTCTTAAGTGTGTCGATCGAGTCCGGGCGATCGGCCATTCCCCGCTGCACCAGGGCAACATCCTCAGGAGACATCTTGCGCATCATGCGAAGCGCGCCGTCGACCAAGTCGGGACGTGTTCGTCGGGTGGTTTCTCCAAGCACCCTCGCGACCATGCTCTCGAAGAACGGTTCCGTTCCCCGCTCCAGGACGTCGGCAGCCGCTTGCAGGCGAGCAGCGCGGCTTTCCGTGCTTTCACCGGCCGCCTTCGTGTTGCAAAGCACCAAAGCTGCCACACGTCCGCGGTATGCGCGCCAGAATTCGAAAAGGATGTATCCGCCGATGGAAACGCCGACACACAGTGCGCGGCCAATCCCCTCGGCATCGAGAATTCGCCCCAGATCGGCAGCGTGTTTCGCCATCGTCGCCGGGCCTTCACCTATTTCCGAATCCCCGTGCCCACGGAGATCGGGAAGAATCAGCTGATACCGTGACTCCAGCGCAGTTGCAGACGGTTGCCACAAGTCATGATTTGCCGGAAAAGGGTGAAGCAGGACGATCGGTGGTCCGCTTCCGCGCACCTCGTAGACGATCTCGGCATCGCCGCTCCTGACCTGTTTCATTCCGCCCGATTTAAACATAGTGCCGCAACCCGCTTCCAGTCACGTTTAAGACAGGCCCGGCGACCACGGTGTGGCCCATGCTGAGATGGTTCTCCTAAGATCGAGTGGCAAATTTCAGGGGTGCTTTTTGCACAAAGATGACGCCACTTCCTTTTTTGGGCGTTCACCGATTACCGGCGGGGTGGTTATCGATTACGGAGCGGACGGCTTTTCCTGGTTTCTTCTGAGAGCAGAGAAGAAAGTTTGCAATGAAGAAACCGCTGTTAGTTGTCTTGTTATGCTTCGGGTCGCTCCCCGCGCAGGAGTTGCCTGCAGCTCCCCACGCGAGAGCGCTAACGATGATCCAGCTAGCCGCAAGCACTGCCGATGCAGTAGCAACCTACCGCAATGACAGCCGTTGCTATAATGCGTCGACAAACCCGCGTGTCCATTGTTCCGAGGTCAATCCCATTTCTCGCCCTTTTGTCATGGAGGGCACCCCTGAGCTGGCGGCGTATTTCGTGGGCGAGACCAGCATCAAGCTGGTTGTTCCTTTTGTTCTTGACCACTTTGGACATCACAAGTGGGCGAGAGCAATTCGCTATTGGGGTATCGCGGACAATGCCAGCGGGGCGACGATGAGCTTTGCGGGGCATCATCGGTAGGCGTTGGGCAAACGGCTCTCTCCAACCTCGGAGGCTGACCCACCGAACAGGCTCAGTGGCTTGTGACCTGCTGGCTCGCGGGTGCGGGTGCAGGAAGCGGTAGCGGCTCATCCGGCATGATGATCCAAGCGGCCACGTAAGCGATGAGGCTCAGACCAACGCCCAGGAAGACCGAAATCAGCCATACCACCCGAACTAAGGTCACGTCGAGGTCAAAATACTCGGCGAAGCCTGCGCAGACTCCTGCAATTTTGCGGTTTGCGCGCGGTCGAACCAGACGCTTACGAGCCAGCACTGAGCCGACTCGCGTGCCGCAATAGGCGCAAACATTGGCGTCGTCCTGGATGACCTTCCCGCAGTAATTGCAATACATGATTGCCTCCTGGCTAAGAATACGCCAAATGGACTATCCGAGTTCCACGGGGATTTGGCCGATTGAAATTGGCACTCAGGGGAGCGAAGAGCGGCGCGGTCCTCGAACCAAGGCGGTCACTGTTGCTGCGTCCCTGGCGCGTGACAACATCCGCTTTACTGAGAGAATTTTGCGGGGACACGGTAATTCTTGCTCGACGCACAGGGTGTGCAGCCTTGGTGGTTATTAAGAACCTAAGCAGTTGCAAGTAGTTTGCAACGCGGGTGTTTGGTCACCCGCGTGCCATACATGGTGAAAAGGAACCCTATGTCTGAGGTAATGCATAATGAGGCGCACGAGTTTTGGCGTCCCCCGGTAATGCCTGAGACACGTTCCGAAGTCATGGCCGGAACCTGTGAATGCGGCACAGAGTTCATCATGGGCGCGCGCTTTTGCCACGTTTGCGGTGCCGCTCGAGTCGCCCGCGGTTCGTCTTCTGCCGCGCGGACCTATGCGCGTTATGCTGAGTTACTAAAGGCCGTCGAGTTCCATCGCCTGCAAGAATGGGTAGCCCTCCCCACAGCTTCCTTCGCTGCCTTCTTGACCGGCATGGCCTGCCTGCTGGCCGCAGTAATGGTCGGCATCGTCTATTCCGCCCAGAACGTCGCCGACTTCCAGGCCATTCACCTGTGGCGCATTGAATGGCTGCTCGGGGCCCTCGCCGCCTTCGTTGTTGGAGTTCTGCTAAAGCGCTAAGCCGCTATCGCTAGTTGATGGTCTCGGGGTCACTGGCGATGACCCGTCTCTGCTGATTCATCCGGTAAAGATGGTGGACCGGGCCGGTGCCCCGACCGACGGGGTGCGCGTTGCTGATCGTCGCAGTCACGTACGCCTTAGCCAGCAACACCGCCTCGGGCAAACCTCGTCCCAGCGCCAGGTGACACGCGATTGAGGTAGCGAATGCACAGCCCGTACCATGAGTCGAATTAGAGCGCAGCCGCGCCGACTTAAAAACTTCCTGCTCCGTACCGCGTTTGCTCACAAAACTCAGAAGGTCGATTGCCTTTTCCAGGTGTCCACCGGTGATAACGACAGCTGGCGAGTGCATCTGATGCAGCTTGTGGGCTGCCGCCCTCATTTGGTCTGGAGTTGCAACTGCCAGACCGGTCAGGACGGAGGCCTCATCCACATTCGGAGTAACGACGGTGGCCAGCGGCAGGAGCTTTTCCGACAGCAGGCGAGTCCCTGCAGGGTCGAGCAGGTCAGTTCCAGACGAACTCCTGAGAACCGGGTCGAGAACGACGTTTGGTGGTTTCTGTTTCGTGAGGAACTCCAGAACCGCTTTCGTCACCCGCGCCGAACCCAACATTCCTATTTTCACGGCGGCGATCTCCATGTCTGATGCAAGTTCGTCCAAAGTTTGGAGAATGAGATCGGGGGCAACCGGCTCTACTCTTCTGACACCGCCGGTCGATTGCACAGTGAGAGCGGTAATGCAAGCCACCCCATAGCACCCGTGGGCAGCCATAGTCTTGATGTCTGCAGTAACACCTGCCCCAGAGGAAGGGTCAAACCCGGCGATGGTCAGAACTACAGGTGGCGATTGCGCCATATAACTAAGCTATGTAGCAAATCTGCGTCGAACCTGGCGCGTGACGTGGAACACGGTGGAGTCCGGAAGTTCAGCCACGATCAATGTACCGCCGTATGGCAACGCGCGAGTCCTAATGGTGCTAACTAGCTGAAGTGAAACAACAAAGCCGAACAGCTATCGTAAGCGGCTGAAAATAAAAGGCAAGCAAATATTTCACGGTCTCTCGTACTTTGGTGATTAATCACAGTATAAACAGCTAAGTGTCTACGCTTACAGTGAAATTAGTAGCATTACTCAACCTATCCAGCATGTTACGTAAGACATCCATAACTCCCTGATTACGTTTTTACCCTGCTTTTGGGATTGACTTGGTTCCCTCACGCCTTTAGGATTGCGCAATCGTTAACGAACTTGGTTCTGGGGAGGCACTTTCGAGATGAGAGGTGACTAATGAGAGGAAGTATTGCTCATGGACTGGCGAGCGTTTTGTTGGTCGTCAGCCTGGGAGCGGCTCAGGGGCCAACCAGCTCAGGGTCGAAAGCATTCCAGGAAGCGGTATCAAAACCTGTCGTAACTTATCAGGCGGTAGGCCTGAGCAAACCCACTAACCATCGGCCATACCAGGTCGGGACCGCATCCTGGTACGGAAGCTATTTTGATGGCCGCGTTACCGCGAGCGGCGAGCCTTACAACATGTATGACCTGACCGCCGCCCACCCCACTTTGCCGCTGGGCACATGGGTGCGGGTAACCAATCTCCACAACGGCCGCAGGATCTACGTGCGCATCAACGATCGCGGACCAATCGTTCCCGGCCGGATTATCGACTTGTCTTACGGCGCCGCCGAAGCCCTGGAGTTCAAGCATAAGGGACTTCAACGGGTGCGCCTGGATTTGGCCACATCCGAAGAACAGCCGCAAGTAGTGGCGATGCTACAGCCACTAGTCAACTAATTCACAGCGTTCTAGACTGTCAAGGATGCACGATGCGCGTCAGCGCCTGATCGTGGCCCTGGATGTTCCGTCGGCAGCCGCAGCGCAAAAAATTGTTGCGGCTGTCGGCGACTCCGCGTTTTGCTACAAGGTCGGCATGCAGCTCTACACGGCAGAAGGGCCCCGCATCGTTCGTGACCTTATTGCTTCGGGCCGACAGGTCTTTTTGGACCTTAAGTATCACGACATTCCAAACACCGTGGCCTCGGCGGTTCTTGAGGCGGCCCGGCTCGGCGTCAGGATGCTTACGGTGCATGCCTCAGGCGGGAGCAAAATGCTGCGCGCCGCCACCGAGGCCGCGCGCTCTGCCAACACCAGTCTCATGGTTCTTGGAGTCACTGTGCTCACCAGCTTTACCGATGTCGACCTGGAGGAAATTGGGATGCAGAGGCACTTGGCGGACCAGGTCGTGCGGCTGGCAACGTTGGCGCTGAACAATGGTTGTCAAGGGGTGGTTACATCAGCTCGAGAATCCTCGCGGCTGCGCGCGGAACTGGGAGATCAATTCGCCATCGTGACGCCCGGAGTTCGACCAGCCGGTGCAGCCCACGAAGACCAAGCTCGGGTGGCGACGCCGGCGGAGGCAATCGCGGCCGGAGCCAGTTATATTGTCGTGGGAAGGCCGATCACCGCAGCTCCTGATCCGGCGGCAGAAGCGCGCGCCATTTTGGCGGAGATCAGTGGAGAAGCTCGGCCTTAGTTTCAGCGGGCCGGAACGCCTACAGCTTCTCGAAGAACTCGCACGCGGAACAGGAAATAAAAATCCCTCCCGGCACTCCGCGCTCGCGATCCTTGACGCGCTTCACAATGCGTGTGGGTTTGCCGCACTTGGGGCAATCCGTGCTCTTGGTGGTGTCCATTACTTTCTTGCGGTCTGCTGTCTTTGCAATCTTTGCCATCAACTTCTCCTGGGAAGATGAAAACCTGCTATCGCGATACTGCCGCAAACAAATCGGAGTGCAGCAGCGATTGGAACTGCTTGTCGTCGGCTTTAAAGTGCATCTGCAAATTGGAGCTGTCCGAGTTCACGGAGACGTTCTCCAGGGCGGCTTTTTCAATCGGCGTAGCCGTCATTTTGCGGTATAGCACGCCCGCCTTGACCAATGATGAGAGGGTAGCGGCGGTTACGGAATCGGAGGTAATCACATCCAGATCGAAGTTCACTCCGCTCTGAAAATTCATTGCATAGCGCGAGCCTACCACGCGTTTCTTGATCATATCGAAGTCAGCCAGCCTGCCGGCGTCGCCCAGCGCGGAAAGCAACATATTCTGAGTTCCCTGCTGATCGAGCACACTCCAAACCGCCCCATCTTCGACAGGGCCAATCAGGTCCGCGATTTGGTTATTGGAATCGAGGCTGTTGCCGTATCCATCGCGGGCATCCAAAGCGCCTTTCAGGGCGCTGATGTCGCCAAACAACAGCGTGTTCTCGTCGAGAAAAGTCATATCCATGCCGCTGCCCATGGGGTAGATGTTGTTATCCCGATACATAAGCGGTTTTACCTTGTTCAGCTTCATTTTCTTCAGCACAAGCTTGCTGGAGAATGATCCCTGCGCCGCTCCTACCACTTGAATTCCCCGTTTGCCATTCCGGTAAGAGGCGAAGGTGAGCTGATCGACATCCTTGTCCGGATTGATGCCCACGCCCTTGAGTTCGCCTTCAAAGTCTTTCAATCCTGGCGGCAGCACTTGTGCTTTCAGCGCCATCGCCGTGTCAGAATTCTTGAGCGCGCGATAATCTACGGTAATGATCTGCTGCACGTCGGCGGGGATCGCAGGCCGCGCAGAACTGGGGATCGGAGCGCTCCATGCCGCAGCCAACGACAGCAGCACGGCGCACAGGCTTGACTTCATGAGCTTCATGGTTGGATGTCCTCTGGAATAGCCGAGTACTTAGATGCAGAACGCCTTCAAATTGCGATTGTGCACCGTTTTTCCATTCTATGACAAGTAACTGTGGGGACAGCAAAACCAAAGTGCAGTGGAAGGCGTGCTGAGAACTGATGGCAATTTAAGCTTTTACAGCCCTGGCCCGATTCCTCACTTCCGCTGCGAAGGCCGTATCCTTCAGCGATTCGAGATTAATTTCTACGTTCGCCAAGGCCCCCTGGATGGCGGCTTCGGCCAGCGCTTTGGCGGTGGTCAGATCAGATTTCATATTGGGATTCGTAATCGGTGCCAGCTTTTTGGCAATCGAAGCCACTTCCCTGGCCTTCTCGGCCACGCTCAAAGGCACGCTGGTTGCTTGCTTCAAGGCGGAGTCGATAATTCCGTCACCGTTGGCGGCTTCTTTGGCTTGCTTATAAGCTTTCATGACAACATTGAACGATTCCGCATCGGCGTCGATCGCGACTTTCAGTTCTTCGCGTAATTGCGACAGCCGCGCGATGGAGTCGCTCAACTGCGTTTCGTAGGGCAGATAAGCTTTCTTGCCCCGCGACATCGATGCGACCATCGTAGCCAACGCCGCGGCCATCGCCGCGCTTGCCGCCGCTGCACTTCCGCCACCCGGCGTGGCTGTGGGAGCCGCGAGTTGCTCGACAAAGGGCTCGACCCCGGCCCGTAGTCCCCCGACAACCATCTTTCCGCTCATCACTGCCGCCAGCCGATTTTCCAGAATCAAAGACGAGTCGAAATTCTCGACCTGGAGGAACCATTCCGCTGCCGCCTCCAGCGCCTTCTTGGGAATGAGGCCCACGATCTCGCTGCTGACCGGCATTACGCCATAGCGCGCGGCTTCCCGCTTCACGAATTCGAAGACACGATGAATCGGGGTCTGCTCAAAGTCGGTCAGGTTCATGGAAACCTGCGCCAGCCCGCGCACCGGAAATCCCGCGCCCTTAACGTACCGAAGTCCGCCGCTGGAGAAGCGCACGGCTTTGGCGACTTTCTTGGCGATTTCGACATCCGGTGTATTCAGAAAGACGTTGTATGCGATGAGGAACTTTCGCGCTCCCACAACTGTCGCCCCGGCGGTGGGATGCACCCGCGGTTCGCCGAAGTCCGGTTTGCGCGCAGGATTCGTTGCTATCTCTGCCCGAATCCCCTCGAACTGCCCGCGCCGAATGTTCTCCAGGTTCTGCCGCTCTGGCGTGGTTGCGGCCGCTTCGTACAAGTAAACCGGAATTTGAAAACGTTTCCAGATCTCTGCCCCGACGTGCCGCGCCATGGCAACACAATCCTCGATGGTCACGCCTTCGATGGGAATGAATGGCACCACATCGGCTGCGCCCATGCGAGGATGCGCTCCTTGATGAACATTCAGGTCAATCAACTCCGCCGCTTTGCCAACGCCTCGAATTGCGGCTTCCTGAATTGGCTCTCGCTCGCCGACGAGCGTGATCACGCAGCGATTGTGGTCGTGATCCATTTCGCGATCCAGCAGATAAACGCCGTTCACCTTCATGGCTTCGACGATGGCGTCTACCTTGCGCTTGTCCCGACCCTCGGAGAAATTAGGCACACATTCGACTAAAGTTGCCATAAGCAGAGAAGAATAGCTGGCGCACTGGCCGCGCTGCAACTAAGCCTTGCAATAGGCTGTGCGTCAACTAGAATTCCGTGCAGGCACTCTTGGGGTCAAGGCGTCATCCCGGGCGAAGCCGTTCTTCAGGCGGAGCGAGGGATCTCGCGCGCACTGCGACGGGATTTGTGCCTCCACGCGAGATTCCTCGCCCCGCTGGTGAAAGCGCGGGACTTCGGAATGAGCCCGCGACAGTAGGGGGAAAATTTCAAACCGAGACATTCCTTCGCATATCACATCATCCTCTTGTGCGGACACGCCGTCACTTGGCAAGGATTAAAGGGGAAGCCCGAGCTGCTTGATAAACCGACACCTTGAGATTTGAAACGCGAGAGCAGGAAATCGAGCAGTATTACCGTACGTTGCATGACGCCTACGGTGCTCAGCATTGGTGGCCGGCTCGCACCCGGTTTGAGGTGATCGTCGGCGCCTACCTCACGCAGAACACCTCATGGAATAACGTTGAAGCGGCATTGCGCCGGCTGCGTCAAGCTCACGCGCTGAGCCTCGCAGCTATTCGGACCATGCCTGTGGCAGAACTGCAATCCTTGGTCCGCGCGGCGGGATACTTCCGGCAAAAAGCCGCGCGCTTGAAGATTTTTGTCGACTTCCTTGACCGGCGCTACTCAGGCTCGCTCAAACGCATGTTTTCTCAACCCGCTGCCAAGCTGCGTGAAGAATTATTGGAGCTTAACGGTATCGGCCCCGAAACAGCCGATTCAATCCTGCTTTACGCCGGTCAACATGAGGTGTTCGTGGTGGATGCGTACACTCGCCGAATTCTGGACCGGCACGGCATACTCCCGGCCAGCGCAGACTACCAGGAGATCCGCGCCCTCTTCGAGCGGTCATTGTCCGGGGTTTCCTGCGGGCCGCCGTTCCAGCCTGCCTTCGTCGAAGACGAAGAGGACGCACGGCGAAAAAGAGGGGCTCACGTAGTACCGGCTCGCTCCACTGCTCACGAACCGTCGAGGATGAGCCTGGCACCACGTTCCCAATTGGCCCAGATTTATAACGACATGCATGGGCTTCTTGTCGCCGTCGGGAAGCACTACTGCCTCAAAGCGAAAGCTCAATGTGAGGGCTGCCCGCTGCAGAAGTTTCTGCCTGCGGGTCGTCGGAAAGACCGGGAGTAGCTCTGTTGCCTTAGACCGGCATCATCTCGGTGGCGAGCCCTTGGACTTCGCCAATGAGTGTAATCGCCACTCCCAACAACGTTCCATGGCGCCTGGATGTTCCGGTTCTGGAGTCGTTGGGTAGCCCAATCGCACTATGTTGTTGATTAATGATAAGACTCGGTATATAAGCTAGGGCCGCTGATCGGTCGATAGACTTGTCTACCCTGAGTGGAGCATGGACGAAGCAAAACAACAGCCCATGGGGCTGGCGGCCTTGTTTTGGGTTCTATTCTGCGCCGGGTTACTGGTGCAGGTTTTCGCGCCCAGGCTGAAGGTTGAACACAATGCATTCGTTATGTCGGCACCAGTCGCCGCCCAAACCAAGGAAATTCATCCCATGGAACTTGTGGCAAGGGCGCGAAGAATGCAGCTGCTTTCCGGTCTCCTTACCCTGGGTGGTGCCGTAGGTCTCGCGATCCAGTATCGGGAAGCACTATTCGGACGGCGTTTGGGTTAACAGAGGGCCCTCTCGACAGGAGAAACAAAATGCGTGGATTTGCTCATGCAGCCGGCTTGGCGTTGGCTGTAGTTGTCGCCACCCTGACGCTAGCGGTTGTGGTGCATGCCGGGCAGACCATCACCACACCGAACGCGTTTTTTAGTAGTTACAGCTTAGCTCCCGGTGCCAACAGTTCACCGATTGAGCCGGTCACGAATAAATCGAACTTTCTCATGTGCGCCCAGACCGCCAGCGGCTTTCGCGGGGTTGGTCAGGTTGCTCTG
>Ga0187780_10002396_pt1 | contig 14130 bp, 11 predicted proteins | sample 1015_Q2_SP10_20__FD_132429 | JGI IMG/M metagenome (GOLD analysis project Ga0187780, IMG submission 132429) | Tropical peat soil microbial communities from peatlands in Department of Meta, Colombia - 1015_Q2_SP10_20_MG | ecosystem: Environmental > Terrestrial > Soil > Wetlands > Peat | place... | reverse complement strand
AGGCAATCCAGGCGAGACTCGTAATGAGGTCGTCCACTGTTGATCAGCTCCACAATTGGGAGTCAGACAGTCTATGCTGCCTGACTCACTTCGATGGTTCCTTGCATCCAGTAGTGGTACGTGCAATCGTACTTGTAGATGCCAGGAACTGTGAAGGTGTACGCGAAGGTTGCGCCCGGCACCATGTTCCCGGAGTCGAACTTGGCCGCACCGCTCGGAACGGACACCACACTGACCACGTGGGGCGCACTGTCTTTGTTGGTCCACATCACTGTGTTGTTGATGCCTATTACCAAGTCGATTGTGCCGGGTTGGAAATTGAATGATTGGTTGGTGCCTACGCCGTAAGGCATGCTCACGTGCACCATTTCTGGTTGTGCGGAGGCGCTCGAGGTTGTCGTTGAGGCTGGAGACGTCGTAGTCGCCGGAGCCGCCGAAGCTTGGAACATCGTCTGGTGCGACGAGGTTGGGAGTGCGCTGCCGATGGACGCATAGTAGGCAATGCCGGCCAGGAGGACGACGAACGCCATTGCCACGACAAAAATGACTCCCGAGCCTAGCCCATGCCTCTTTGCAGGAGCCTTCATGTCCCGACGACCTCTCTGATCACGGCCGGAGCCCTTCGCCACGTCACAAAGGCCGCAATCCCGACGACAATGAGGACAGCCTGTATGCCGAGGAGGGTCACAAAGGCCATGTCGCCGAGGAGGTACTTCGAAAAGGCGGCGGCGGTGGTGACGTCCGAGGAGAACGTCATTGTGCCGAAGAAGATGTCGCCACTCATCGCCCCTAGCTGGACCAGACCAAGCAGGGTTGCGGCTGCGATTGCCACCCTCGGCTTTCTCCACAGGCCGGCAACCGAGGCCACGTCAATGACCGTGAATGCCAAGAGGCCGTAGGCATGCGTCGTGGCCACAGACCACAGATACGAATCAGTGGCTAGAATGTAGCCTCCCACCGCCGCAGAGAACAGCAAGACAACTGACAGAATCAGATTCATGGTCTTCAAATTTGCATGATTCGCCTCCTGACGGAGTCTTCCGTCAGCCTCGAAGATGTTGCTCTCCCAGCGTTTGAAGAAAGAAGCGGCGCCGGGGGAGTGGTTGTAGTCGTCAGTCTTTTCGCCATGCAATTCCATTCCACCCTCGAATCGGTTAACAGATGCCCTACTGCAACGCCGGAAATCGGACATTCTAAAAATTCTTGACAACGCTTAATAGATTAGTGAAAATCCTATATCATGTTGTACCGGCCTGACCGGCTTGACGCGGGGATTCTCAGGGAGCTCCAGCATCCTGCTTCAAGGTGGAACGTCAGGAAATCTTTCGCACGAATCGCGAAGAGGCTGCGGGTCGATGAAGAGACTGTAAGGAGAAGGGTCGACAGGATGGAAACGCTGGGTGTAATCCAGGGATGGACCATCGTCCCGAACCCCCACCTCCTGGAGAAGGACTGCGTCGGGGTCTATGTCGAGCTCCCTCCCGGTGCGGACAAGAGTGAGCTAGTCGGAAGGGTGAGTGCCGTGGAGGGGGTCGCGGCGCTCCACTATTTCCACAACGATTCCATGCTCGTCTTTGCAGACTATCCTAGCGGTCTCTCGTACGAAGGGTTGGTTGCCGAGATCGAAGGAATCGCGGGGGCAAGGAGGACCATGGTCCTGGAATCGAAGTTCCCTCCTTTCGGGCTTGTCATGACCGCGACCGATTGGCTGATTCTCAGGTCGCTGCGAAATGGAGCGAGAAGGAAGCTGGGGACCCTGGCCAGGGAAGCGCGCGTAAGTGCCAAGACTCTCAACAGGAGGATGGAAAGGCTTGTCGAGGGGCACGCCTTCTACCTCGAAGTGAAGATGGACTTCCAGAAGATGGTAGGGCTATCGTACATGCTCGTGGTCCATTATGGAGACAGGTCGTGGAAAGGGCAAGTGGACACCGTAATCGTCGAGAGGCTGGGGGAAGCGTACCAATGGAGTGATACAAGGTCGGACCCAGACTACTCCCTGTTCTCCGCATTCTCGGGCAACTTCGGGGAAGCTGAGCAGTTCCGTCAGTGGGTCGGTACGTTGAATGGGATTGCGGATGTCAGGATGGGGGTCGAGCAGGACCGCCTTTCGATGGGCTCTTGGATCGACGGAGTGATACAGTTGAGGAGCGAATCGGCGCCGACGGCGAAGGAACTCGTCGCCGCTGCCCGCTGGGTGCCCACTCCGCCCCCTCCTGTCGAAATCCCTGGAATCAGGAGAGCTGTGGACTCCTGGTGGACTGGGAGCCTTGTTGAGGGGAGGAACGTAAGGGTCAGGATTGATGCAGATCTCTGCATGGGGTCCGCCAGTTGCGTAGCCATGGCCCCGAAGGTATTCCGCCTCGATTGGGCAAAGAAGAGGTCATCTGGAATCGAACCCGCCCCGCTGGAGGTCCTGAAGTCAAAGGGGACGGAACCTGAGGCGCTGTTCTTGGCTGCCCAGTCATGCCCATACGGCGTCATACAGATAGAGGACGTCGATACGGGGGAACAGTTGTACCCGTGAAAAACGGGAGAATCGGATCGCTCTGGAGCTAGACGCGAACCACAGGATGCGCCGAGATTAGCGGGACAGAGTATCGCTTCTCGACCTGGGGCCTGTGGAAGTTGTTCATGGTGCAGAACGGGATGACTCTGGCGCCGAACTTCTCGTCAGGCACGAGATAGTGGATGGCGCACTTGTGGACCCTCTGGAAGTCGAAGTTATAGGCGTCCATGAAGTGCATGTCTCCTATCATCAATACCCTTCTCATGAACTCCCCTGTTCCCTCGTAGTTCCCTCTCATGAGGATTGGACCAATCATGTCCCGCTTCATCCTCCAATCGGTGTGCCTGAGGACGCCCGACAACCCGCGCAGGGTACCGACGAGCCGTCCGCTCCTGCCCGCCTTGTCCAGTGAAGAGTAGAGCCCATCGGCGTTCATGTGTCTCGTAATTGGATCGAAGGTCACTTGGCCGTCCTTCTTGCTGACGTAGACCAGCGTCGCCCTTCCGCACTGGGAGTGAGTTGAGAACCTGTCGTAGTGGTCAGTTTTGCCTCTGACGAGCTCGATGTAGCTGGCGAGGGGCACCTCTACGGGGATCGGGTAGAAGTCGCTCGCTTTGATCTGACCACCGGTCTGTCTTTCGACGCCGTTCACCACGTCAGCATTGGTGATTCTGACCTCGCGTATCTTGTTCCTGTCCATCCTCCCAGCCATCGAGACTGGCTGGAAGTTGACGCACCTTACGACGTCAGAGTTCTCCCCTGCGTACCTCAAAATATCACCCATCTGGCCGTCGTTCAGACCGCGCTGCAGGGTGACCACGAGGACAATGCTCTCGAACCCTGCCCTCCTCGCGCTGTTGACCACGTTCAGCTGGCGATCCGTGTAGTATTCGGCGAGCTTCTTCCTCCCCGCTTCAGACATGGACCTTCCTTTTTCGTCTGTGCCGGGGACCCTGGCGACAAGTCTGGGGTCCGGGGTGAGCCCGTCAAACTGAAGGTAGAGGGTGGAGACTCCCGCGTCCGTGAGTGTCTTCAGGTAGTCGACTCCACTCTGCGGGTCCCCTACCTTCAACCCGTTTGTGTTCACTTCGATGTGGTTGATACCATGGCGTTTGACCAGCCTGATGATTTCCGGGAGGTCTTCCCTTACGGTGGGTTCGCCACCTGAAAGCTGGAGGGCGTGGATCCCCTTGGGGAAGTTCACCCTTGTCGCGGTCTCAAGCATCCTGTCAATTTGCTCGATGGTGGGCTCGTACACGTACCCGGCCGTCCCTGCGTTGGCGAAACAGACGGGACACCTCATGTTGCATCTGTTGGTCACGTCGATTATCGCAAGGACTGTCTTCGACTCGTGCTCGAAGCAGAGGCCGCATCGGGTCGGACACTCGCCGTCGGTGTAGGAGATCGGGTTCCGGATGCCTGGCCCCTTCTGAGCGAACTTCTCAGCCCTGATGTAGTCGTCGGCATCCGTGGAGATGAGGTCCTGGAAGTCGCCGTGGCGGTCGCAGTGCTTGGTCATCCAGACTTCGTTTGTGGAGCGGTCGATCCATAGTTTCGCCTCTATCCTCCTCCAGTCCCCGCTCTCCGCGTCCACCGGGCAGACGGACTCCGTGGAGCCGTGAAGCTCCATTGGCTCGGCAAATTGGGCTGGTTATTTACAAGTTCTCATTCGAGTTCTCGTCCGATTCGGTGAGCATCTGCCCAGGTGCGAGCTTTTGGCACAGTGGCAGAGGCTGGTCTCTTCGTTGTCAGTGATAAGGCATGACGTGCATTTCGCACATCACCTGCAGAACTTCATCCGTCCTGTGACGATCCTCTCAGTCTTTCCTTCTTTTCGACTCGGCCGCGATGATCTCCAACCTCTTGGCGTGGAACAGCTTCTGGAACTCCCAGATCACGTGGTAGTCCTCGGGATCGCCCTCGTTCAGGAGGGGGATGATGTACGCCCTGAAGTTGCTGCTCAGGAGGCTCAGACTCTTCCTATCCATGCTTCCCTAAGTTAATCGCCCAGTTTCCGTTTAAGGATTGTAGATGTGGAATCTGTTTGTAAGCTACGGCCACGGCGCGAAAGTATTGGCCCCTCCAACGAAGCGCCCTGCGAGCAGCAACGGGCTCGATGCTAGCTCAGCGGTGCGCCAGCCCGAGGTCTGCCCGAGATAATCAGGAAGATAGCCGTTGTGAGACCGGCCGAGACCAATCCCACGAGTATGTCGGTGCCCGCCAGATACCCCAGGTAGAACAGGACGTCACCCAGAACCAACACCAAAAGATTGGTCCATATGACAAGAAGCGCACCGATATTGTTCCCGGAAGGCTTGAGCTGACCCATCAGCATTGCCACCAGCGAACCAAGGGCGGTAAGGGTCAAGCCCGCAAGCCCCAGGGCCGCTTCAGCGCTGACGGAGAAAGCCGCTGATGCCCTCAGAGTGATGGTCAGGCTGGCCAGGTCAGGGGCGGCATAGATGAGCCCGAAGGCCGCTCCCCCTGAAGTGAGAAGCAGACCAAGCAGCTCCCAAGTGTCAGTTCTTGGCAATCGCTCAAGGTGGGCGGCGGACGCTGGGTTAAACGTTTGGACTTCGGTTGTTCACAGTGTCGCGATAGAGTAGAAGCTATCCACAGGCATTCCAACGGGCGAAATCTCGCCCTTTCCTGCCTTGCCAGGGACCAAAGTGGGTCCCAAGGGGAGGTTCAGTCGCCGTAGATGGTGTAGTACCAGGGCTTCCGGACGGCATCGGTCGTGTCGATGTACACGAACTTGACCTGGGTGTAGTCATCGAATGTATAGGCCGACAGGTCTTTCCCATGGCCGCTCTGCTTGAACCCTCCATGTGGCATCTCTGACGCCAGCGGGAGATGGTCGTTGACCCAGACATCCCCGAATCTCAGTTGTGCACCGGCTTTCATTGCCTTGCTCACATCCCTCGTCCAGATGGATGCGGCGAGCCCGTAGATTACGTCGTTCGCCTTCTCTATCGCGTCCTCGAACGAGGTTATGGTCGAGACGCAGATTACAGGCCCGAATATCTCCTCCTGACAGATTCGCATTTTCTGCTGAACTCCAGTGAAGATGGTTGGTTCGTAGTAGAATCCTCTGTTCATAGGACCAGGGAGAGACGGGCGCTTCCCTCCTATGACCAGCTTCGCACCTTCGCTCTGACCAGCCCTGACCATCTCTTCCACCTTGTGGCGCTGTGCCTCAGAGACGAGCGGACCCATGTCCACATCACGCTTTGTGGGGTTCCCGATTCGTATCTTGCCTACCTTCTCGATGAAACGCTTCATGAATCGGTCGTATACGCTCTCGTGGACGTAGACCCTGGTCGCCGCGGTGCAGTCCTGGCCGCCGTTGACGTAACCACCCACCACTGCTCCTTCAGTGGCAGCTTCGATGTCCGCGTCCTCAAGAACGATGAAGGGCGCTTTCCCACCCAGTTCAAGCTGAAGCCGCTTGACGGTGTGAGAGGCGAGGTCCATTATTCTGCTTCCTGTGACAGTGTCCCCCGTGAGGCCCACCACGTCCACCCCACGGTGAGTCACAAGCGCCTCCCCGACAGTCGAGCCGGGGCCAGTCACGACACTGACTGCGCCCTTCGGGACGCCCGCCGTCTCCATCACCTTCGCGAACTCGATAGTCGTCAGGGGTGTCACGCTGGCAGGCTTGATTATGATCGTGTTCCCTGCAGCGAGGGCGGGGATAGCCTTCCAGACGGCCATCATCCAAGGGTAGTTCCAGGGCGTGATGCATACTACGACGCCCACAGGTTCCCTTCTGAATATGGTGGTGCCAAGCCCTGTGTATTCTGAAGCAGCCTTTCCCTCAAGATTCCTTGACGCCCCGGCCATGAACCTGATGTTGTCAATCCCTGTAGGGAAGTCGTTGTCGTGGGCCATCTTGATCGTCTTCCCCTGGTTCATGGTCTCCATCAGGGCCAGCCTGTCGATGTCAGCTTCGACCAGATCAGCGATTTTCCAGATGATCTTCGCGCGGTCTGCTGGAGTCATCTTGGGCCAGGGTCCCTTGTCGAAGGCATCCCTCGCAGCGTCGACGGCCCGGGAGGCATCCTCTCTCCCCCCCTTCGGAACCTTAGCCATGACTTCGGCGGTTGCAGGATTCAGAACGTCGTAGGTCTCGCCGCTGACCGCAGAGACCCATTCTCCCCCAACCATCATCCGTTGCTGAGTCGCGAGCATAGCAATCGGTTGCCGAAGAGGTTCTGGTTGAGATAAGGGTTTCGAGAAAAACCGCGGCCTATGCCAAACCGGGTATCCGCCCCAAACGTATTAGGGCTACAAAAATTGGTGTAATAGTAGGAATTATGCATAGAACTCGTTGCGAAATACGCAGGAGGTCGCAAAACAGCGGTCAACGTATAAATATGGAGGAAAAGAACGTTTTTATACAATTCTCGATAATACGACAAGTGGGGGAGAATTGGATTGTCATTGGCTGAAACGGTGGCCGAGGAAGAGATGCCTTTCATTGCCGAAGTCATTAAGGGAGGAAGGCTCACCATTCCTGAAGAGATACGAAAGCTGCTCCGGATTGAAGAAGGGAACTACGTCCTCATCCGCTTGAAGGTGGTATCGAGGAAGCGGTTGGGCAAGAAGCACAAGAGGAACTCGCAGAATGGAAACGGAGGAGCCTAGAGGAGAGTGAGCGCTTGTCTTCCACCACCCAGTCTCCAGAACAGGCTGTCGTCACGCCGACAGTAGCCGTTCCGAAGGTTCGCAGCACGGCGAAGACCGCGGCGCTGCATGAGCAGGCCGTCCAGCTCATCCCAGGCGGTTGCAGTTCCATCATTCGGTGGGCCTCCTACGAGCCATACCCGCTTTACATGCAGAGCGGTTCTGGGTCCAAGATCACCGATGTCGACGGCAACACGTACACGGATTATCTGCTCGGGTACGGTGCTCTAATCAACGGTCACGCCCATCCGAGGATAGTTGAAGCAATCAGGCGACAGGCGCAGGAAGGGATGATGTTTGGCGCGCCAACGGAGCTCGAAGTAGAACTCGCGAAGAAGTTCAAGCAATTCGTCCCCACGTCAGACATGGTTGTCTTCGCTAATGGTGGGGCTGACGCGACAAGCAACGCAATCAGAATTGCCAGGGCGGCCACGGGGAAGGACACCATACTGAAGTTCGAAGGTCACTACCACGGACAGCACGACTACGCAATGGTGAGTGTCGAAGCACCTCCTGTGGTGGCAGGAATGGAAGAGTATCCTAGGTCTCTCCCCTACTCGGCGGGTATACCGTCAATGGTTCTGGATACTGTTGTGGTATCACCCTGGAACAATGCGAAGGCGCTGGAGAGGATAATGAAGCGACACAGAAACGAGATTGCAGCCATAATCATGGAGCCAGTGATGGCGAACTCGACCGTGATTCCCCCGGAAGCCGACTACCCCAAGGCGGTCAGAGAGATTGCCACCTCTAATGACGCACTCCTCATCTTTGACGAGGTGATCACAGGCTTCAGAATGGCTCCTGGCGGGGCTCAACAAGTATACGGCGTGACTCCAGATCTCTCCACTTGGGGCAAGGCGCTGGGAGGGGGCCTACCAATTGCTGCTCTGTCGGGCAAGAAAGAGTACATGGACCTCCTCGCCCCGGGGAAGGTCTCCTATGGAGGAACATACTTCGCGAACTCGTTGACGCTCGCAGGCGCCCTGGCGAACCTGGAAGTCCTCGCAGAAGACGACTACCGCGCCCTGAAGACTCTGAAGGAGAACACTGAGAAGCTCACAGCAGGTCTGTCTCGTGCCGTTCAGACGGCGAAGCAGAAGGCGTGCATACAAAGCGTACCAGGGATCTTCTCGCTGTGTTTCACGAAACACTCCAAGATATCCAACTACAGGGAAAGCCTCCTGATTGACTGGGACAAGTTCCGAACGCTCCACCAGCTACTGCTCGACGGTGGAGTCTACCTGCACCCCGACAACTACGAAAGAGTAGCGGTTTCTACGGTCCACTCCGAGGAAGACATCGCCACCACAGTCCAAGCGTTCGAGGAAGCCCTCAAGCGGCTTTCGTAGTCGGCTTCCTCGGGCATGGCTGTTTGTCGGGGTCAGGCGGCGATTGTTTCCTCTGCGGACTTCGATAGACTCGTCCTGACGCCTGCCTTTGACAACTCGCCTAGCATCAGGTCTGCGTCTAGCATCTCAGCCGGGATGACTCCCTTCTGTTTTATTTTGCCCTTGGCGAAGGTCGAGACGTACACTGCTGGCACTATACCAGTGAGGAAGGATGTGGCGTTCGACTTAAACCGCCTGTATGCCTCCTCATGGGACATCTGAGTGCTCAGGGTGAACTTGGTCTCTCTCCCGCGAGAAATACCGCTCACCTCAACGGATATCCCCGCGTGACCGCTCAGAGCAGATGCCACTGAGACAGGGATGGGGAGGGTTGCAATGAAAACATCGAAGGGCCGGACGTGCGTTCCTTTCACATTGACGGGCTTCGTGCTGAGCAGTCCTAGTTCCTTGAGAAGGTTGATGTTGCTGACGAACTCGTCTGAGAGAGCAAGTTTGAAGTCCACGTACTGGACGCCCTTCTTGATGTAGTATGGCAGTGTCTGCACCTCCTCGTGCTCCAAAGCATAGACAGTCTGCCTCCCCATCGGCGGAGGGAAGTCGTACACCTCTCTCTCGCTCATGGGCGGAAGGTGCTTTACTCGACCGTCAGAGAATATGATGGCATCCATGAGAACCTCTCCGAAGAAGACCTCCGGGGAGAAGAGGGGCACGAAGCCGCGCAGCTTGCTAACTGAGAATTCCCCGTCTCGCACCTTGATTTCTTTGACGGTCGTCAGTCTGTCCGCCGCGTACCTTGCGTAGATGTTCGATAGGCCCGGGTCTTCTCCCATCCCAACGACACCGAGAGTGTTCGCTTCTCGGAACTCTTTGTCTTGAGCTAGCTGATCCTTCATCTCGCTGCTTGCCAAGTCGACGTAGGCGATGCCGAGCTCCTTTGAGAGCCGCATCAGAGGTTCATTGAAGATGGGATGGCCAGAGTTTACAACAATCCCCTTCCCTTTCATCAGTCTATCCAGCTCTCCGGCATTGCTGGCGTCAATCTTGACAGCCTCCACCTTCGTCTTTCCGTGCTTTCCGGCTATACTGCGCGCTCGAGAAACGTCTTTGTCTGCTAAGGTGAGAGAACCAATCGAACTGTCTTGCTGAAGGTACTGAGCTACTACCGAGCCAACCGATCCAACACCGACAACTAGAACATCCATGGCGCGGGCGGCCCGACGGAACAGGTATAACTCTTAGCCCTAAGCCCTTAGAGGGCTCGTGTATTAAGCCCAGGCCGGCGTCCACCTCGATTTGGCATGAAGGTACTAGTCGTTGGGTTGGGCGCTGTCGGCTCCGTAATTGCACAGGTCCTCCTCGAAGGCAAGGCAATCGAGTCGGTGACCATGGCTGACAAGAGTACTGCGCACGCCCTTGAGATAACGAAGTTGTCACCTGCCAAGACCAAAGTCGTGAAAATCGATGCAAACAACAAGGAAGAGCTGGAAGCAGTAATCGAGGGCAAGGATGCAGTAATCAACGCGGGTCATCCCAGATTCAACCATCAGATGATGGACCTATCTCTCGCGAACGGTGCGAACTACGTCGATCTGGCAGGCAATGGGCTCAGCGAACAACTTGCCCAGGACAAAGCATGGAAAGATGCGGAGTTGCTCGCAGTCCCTGGTCTGGGAGAGGACCCAGGACTGTCAAACATCTATGCCAGATATGCGGCAGACGGGCTGACGACGGTGAAAGAGATTAGGGTCAGAGACGGTGAAAACTCATCAAGCTCCAAATACGAATTCATGCTGCTCTTCTCTCCCGAAGTCTTCTTTTCCGAGATTCTCGACTCCCCGCGCACCTTCGTGGACGGGAGGAGAGTGTCTTCTCCTCCCTTGAGCGGGAAGGAGGTGTATGAGTTTCCGGAGCCGATTGGAGCGCAGCCTGTCTATCTCGTCGATCACGAAGAAGTCATGACACTGCCCGAGTACATAGGAAAGGACGTCAGTTACGTGGACTTCAAACTCGCCCTGGCGGATGAATTCGTCGCCACTCTGAATACCCTGAAGAAGCTGGGGCTGCTTGAAACGAAGCCCGTCGAGATCAGAGGCTCGAAGGTGGCGCCCATCGAACTGCTCAATTCGGTGATTCCAACGCCAGTGTCTGTTTCGAAAACGGTAAAGGGTAACACCGGAATTGTGGTAGAAGTAAGGGGGAAGAAGGGGAACGTGGACATGGCCTACAAGCTGAGCACCATGGCTTCACACGAGGGTTCCTACAGGACGCTGCATGAGAACGGGACGTCATTCCTTACGGGAGTCGTGCCCGCCGTATTCGTAAGAATGCTGGCCGAAGGGAAAATAGAGCAGAAGGGGGTTCTTCCTCCAGAGTGCCTGGACCCACTTCCGATACTGAGGGAACTCAGCCTTAACGGGGTCGACACGCACGCATCTAGGACGGAGACAACGAAGATTCAGAACGGTGAATGAGCAGCGCGGATCCCATAAGGTCAGTGAACCTTCGGGACCTGTCCGGCAGACCTCGTTATCGATGTCGAGACTCACGAAATCGCTCGACCAGAGTGATTTCCGCATCAACGCTAGATTTGGCCAAACGCGTAAATACTGTAGGAGGGTGAATTTCTGTTCCTGGTCGTATTGAAACCTCTTCCAAAGAGAGCAGTTTCAAGGACGATTCTTGGGGTTGTGCTAATAGTAATTATTCTGGTTGCATCAGCTGGTATCTACTTCGGCTTTGTATCTGGCACCGGCAAAAGCTCTACGACCTCTTCAAGTTCCACGACGTCAACTAGTTCCTCTACAACATCCTCATCCTCCACGACAACCACGTCACAGAGTGTTCCGACTAAGACCTCGCTTCAAGTGGACGAGCTGACCGAGCCTGATTACTTGGATCCTGCTGTCACCTACGAGACATCCGGCTGGGAAGTTGTCGAACAGATCTACCAGGGCCTTCTGACGTACAATGGCAGCAGTTACACGACCTACGAGGGTGTGCTCGCCAGTGCGTGGACGATCTCACCCGACGGCATGAACTACACGTTCGAACTACGACCCAACGTGGCTTTCAGTAATGGCGATCCGTTCAATGCCTATGTGATGTGGTACTCCGTCTACAGGACGCTTGTGATGGACCAGGCACCCGCGTGGATCTTGGGCCAGAACCTTGCCGCTGGAAACGGTGTGACGTTCAATGTGACAGATTCGATGTTGAATTCAATCAACTACTTCAAACCGTCACCCAGTAATCTTACAGTCATGAGCCGTCCCGATCAATCGGTGGTAGTTCTGAATGCGTCGGCAATTCAGTTCAACCTCGGTTATGGTTACAACGGAGTCGAACCGTACTCGGCATTCCTAGCGACTCTCGTAACCCCAATGGCTTACGCTGTGGACCCAGCTGTCGTGGCGAGCCACGGAGGAGTGGTCGCAACAACTGAGAATGACTACATGACAACCAATGCCATCGGCACCGGGTTTTACGAACTCCAATCCTGGGTGCTGGGACAGAGTGTGAGCCTCGTAAAGAATCCTACTTACTGGGCGAACAGCCTCCCGAAGTCGCAACTGAATGACGCCATCGCCCCAGCAATTCTCAATGAGATTGTCATCTACTACAAAGATTCTGCAACGAGCATAGCCGATCTTAGAGCGAGGTCGGTTCAGATGATTAGTGTTCCGGTTACGTATTACAACGTCACTGCACCCATCTCAGGAATTCAAACGACGGTTCTTCCGATTGTGTTCGGTTCGTCAGAAGACGTCCACTATCTTTACATGGACACCCAGGCGTTCCCTCTCTTCAACAACATCGACGTCAGAAAGGCAATAGCCAACGGGATAGACTATCAGGACATCATTCGCATAGTTTTCAACGGGCATGCCCAGCAGTGGATTGGCCCTGTCCCCCCTGGCTTTCAGTATTACAACGAATCGACGAACGGGCTGAGCCCGTACCAGTACAATCCGGTCCAAGCGGCAATCTCCCTAGCCCAGGCTGGGTTCGTATCGCACCTGCCCAATGGGACCACGCTCAATCCCAACGGGAGGCAATTCCCGGCTGTCTCGTTCCTCTATGATTCCGATAATCCCACAGACCAGGGAGCTGCCGAGATTATACTCAGCAATTTGGGAGCAATCGGTATTCCAATTACATTGAAGTCCTTGCCCTTCCGGCAGTACGCGGCCACGATTGATTCCTCAAGCAGCGTGAACTCGACCTTCGCCATGGGATTTGGTTACTACAGCGAGGACTACACCTCAAGCATAGACTACGTTTCCTATTTCACGACTGCCGACCAGATCGGGACGAGCGCCTACGTAGACTCTCAGGTCCTCAACTATACTTATCAGGCTGATGCAGCGTTGAACAGCTCGGCATTAGTGGGAGCGTTTCGCAACATAACGCAGAAGATGTATCAGAACTATACAGACATCTGGCTCTATGTCCCCGAATTCATGGCCGTAACGGCAAACGGTGTCACGGGCATAACTCCAAACCCGGCCGGTTCCGCCATGGGCTACTTCCTGTATTACAACACCATAAGCTACACAAGCTAGCGAGGGGTCAGCAATGATCGCTCTAAGAGACTTCCTCCCCTACCTCGGGAGGAGAGTCCTCGGTGCGATTGGTGTCCTAATCGGCGCCATGCTGTTAGTCTTTTTCATCTCCTACATCCTAAATCCCAATCCCGCGCTCCTGTGGGCAGGGGCAAGGGCAAGACCATCGACTATAGCGGCCGTAATAGCCAGGTATCACCTAGACCAGCCTTGGTATGTTCAGCTTTACTACTTCCTACAGTCGTATGTGACAGGTAATCTGGGGGTCGACCCGCAGACAGGGAAATCCATCATTTCGGAGATGGCGTTCTATTTCCCAAACACACTCGAACTCGTCCTTGTCTCCATGGTCATGATAGCAATCCTCGGGGTGGCATCGGGGTACTTCGCGGGCATGCACTTCGGCACCAAGATAGACCACGCGATACGAATCTTCTACCTTGCCACCTGGTCCTCCCCCTATTATCTCGGAGGTTTTCTTGCGATACTCGTCTTCTCGAGTTACATTCCGCTCTTCCCGTCCGGCGGCATGTACTCCCTGACCCTGACAAGCCAACCCGCACACATCACGGGAATCTACATCTTGGACGCGCTGATCCAGCTGAATTTCCCGGCGTTCCTGTCTGGCCTTCAACACGTCTTCATGCCCGCTGCTGTTCTGGCACTACTCGACTTCGGCTTGGTTGCAAGGATAATGCGATCGTCCATATTGAACGCAAGATGGTCCACACACGTCAAAGCCGCGCGTGCCAAGGGAATGGCGGAAGGAGAAGTGAGGAGAAACCACATACTGAGGAACGCTCTGATAGATACGAACACCATAATAGCGGTGACGTTTGGTTTCCTGCTATCAGGGACCATCGTCATAGAAGAGATCTTTGCGTGGCCCGGAATAGGTTACTTCACATATCAGGCGATAGTCTCCATAAACTATCCTGTCCTGGTTCCATGCGTTTTGCTCTTCACCCTGGGCGTAATCGTGGCAAATTTCTTGGCTGATGTCTTCTACTCCTTGCTCGATCCT
>Ga0187780_10002395_pt1 | contig 14132 bp, 17 predicted proteins | sample 1015_Q2_SP10_20__FD_132429 | JGI IMG/M metagenome (GOLD analysis project Ga0187780, IMG submission 132429) | Tropical peat soil microbial communities from peatlands in Department of Meta, Colombia - 1015_Q2_SP10_20_MG | ecosystem: Environmental > Terrestrial > Soil > Wetlands > Peat | place... | reverse complement strand
TGGGACTGAAGAGAGCGTTGTTGAAAGCGTGCGGCGCGGCATTTACGTCAAGGCAACCGGTGATCGGCCTAATATGAGCACTGGAGAGTTCTCAGGGATGGTGTATGCCGGTTATGCCATCAAAAACGGCGAGCTCACACACGCCCTCAAGCAGACGAATATCGGGATAAGCATCCTTGATCTGCTTCAGCAGATCGAGGGCTTGAGTCGCGAGGTAAAGACCTACTTCAGCTTGACGACGCCTAGTATTCGCGTGAACGATGTGAGTGTGGCAAGCAGCGGCTGAGAGATGAGCAGCACAAGGAGTAAATAGAGGAAACGACACAGCATTGGTAATCGATTTACCCAAGAGGGCTCAAAATGGGGACTTTTTTGCAGGATCTAGAAAAAACGGCACGTCAGAACAACAGCTGGCTATGCGTCGGGTTAGACCCTGATAGCACTGTGGACGATATTTTTGACTTCAACCAGGGTATTATCAGCTCCACCCTCGATTTGGTCTGCTGTTTTAAGGCCAACACGGCGTTCTACGAAGCACGCGGACCTTCAGGCGTGGAAGCCCTGATAAAGACGATCGATTACATCAAGGAGTACGTGCGAGTGCCTGTCATCATTGACGCGAAGCGGGCTGACGTCGCGCATTCTTCAAAAGCGCACGCCAAGTACGTTTATGAGATTATTGGTGGTGATGCGGTAACGGTCAGCCCTTACATGGGATCTGACGCGATCGAGCCTTTCCTTGAGCGGCGCAGCAAAGGCGTTTTTATCCTCTGCAAGACCTCAAACGCAGGAGCTGCAGATATCCAGAACCTTTCGTGTGCAGAGCCCCTCTATCAGATCGTGGCGAAAAAAGCGCTAAAATGGAGTGTGCACGGCAACGTTGGCTTCGTGGTCGCCGCCAGCGAGGGTGGTGAGCTAAGAACGGTTCGTTCGATCGCTGGCGATGGTACGCCTCTTCTCATTCCAGGCGTAGGATCTCAAGGCGGTGATCTAAAAACGGCAGTCACGTCAGGTATGAACGCAGAGGGAGGGATGGGCATCATCGCCGTATCGCGGGACGTTATTTTCGCTTCGTCTCCTCGAAAAGCGGCTGCGACGTTCCGAAACGAGATAAACGAGTATCGTGGTGACTCTAAGAAGGATCGTGCACCTTAACTGACCTTGCGGACCTTTACCTGATCTGAGATCGAGTTGACGCTTTCTATCGTTATGGAGACATCCTGTATGAGCGTCGCTGCCGTCCCGGTTGCAGCGCTGCGCTTTAGAGCGTCCTTATAGCTCTCTCCCAACACCAAACCGTGCACAAACCCGGCTACAGCCGAATCTCCCGCTCCAATAGTGCTTGTGACGGTTACCTTTGGCGGATGTGCTACCCATCGCTCTTCCTCGGTCACGAGCAACATGCCTCTTGGACCCATAGAGACGAGCACGATATCGATCCCCCTTTCGCGTAGCGCTTCGGCGGCTTGCGTGATCAAACTGAGGTCCTTAAGCTCTCTTCCCACTAGCCGCTCGAGTTCGTGAACGTTCGGTTTGATGATGTGCGGCTGTGCCCGCAAACCCGCTTTAAAAGGCTCGTCATCAGAGTCGAGGACGACGGTCGCTCCTTTGTTTTTTGCGATATCGATGATTTTCTGATAAATAATAGGGTTGACACCTGCAGGTGCGCTTCCACTAAGAATGACGTAATTAGCGTCTTTGAGCCCCCTTATGGCGTTGATCATCTCCATAAGCTCAAAGGACTGGACGAATGGCCCTTTGAGGTTAAACGAGATCTGTCGATTCTTCGTTGTCTCATTGATGAAGACATTGGTGCGCGTTTCTGCCGATATTCGAATGAACTCGCAGTTGACGCCAAGATTGATAAGGCAGCCCTCAAGCTCCAGCCCAATGAATCCACCCGCAAATCCAAGCGCTTTGTTCTCGACGCCAAGCCGGGTGAGCGCTTTAGAGACGTCTATGCCCTTGCCTCCTGCGTATCGTTCGTCACCATCTACGCGGTTCGGGTTATCATACTGAATAGAATCAACGGTGAGGATACGATCAAGGGCAGGATTCAGGGTGATGGTGTATATCATGCGTCCTCTTCGTGCTCCGATATGCCGTTTCGGCGATGTGCATCATAACGTGCAAACGACACCGTTTCACGGCTTATCTTGATCTCTCAGCTTAAACTCTTTCCTTCCTGTATAGACATCCATCGCTTCTGCGACGCCCGCTCCGTTAATCACGATTGCAGAAATCGCGTTACACATCCGAACAGCTTCCTCAAGCCGCTTTTGATGGATGTTCCGGCCTGTAGCATTGCCGCTCGCGCCGCTGACGAAGATCTGGTCCCACAGACGCTGGAGGAAGAGCTTCACATCTACACTTGAGCCTCCTGCGCAGAGCACTTTACACCGACCTGCAGCGTGTACGGCCTCTTTAAACGCCTCTTTAGAATCGGTGCCTGTTTTACGCGGATAATTAACTTTAACAAAGTCTGCACCGAGGCAACAGCCTAATCCAGCTGCTCCTGCGATGAGATGAGGGTCGTGCTCATCTTCAACGGCTTTGCCGCGCGGGTAGACCCAGACGACTGCAATCATGCCGCGTCGATGGGCGTCGTTGATGAGCTCGGCCGCTTCGGATAACATGCTCGCTTCATATTCGCTTCCCGGATAAATCGTGTACCCGACTGCCGGAACGGCTAACTCCGAGCTCTGACGAAAATCATCAACTTGATCTATCGAGTAGAATCCGCCACTGTACGGGTCTGCTTGCTCCGTCTTAACGAGATTAGTCTTGGAGTTAAGCTTGATGAGATAGTTGACGTGCGGGTAGTCCTCCCCATAGCGAGCGATGAGGCCCATCTGTGTGGCAAAGCACCCTATCTCCGCGTTGCTAGCGATGCGAAACAGGTGTTCCGGATCGTTATCGTCGGGCGAGATGCCCGGACCGTTGAAATCATCGTTTAAGTGCTCTATCTTCTGATCCCCCGCAAAGAGCATCAGACGGCCGCTTCCCTTGGTGATGTCGCGTAGGTTTCTTTTGTATATCGGACGCATCTCCTTAGGAACGTCCAAAGGGACTTTGATCGTGCTCATTGAGAGATCCATTTGCTACCTCCTTTACGGTTTTCTTTTTGCGATAAATCGACGCCCGAGCTTATTGCTTTGTCGCCAGTTTTGCGCGATGAGACCAGTCTTTACCCTCGCCTAGCGCTAAAGGGCAATGGTGTAGCTCCTAATCACTGCCCTACCTTCTCTCCATACGATACCTATAAAGAGAAGACCTCAAGAACTATAAAACGTGATACATAAAAGAGAAGAACCAGTTGAGATGTGTCAACCAGTTGAGGTGTGTCCAGGTATATTCCAAATTCCGGCGCGGAGGCCTTCCTGTCACGTGTACGTGATCGTTGGGACGAACAAAACGGTAATGATCGATTCGGGAATCGATTCGCACTTTACTGATTTAAGCAGTGCACTGAATGATATAGGATTCAGCCCTTCGGATATCGATTTAGTGGTTAACACACACGAACACTTTGATCATATCGGCGGCAACAAGTACTTCTATCAGACGGCGATCATCGCTGCGGGAAGGCTTGCAGCAGCAAAAATAACCGAAAAAGACGAATACGTGACGATGTATTCTTCATATTCGGCTGATTACCACTTCACGAAGCCCCACATATGGTTTGAGAGCGGAGCGTTCATTGACCTTGAGAACGCGAAATTTGAGGTGCTAAACACGCCAGGCCATACATCGGGCTGCATCTGCATTTATGAGACGTGCAACAAGTTACTTTTTTCAGGAGACACCGTTTTTGCACAGGGGACGCTCTCGGCTATAGCACCTTCTGGGAGTGCGGGCGACTACGTGCACAGCATGGAGATGCTCAACACAAAAAAGATTAAACGACTCTTTCCTGGGCACGGGGCGCTCTCAAAAACACCCTCGAAGGATATCAAACGCGCACTGGAAAACGCCAAAACGAAACTGCAAGAGGCAAAAATGGGGGATACATGGTCTGAGTCAACGCCCCTCGACACAAAGAGCCAGTGAGACGCACGCTACTTCAAATAGCGTCGTTCTCCTTCTTCCATGTAACAGACGCGATTTCCGATATTTACGGCGTGATCGGCGATGCGCTCGAGGTATCGTATAATGTATAAAAGGCTCGCTGTTTCAGCAATGATCTGCGTTGAGCATCCACGTCGGGCGACTGTGCGCACCATTTCGTTGACGATCTGCTTATAAAGATGATCAATTTTGTCGTCACGCGCCTCAAAGGTTCGGGCTCTCTGTGCGTCTCCTTGTGCGTATGTCTCTATGCTGTCAGCGACCATTGACCTAACCTCGCCAACAAGCTCCTCGAATTCCGATGAGGCAACGGGTATTCGAATAGGCTTTTCCATGGCGACAACCTCTTCAGCAATATCGACCGTGAAATCGCCTATGCGCTCGAGATCGGTTATCATCTTCAGCGAGGTCGCGATCACTCTGAGGTCCTTCGCCATAGGCTGTTCGAGTGCCAGTAGCGTCATGCATTGCGATTCAATCTTGCGGTCACATTTATCGATTACGTCATCATTGGCGATGACTTGCTCAGCGAGCGCAGCATCACTTGTTTCGAGGGCATGAAGTGCTTGCTCAACGGATCGAACAGTGACGGCGCCCATGTCCTCGACGTTTTGCCGCAAGTTTTTGAGTTTTTGTACGTATCTGATTCTCGCCATATGCTTTCTTTCTATCCAAATTTACCCGTCACGTAGTCCTCAGTCCTCTTATCTTGGGGTCTTTCAAATAAATCTATCGTCGCAGCGTATTCTACGAGCTCACCAAGGAAGAAAAACGCCGTGTGTGAAGAAACTCGTGCGGCTTGCTGCATGTTGTGAGTGACAATAATAATCGTGTAGTCCTTCCTGAGCACATGAAGAAGGTCCTCGATCTTTGACGTCGCGATCGGGTCAAGGGCTGAGGCTGGTTCATCCATCAGGAGAACATTAGGTTCTACCGCGAGGAGCCGCGCGATGCAGAGCCGTTGCTGTTGACCGCCTGACAATCGGAGCGCCGATTCCTGGAGTCGGTCACTGACTTCGTCCCATAATGCTGCTCCCCTCAGACTCTTCTCAACAATTTCGTTGAGGGTCTTCTTATTTCTCATTCCGTGTACGCGCGGTCCATACGCGACGTTGTCGTAGACTGATTTTGGGAAGGGGTTAGGCTTTTGGAAGACCATTCCGATCTCTTTACGCAGTTCGACCACATCGGTATCAGCATCGAGGACGTTCCGTCCATTGTACATTACTGCCCCTGTGACCTTGACGTTGTCTACGAGATCGTTCATCCTGTCGAGCGTCTTGATGAAAGTCGATTTGCCGCATCCTGATGGACCAATTAAAGCTGTCACCTCGTTTTTTGGGATATCAATACTGATGTTCTTGAGCGCTTGAAACTTGCCGAACCAGAGGTTCAGGTCCTTCACGCTGATCTCAATTTCGCTACCCATCGGGCTACAGCCCCTTTAGTTTCTTAGTATATCTGTTCATTAACCAGTCGGTGATAAGCGTAATTGCGAGTATGGCGATGATGAGAACAGCGGCTGTGCCATAGGCCGTCGTGGTATCACGGTACTCTGTGAGGACGTCATAGATGTTCAGCGTCATGGGGCGACCAGGATCACGCAGGCTGCTGATAAGGTTTAATGAACCCCCTGCGGTAAGTAGAATAGCCGCGGTCTCCCCGACAGCACGTCCGACACCTAAGATGAGCCCTGTGAGAATTCCAGGAAGAGCTGTCGGTAGGACCACGGTGGTAATCGACTGCCATTTCGTTGCGCCAACGCCAAGGCTCGCCTCCCGCAAATCCGCCGGGACGGTTTTGAGCGCCTCTTCGGAGGTTCTAAGCGATATAGGCAACACCATAAAAGCCAAGGTCAAGCCTCCTGAGATCATCGACCACCCCCCAGTGTACGGCGCCAAGTAGATCACAAAGAACAGGAAGCCAAAGAGGCCAATGATAATGGATGGTATGCCTGCCAAGATTTCTGCCGCCTGACGAATCGTCTTTCGCAGAAGATTTTCTTTCGTGTACTCGTTCAGATAGATCGCCCCGCCGACGCTCAGTGGCGCGGCTACAAGCAAGCTTACGCCGGTGACCGCCAGCGTCGCTATTATCGTCGGGTAGATCCCCCCGCCCGTATGTCCCCATAACGCAGGCTCCGCCGTGAGAAAATGCCAGCTGATGACAGATAGCCCATTTCCTAATATATACGCCAGTATGACGATCAGAATAATAAGCGTTGCAATACCCGATGCCCATAGCAATCCCATAGGCACTGTCTCGTAGCGTTTCCGCACCATTTATGCGACCCTCCTCCTGCTCGCAGCGTTTGCCAGTCCCGTGAGAAGCATAATCATCACAAAAAGTACGATGCCCATTGCAAAGAGCGCCTCACGATGCGCGCCCGTGGCATAACCCATCTCAAGGGCTATTTGCGCAGTGAGTGTGCTCGTAGGAGCGGATATCGAGTTCGGGATGGTGACAGAATTGCCGGCCACCATGAGTACGGCCATCGTCTCACCGATCGCACGCCCCATACCGAGTATGACGCTTGCTACGATACCTGAACCCGCTGCAGGGATTAAGACACTTCGGATGGTCTGCCAGCGCGTCGCTCCCATCGCAAGGCTGCCCTCCTTGTATTCGCGAGGGACTGCACGGATGGAATCAGTAGAGATGCTGATGATTGTGGGCAATATCATTATAGAAAGGATGAGCCAGCAGGCAAAAACGCTCGTGCCGTACCCGCCGAACTGATCGCGTACCCACGGAACGATCACGAGGAGGGCAAAGAATCCATAAACGACTGAAGGAACCCCGGCGAGCGCGTTGACCGCGGGGATGAGCAAGCGCCGGACCGCGGAGGGTGCAACCTCGGCTAAGAATATAGCGCATCCGAGTCCAAGGGGCGTTCCGATCGCGATGGCACCGAACGTGACGATCAGCGATCCAATGATAATCGGAAAGATGCCCCACGAACCAGCCGCAAAGCTATCTGTTGGCCGCCAAACGCTCGATGTAAAGAAGGTCAGGCCCGCTTGAATGAGGAATGACAACCCTCCGCTAAATATGAAAAAGATAATCAAGAAAATAGCACAAACTGAGGAGATCGCACACAACAGCAAGAGCAGCTCGATGATGCGCTCTTTTGCTTCCCCGATTCTTGAGCGCCTAAGGCTACGCGCAGCTATGTTCGGTCTTATGCGTATCACGCCCTTATAGGGAAGGAGGGAAGGAGGTGATTGGAGAGGTAAGTGTCGTCGTTGTTTACCTCGCCGCTAATGCCGCCGCCGTTGACGCCGGTGCGTGGGCCGGTGCGTGGCTTACAGCGGTGATTGGAATCTCACCGTCTGCCTTCAACAAAGCCTGTCCCGCAGGGCTCAGCGTATAGTCGATGAACGCCTTGGCGTTTCCGCTCGGATTCCCATTCGTCACGAAGAGGAAGTCCCGCTGGACCGGATATTTCCCTGAGGCTATGTTGTCATAAGTCGGTGCCACCCCGTTAATAGTTACCGCTTTGACCGTGTTATCGACTTCTCCTGTCGATATATAACCGATTGCGTTTGAATCTCCGGCAACGTACGATCTCACCGCTCCGGTTGAAGATTGCACGATTCCGCCTGTGCTGAAGTTACCGCCCTTCAATACAATCTTTTGTACTCCGTCGCGTGTCCCGGATCCGGCCTCCCTGTTGACGACGTCTATCTTCACATTCGGTCCACCGACTTGATTCCAGTTGGTGATGCTACCCGTGTAAATAGCGCGCACCTGGTCTAGCGTCAGTTTGCTGACGGTGTTCTGCGGATTGACGATGAAGCCGATTCCATCAACGGCAATCGGGATAGGCTTGAGATTCGGAAACTGGCTGAGCTGACTGGCCGACAAATTAGCTGAGGACATGCCGATGGCAGCGGTACCTTGGCCGACGGCCGTAACACCCGCCGATGATCCACCGCCTTGGACGTACACCTGTGTGCCGGAGTTGTTCGCCTGGAAGGCCTTCGCCAACGCTTCGGCGTGAGGCTGTATCGATGTCGAGCCGGCGAGCTGCAACTTTGCACCGCCAGCAGTGTTGTTCGTGCTGGACGTGCATCCCGCCCCGAACACAGCCATTGCGACGAGCAATGAGACTAAGACAAATGGTACAAATCTCTTCATTGATTCACCGCATCACCCTAGAGCATGTATATATCATATCGCTATCCTATATAGACTATATAGAAAATGGAGAGGTTCTATAAATGGTGAGGCTATTGAGGATCGCATCATTGTGCTTGCGCGACAGCGAGATTGATGGCGACTTCCGCAATATTCATCCCGTAATCCGCGATTCGGTCGATACTATTTACAATGCAGTTTACAGGTAGTGCGACGTGAGCGTCAAGCTCTAATGTCGCGGCATCAAGGCTTTGGAGAATAGGAATTTGCTTGTTCTTGGACGCTATCGCCTCCTCTGCGAGCTTTGTATCGAGCTTTGAGAGCGCGTCCATAGCAAGCTGCATGATGTCACTTGATAGGTTGCTGGCCTCGTTTATATTATCAAGGACCTTCTTTGGCACGTCGCCTTCCGCCAACGTGAGCACGCAGCGCGCTATCTTCGTCGCGTGATCGGCAATTCGCTCCATGGAAACGGCGGTAAGGTAGAACTCGAGACTTTCGTTTGCAGCGATATCTGAAGCTTCAGCGAACGGCGTCTTGACCAGCGCTTGCAGACGTTTGAGGATAAGCAGGTAGTGCCTGTCGACGTCGCGATCCCTGAGAATGACGTCGTTAGCAAGATCGACGTCTTTTTTGAGAAGCGAGTTGATGGAATCTGCGTGCATCGACTCGACGATGAGGTGCATTCTTCGAATAGACTTCTTGACTTGCAGTTCTTTTGGACTTAAGAAATCCTGTATCACCACTGATTTTGCGGTTTCCTCAATGATCTCCATGCCAATGAGACGGTAGGACATATCTCGTATCGTCTTCCGTTGCTCGGATCTAATCTTTTGCGCCCGGAGTTCGAACGTCTTGTATCCAGCTATGTAGATGGCAATGATGTAGCGCGCGAGCGCGTCATCAAAGAGCCCATCAATGGCGAAGATCCCACGTTCCTGCGGTTTCACGTGTTCGCTTGGAGTGACCCTTAGAGAGCCATCGGGTAGTGTGGAGATCGCCACCTGAGACTTCTCTTTTAAACCGAGATGCGTGGCCCACGTTTTAGGAAGCGAGACCGTGTAGCTCGATTTGCCGGTAAGTTGCACCTTACGAATCTCCATAAAAAATCGAGAATTATGTAGACAATGTAAATATATATACTTGCTGATCGGAGAATAAAGCATGCCGGGGGCGGGACTTGAACCCGCGCTCTTCAGATTTCTCAGGTGTCGTGTGGTAAGTACCCTATGAGTCTGACACCTTAGCCGTCTAGATTAGCGCCTGCGGCACAACAATTTACTAGGCCACCCCGGCCATCGTGAAAAGCCATAGTGTGCGATAGCACAACCCTTCTTAAAGCGCTATTATGAGCGCTCTATAAAAGTCTTTTGTCGTGACCAGCGCCACATATAAATAAGAATAATATAAATATCGGTCTATAAATGAAATCGGCGCTTTCCGGCCAAAGATTGATGAAATAATTTGAAAGTATATTTATATAATTATTATAATTTATCCGATAATAGTAAGGGGGATACAATGAGGGACAAATCGATGCCGGTGTTCGATCAAAACGAAGAGGTGATCGCGAGCCTTCTTTGTAATGTCGGCCTTAAGAGAAACTTGGCGAAGGCGCTCGTATACCTTGCCTACGTCAGTGAGTCAGTGTCCCGGGAGATAGAGTTGGGTGCAGGCCTGCGGCAACCCGAAGTCAGTATAGCGATGCGCGAGTTGAGGGAACGCGGCTGGATTGAAGAATGGGAACAGAAAAAGGAGGGTAAAGGCCGGCCGCTTAAATGCTATCGTCTTTCTACTCCTCTCTGCGATATCATCGACTCTCTTGAAGACGTCAAGAGACAAGAGGCACGGCAGGACGAGGAAAGCATCGCCATGCTAAAGACGCTCTCTTCAAGCGTGGGATCAGATACCCGGTCTACCCGATGAGATGTTCACCGCTCGAGAATCTCAACGCTGAGCCCTTCTGTATCGGCTCGCGCTACATGCACCTCTGAGACCCGAGTGAAAAGGCCGTGCTCTACCAAGCCGGTAACCGTAGAGAGCTCTCCAGCTAACTTTTCCGGATCGTGTACGGTGCCAAAGTCGGCGTCTATGATAAGGTTTCCCTGGTCCGTGACAAAGGCGCGGTATTGATCAGAACGCCTGAGATTCACCGTCGCACCCATTCGTCTGACTTCTTTCATAACGACCGTGCACGCAAGCGGTATGACTTCAAGCGGCACAGGAAGGTGCAAACGAGGCGCAAGCTTTGACGCATCGACAGCAACAACAAAGCGTCGTGCCGCGTGCGCGACGATTTTTTCGCGCGTATGGGATCCACCTCCACCCTTGATCAGATTGAGAGAGGTATCAACTTGATCAGCACCATCAAGGGCGATGTCGATCCCGTCGTGCTCATAAAGTGTCGTAATCGGTATGTGGTGCTCAACTGCGAGGAGGAGAGACTGATATGACGTGGGAACGCCTGCGATGGAAAGCCCTTCATCGATTCTCCTTTGACCGAGATGGACGATGGCGCGCGCGACCGTCGTCCCCGTTCCGAGACCAACGACCATTCCGTTACCTACGAGCTCGGCGATCGACTTTCCTGCCGCATCCTTCTGCACGTGTAAGGGCTCCATAAAGCAACACATGAACCGCTCGGGTTTAGCCATTTCGATTTCTTTGCGCTCCATGTGGTGACGAACCTATTTAGCTGAGGGATGCAATGTGGAACAAGGCTAAATAGTGATGAGCAACCATTGAGTAATGAGGATGGATGGAAATGGGGTTATTGAACCGTTTAACTACGCTGATCAAGGCGAAAATCAGCACGTTTCTCGACCGACACGAGGATCCTCGTGAAACGCTCGATTATTCCTATCAAAAGCAGCTTGAACTCCTGACAAACGTCAAGCGTGGGATTGCCGACGTCGTTACCGCGAAGAAGCGGCTGGAACTCCAAAAAGCGAAACTTGAAACGAACATCGAAGAGCTCAACAAGCAGGCGCGTGAGGCGGTAAGCCTCGGACGCGATGACCTCGCACGCGTTGCGCTCGAACGGAAAAAGGACTCCATGACGCAGATCGAATCCCTTACGTCGCAGATCGCCGATCTTGAAAACGAGCAGGCCAGGCTGGTGAATACCGAAAGACGGCTCTCCGCGAAGGTAGAAGCGTTTAGAACGAAAAAGGAGACTATAAAGGCGCAGTACTCAGCGGCCGAGGCGCAGGTCAAGATCACCGAATCCGTTACTGGCATCTCTGAGGAGATGACTGACGTGGGGCTCTCCGTGCAACGCGCCGAGGAGAAGACTGAATCGATGAAGGCGCGCTCCCAGGCGCTTGATGAGTTAATCGAAGCAGGCACACTCCAGGATTTAACGAGCGATGAGACAAAGGTTGAGGAGGAGCTCAGCAAGATCAAGTCGAGCGAAGAGGTCGACGAGGAACTCAAGATCTTGAAACAACAGGTGCCGCTGAAAAAGAGGGCGAAAAAGGAGGAGGCACAGGAGACCCAGCAATGATCGTGCGCATCCTCGGGGATAACCAGTACGTGCTCGACAGCAAGTACTTCGATGAGCTCGATGAGCTCGATACCTGCATGGTGGATCATCTCAGCAACGAACAGATCAGTGAGTTTAACAGATGCTTACACGATATGATCCGCATTGTAAAAGAGAAGGGTACGCCCTTAGATCCAGCCGAGATACGACCCTCGGATCTCATCGTCCCGTCGCCCGATATAACGCCCGAACAGGCCCGGAAGCTCTTTACGAACGAGGGGGTTCTCCCTGGGTGACTACGTCGACTAAAAGGGCACATCCCAAAGGGGGTACCACCGCTCAAGCTCTTGCTCTATCGGTAGTTCCCGCTGCATAATTGATCGCAGTCTGAACTCGTAGGCGTAATCACGCTTGTGTTGCTTCACGTCAAGGGGCACGAACGGATAAAATTCTCCGCGCTTATAATTATAGATCCAGAATACATCTTTTTCACCGCTGAAGGGGAAGACCGCACACAAGATCTGCTCACCGTATCCGCCATCGATAAGCGTTGAGCTCACTGCGTGAATATCGGAGACACAGCTTTCAAATTGTGCATCGGCTACGATAACCCAAGCGTAGCCAAACTCATCCTGCTTGATCTCAAAAAGGGTCCCGCTAATCTTAAGCAATTCCTCAATCTCTCTTTCGCACTCACTAAAGTCGCCCGATTCGACGGGCTTGAAACAAACGCCTCCCTTGCCCGTCGATTGCAGATTAAACTCCGCTTTCAGCGTAATATAAGCAGTCGCCAGGGCAAAGAGATTGTCCACCTTGGGAGCCACGCCTTTCGTCCTTCCGAGAAATGAATCGAGAAGTCCCATCGCAATTCCAACGGTATAAGTTCACGCATGTGTTATTAACACTGGAGTACAATCGCAAGCGATTCACCAACAACAACGTCACTCGTCGTTGAGTGTGGTAAATCCTTCAGGGTTAAAACGGATGTTGCTTAGGTCTGCGAGAATCTGTTCAGGTGACGTTTTGCGATCATCGTAGGTGACGGTGGTGGTGAATAGATCAGTGCTCACCTCTACGTTAATCACGCCAGTTCGATCCTGTAAGAACCTGTTGAGTTCGGCCGCATCTGCCGCCTCCCGCAACTCGTGTACACGAATTTTCAACTTTTTTATGTGGTTCACGTCAGAACACATCTGATCTCTTAATATTATACCTCTTCAGTAGATAAAAATGCCCCGTTTTTTCCCTGTCGATCACAAGGTCAAACGTTCGCCGTTGGACCTGTAGTCCACTGCCATGATGGTGACGGACGTGCTCCTCCGCACGCGCTCTCTTTACCCGACGCGAGCAGAGTAAGTCGCACGCATAGCTATTTAGCATCGCGCGCACAACCTCGCACTAATGAGTGAGCTAGAGACCATCCTCTTTGACGCCTACGGCACCGTACTCGACGTGGGCACATATCACCGAGATATAACTGACTACGTCGTGAAACAGTCTCAAGCGCTCTTTGGCACGTCTATATCCACTGATGAGTTCAACGCGTATTGGAACGTGGAGTTCGAACGCGCGTTTGGCGACGTTGTCGCGTACTGCGGCGAGTTCAAAAACCTGCGCGAGCTCTACGCCATAAGCACGACGAACGTCTTCCGGCGCTACGGGATTGACTTGACCGTGAGCGTTGTCGAGACGTTTAACCACGTCTACAAAGAGATGCTTGACGCTGTGGTGACCGTCATTCCCAGCGTCACGGAAACGCTTAGCACGCTCTGTGCAAACGGCCATCGTCTTGGTATGGTTTCGAACGGGGATACAGAAGAGCTGCTGGCGCATCTTAATGGAGTGCGTGACTTTTTTGAGGTCATAGTCACGTCTGAAGAGCTTGGGGTGTACAAACCGCACGCGTCCATCTTCAGGGAGGCTTTGCGCAGAATAGGTGCTGAAAAAGAAAGCGCTGCCTTCGTAGGGGATACAGTCACCTCGGATGTTCTCGGCGCACGAAAAGCAGGCATGATCACCATATGGTACAACCGACGGCGGCGCAATGCAAAATATGGGATCGCTCCTGACTTTGAGATCCGCGATATGACCGAAGTCTTGAACATCGTCGAGCACAATGCGTGACGCCACGCTCTTCGACGCGTCTATCGTTTAGGAGCTCTGTCCTGCTAATTGCGCCTCCATCCGCCGCAGTCGCTCGATCCTCTTTTCGATAGGTGGGTGAGTCGATAGAAGGCCTAATACGGAGCCTCTGGATATCGCTGGTATGATAAAGAACTGGCTGATTCCCTCGACTTTCCGGATGTCCTCGGTTGGAACGCGTTCGACGTAGCCACTGATTTTAAGGAGTGCACTCGCTAGGTTCGCAGGGTGTGCCGTAATAATAGCTGAGCCGCGATCCGCTGCGTACTCGCGGTAGCGTGAGAGTGCCCGCGTGATC
>Ga0187780_10002394_pt1 | contig 14135 bp, 8 predicted proteins | sample 1015_Q2_SP10_20__FD_132429 | JGI IMG/M metagenome (GOLD analysis project Ga0187780, IMG submission 132429) | Tropical peat soil microbial communities from peatlands in Department of Meta, Colombia - 1015_Q2_SP10_20_MG | ecosystem: Environmental > Terrestrial > Soil > Wetlands > Peat | place... | reverse complement strand
CGGAAAAAGCGACTGCGCCCAAGCCAGCGAAAAAGGCACAGGTACAGACCAAAGCCTACGTTACGAAGAAGTCCGCGAAGAAATGGAGCCGCTAATCATGGCGCCCATCACCTTCCTCGAAGCCATCCGCCAGGCCATGTTTGAAGAAATGGCGGCTGACCCCAGCGTCGTCCTGATTGGCGAAGACGTTGGCGTTTACGGCGGTGCGTTCAAGACCAGCGAAGGCCTGCTCGAAAAATTCGGCTGGGAGCGCGTCATTGACACGCCCATCAGCGAAAGCGCAATCATTGGCGCTGCCTGCGGCATGAGCTACCTCGGCCTGCGCCCCATCGCCGAAATGCAATTCATCGATTTCATTGTCTGCTGCTTCAACCAGCTCACGAATTTCGTCGCCAAGGGTCACTATCTCTGGAACGCGCCCGCGCCCATCGTCGTTCGCGGTCCCTCCGGGGCCGGCGTCCACGGCGGCCCGTTCCATTCGCTCAGTCCCGAAATGTATTTCCTCCACACTCCTGGCTTCAAAATCGTCTATCCCTCTACTCCTTACGATGCCAAGGGCCTGCTCAAGGCCAGCATCCGCGACAACAATCCCGTGCTCTTCTTCGAGCACAAATTCCTTTACCGCCGCATCAAGGAAGAAATTCCCCAGGGCGATTACACCGTTCCTCTCGGCAGAGCCATCGTCCGACGCGAAGGAAAGCACGTCACCATTCTTTCCTACGCCGCGATGATGCATGTCTCTCTCGAGGCCGCCGATGCCCTCGCCAAAGAAGGCATCGAAGCTGAGGTCATCGACCTCCGCACTCTCCTCCCCCTCGACGAAGAAACCATCCTCACCTCCGTCAAGAAAACCAACAAATGCTTGGTCGTCCACGAAGACACCAAGACCGGCGGCATCGCCGGCGAAATTTCCGCCATCCTCTTTGAGAAAGCCTTCCACGACCTGGATGGCCCGCTCGTCCGCGTCACCGCTCTCGATACGCCCGTGCCCTACGCGCCCACGCTCGAGGAAGCCTTCCTTCCAAACGCCCAAAAAGTGTTCGCCGCCGCCAAATCTTTGGCTAATTTCTAGCTTGTGCGGCAGTCACCTGTCGCTCTCATGCCGGGGCCAGACGGTTCTGTACTACGCCGGGAAATCCTGCGTTAGCGCGTCAGCCCCATCTCGTACGCCAAAACGATCTGGCTGACCACGTATCCGTAATGCGCGTCGGTGTCCTGTATGTCTGCATCCGTCTTCTGCAATTGTGCCTGGCTCAGCTCCACGATTGTCCCCAGCCCCAACCTGTATCGCGCCTCGGCCAACTCCAGCGCTAGCCCGGCTTGCTCGCGAAGCTGCTGCGTGACCGTCAGCCGCTCAAACGAGTTCTGCGTCCCCAGCCAGCTATTCCTTACGTCTCGGGCAACATTGTCCTGCAGGTCCTGCAGCTTCTTCTGCTGCACCTGCGTGGCGAGGTCTGCGCTTTTTGCCCGGGCGTTAAAAAGAAATCCATTAAACACCGGAATGTTGATGTTCACTCCGACCGATCCGTACCAACTCGTAATGTTGGGGTCACGCACTGGCGCCCCTCCGACGACACCCAACGCGCTCACCGTTGGCCACCACAAATCATGTTCCGCGCGGCCGAACTTTTCCGCTGCGGTCACTTGATTTCGCAGTGCTCTTGCATCGGGGCGCAAATCGAGCGCCTGCTGAATGAGGGGAGCCGCGTCTGGCGCCGGCGGCGTTAGCGGCACGGCCGGTTCTGCCGGCACAAAATCCTGACGGTCGGGATACCCCAGGACTGCCGATAGCGTCGAGAGCGAAGCATCGTAGTTATTCTGCGCATCCAGCATTAACAGCTTTGCCCGCGCCAGGTCCACTTTGGCAAAAGCGAGGTCGAGCTCCGACTTCAATTTTGCGTTCGTCAGGGCTTGCACTTGGTCAGCCAACAGCTGCCGCGCTTTTACAGTGTCTTGCGCCACTTGCAGCAACGCCTTTGTCTCCAGCGTCGAGTAAAACGTCTGGTCCACGGCCAACACGATCTGCTGCGCCGTCGCCACGGCATTTTGGTCTGCCGCTTTTTCCTGATACTGCGAACTCGAAACCAAATTCCACGTGCGGCCAAAATCCGTAATCAGTTGGCTGACTTCCACGCCGCCCGCCGCCCGGGACCAGATCCTACCGGTGGTCAGGTATCCCGCCGACACTCGCCCGCCGGGATCAGCGTCGGCCGCCGTCAGGTTCACGCTCATCTGAGGCATAAGCGAAGCGCGTACCTCGCGCACGAATTCTCGCGCCTCCAGTGCCTGCAACTTGCCCACCGTGATCTGCGGGTTATTGCGGAGTCCAATCGCCTCCGCTTCCTTGAGCGTCAACTGCCGCCCCGCAGTAGCCGACGCAATCTGCCCCCCTTGACTGCTGGAAGGAGTATGCGCACCGCTTGGCATTTGCTGGCCCACCGACGGTGCCGCTACTACACTCAGGAGTACGAGCCCTGCAAGCGCGCGCCTCACGACGCCACCTCCGCCGCCTGTTCTTTGCGATGTATAAGCAGGTACGCCGCTGGAACCAGATAGACGGTCACTACCACCGAGACCAGCAATCCGCCGATAATCGCTCTGGCCAGGGGCGCGTACGCCTCGCTCCCTGCTTCAATTCCCAACGCCATGGGGATCAGTCCCAACAGAGTCGCCAGCGAAGTCATCAACACTGGACGCAAGCGCAAGCGCGACGCTCTTGCCACTGCTTCCTTGATTCCTTTTCCTTCGTGGTGAAGGTGCCGCGCGAATTCCACGATCAGAATGCTGTTGGACACCACAATTCCCACCATCATGACCACGCCCATCAGAGACATTACGTTTAGCGTGGTTCCGGTAGCCAGCAGGAATAACAAAACACCCGCCAGACCCGGTGGTACCGCCAGCAGAATAATGAACGGGTCCGTCCAGGATGAGAATTGCGCTACCAGCACCAGATACACCAGCACCACGGAAAGAATCAGGCCGACGGCGAAACTCCGGAACGAAGCGCGCATGCCCTGCACGGAGCCGCGCAATTTCACTCGAACTCCTTCGGGCAACTTCGTCTTTGCGATGATGTCATCGATCTGGTTGGTTACACTGCCCAGGTCTTCTTTCCTTGGTGCCACATACACATCCATGACCCGCGCCAATTGGTAATGGTCCACCTCCGTCGGAGCGGAGATGTGACGAATGGTCACCACGGAATCCAGAAACGTTGGTTGCTGAATCCTTGGTCCACGCAGAGGAATCTGCTTCAGATCGGTCATTGTCTGCACGGAGTTCTCGGGATACTGCACGGTCAGCAGGTAAGGATTGCCGCTCTTGGGATCGACCCAGTAATTCGGAGCAATCATTCCATTGGAAGTCAGCGCCGTAATCACGTTGTCCACTACTTCCTTCTGAGATAGTCCCAGTTGTGCCGCTTTCTCCCGGTCCACGTCCAATTCCAGCGCCGGATAATCCACGTCCTGGGGAATTAGCACGTCGCTCACGCCTCGAAGTTGCGTCGCCTTCGATGCAATCTCGGCGGCAATTGCGTGCGTGGCAACCATGTCGTTTCCGGCAACCTGAATGTCAATGGGAGCCGGCAAGCCAAGATTCAGCACCGCATCCACCAGGCCGCCGGACTGAAAATACATTGTCAGTTCCGGCATCTGTTTTTGAATTTCCGTCCGTACCCTTCTCATGTATTCATAGCTTCCAATTCTGTGGCCTTCCCTCAAGCTCGTTTGCACGAAACCTGTGTGCGGGGCGGAATTAGACGTGTAAATCACAGAAAAATCCGGAGTAATCCCGATGTTGGACACCACCATTTGAAGTTCTTCTTTTGGCACCACTTCCCGGATAATGCCTTCCACTTCCTTCACGTATGCCTCGGTCAACTCCACCCGAGTCCCGGAAGGGGCCTTTACGTTGATGACAAACTGACCGGAATCCGTCCGCGGAAAGAACGCCACACCTAGGAACGGATACAGCGAAAAAGAAAGCAGTGAGACTCCGACAAGCCCGATCAGCGTTGCCGCGGGTCTCAACAGCGCTTTGTTTAATGTCAGGTCGTACTTGTGAAGCATGTTCTCGAAGTAGTAGTCGAACTTCTTCGAGATCTTTCCGAAGCGTGCGCCGATCGAGCCTTCTCCGACTTCCTCATCCGCTTGCGCTTTTTTCACCAGCTTAGCGCAATACAGCGGCACAACCGTCATTGCCACAAAGTAGGAAGCAAAAAGGGACAGCACCACGGCCGCCGCCAGAGCCATAAAAAGAAATCGGCTGACACCGTAAAGGAAAACCACGGGAAAGAACACGATCGCCGTGGTAATCGTCGCGGCGAGCACAGCAAGAGCCACTTCTTTGCCGCCTTTCTCCGCCGCGATTTCGGGCGCTTCGCCCATCTCGATGTGCCGGAAGATGTTCTCCAGCACGATGACCGAGTTGTCGATCAATCGCGAAAACGCCAGGGCAAGCCCTCCCAAGACCATGGTGTTGACTGTTCCTCCTCCGGCGTTGATGGCCAGAAACGCGGCCAGCGCCGAAAGTGGAATGGATAGAAACACCGCCGCAGTGGCGCGCATGCTGCCCAGGAACAAAAGAATCATCACCCCCGTCAGCACCAGCCCGATGGCTCCTTCATTCATCAGGTTTCCAATTGCCGTTTTCACGAAGACGGACTGGTCGAATACCACCCGCGTGATCAGCGTTTTCGGTACGTCCACCAGGTTCTTCAGCGCTTCGCGAATCCCATCCACCACGGCGATTGTGTTGGTGTCCCCGCCCTGCTTCAGAATGGGCAGATAAACCGAGGGCTGGCCGTCGACCCTCACGATATTTGTTTGGATCGCTTGCGCATCCACTGCCCTTCCGACATCGGCCACCATTACCGAAGATTGGCCGACGGTCTTCAGTGGCATGACGTTCATGGTGTTTGCGCTCGGCGCCTGCGCGTTCGAGTACAAGTTGTAGTCGTATGGGCCAATCTTCACGTCACCGGCAGGCAAAATCAGGTTGTTCTCATTCATCTGCCGGACCACGTCCATCGGGCTCAACTGGTGAGCTTCCAGCTTCAACGGATCGACGTACACCATGATCTGGCGGTATTTTCCGCCGAAGGGCTGCGGGACCGAGGCTCCCGGCACGTTGGCGATCTGGTTGCGCACGTTGTATTGCCCCAGATCATGCAGTTCGGTCTCGTCAAGTCCTTGCCCCTTCAGCGTCACGAGGCATACCGGCAAGCTCGACGCGTCAAACTTCAGCACCACGGGGGGAAGCGTTCCCTGGGGCAGCCTTCTCAACTGCGCCATGGCGAGGTTAGCAATCGTGCTCACGTCCGAGTCCGCGCTCGTTCCTGGCTGAAAATACACTTTCACGAGGCTTACCCCTGGCAAGGAGCGCGATTCGATGTGGTCCACCCCGCTGGCCAGCGTGAAGAATCGCTCAAACGGGTTGGTGATGCTCGCTTCGATCTGCTGTGGCGGCATCCCGGAATAAAACGTTGCCACCACGACCACTGGAATGTTGATGGGCGGAAACAAGTCTACCGGCATGCGCACCAGCGTGACTGTCCCAACGATGGCGATCATCAAGCAGCACACGACAATGAAGTAGGGATTGCGAATGGCAAATCCGGCCATCAGTTCACCCCTCCCTCATCCACGCTCGGCAACCTCACTTCTTTTGGTGCCACTTTCTCTCCGCTCCGGAACTGGCTCTGTTTGCCGATGATGACGCGGTCCCCTTCGTTCAATCCGGAAAGCACCTCCACGCGCGCGTTGCCTTGAAGCCCTAACCTCACCTTTCGTATTTCCACGATGTTCCGTGCACTAACTGCCAGTACTTGCGCTTCCCCCTGGCTCTGGGTCACCGCTTCCAGTGGCACCAACAGCGCATTACCTCTCTCCGCCAATTGCAGCACCGTTTGTGCGTACATGCCGGGGTAGAGCCGCCCGTCCTTGTTCTCAAAATCGATTTCCGTCTCCATGGTCCGCGTTTGTAAGTCCAAGGCGCTCGCAAAGCGCGAAACTTTCCCGACGCGATCATCGTTCAGCGCCTGCACATGCACTTTCACCGGGTCGCCCACGTGAACCTGGGCGGCCAGTGATTCTGGAATCGGCAGAACCAACCGTAGTTTCGCCTCTTGGGCAAGCCGCACCACTGGCATCGATTGCGTGCTTGACGCTGTTCCCGCCGCAATTAAGGCTCCGGTGTCCGCGTATCGCACCGTGATGACTCCGTCGAAAGGTGCACTTATCCGCGAATAGGCGGACAGAGCGGCGTATTGTTTCTGGTTCGCCTGTGCAACTTCCAGTGTGTGCTCGGCGGCGCTCAGCGTGGCCTTGGTGCTGGACACCTGCGCTTCCGACTCCAAATCCTTCGCCTGCGCGTCATCAACTTCCTGCTGCGCCACCAGACCCGACTTCTCCTGCGACGCCTGGTTCAGCCGCTCGTACATGGCGTGTGCCGCCACATGCGCCGACTTTGCCCTTTCCACATCGCCTTGTGCCCGGTGGATCTCCTCCTGCGCCCGCCGGACGGCTGCGTCCGCTCCCGCCAATTCTGCGGCAAGTTCGGGAATCTCCAGCACGGCCAGCATCTGGCCGGTCTTCACATGGTCGCCCACATCCACATAGATCGTCCGGATATAGCCGGCGACTTTCGCGTGAACGTCCACTTCCTGAAATGGCTTGAACTCACCCGAAATGGTCAGTGAGTTCTCTATCTTTCCCCGTTGCACCCGCGCAACCGCAGCTACGGGCTCATCGTGCCCCGCCGCGTCATGTCCATCATCCGCTTCGGTCTTCGCGTGCCGGAAGACGCCCCAGATCAGTAGGGCCGCGAGAATCACCGAGCCCGCAATTACCAATTTTCTTTTGCCTGTCATTTTTTCCTCACTGCCGACGGGAATGCCTTGCTCTGCCTTCCCAAGTCCTTCTGGAAAAGCGTAGGGCGCCCAATAATTAAGTGTCTCCGGTCTCCGCCGGAGTTCACCTCTTACATGGCCTGGGTTTGGAGAAAGTTACTGCGTGGGAGGAGGACGGAACCAGACTCCCGCGAAAAACTCTGGACGTCCGGGGATCACATCTTGCTGAACCATTGCGCAGCAGGTTTCCCCCGCCACCTTCGCGAGTTCAGCTCCAATTGCGCCTACGTCTGCAACTGGCTGCCCTGTGGCCGTTGGCACAGGACTAAAATGCTGTAGTTCTGAAGATCCGACTGTGGCTCGATTCCGTGCCAATTTCTCGTAAGAAGGAGAATCCGCTGAGCGGCATAGCCCCACGAAGGGGTTGTAGAGCAAAACCGCAATCAGCAGAAGGCAAACTCCCGCTCCCCAGGCAGGCCGCAGGGTCCGTCGTTTCTGGTCACAAATCGGCATCAATTCTCTATTCAATTAGACATTAGTTGGATTCTGTTTCTTGGTCAAGAGGTTGCGTTCCCCGGTGTTTCCTAAGGGGAGGAGAAGGGGACCAGCGCCAGGGGTGCACTGGTCCCCGTGGTAGGACGTGGAGTGAAGATCAAGCGCGCTGAGTCTCGCAGCCCGGAATCACTTGCGAATGAAGGGGATATGAATTCTCCGTGACCTTTCCGGATGCGCTGGATTCGCTTTGTTCCTGCTCTGCTCGCACCACCAGGCCGCGGCCGTGGCGTACGTCCAGTCCGCGTACCCAAAAAATGATGTCCTCGGCAATGTTTGTCGCGTGATCCGCGATCCGCTCCAGGTGGCGTGTGGCCAACACGAACTGCATGCCGGGGCTCACCAGCGTCACGTCCTGGGTCATGTTCTGGAGTAGGTTCTCGAAAATCTGGTCGCGATAGCGATCCACAACGTCGTCGCTCTCCAGTACCTGTGCAGCCATCTCCGCGTTCCGGAAAATCAACGCTCCCAGACTCCGGCTCACCATGGACCTCACGGCCGCCGCCATCGGAGCCAACTCTTCCGGCATTTTTGCGTCGGGCATGTCTCGCAAAGTGATGACGCGTTCCGCCAGATTGACGGCAATGTCGCCGATCCGTTCCAGATCGTTGGTGATCTTCAGGGCTGCGACGATCAGCCGCATTTCGTCATCGCTGAAACTCCCGCGCCGCAGCAGCCGGATGGCGTGCTCGTCGATCATGATCTCCATCTCGTTAATGCGCGGCTCCAGGAGGAAAACCTCTCCGGGCAGCCCAGCCGTCCGTGGATTATCCAGACTTACGATTGCATCAAGGGCCCGGTTCATCGCGCTTTCGACGACTCGCGCCATCGACACCAGGTAGTTCACCAGCGCGTCGTACAGAACCGTTTCCGTCAATCCCGGAGCAGTGGTCATGCATGCCTCCGCGGCGCGCCATCCCTAAAATTGGGCCTACGCCCGCCACTTAGACTTTCATCTACGATTGTTACGGGACTTTCAACGAAGAATGAATATGCATCAACAGAAGAGACTATGAATTGGAAGAGGCACTTCCTCGCAGCGGCCGCCCTGGCCCGCTTCCGCTGAACGCTGCGCGCGTGGCGGCGCGCTCGGGATCGAATATAGGAACACCAAAATGGAATTTCGATCCTGCGCCGACCTCGCTCTCCACCCAAATCCGGCCGCCAAGGGCTTCTACAAGGTGCTTGGCAATGGAAAGACCCAATCCCGTTCCGCCCGCCTCACGCGAACGAGCGACATCCACGCGGTAGAACCGCTCGAAAATCCGCGGCTGGTCCGCCTGCGGGATGCCTATACCCGTGTCGGCAACGGTGAAAAGCACGGCGTCGTTTTGCGATTCAGCGCTCAACACAATCTTCCCACCTGGCGGTGTGTACTGGATGGCATTGTCCAAAAGGTTTTGCAGGACCTCTTGCAACCGGCGACTGTCCGCCGCAACATCAGGCAACTGGCTCGGCACCTGCACGGAAAGGCTGAGCCCTTTCTCCGTGGCGCGGCGCTGAGCGGTCTCGTAACAGGATTCAATCACCTGGGAAACACTGACGGGGCGGATCTCCAACTCGAGTTGCTCCGCGTCCATTTGGGAAAGCCGCAGCAGATCTTCCGTGAGCCTCGCCAGGCGGCGCGCATGTTCGAGGATGATGCCGAGAAAACGGCCGCGGTTTTGCGGGTCGTCAATCGCCCCCCCGAGCAGGGTCTCGGCGAAGCCTTGGATGGCCGTAAGGGGCGTCCGGAATTCGTGCGATACGTTGGCCACGAAGTCGCGCCGGACTCGTTCCAGTTTCCGCAATTCCGTGATGTCGTGAAGCACGATGACGGCGCCCGAAGTTTCTCCGGCCCTGACCGAAGCCACAGTCGCAGCAAAAAAGTGTTGCCGCAGCGTGCCGGTGGCGATTTCCGATTCCACGCGAGGTTCGCCCGCCAGAACCCGCCGCACCGCTTCAATCAATTCCGTCTGGCGAACAACCTCCAACAAGGAACTCCCGGCAACCGGTGGAACATCCAGCCCCAAAATCCCTGCGAAGCCCGGATTGGCAAACACGAGACGCTCTGCCCCATTCACCACCGCCACGCCTTCCACCATCGACCCGAGAATCGCGGAGGAGAGATTGCGTTCTTCCGTAAGCGAGCGAATGGTGCGGTCCAGCCGCGACGCCGTCTGGTTCAGCGACGTGCCCAAAGCTTCGAGTGTATCGCCCGTCCCGTCCGGCGACATGGGACGAAAGTCGCCTTCCGCAACTCTTCGTGAAAACTCCCGCAGGCGTTCGATGCGCTCGCTATACCTGCGCGACATCAGCATGGCCACGCCGCCAGCGATCAGAAAAATCAGCAGCGACCACAGCCAGAGCTTGCGCCGGAACTCCCAGAACTGCGCGCTGAATCCCTCCAACGGCAGCGCCAGCCGCAGCACCACCGGTGCGTTCCCCGGCAGGGTTTCGCGAACCGCGTAATACAGGAATTGCTGCCCGACCGAAACACTTTGGCGCGTGGCTCGTCCCTCGCCTCCCTGCAATGCTGCGCGAACCTCGGGACGTTCCAGATGGCTTTCCATTGTGGATGTTTCCGATTGTGAATCGGCCAGCACGCGGCCGTCGGCGGTAATAATGCTGATGCGCACGCCGCTTGCGGCATTCGCGGCCACCCAGGTATTCAGCGTGGCGATCTCTTCAGGCGTCTGCGGTGTGGGGCTGGTGAGCGGGAGAGGATGTAGGCGCATAACGCGCGCCAGCGCCTTTAGTTGCTGGAAGCCGTCGTTTTCATAACTGGTGCGCAGGGCGCGCTCGGCAAGGAAATCCACCGCGAGCAGCACGCTCAGTAAAAGCGCAAGGAAAGTCAGCGCCAGTTTCCAAAAGAGTTTACGCCGCACGGGTTTCAAATAAATACCCCGCACCACGCACCGTTTTCAAGTGGAGGGGGTTCTCCGGATCGGCCTCGATTTTCTCGCGCAGGCGGCGGACGTAAACGTCCACGCTGCGCGGGGTCACGAAGCGGTCCGTGCCCCACACCGCATCGAGGAGCTGATCGCGGGTGAAGACGCGGTTCGGACGCGAGGCCAGGTAATAGAGCAAGCGAAACTCCAGCGTGCTGAGTGGCACTGCTTTTCCCGCGTAACTCACACGATAGGATGCAGGATCGATAGCCAGCTTGCCCACTTCCAGCACGCGCGGCGTGTCGGCGGGGGGTTCGGCGCGGCGCAGCAGCGCCTTCACTCGCGCGATGAGCTCGCGCGGGCTGAACGGCTTGGTCACATAGTCGTCCGCGCCCATCTCAAGACCCACGACGCGGTCCGCCTCGTCCCCGCGCGCCGTCAGCATTAGAACAGGCAAGCGATTGAGCGAATCGTCCTTGCGAAGTTCGCGGCAGATGTCCAGCCCGGACATCTTCGGCAGCATCAGATCGAGCAGCAGCAGGTCCGGCGGCGATTTCTTCAGCGTGTTCAGGCCGGTAGGGCCGTCAAACGCCGCGGCGACCTGGAAACCTTCGTTGGCAAGGTTGTAACGGACCAGTTCGACAATGTCGCGGTCGTCCTCAATAATCAGGATGCGCTTCATACGCAGCTCTCGGCCTGGAGATCGCATCGGTAGAATCCTACCGTAGCGTGGCACTTTGCGATGGACGTGGTCAAGTTGCGGACCCTCAAGACTCATAGGGAATCGTCCGTATTGTGACAAGGGAGTGAACGCGCGTGGTGACGCGAGTGTGACAGGAATATGAATGGGTTGTAAAAGACGGCAAGGCCCGGAATATGAATGTGTTGTAACGGAAACTAGCTCCAGTGCGGCCTGTCCGGGAGTTCCATTGTGCTTTTGACGTGATGGTTTACTCTGGTGTCCGGAGCAACAAGCCTGTGCAATTTCGAGCGAATGCTCGGGTGGCTGGAGCCTGCCTTCTGGCGAGCGCGGCGCTGTTCTGCGTCTGCGCTGCCCGCTTGGCAACGGCTCAACGAAAAGACGAAGCAGGCATCGGCGCCGCCATCTGTCCCGTCGTCTATCCCTTGGACGAATCCTCATCCGAGCGTGGCTACCACTACGTGTTCTACGGGAACGCTTTCTTTATTGATAAAGAAGGCTACTTGCTCACCGCTGCGCACGTCCTGTCGGATTTTTGCGACGGTGGTCAACCACACATCCTCCTGCGCCGCCCGGAAGCCCCACCGCGCCTGCTGAAGATCGAAGTCATCGCCCTCGACGCGCTTCACGACATTGCCATTCTACGCGCCGTGCCCAATCCCTTTGAAGGGAAGTATGCTGTTGCGTTTCTGCCGCTAGGAACGAATAAGCCCTCAACAGGCACCACCGTGCTCGCGGCTGCCTTGCGTCCTTCGCGTCTAAAGGATCCGCACACCTTCGATGCGCCACGCGAAGAACGCTCTCCCGCTCAAGTGCTGAACTACACTTCGACAAAACTCGATAAGGGCCAACCCGAGTCCGAGCTGTTCTTGTTCGACCACGAAGTGCTGCGCGGCCAGAGCGGCTCGCCGGTAATCTCGCGCGAAACCGGGGAAGTGCTCGGCATCGTGGAAGGACAATGGCTGCGCGGCGTGCCCTTGGCACTGTCATCGGCTACTGGAAACCGCGCGTCGTCCGTGGGAGCCGCCATCCCCATCGTCTACGCGCTCCCGCTTCTCGAACAAAAGCACATTCCCTGGCACAAGACCCCTGCCTCAAGCGCAGCTTCGACCAACGCTCAGCAGCCGGAACGCTGATCTACTTTTGAGAAACCCGCAGAGCGCTACTTCACGCGCGTATATGTAAACGTCTCCGTCATGGACTTCCCGTGATCCTGGAAGGTCCACGTCTGGGCGATGTGATCCTTGTCGGTGATGGACACGCTCAGCCCGACCATGTGGCCTTCGTCGGGTGAACTCGCTCCGCCAAGCCGCACAAACGAGAAATCATATTTGCCCGTCGCGCCCGTGAGCGGCACAGTCTGCATGGTGGGCTGATTGCCCGCGGAACAGTAGTGCGTCACCACGATGCGGTCCCCTTCCAGCGAATACATCGTGATCATCTCGGATTCTTTCGCCGGCTGCATGTGCTCCATCACCACGCTGCCATTGGAAACAACCTTGTAGATGACCTTAGTTGGCTCGCCGCCGCTGCCGGCTTTGCCTTGCCACTCGCCGGCAAGGGATTTCAACTGGTCGAACGCGGGCGAGGTGCGCGCGGCCGGATGCTTTTCCTGGGCAGTCAGCACAGCGCCGAGAATCAGACAGAGAGAAAGGACGAACAAAGAGCGGTAACGATACATGGAAGCCTCCTGGGAATGAGCCAAACGTGAGGACAGGCGGAATCCTCTGAGTCCCGATAAAAGAGCGACAGAGATTCTGGCGCAAAGGCGCGCGGAAGTCGAGCAAAGAAAATTACCACCTGGTGTAGCGCTAGCTCTCAATGAGAATCCTCCAGTACCGGCGTGTCGTCCTTCCACTGAATCTGCTCTAAATTGGCGGGTGGCACCGGCTCCTGCACCGGAATGCGCAAAATGAGCTTGCCGTTGCGCGTGGCCACTTCCCCGCCGTTCGCCAACAGCACTTTGAGCCCAACCATCGCGGTATCCCCGGCGAGCGCGTCAATTTCGTAAGAATCGGGCAGCCCGGCCAGTGTCTTGTTCCAATACGTGTTGTGCAGCGGCTCGCGGTACTCGGCGGGAATGCCCCGCGCGCCGAGCAACGTGCCAAGAATCCCCGCGGCGTTCGCGGGATTACAGTCGGCGTCCTGGCCGCAACGCGTGGCGAGATTCATGGTCTTGTAGAAATCCCCGTTGCCGTAAAGCAGCCCGATGACCACATACCCGCCATTGAGCTTGGCGTCAATGTTGAACGGCTTTTTGTAGCCGTCGGGGCAGTGATCCACTTCGCCCCACCTCGTTTGCACGAGGTGCCAGGTCTTCAGCCAGTCGTTGGGATTCTCGTCGTGCCAGCGAATCACGTCGCGAATCAGTTGCGCGTAGAGACTCTGCGCTGGAATGGCCTTCAGGCCGTTCTCCACGACCGCGCGCACGTCTTTCGCGAAAAACGCCTGCGTGTACATCGCGGAGATGAACATGCCTCCATACACGCCGTCGCCGTAATTCATGATGTGCCCCATGCGGTCGCCGAAGCGGTTGGAAACCTGCGGCATCCCCGGCGCGATCATGCCGAAAATGTCCGACTCGATCTGGAAATCAATGTCGTCGGCGTGCAGGTTGTACCGCGGATTGCCCGAAAGCGGCGGCAGGATGCCTTTGCGGATGTTGGCGAGCCCGGCGTCGTTGGCGTGCCAGACCTGGCGGATTTTGGCGTCCCATTCGTGCGCCACGGTGACGGGCGTGACCTCGATGCCGTAGCGCCGCAGGCAGTAGAGAAAAAGAAGATTGATGTAGATGTCGTCGTTGTCCGGCGCGCCGAAGCTGGGATGCTCTTTTTCGGAAGCTTCGATGAATCCTTTGTTGATGTGGATTTTCTGGTTGTCGGCTTCGTTGACGATGGGCTGGCCGTAGTCAATCTTGTTGTCGGCGCGGGCGCGGTAGTCCTTCATGCGCGTGGGAGAAAGCGGCCAGTCGGTGATGTCGAAGCCGATGGGCGTGCCGAGATACTCGAATTCCCAGGGCTGGCCGAAGGTCACGCCAATCATCTTGCCCATCCACGCGCCCTGGACTTTGTCGAGATACGTGTCCCACTCCAGCTCGCGCATGGGCCGCGCAGCCGCCTTCTGCGCCGCCGGTGGCCGATTCGGATTCGCCTCCTGCGCG
>Ga0187780_10002393_pt1 | contig 14137 bp, 12 predicted proteins | sample 1015_Q2_SP10_20__FD_132429 | JGI IMG/M metagenome (GOLD analysis project Ga0187780, IMG submission 132429) | Tropical peat soil microbial communities from peatlands in Department of Meta, Colombia - 1015_Q2_SP10_20_MG | ecosystem: Environmental > Terrestrial > Soil > Wetlands > Peat | place... | reverse complement strand
AGTTCATCTCCCTGCACGTTGACGTATACGTCCGCAGCGATTGACCTGGAGATTTCATGAACTCGCTCGGTTCCGTTGCGGCATGCTGCTGAAGTCAGTCGCGCCTGAATTCCCTTCTCCTGGCAGATTTTCACAATTTCGTCCGAATCGGTGGCCACCAACACGTTTTCCAGAAGAGTGCAGGAGCGCACCCCGCGGTAGACGCGAACAATCAGCGACTCACCAGCAATGTCGCGCAACATCTTGCGCGGCAGGCGAGTAGAGCCGAGCCGGGCCGGAATGACGGCAATGGCCTTCATTCAATTTCAAGTTTCCCGTTTCTCGGCTGTGGTTGCAATAGTGGCGTGGGCACATCTGGATACCAGCTTCAGTGCGCGCCTGGCGCTCGCAGCAGATATCAAGATGCTGTTGAATCGACGAACGCACCTATGCGGTTTTGTTAGCTTCTGATTCCGCGAGAGCTTCGGCGGTTTCCCCCATCCGGCTGAGCATTTGGTAAATCGTGTTTCGCCCAATGCCCAGAATTTCGGCGGCTTTGGCCTTGTTCCCTTGAACCTGACGCAATACCTGAAGCACATAGCGCTGCTGCATAGCTTCAAGGCTAATCAAGCCCTGACTGGCGATATCGGTCACACGCACAGGCATGCGAAGTGTCTCTGGCAGATCCGCCACATCGATAACCGGGCCAACCGCCATCATGCAGGCGGAACTGATGGTGTTCTCCAGTTCTCGAACGTTTCCCGGCCAGGAATGGGCTGCCAGTCGAGTTTGAGCGCGCCGAGTAATTCCGGTTATCTCCTTTTCGTAGCGCTTAGTGTACTTGTCCAGAAAATGCCGCTGTAATAACGGCAGATCTTCCTTCCGCTCCGCCAGGCTGGGGACAGTAATCTCCAGCGCCGACAGGCGATAGAAAAGATCCTCGCGAAACTGCCCCAGAGCCACCATCTTGGGAAGATCACGATGAGTCGCGGTGATCACGCGTACGTCAACGTAGTGAGTCACCGGAGATCCGACGCGCTGGACCTCGTGGTTTTGCAGAACCCGCAGCAGCTTAGCTTGTGCCGATAGTGGCAGCTCTCCGATCTCATCCAAAAATACGGTCCCGCCATTGGCGTATTCGAAGATGCCCTGCTTGTTCTGCACTGCGCCAGTAAACGCGCCCCGCACGTAGCCGAACAACTCGCTTTCGAGCAGCGTTTCCACCAGCGCCGAACAATTGCAAATTGCAAAAGGGGCAGATGCTACCGCACTAAGATCATGCAACGCTCTTGCCGCCAGCTCTTTGCCGGTTCCGGTTTCTCCCGTGATCAAAACCGTCTGAAAGTGGGGGGCAATGTGGCGGATTTTCGCAAAGGCCTCCAGCATCAGCGGGCTTCGTCCGATCATTCCCCGAAATTGGAAGATGTCAACCAAGTCCTGATCCAGGCGGAAAGTTTTCCGACGTGTTGTCCCTGCCTCGATCAGGAGGCGAACACAGTTTCGCAGTCTTTCGACATCCAGCGGCTCGGGCAGGTAGTCGGAAGCTCCCCGGCGGATCGCTTCTACCGCTGACTCGGTCGAATGATGGCCCATCAAGATGAAATCGATTCCCGGATCATTAGCCAGAGCGCGATCCAGCAATGTCATCCCACCCGGACCGGGTAATGAGAGATCGGATAAGACAATTTGCGGATGAATCTGGGTTAGCTGTTCGAAGGCAGATTCCACACCGGGCGACGTAAATAACTGGATGTTCTCGCCCCCTAACGCATCACAAACCAACTTAATGATTTCGGGATCGTCGTGCACTATAAGCATCTTTAATCCCGCACTACTAGGATTCACGGTGATACCTCCATAAAGATCGGTCCTCCTCGAGCAGGCAAAAAAAAAGCAACGCCGGCCCCAGGTTGTGGACCCAAGGCTAAGATTTTTTGAACATAAAACTAAGGGCGGGCTGCGATGACTCGCTCAATGAAACGCTGCATTCGGAATTGGCAAGCGTCGTCGCGTTGCGCTTTTTGAGCAGACGCTGCCTTGACCTGCTGACGGAATTTGTGAGGTTGTGCCGTGTATCTTACCGCGGTAAGCAACTCTTCGATTCCGGCGCTAAGAAGGAGCGCCCAAGAGCGGTTCACAACTTAACTTCAACCGCATCCCCCCTCATCCCACTACTGGTTCGGCCCCGTGGATCAGCACTGCCACGATCGTGCCAAAAAAAACGCTAAAAAAGCAGTGACGATTAATACTTCTGTAATGTATACAGTGTTAAATATACAGTGTCAATATAATTTTGCGGTCTGTCAACCTGGAATACAGTGGAGACCTGATGCCCAGAAAGCCTGACCCACATCTCGAAGAACGGATACTGAAAGCTGCGCAGAAACTGTTTTTGAAAGGCGGAGAGAAAGCTCTTTCCATGCGATCCCTGGCCAAGGCAGCCCATACGAATACGCCTTCGGTTTATCGCCGGTTCAAGAACAGGAAAGAGATCCTGAACGCGCTTCTGCGACGTATCCAGCAGGACTTAGGCGTAGTGCTGGAACCTTGTGTTTCTCTCCGGGAGGTGTGTCAGAGCTTTGTTGAATTCATGCTGGAGCATCCTCATGAATATCAATTGGCCAATTCAGGCCTGTTTTCCAAGGTCGCTGCCGATCGGCCCAACCTCGAACTTATTAAGAAACGAAGCGCCGAGTGGATGGGTGGATCTCCCGAGGATTACATCGATCTAATACTCGCGGGATGGGCCTTGTCGCACGGGACGGCGATGCTGCTGATCTCAAAGGCGGTCCCGCCAGTTTACGAAGCCAGACTCCGTATCGTTTTGGCTGAGACAATCGATCTGCTCGTGCGTAATACCGCGCAGGTTGCGAAGTGATCTGATAAGCACACTTTTTTCGGGCGGAAAGTCGGTCAAACTGGGTCTCCGGGAACGAGTCTGAGCTCATAAAATCAGCGTGCTATGATGGCCTTACGTTCGCTTTGGCGGTGTAGCTCAGGTGGTTAGAGCGACGGTCTCATAATCCGTAGGTCGTTGGTTCGAGTCCAACCGCCGCCACCAAACAAATCGGCAAGTGGCATCGAGCGGGACGACTCCAGTCGCAGCTTCCATTAGCTCCCAGCAGCGGCAGCCGCTGCCGCAGCCCTGGGTAGGGAAACCGTCACGTCCCCGGTAATCGCCTTCTTTTCGAGAGAATTTTTGAGCTTAAGAATCAGCGGGAGGGTGACTTCCTGACCTTTTGATACAACCAGAAGTCCGGAAAAAGTGCGGATGTCCTGTTGCACAATCATTCCAGGTGCCAGTTCGTTGACCCAGTCCAAACACCGCTGTCCATCCGTTTCTGATCAAAAGCAGATGGATTTGCACCCGCATTACCTGTGCATTTCCAACCACCAATCACGCAAGCCGTGGCTTTCCCCGTTCCCGCAATGAGGCGAGAGCGCAGTCATCTCCTGGGATATCGGCAGATGGATAGACTTGCTTTACCCGAGGCGAATGCGGGCACAGGCCCACTCGGGATTGCGCCGTGCGGCACGAAGGATTGAATTTCGTTTACGAGTACGGTCGCACGCTTTCAGATTTATACCTGGGGAACGATCTCAAGTGACGTGAGCGTCAGGATAGTGGTCGGCTACGAGCTTGAGATCCACATTGTGTTCTAGCAGTGCCTTGAGCCCGGCCAGAACAAACGAGAACCCTCCCATCGCGTCCATGGCTTGCTTGACTATCTCATCATCATTTCCGCGAAAACCCCAGGTGGAGATGGCTACGAGAGCACCGTCTGGCCGGGAAGTGAACAGCCACTCAACGGGTAAAGGTGGATCATCCCACCCAATCAGTATTCGCTGGTGCGGTTCAATCGCTTTCACCTTCACCTCTGCGGATACACCGTACATTTCCCACTCCCAGCGAACTTCTCTGCCTGCTTCCAATCTTCCGGTGCCCCGGGTGAACCAGAATTTCGTCGTGATTGCAGGGTTCACAAACGCCTCGAATACGTCTTCGACCGGTTTGCGGATAAGCATCTGTGTCTTCACAATGGGCGCAGTGTTAAATGTCATGGAATAGCCCCGTTGAAACCGCGATCACAGTAGCATAGCCCGGGCTTTCGTGCGGACCTGACTGTCGGCGCATTTGACTCCTCGCGAGCCGCTACGCTAGCCTCAGAAGTCCGCCTCAGAACAAGATGGCAAGCACCCGCAAGCTGCTGACCGTAGTCTGCTTCAACCTTTTACTGGGGGCCGCAGCAGTTGCCTCGACCCAACCCGTTCATGCGCCCCATGTCATTGTGGTTAGCGTGCACGAACTCGCGTCCCAAACAGGCGTGGAGATCATGCGAGCGGGCGGGAACGCGGTCGATGCAGCAGTCGCGACCGGCTTTGCCCTGGCGGTGGTCCACCCAGCGGCGGGAAATCTTGGCGGCGGCGGTTTCATGCTGGTGCGCATGACGGATAGCAAACTGCACTTTATTGACTTCCGCGAGAAAGCACCTGCCGCCGCCACAGCCACCATGTATCTGGATTCCAACGGTGATGTGACCGACGACCCCTGGCTCGGATATCGCTCGATTGGAGTCCCCGGTTCCGTCGCCGGCCTGGTCTTTGCCGAGACCCATCTTGGCAAGCTAACCCTGGCGCAGGTCATGGCTCCAGCAATCAGGCTGGCCCGCGAAGGCTATCCTCTGACTTGGCAAGAAGCTCGCGACATGCGCGATGACAAGTACCTGGGCAAGTTTCCGGAGTCTCGGCGCATCTTCCAGCGCGATGGCAATTACTACAAACAAGGCGAGATTTTCCGGCAGCCGGAGTTGGCTCGGACCTTGGAGCGCATCGCAAGCAACCCAAGTGATTTCTATCATGGGGCGATGGCACGGGAGCTCGCCACCTCGATACAAAAGGGTGGCGGCCTGATCACCACGAATGACTTGGCCAACTACGAAGTCAAGGAGCGAGCGCCGGTCGAGGGCAGCTATCGCGGATATCAGGTCATCAGTGCCCCGCCGCCTTCTTCCGGGGGCACGGTGCTGCTTGAGATTCTCAATATTCTCGAAGGCTATGATCTGGCGAGGTCTGGCGCTCGCTCCGCAGAATCCGTTCACCTCGTGGCAGAAGCGTTTCGGCGTGCCTTCTACGATCGCGCCGAGTTCATGGGTGATCCTGATTTCTCCAAGATCCCCGTGGCACAGCTTATTGACAAAAAGTATGCCGCCGCATGGCGGGAGTCAATTGAGCCGGAGCATGCCAGCATCAGCAAGAATTTGAAGCGTCCGGCAATTTTCAGTGAGCTCGAACAATACGCGGCGGCGCATCCCCAGCCGACCGTCACGAGCGAGTCGCCGCACACCACCCATTATTCCGTCGTCGATGCGGAAGGAAATGCCGTAGCCGTCACAACTACATTGAACGACTGGTTCGGGTCCCGGGTGACGGCCGAGGGCCTGGGTTTCCTTCTGAATGATGAAATGGATGATTTCGCCGCCAAGCCAGACGTGCCCAACTCGGATGGCCTTATTCAAGGCAGGGCGAATGCCATCAGCCCGGGAAAACGCCCACTCTCGTCGATGGCTCCAACCATGGTTTTGAACGATGGCAAGCTGTTTCTGGTGCTTGGTTCGCCGGGCAGCTCTCGTATCATAAGCACGGTTGCAAATGTCTTGATCGGTGTCGTGGATTACGGAATGAACATTCAGGAAGCAGTGAATGCACCGCGCTTTCATAACCAGTGGATACCGGATGTTCTGAGCTTGGAGGAATGGTTTTCTCCCGATACAGTAAAGATATTGGAACAGATGGGATATACGATAAAGTTCGGGGTTGGAAAAGGCGATGAATGGCGCGGCTATTGGAGCGATGCCGAGTGCATCGGAATTGATCCGAAAACCGGCGAGCGTCTGGGGGCGAGCGACGTCAGACACAATGGAAAGGCGGTGGGCTACTAAATGTTGAAAGCGATGTCCACCTATGTTTATGTCAAGGAGCGGTTGCATCCCGGTCTGCTGGACTCGTTAGTAAGGGGCGGTGCACAGGGCATCGAGATTTTTGCCGCCCGCCAGCATCTCGACTATGCCAACCGCAAGCAGCATGTACGGGAAATTGCCGACTGGTTTCGGACCAGCGGCGTGCCTTTGCATTCCGTGCATGCGCCGATGTTCGCGGACTATGAGTGGGGACGCACTGGGGCGCCTCCGGTGAACGTCACCTCGACCGACCGCGCTCATCGCATCGATGCCATGGACGAGATCAAGCGCGCGCTCGAGATTGCGGAACAGATTCCGTTTCGCTTTCTGGTGCAGCACATGGGAGTGGGCAACGAATCGTTCGATGAGCGCAAGTTTGAAGCGGCGATGACCTCAATCGAGCATCTGCGTGCTTTTGCCAAGCCGCTGGGCGTGCACATTCTGCTCGAAAATATTCCGAACGAAATGTCCACTCCCGAAAAGCTGGTGGAATTTATACAGGCTACGCACTTTGAGGATCTCGGAGTGTGTTTCGATGTCGGGCACGCCCACTTGATGAGCGACGTTCCACGAGCTTTCGAAACTCTGAAGGACTACATACGCTCCACACATGTCCACGACAATGCCAAAGACCGCGATTCTCATCTTTGGCCGGGAAGCGGCTCGATTGACTGGAAACAAGCTATGAAGCTTCTGCGATCGTCGCCCAACAAGCCGCCGATACTGCTGGAGATTGAAGGCGAGGAGAAAGTCAATCCGGCCGACAAGATGCCCGATGCCTTCAAACAATTGGAGCAGAACTGAAACGCGCTTGGCCACCCTGGAGTGAAGAAGTTAGGCTGCTGACACACTCGTTAGCGATATCCTTTGCCGCTTAGAGATTTTCCAGATGGGATCGCCTGTAAGCACGATCGCGGAAGTCGGAAAACACGAGGGACAGAGTGTCAGCATTCGGGGATGGCTTTATAACCTGCGCGAAAGCGGCAAATTGCTGTTTCCTCAATTTCGCGATGGCACTGGTGTGATTCAGGGAGTGGTGGCGAAGAACGCTGTTCCTGCCGAAGTATTCGACGCGGTGAAGGGGCTCAGCCAGGAATCAAGCGTGATCGCCGAAGGCAAGGTCCGGGCGGACAAGCGGGCTCCCGGTGGCTACGAGCTGGACGTCTCCAACGTACAGGTCATTCAGCGCGTTCCGGAGAGCGACCCCTATCCCATTTCGCTGAAAGAACACGGGGTCGATTTTCTGATGGAGCACCGGCATCTCTGGGTGCGCTCCCCACGGCAGGCGGCGATTTTGCGCATCCGCGCCGAGATCATCAAAGCCGCGCGCGATTTCTTTGACGGGCGCGGATTCGTGCTGACTGATCCGCCGATTCTGACTCCGGCGGCGTGCGAAGGCACCACCACGCTGTTTCCTGTCGACTATTTCGACGAGCAGGCATTTCTGACCCAGTCGGGCCAGCTTTACATTGAAGCTACCGCCATGGCGCTGGGAAAGGTGTATTCGTTTGGACCTACATTTCGTGCGGAGAAATCGAAAACCCGGCGGCATTTGACTGAGTTCTGGATGGTCGAACCCGAAGTCGCGTTCGCCGACCTCGACGATCTGATGGAACTTGCCGAGGGGCTCGTCAGTTTCGTCGTGAAGCGGTGTTTGGAGAAACGCCGCGCCGATCTGCAAATGACTGGCCGGGACGTGTCCAAGCTCGAGACCGTTCAGCCGCCCTTTCCGCGCATCAGTTACGACGATGCGGTCAAGATGCTGCAGGAAGCCCACAAGAAAGGCGCCGTGGAAAGCAACTTCGAGTGGGGAGGGGACCTTGGGTCGCCGGATGAAACTTACATCTCCTCGCAGTTCGACCGCCCAGTCATGGTCCACCGCTACCCGGCCAAAGTAAAGGCCTTCTATATGGAACCAGACCCGCAGCGTCCCGAACTGGCGTTGTGTGTGGACGTGCTGGCGCCTGAGGGCTACGGCGAAATCATCGGTGGCTCGCAGCGTATGGCCTCGTACGATTTGTTGCTACAGCGCATTCACGAGCACGGGTTGCCGGAAGAAGCCTTCAAGTGGTATCTGGATTTGCGGAAGTACGGCAGTGTGCCGCACTCGGGTTTTGGCATGGGAATTGAACGTGTTGTGGCCTGGATTTGCGGTCTGGAGCATGTGCGCGAGACAATCCCATTTCCGCGAATGTTATATCGGCTTTATCCATAGCGTAGCGAATTCGGTTTCTTAATCGATGACGACAGCGATTCCACCGGTGACTAATATCAGTCCGAAGAAGATTCGCGTCATTGGTGTTCCGCTCGATCTTGGTCAATCGCGTCGAGGTGTCGATATGGGGCCCTCAGCGGTGCGTGTCGCGGGACTTGAAGCTCGGCTGGAGGCTTTAGGACACGTGGTGGAAGACGGCGGCAATATCGCAGTCGCCATCCCTGAACAGAAAAAAGAAGGTCACGCCAACGCGAAGTATCTCAAAGAGATTACCGCGACCTGCACCAAGCATGCCGAACTCGTGCTCAAAACGCTCGAGGCTGGAATATTCCCGCTTTGTCTAGGCGGCGATCATTCGATGGGCGCAGGTACGGTTGCGGGGGTGGCGGAATTTTATCGCCGCCACAACCAAAAAATTGGCGTGATCTGGATCGATGCGCATACCGATATCAATACCCCTGACAGCTCCCCCAGCGGCAATGTTCATGGCATGCCATTGGCGGCGATCATGGGACTGGGCCCTCCGGAGCTGGCCAACATTTTCAATTTCTCGCCCAAAGTGCAGCCGGAAAATTGCGTGTTAGTGGGCGTGCGCGATATCGACGCCATCGAAAAAGCGCACGTCCATCAGGCTGGCATCGAAGTTCTGACGATGCGCGACATCGACGAGCGCGGCATGCGAACTGTTATGGAAGAAGCCTTACGAATGGCAGGACGGGGGACTGCCGGCTATCACGTTTCGCTCGACATGGATTGGGTCGATCCCGAAGACGCCCCCGGCGTAGGTACTCCGGTGCGTGGGGGCGCAACCTACCGCGAAGCGCATCTGGCTATGGAGATCATCGCCGACCATGGCCGCATGCTGAGCATGGAAATCGTCGAAGTAAATCCTGTTATCGACGAACACAACCGAACCGCTGATCTCGCGGTTGAATTGGCTCTATCGGCATTCGGGAAGAAAATTCTATAGATCACCGGTAGGACGGCCGCCCTCGGCCGCCCCAGTCGAGCACCCAGCCTAGCTCAGTTGCGCAACAAGCGTCTCCAGCTTCACTCTCGTCGCGATCACGCTCAAGATCGGTTCAGCCACACTCCTCTGGCTGATCGGAGCGCCCTCCGTCTCAACGAGCAGCACTTTTGAGATGTCCGAAAAACTGCCTCCCGCAAGAATTAGGGCCGACAGCGCGGCTTGCAGCGGCGGAAGGCTTGGGTTGTACGCAGCATTCTCGATGTAGGCGCCTCTGAATATGCGCCCGGAGCGAGTGCCAACCGCAACTCCCGAATGTGCTTTTGTGTAGGGTGCATAAGATTTTCGGGCAGCGTCCAGCGCTGCTCTCGTCAACTGATCGCTCGCGCCGTTCCTCAGACCTAAGTTCGCTTCTTTCGCCGGAAAGGCTGACTCAGTCACTCCCAGATCTTTAGGTCCGAATGCCGAAGGCAACAAGGTCGAAAGTTTTGCCGCAGGTTTGCCGTCAACCAGCACCTGAATATCGGGAGATAGCTCATTCAGGAACTGGCGGCAATGACCGCATGGAGCAGCGGTAACCACAATCGCCGAAATTCCTTGTTCCATGTGCATGTACGCATTCGACAGCGCGGACTGCTCTCCATGCAGGGAAAAGCCGAGGGAATGGCCGGGAAACTCGATGTTTGTGCCCAAGTACAGGTCGCCACTGAATCCGCGAACTGCCGCTCCAACCTGATACTTCGAGATGGGCGAGTGCGAGTAGATTCGAGCCAGTGGAAGCAGGCCAAGCATAACGACATCTTCATCCTGCCCCTCAGTTTCGCGAGCCGCAGCAACTTCGGCCGCAGGAATCCGTCCGTCGAACCCGGCCGCCGTCACGACCCGGAGCAGGCGAGTGCGTGACTTCTCGCTGAATTTACCTAAGGCCGTGGTTAACAAGTCCTTTTCTGATGCATCGGCGCCGATTGCTGGCACTTTCATAGCCCATAATCCTAATCCCGCTGATCCAAGTGTAGCCAACAGGGTTCTGCGGTTCATGAACTCTTTCCTGCTCCCCAGTAATCGCACAGATCATAACCGTTAATTGACGGCAGGCCCATCGGCGTCGAGACTAAAGGGTCATGAAAAAGCTTCGCGTAGGCATCCTGTTTGGCGGGCGCAGCGGTGAGCACGAGGTTTCCCTGCTCTCGGCGGCTTCCGTATTCGATGCGATTGATAAAAACAGATATGAAGTTGTACCCATTGGGATCACCAAGGAAGGTCATTGGGTCACTGCGGCGGACGCCGAGCGATTACTGCGGGGCGAATTTGCTCACCACCCGGAACGCCATCTCCGCGCGGGCGATCCGGAAGCGACACCAGCGGCCGCGGTCCTGGCGAATGGCGAAGCTGTGGTTGTGCCGCCCGAGCCTCAGCCGCACGGGGCTTCGCTTACCGCGTTTCAGACCGACGCATCTTCTCAGGCACCGGCTCGCCGCGCCTCGGATCGCGCAATTAACGTCGACATTGTCTTTCCGGTGCTGCATGGAACTTTCGGCGAGGATGGAACGATTCAGGGCCTACTGGAACTGGCAGACATGCCTTATGTCGGCGCGGGTGTGCTCGGCTCGGCTGCCGGCATGGACAAAGACATCATGAAGTCACTCTTCCGCGCCGCCGGTCTTCCAATCGTAAAGCACGTAACCATTTTGCGAAGCGATTGGGGAGCAAACCGCAAGAAAATCGAAAAGCTGGTGGCCAGTAAGCTGAAGTACCCGGTTTTCGTCAAACCTGCGAACCTCGGATCGTCGGTGGGAATCTCGAAAGCCCACGATCGAAAGGAACTCGAGGCAGCGATTTCAGAGGCTGCCAAGTTCGACCGCAAGATCGTCATTGAACAGGGGGTTGGGGGAAAAAAGCAAAAAGCACGCGAGATCGAATGCTCAGTGCTTGGAAATGACCGGCCCGAAGCCTCGGTTCCTGGAGAAATCGTGCCCAGCAAAGAATTCTATGACTATGACGCGAAGTATCTGGATGAGGGCTCACAACTCATTATTCCGGCAAAACTCACCAAGTCCGAGATCAGAAAAGTCCAACAGATTGCGATTGCGGCATTCAAAGCTGTCGACTGCTCCGGCCTGGCACGAGTGGACTTCTTGATGGAGCCAAAGACCCACAAGATCTATTTGAATGAGATCAACACCATGCCCGGTTTTACTGCGATCAGCATGTATCCCAAGCTGTGGGCGGCTTCCGGGCTTCCCTATCCACAATTGATCGAGAGGCTCATCCAGCTTGGCCTGGAGCGCCACGCCGACAAAAAGAAGAACCAGTATAGCCGCTAGCGGCCCAGAGCCGTCCTTGAGAGGTGCAGTACGATCGCTGGCAGCCAGGGGCACGCTTCCCTGTCACTTTGCCCCCGGAGTCAAAAGGGCTACTTCTTTCTTAGCTCGTCTCGCTCCACCACGCCGTCTTTAATATGAATCACGCGGTGAGCGTACGCAGCGATGTCATGTTCGTGGGTGACCAGCACGATGGTATTGCCCTGGGCGTGCAGCCGGTCGAATAGCGCCATGATCTCGTTCCCGGTTTGCGAATCGAGGTTTCCGGTAGGTTCATCGGCAAGAATGATGGAAGGATGATTCACCAGAGCGCGCGCGATTGCGACTCTTTGCCGCTGTCCGCCCGAAAGTTCATTCGGCTTGTGCATCATTCGTTCGTCCATGCCGACCGCCGTCAGTGAAGCTTTCGCGCGCTCCGCCCGCTCTTCTGAAGGTACCCCTGCATAGATCAATGGCAGCTCTACGTTGTGCAATGCTGTGGCGCGGGCCAGGAGGTTGAAGGTCTGAAAGACGAAACCGATTTCTTTGTTGCGGATACGCGCCAGTTCGTCGTCGTCCAATTCACTTACCAATTGGCCATTCAACCAGTACTGGCCTTTGCTGGGAGTATCCAGGCAGCCGATCAAATTCATCAGCGTCGACTTACCCGAACCCGACGGCCCCATGATGGCGACATACTCATTGCGGCGGATCTTCAGATTCACGCCACGGAGCGCATGCACCTGCTGCTCCGATCCCATGTCATAGGTCTTCCATAGATCGACCGTGCTGATCATGGAAGAATCTGGCCCTGCTGACTCCGCGGGTTGTGAAAAATTGATCACTTCAGCCGTTGCCATTCTTTTCTCCTGGTCCTGTGCAGCCACCTGCAGGCTCTCCACCATCGCTTGGTCGTGAGTTGCCCTGGCAGGCCCGTCCATTGGACGGGCCATGCCGACGAACGTTATAGCTAGGTCTGCTCTTCTTTTTTTGGCGCCGAATTATCGATCTTTACACCCGCTCCGGGGCGCAAAGTGCGCAAAACTTTGTAACTTCCGGTCACAATCTCGTCCCCCGGGTTAAGGCCTTTGGTCACCTCGATATCGGTGGTACCAGCAATGCCCGTTTCTACGGGCACAAACTGGGCCTTGTGATTGCGAATCACGAATACTCCCTCAATCTCCTCTTTCGGATTAGAAACTGCCTTTTGTCGTACTGCCGCCTCGACGGAATTTTTTTCGTCTTTCGGAACAAGGTCCTCCTGGCGTCGAACCACCAGCGCCTGGATCGGAATCGTTAAAGCCTGGGTGCGCGTCGCGGTGGTGATCTTGGCGGTAGCAGAAAGCCCCGGCCGCAAATCGCTGGGCGGATCCTGCAACGTCACCACCACCTTGAAGTCCTTCGCCTCCTGGCTTCCGGTGGTTTGCTGCGAAGTGGATACACCGGTGGACCGCACCATCGCATTGTCGCCGATTTCCGTAACCGTGGCCTTGAAAGTTTTCTTGGGTATCGCATCAATACTCACTTCCGCCGGCTGGCCCATTTGCACCGTCACGATGTCGGTTTCATCCACTCTCACCTCCGCCGTGATGACCGACATGTCGGCAAGCGTCATCAACACGCTGCCTGGCGAATTCTGAATTCCGATAACGACGGTCTCTCCCTCGCGAACGGGGACGCTGGTGATGACGCCATCGAAGGGCGCGGGATACAGAGTTTTCTTCAACACATCAGCTGCGTGAGTCTGATTAGCTTCCGCCTGCGAAATGCGGCGGTCCGCGGACTCTTTCTGGGCCTTGGCCTGAGCCACTCGGGCCTGAGCTTGAGCCAGCCCGGCGACGGCGGCGTTATGTGCGGCATTCTGGCTGTCGTATTCCTGTTTTGCGATCAGCGCGTCTTTGTACAGCCCCTGAGCGCGCGTCCAGTCGAGGTCGGATCGCGCGGCGTCGGACTTCGCCCGATTAAGGTCAGCCAACGCAGTGTTCAATGCCGCCTCAGCCGCCATCGCATCCGTGCGCGCCGCCTGAAGAGTAGCTTGCATGGCGTCCAAGTCCGCCTGTGGCTGCACATTTTCGAGTTGTGCCAGCATCTGGCCTTTCTTCACCCGGTCGCCTTCTTTGACGTACAGATGCGTGATCTTACCGAAGGCGTTTGCTCCGATGTTTACGTAGGTTTTTGGTTTGACCTCTCCCGACGCACTCACAATTGAAGCCACGTCCTGCCGCTGCGCCTTTGCGGTTTGAACGGTCACGACATTCTTGCCGCTTTGATAGACAGTAAAGCCCACGATCGCAGCGAGCAATATCGCTACGCCGGCGCCGATCGCGACTTTCTTCCACGTGCTCATCGCATTGCGGTTTGCAGAGCGAGACTTTGCCGGCTCTGCCAATATTTCCCGGCATTGCACCGCTTCAGAGACAACACCGCCCATAGCTGTAGATACGGCTTGCCAAGCCAAAAGTTCCCAAGGATTGCAGGACGGTAAATGCCACCGAGGCGGATCTACGGTTAACCCCTGATTATAGCTTGCCCGCCGAGAGACAGAATTCCTGGAGGTGCGGATGAGTCACTTGTGACAACAGATCAGACTCACAAGGTGAATTGGGCCAAGAACTTGGCCACGTTTCCGACCACGCTGTAAGCTGGCATGACCCTGGAATCATTGGGAGGTACTTTGCGAACGCACCTAGTGAGCTTTCGACAATTGCCGGGCACATTT
>Ga0187780_10002392_pt1 | contig 14138 bp, 17 predicted proteins | sample 1015_Q2_SP10_20__FD_132429 | JGI IMG/M metagenome (GOLD analysis project Ga0187780, IMG submission 132429) | Tropical peat soil microbial communities from peatlands in Department of Meta, Colombia - 1015_Q2_SP10_20_MG | ecosystem: Environmental > Terrestrial > Soil > Wetlands > Peat | place... | reverse complement strand
GGTCTCGAATCAGACCGGCGTGCTGGCCAAGGTGGCAGCCGAGATCGCCGGCAACGGCTCCAACATCGAGAACGTGAGCCTCGAGCCCGGCGATTCAAGTCTCTACACCGACATCCACTTCACGCTCCAGGTCTCCAATCGTCTGCACCTCGCCCAGATCATGCGCGGCTTGCGGCGGCACCCCGAGGTGATCCGCATCAGCCGCCTGAAGGGCTAGGAAGACAGCCCGCGAGACGCCGGCCGCGTCCGCCGGCCCGACATGGACGCGTAAATCCGAGCATTGCCCGTGGATCTGTTTTCGACGCAGTTTCTGTCCGCGCTGCTCGCCATCGTGGTCATCGACCTCGTGCTGGCGGGCGACAACGCGATCGTCATCGCGCTCGCTGCGCGCAACCTTCCCGCCGACATGCGCCGCCGCGCGATCGTCTGGGGAACGGTCGGGGCGATCGCGGTCCGTGCCGTGATGAGCCTGGGCGTGGTGGCGCTGCTCAGGGTTCCAGGTCTGCAGGCGGCTGGCGGTCTGTTCCTGGTGTGGATCGCCTACCGTCTTCTGGTGCCGGTTGACAAATCTGAAGGCGAGCTTGCAGCAAAACCTGTCACAGCGGGCTTCTGGCCCGCGATCCGCACCATCGTCGTGGCCGACGCTGTGATGGGCCTGGACAATGTGCTGGGCGTAGCCGGCGCCGCACAAGGCAGCTTTCTGCTCGTGATCCTGGGGCTGCTGATCAGCGTGCCGATCGTGGTATGGGGCAGCGCGCTCATCCTGCGCCTCGTAGATCGCTACCCGGCCATCATCTATGTGGGCGCGGGTGTGCTGGCCTGGACCGCAGCAGTCATGCTGGTGCACGAGCCGTTGCTGGTGGACTGGCTGGCTGTGCGACCCGGGGTGGATTGGGCGGCGTACGCGCTGGTCATCGGCGGGGTGCTCCTGGCCGGATTTCTTCGCAACCGCGCGCGCAAGAGGGCCGACGGCGATGCGAGCGGGCGGTCTTGATCTGGGTCAAGTGCGCGGGCTTGCAGTGCAGAGTATGATTTTCGCGAGCGGCGGTTCGATCGCAGCCGCTGAAGGTTTAACCATGAAGCGCAAGTTCTCCGTTGCGGCCTATGCGTTGTGTTCGTTGTTGTGCGCGCCTTTCGCGACGGCGGCCGAACCCGACGAGGCACAGCCCGAAGCGAGCAAGAAGCTGCGTGATTGGGCTTTGAGCGGTAATCTCGAAATCCCCGGTGTGACGGCGTGCCACCAATGCGAGTGGCGGCCCAAGCCGCACCAGATGCACGCGGCCGATCACTGCGGCGTCGGTCCCGACGGCCAGCCCAAGGTCGCCGAGTTCGAATGCGGTTTCTCCGAGGATTGCCAGCGCGTCTGCAACTTCGTGCGCTGCGTGACGCCCTAGGCAGGCTCCGCCTTCTCTCGCCGCCGGCGTTATCGCACTCGCGGTTTCTCGTATTTGCCTTCCGCCAGTCGCCGACCTGAGACGAATGGAGCCTCGCGTGCGCCGCGAGGTACGAGTCAACCTCCTGAGCGAGCGCAACAATTCACCGCTGGTATGGCGGTTGCAGGCCGCGCGTCGGTTGCCTGCAAGCCGTGAGGAGCATGAACAGGTCGAAGACGCGCAAGGCGAGCCCGCTCATCGAGCAGGGCCCGAACGGACTGATCGCGGACGTGCTGAGCATCGTCCTCATCGGCCTCGTCCTGCTGGGGATCGCCGGCGCCATCTACAAGGCGCTGGCGCCAGGCGGCTGGCTGAGCTCAATGCTGGATCGGATCTGGAACGTGAACCCGTGGCTGGTTTGGCTCGTGGGGTTCGGGTCGGCCGCAACGCTGGCGTCGCTCAGATGGTGGCTCGAAGGGCGCCCAGCTGGCCGGCGCAGCGGTGAGGCCCTTGTCTATACCTTTCTCGCTCTGGGTCTGTTCTTTTTCTTCAAGCTCCTGGTTACCGGCTCGCTGTAGCCGACGGCGCGTGACGCTCGGCGGCACGCTGTCGCTGCGAGCAGACCGAGGGAAAACACGCGTCAGCCCTAGCCGCGGGCCGACGCGGCTGCCGGACGGCTATGTCAGTCGTACGTACGCAGTCGGTCCAGATCCGTAATGATCACTTTGCGCCCCTCCACAGCGATCAGGCCGCGAGCGGTCAGTTCGTGGAGGATGCGTGAGAAGTGCTGTGGAGTCAGGTTCAATCGCGAAGCGATGACGCCCTTGCCGATCGGCAGCGTGACTTCGCCTCGGTTGCCTTGCGCCTCGAGCACGTGAAGGTCGCGCAATAGGTAGCCGATGACGCGCTGCGCGCCCGAGCGCAGAGAGTAGGCTTCCACATCGCCTACCAGTCCGTGCAGCCGCCGGCTGAGGCCGCCGAGAAGTTGGAGAGAAAAACGCGGATTGCGCTCGATCTCCGCAAACACGGCGGTTTTGCTAATGTGCAGCAGCAAACTGTCCGACAGCGCCTGCGCATAAACCGGATAAGGCTTCTCGAGGAACATCACCGCCTCGCCGAAGCTCATTGCCGGACCGATGACCTCGACGACTTTTTCTGCGCCCTGTGGGGATGTTAGGGCGAGCTTGATCTGTCCGTAGGCGACCAGATGAAATCCCTCGCACGGATCGCCACGCTGGAACAGCATCTCCCCGCGGGCGAGGTGCAGCGTTCGCGTGCTCTCGGCGACGCGCTCGATCTGCTCGGGCGAGATTTCCTTGAACAGAGGCAGGTTGGCGAGGAACGCGCTGGCTTTGGGTTCGGGTTTCATAGCGACGCAGTGGCATGGCCAGCGTGGGTTTAACCCAGCGCCCGAGGGGCGAGCTATTCTGCCACAGGCAATGCGGGGGAATCGCTCAGTCCGCCAGCACCCATACCACGGATAACAGCACGAGCAGAGCCGCCGCGTTGTGAATCAGCGCCAGCCAGAGGGGAAAGTGCAGCATCACCGTCAGCGCGCCTACACCGGCCTGAAACACGACCAATGCGGCTAGCGTCAATGCCGACCGGGCGGCACGTTCACCGCGTCGGATCAGCTGTGTGGCCAGAGCAACGGTGGCAATGGCCAGTGTGATGGCGATGATCCGATGGAAGATGTGGAGACTGTCCGCAAGATCGGACGCCGAAGGCGGACAAAGCAGCACGCTTGGACACTCGGACGCCATACGCGTCGTGCTAATCAGTGCCCCGAGCACGAGTTGAACTACCACGAGCGCTAGGACCGCGGCTGCAAGCCAGCCCGAGGCGCTGGGGACGCGCGAAGAGTCGCGCCTTGCGCGCAAGGCCAGCCACCACAACAGCGCCGCCAGCGCCATGCCGCCGAGCAGGTTGGCGAGTGAAACGCCCACTGTGTTCCAACTCGATGTCACGCTGCCCAACCCGGCAAGCATCAGCGTAAGGGCAAGCGCCGCAAACGCTGGGGCTACCACATCAGGGCGGCGAGGTCGTGCTGCGATGCTGGTGAGCGCGATCATGACCACGACGAGTCCGAGCGTGGAAGCCAGCAGACGGTGCGCAAGGCGGGCGACCGGATGATGCTGTTGTCCCATGGCCGGGTGGTCGTAGCAAGCAGGCCAGGGAGCGCAACCGATCCCAGCTGCACTCAACCGCAGATAGGCGCTCACGCAAGCGAGCAGAAGCATCAGCACGACGCCACCGAGCGCCAACTGGCGAGCGAGGCGATAGAGGCGGGTCATGCAATTCTCATAGGGACGGCAGGTCCTGCTGGTTTCTGGAAAAACCTGAATCTGGGTGAAGTCTTTTTCCTGGCTCGGCCGGTATGGTAGCCAGGCAAGCTGTGGGTTGCCATGTGGCAAGGCGTCTTGCGCTTTGCTGTGACCACTCGATAAGGAGGTGCTATGGCGGAACAGGCCAAGACAGCGCAGCGAGCGCCCGAAGATCCGGAAGAACGGATCCCGATCATGCAGCACGTACTCGAAAACCCTTTTTTGCTCCTTTTCTTCGGGGTCGCCATTCCCACCGTCTTCTACATCATTTGGGGAATCATGGAAATCGTGGCCATCCCGGTCGCGAAGTAGGCGCGTCCTTTTCTTTCAGCGGAGCCGTCTTATGAGTGCCATTCTCCCGCCGTCCAGGCGCATCTGGTGGAAGCAACCGCTGGACAGAGTCGAGCTTACCTGGATCGCCATCGCCTTCGTGTGGGCCCTGGTGCTGTTCTTCATGATGCCGTACTGGCATGTCTTCGGAAAACAGAATCTGTCCAACGAGGCGTACCGCATCTCCGCCGAGAATTTCCAGAAGAAGACTCAGGAGATGGTGGACAAATACACCATGCGCACCGAGACGGACCAAAATATTCCGGTGGTGCATCCCCCAGCCGGCAGCGACGTCTACCTGATAGCCCGGCTGTGGGCATGGTGGCCGATCCTCGAGCTGGAGAACGGCCAAAGCTACCGTCTGCATCTGTCGGCCATGGATTACCAGCACGGGTTCTCGCTACAGCCGTCGAACATCAACCTGCAGGTCGTTCCCGGATACGAGATGGTGGTCACGGTCACGCCGAACAAATCCGGCTCTTACTCCGTCGTGTGCAACGAATACTGCGGCATCGGGCACAGCACGATGATCGGCCGGCTGTACGTGGTGGACAAGAAATAGGAGCGCAGCCATGGCACTCAACGCACTATTCCGGGTCGATCCGAAGAGCGGGCTGCAGTATCACCGCGACGCCGAACAACTGATGAAGGCGAACGCCGTAGCTGGCGTCGTCTTCCTTCTGCTTGGTGGGGTGCTGGCACTGCTCGTGTCGCTGACGCGCTGGCCCGCCGTGCATCTGCTCGGTGCCGAATCTTTCTACATGACCCTGACCGCGCATGGGCTCGACATGCTGGTGTTCTGGATCATCTTCTTCGAGATCGCGGTACTGTACTTCTGCGCTTCGACTCTCCTGCACTCACGCCTGGCAACCCCGCGCATGGCGTGGCTCGGCTTCGCACTCATGCTGATCGGCGCGGTCACCACCAACGTGGCGATCTTCCAGGGTCAGTCGAGCGTGATGATGACATCGTACGTGCCGATGGCGGCGCGCCCGCCGTTCTACCTGGGCTTGATCCTGTTCGCAGTCGGAGCGCTGATCGGCTGCTTCGTCTTTCTCGGCACGCTGGTCATCGCACGTGCTGAAAGGACCTACGAAGGCTCCATCCCGCTAGTTACCTTCGGCGCGCTGACCGCGGCGATTATCGCCATCTTCACCATCGCCTCGGGCGCCATCATCCTGATACCTACGTTCCTGTGGTCTGCGGGCCTGATTCACTACATAGACCCGCTCATGTACCGGACGATCTGGTGGGGGTTCGGGCACTCCTCTCAGCAGATCAATGTGGCTGCGCACGTAGCGGTCTGGTACGCCATCGCAGCCATCGTATTCGGCGCCAAGCCGATGTCGGAGAAAGTGAGCCGCACGGCGTTTTTACTTTACATTCTGTTCCTGCAGCTGGCGAGCGCGCATCACCTATTGTCCGATCTGGGTATCAGCTCGGCCTGGAAGATCTTCAACGCAAGCTACTTCATGTACTTCGCGGTGATGGCCAGCATGATCCACGGTCTCACGGTGCCGGGGTCCATCGAGGTGGCTCAGCGAAGCAAAGGCTTCACCAAGGGACTGTACGACTGGCTGCGCGGGGCGCCATGGGGGAATCCCGTCTTCTCCGGCATGTTCATTTCGCTCGTCGGCTTCGGGTTCCTCGGGGGCATCTCGGGCGTCATGATGGGCACCGAGCAGCTCAACATGCTCATCCACAACACGCTGTACGTCCCGGGTCATTTCCACGCCACCGTGGTGATCGGCACCACCCTCGCGTTCATGTCGCTCACCTACTTCCTGCTGCCGAGCCTGTTCAAGCGCGAAGTGGCGTTCGCCGGCCTGGCCAAGTGGCAGCCGTATTTGTTCGGCCTCGGGATGTACATCTTCGTTCTGGTCATGATGGGCGCTGGAACCCTGGGCGTGCCGCGTCGGGACTGGGACATCGGTTTCGCCGGCGCCGTGCTGCCATATGAGTTTCCCGGGGCAGCTTACCTGATGCTCGGCGTGATGGGGATAAGCGCAGTCCTCGCAGTGGTCGGAGGCGGTATCTACATCTTCGTCACTGTCTGGTCGATCCTGTTCGGCAAGCGCGTCGATCAGCCGGGGTTCAGCACGCAGGGGACCGTGCTCAAGATGGCGCCCGACACGCCCGCCATCGAGGCGCACGGCGGTGGCGGCGGAGCGTTCGCCGCACCTGGCACCTTTACCTTGGCGCTCGTGTTCCTGGTGGCCTTCGTCCTCTACTACTTCATCAACTGGAAATACCTGGCGCAGGTGTGGGGACTCAGCTGAAGAGTGATGAATGAATACGGCTGCCATCCGCCATAACAATGCCCCGCACGCCAGAGTGCTACGGCATGTATTAGGGCTGTTCAAGCTGCGAATCGGCGCGGCCATCGCTATCACTGCGCTCGCCGGCGTCGCGGTATCGCCAGGTCCGCCACTGCCCGGATGGAAGATTGCGTTGATCGGACTCGCTGTGCTGCTGTCCTCGGCGGCGGCGGGCGCCTTCAATCAGTATGTCGAGACCGACATCGACGGGCGCATGAAGCGTACCCGCAGGCGCGCTTTCGTGACCGGCGCACTGCGGCGCACGCAGGCGTGGCTGTGGGTGATCCTGGCGTTGGTGGCCCTATCCGTGGGAGCCGCCTGGTGGGCGCTCAATCCCTGGGCAGCGCTCTACACGTTTCTAGGCGCTTTTGTCTACGCGGTGGCGTACACGGTTTGGCTCAAACGCCGCACCTGGCTCAACATCGTGATCGGCGGGCTGGCCGGCAGCTTTGCGGTCCTGGCGGGAGCGGCTGCCGTCGATCCGGCGCTCGGCGCGGTTCCTCTGATCCTGGCGCTCGTGCTTTTCCTGTGGACGCCGCCACACTTCTGGAGCCTCGCCATCGCCTATCGCAAGGACTACGAAGCTGCGCGCGTGCCCATGCTGCCGGTTGTCATCGGCGATGCGCGAGGCGCGCAGGTGATCTTGCTGCACACGATGCTGCTGGTCACGGCCTCTCTTGTGCCGGCTTTTCTCGGCATGGGTCGCATCTATCTGGCCGGCGCTGCAGCCGGCGGTGCGTGGTTCCTGATTACCAGCTGGCGGCTCGTGCGCCAGCCAGGCCCGCAGGCCGCGATGACCAACTTCCACGCGTCGCTCGGGCAGCTAAGCTTGTTGCTGATCGCCGCGATCGCGGACGCCGTGCTGTGATCGGCCGTGGGTCGGCCCCTACGGGGAAAACACTTTGGCTCGCCGCGCTGCTGGTCGCTCAGGGACCGTTCGCATTTGGCGCGGATGCGGCGCCGCCGAATGCTGCCGCCTCACGTCCCTCGACGCTGAACGAGACCCTCGCCCTCAAGACGAGTCAGGCAGCCATCGGGACTGCGATCAGCGACTACACTTTGCTGAACGTCGACGGCAAGCCGGTGCAACTATCCAGCTTTCGCGGCAAGCCGCTACTCCTCAATTTCATCTACACGGGCTGCTTTCAGATCTGCCCCACCACGACGCGGACTTTGAAGCGCGCGGTAGAGGGTGCGCAGGAGATATTTGGCCCGGGGTCGTTCCACACCATCAGCGTCGGCTTCAATCTGCCATTCGACTCACCGGAAGCGATGCGAGCGTTTGCCAGACAGCAAGGGGCGGTGGTGCCCGGCTGGGAATTTCTCAGCCCCGATCCGCGCACGCTCCAGGCTCTCGCGCACGACGTTGGCTTCAGCTTCGCGCCGAGCCCGCGCGGCTTCGACCACCTTATCCAGGTAACGGTGGTGGACGCGAAGGGGACAGTCTATCGACAGATCTACGGAGAGGATTTTGCGCCCCCGCAGCTCATCCAGCCGCTCAAGGAGTTGATCGCAGGCACCCCTGCCCGGCAGGAGACTCTGAGCGGCTTCCTGGACCGCGTGCGCATCCTTTGCACCGTCTACGATCCGGCGTCCGGGACATACCGGTTCAAGTACTCGCTATTGTTCGAGGTGGCAGGCGGGCTGATCGGCCTATCCCTGACCGCTTGGTTCTTCCTGCGCGAGCTGCGGCGCTCTCGCACCGCTTCGCCAAAGATCACCTAGCGGCACAGACACGGCACCTACGACCTATGCTCCATGGGGTTCGTCTCGCCGTGCTGTCGGGGTGGCAGAGTGCCGAAGCGGGGTTCGACTGGTTTTTCGGCGCACGCGGCAATCCTTTGCGCCATCTGGGCGCGGTGGCATTCCTGCTGTTCTGGATCGTCGCGGCGACCGGGATCTATCTGTACGCCGTGCTCGACACGAGCGTCGACGGTGTGTACCGGTCGATCGAGCACCTGTCCCGTGATCAATGGTACTTCGGCGGCGTCATACGCAGTCTGCATCGCTACGCTTCCGACGGGTTTCTGCTGGTGATGGTGCTGCATCTCTTGCGCGAGCTGTTGCATGGACGCCTGCACGGCTTCCGATGGTTCACCTGGGTGAGCGGCGTTCCTTTGCTGTGGCTGTCGGTCGCGGCGGGTGTCGTCGGATTCTGGATCGTTTGGGACCAGCTCGCGCAATTCTCCGCAATCGCCTCGATGGAGTGGCTCGATGCACTGCGGCTGTTCGCCCAACCGCTGACACGAAATTTTCTGAGGCCGGGTGCTGTTACCGACCGCTTCTTCTCCTTGCTTGTGTTCCTGCATATCGGGCTGCCGTTGGTCCTGTTGCTTGGGATATGGATCCACATTCAGCGGATCAGCCGGCCGGACACCCGGCCGGTGCCCTGGCTGACGGGGGGTACGCTCGCGGCTCTTATCATGCTGTCGCTGGTTGCTCCTGTACGGAGCCTGCCGGCAGCGGATTTGTCCATCGCGCCCGCCGAGTTGAAACTCGATTGGTTCTACCTAGCACCCAACGCGCTGATGTATCGGTGGTCACCCCTGTCGCTCTGGTGGCTGGCAGCGGGTGTGACCGTGGTCCTCGTGACGTTGCCGTGGACGGCACGTGCGGAGCGGAAGATGGTGGCAGCTGTAGACCCGGTCAACTGTAATGGCTGCGAGCGCTGCGTCGCCGACTGCCCCTATGCAGCCATCACCATGAAGCCGCGTGAGGACCGGCGCCAGGGCGCTCGGCTCCCCGTGGTGGATCCGGCCTTGTGTGCCAGTTGCGGCATCTGCGCCGGGGCCTGTCCCTCTTCTACTCCATTCCGGAGCATCGCCGAGCTGGTCAGCGGAATCGATATGCCGCAGCTTCCCATAGGACAGCTTCGCAGCCGCCTCAAGGTGCAAGTCGCGAGGCTTCGAGGCAAGGTCAAGATCGTGGTCCTTGGATGCGACCAGGCCGCCGACGTTCGGGTGCTGCAGGCGTCGGACACGGCAGCGGTGAGTCTGATCTGCGCCGGACAGGTTCCACCTGCTTTCGTCGAGTATGCGCTTCGCGAGGGAGCGGACGGTGTGCTCGTCACTGGCTGCAAGGAGTGCGATTGCGCCTTTCGCGTCGGCAACACCTGGACCGAACAGCGCTTGCGAGGCGAACGGGAGCCGCACCTGCGAAAAACGGTTTCGCAGCGAGAACTGCGCGTAGTCTGGGCGGGGAACGATCAGCTACGTCTCAGGCGCGAACTGGAGGTCTTTCGTGATCAGCTGGCACTGGAACCAGCGGCGGGGACGCGAGTGAAGGGCGGCCGTGCGTAAATCTTTCGTCTTTGCCGGTCGAGTCGCGCTGTACGCCGTCTTCGCCTCGTTCATCGGTGTGTTCGCCTCGTTCCCCGTCTATCGGCATTTGGCCGCAGACGAGGCGTTGCTGAAGCTCTCATTCAGCCACGCGGCTCAACTCGCGCACGAATGCCGGCGACGCAGTCCCGAGGAGCTCGAAAAGCTCGCGCCCAACATGCGAGTCCCGCTGGATTGCTCTCGGGAGCGCTCGCCGGTGACCGTCGAGCTGAGACTGGATGGACGGATGCTGGCTCAGCGTCTCGCGAGGCCGGCCGGCTTGGCCCACGACGGCGCGTCCACGCTATATGAACGCTTTGTCGTTCCCGCCGGCGAGCATGAGCTGTCGGTCGTGCTCAACGACAACGCACGGGTGACGGGTGCGACTTACCAACGCGACGCCCGCGTGAGCCTGAATCCCGGGCAGGTGCTCGTAGTGGATTTCAATCCCGAGAGGGGAGGGATCCTCCTGCAATGAACCCGCTGATACCTTTGCTGAATGGTCCGCGTAGCCTGGTGGACGCTGTCCTTCCAGCGGGCGCTGCCAGCGATGCGGCCCGCTATCGCCTCGCTGTTCCCGCCGACGCGCGCTTACAGCTCGCGACCGGCTGGTTGGTGCTTGGAGCCGGCGCTCTGGTCGCCTCAGGTCTGTTCTCGGTGCTGCTTGTGCTATCGCGCACACCGGGCATCAACAAACTCGTCCCCGTGGCCGACCTATTCCATGTATCGCTTGTGGCGCACGTGGATCTGTCCGTGCTGGTATGGTTCGCGGCGTTCGGCGGACTGCTATGGGCGCTCGCCGGCCCGTCGCAAAAGACGAGGGTGAGCTGGGGCGCGCTGGCGCTGTGCAGCGTTGGCACGATGTTGATGGCCATGGCCCCGTTCATGCAGAAGGCGGCGCCGATCATGTCCAACTACATCCCAGTGCTCGACGGGTCATGGTTTCTGGCGAGCCTGGTGTTCCTCGCATTGGGTTTGGGCCTCGAGACAATAGCGACCGTGAGATGGGCTCAACCGCTGGGGGCTCACCTCGATGGAGCCAGCGCGTTGCGCCTTGGGTTGATGGCCGCTTCCGCCTGCACCGCCGTCGCGCTCTTAGCGTTCTTCTGGTCCTGGCAAGCGCTCCCCTCCGGCCTCGATAGCAAGACGTACTTCGAGGTGCTGTTCTGGGGCGGCGGCCATGTGCTGCAGTTCACCTGGACCCTCCTGATGCTGGTCGCATGGCTATGGTTGGCTGACGCCATCGGAGCGACGGTTCCGCTGCCGCCTCGGATATGTGTGCTGCTGTTCGGGCTGACTCTCGCCTTGGTCCTTTGCACGCCGGCGGTGTACCTGATGTATGACGCGACCTCCATCGAGCACAGACGCTTGCTCACCTGGATGATGCGGGCCGGCGGAGGCTTGGCGATCCTGCCTGTCTCGCTCGCGGTGGTGGTGGGGGTATGGGGGCAGAAGATGGTCCGGCCGGACGTTCGGCCGGTACGGGCCGCGCTAATTATGTCGCTCGCCTTGTTTGCAATGGGTGGTTTGATCGGTTTTGCGATCAAGGGCTCCGACGTCCGCATCCCGGCGCACTACCACGGATGCATCGTGGGCGTAACGCTCGCTTTCATGGGCCTGGCCTACCACCTGCTCCCTCGTCTGGGCTTTGGCGCTCCCATCTCCCGACTCGCCGCGCTGCAGCCGGTCATCTATGGCATCGGGCAGTTGCTGCACATCAGCGGCCTGGTGTGGTCCGGGGGCTATGGCGTGCAGCGCAAAGTTGCGGGCGCGGCACAGGTCCTGGGGAGCGCCCAGGAAGTCGCAGGCATGGCATTGATGGGATTGGGCGGGTTGATCGCGATCGTTGGGGGCCTGTTGTTCGTGGTGGTCGTGATTAGATCGCTGAGCCGCAGACGGGAGCAGCAAGCGCATGATCGATGAGCTGACGCTCGACGTGCGGTGGCTGGAGGCACCCGAGCCCTTCGAGCGGGTGGTCAGCGCGCTCGAAACGCTTCCTCCAGGAGGCGTAGTACGCGTGCTCATTCACCGCGAGCCCCATCCCCTGTATCGCTGGCTGGCGCGCGAGGGCTATCACTATCAGTCGCGCTTCGATCCAGAGGGCTGGTTCGAGATCCACATCACTCACTAGCGGCAAGAGCGCACAGCGCCCGCCTCGCGCTATCCTGCAGCCCGTCATGGACTACTCGACGCTCAGGCTCCTGCACGCGGGCAGCGCCGTCGTGAGCCTGACGTTGTTCATTGTTCGCGGCGCGTGGATGATGTCGGCCCCACAGCGTTTGCAGCGGCGATGGGCAAAGATTGTGCCCCATATCGTCGACACGGTGCTGCTGGTCTCCGCGCTCGCGTTGATCTGGCAGCTCGGCGGTGTGCGGACGCTTGGGACGCAAACCTGGCTGCTTGCAAAGATCGTAGCGTTGCTCCTTTACATCGTATTAGGGAGCGTCGCTCTCAAGCGCGGTCGGACGCTCAGGACTCGCGTGATTGCGTTCTTTGCCGCGATCGCGGTATTCGGCTACATCGTTTCTGTGGCAATCGCGAAGTCGCCGTACGGATTCATCAGCTGGCTGTAGTCGAGGACACAGATGGATGACCGGATTCTCGCGCGCGTGCTGCACATGCTGGGCGTGGTGCTTTGGATCGGCGGGGTAGCGATGGTTACGACCGTATTGCTGCCCGCGACGCGGCGTTTCAAGGCGCCTGAAGAGCGCGTGCAATTCTTCGAGCGGATCGAAAGTGGATTCGCGGGGCAGGCACGCTGGACCGTGCTGATAACAGGGCTCTCCGGCTTCTACCTCGTTTATGTGCTCGATGCCTGGGACCGGTTCCGGCACGCCACGTACTGGTGGATGCACGCGATGGTGCTGCTGTGGGCGATCTTCATGTTCATGCTGTTCGTTCTGGAACCGTTGTGGCTGCACCGGTGGTTCGAGAGATCGGCGGGTCGTCGTCCGGACGAGACTTTCGCGCTGATACAGCGGTTGCACTGGCTACTGCTCGCCTTCAGCGTGCTCACCGTCGCTGGCGCGGTTGCCGGGAGCCATGGATGGCTAGGGTGAGGGGAATCAGTTTCGCGCACTCGTTGGAGCGTCGCCGCTGACGACGCGCAGTATGCTCAGCGTTGCGCCCTGAGTCCGCAGGCGTCTCTGCACTTCGGCGACAGCGGAGTGCGGAGATCGAGCGCCAGGATCGAGCGCGAATGAGAATGCCGGCGGAGATGCGGAGGTGCGAACTGTACCGAGGTCGATGCCCCGCACCCGCGCGGCGGCCAGTGCGACCTTCCCGACCAGGGCCGTCATGTCGACAGCTCCTTTCATCTCGCCGAAGACGACCAGATGGTGTCGGGCCCCCGCCCTCGTAACAACCGCATGGTCGTAGGTCGCCGCAATCTTGTCTTCTACGCATACTCCGCAGGCCCAACTCGGAGCAGAAAACGCTGCGCTTAACATCGTCAGCAACACAACGAGCACTCGTCTCATGGGCGGCTCAGTTTTTCGGGGCCGCGGACGCTGTTGCCGGCGGCTTGATGTTCGCGTCCGCCCATTTGAAGTACTCGATATAGGCTTGGATCTCATCGTCTGACAGGTTTTGATTGGGCATCGGCACCTTGTACCTGGCGAGCAACTCCTTGGCGGTCGCGTCCGACTGCAGCATCTGCTCGGGACTCTTGAGCCACTTGGCGAGCCAACCCTTGTCGCGACGCTTGGTGACACCGTACAGATCCGGGCCCAGCTTGTCGCCGCCCGCAATCGAGTGGCAGGCGAGACACTTGGACTCGAAGGCGAGCTTGCCCTTGACAGCCGCCGGGTCGCTCGGGGCCACGGTAGCGGGGATGTTGTGATGCTCGCTCTCTCCGGCGCCGCCTTGCTCCTCGGCAGGCTTGTCGCTCGCCGCGATCAATCCAATGGCCCCCTGAGAGGCGTTGGCGAAGTGGTGATCCACCATCACGTACTTTCCGGCCTCCGCGATGATGAACTCCACGATCGCGCTGTTGGAAGAGCCCAGCAGAACGGTCTGCATGCCGCGAAACTGATTGTCCGGGTTGCCCTCGATCCACGCCCGGTCGAAGATCGTGCCCACAACGTGGAAGCTGGACGTGTTCGACGGGCCGACGTTGAGGACGAATAACCGAATCCGCTCGCCTGGCTTTGCTGGCAGCGGCTTGTCGACGAACCCGTTGTAGCGGCCGTTGAACACCGTGTAGGTAGGCGCTTTCGACCGCACCCGTACACCGTCAAGCACGTACAGCGGCTGACCGTCGACCTTTCTCTTCTGCGGGTCGAGCACGGTGTAGAACTCGCTCTGGATGATGGCGTACTCGCGGTCGACCTTCGTAGGGTACCCCGCACGCGGCTCGACGATCATCATCCCGTACATTCCCGACGCGATGTGCTCGAGCACCATGGGGGTTCCGCAGTGGTACATGAACACGCCAGGGTAGTTAGGCGTGAACTCGAAGCTGATGGTCTGTCCCGG
>Ga0187780_10002391_pt1 | contig 14139 bp, 9 predicted proteins | sample 1015_Q2_SP10_20__FD_132429 | JGI IMG/M metagenome (GOLD analysis project Ga0187780, IMG submission 132429) | Tropical peat soil microbial communities from peatlands in Department of Meta, Colombia - 1015_Q2_SP10_20_MG | ecosystem: Environmental > Terrestrial > Soil > Wetlands > Peat | place... | reverse complement strand
CTGGCCCGGATTCTCGGTGAAGTACGGAGTGCCGGTTACGGCAGTCGCGCCGTTGATCGGTGGCACGAGGGCGAGATAGCGCCCGGGATTGTTCATGAAGCCGCCACCGAGAGTTACCGCGAACAGGTCGCGGTCGAACCACATGCGGTTGTAGGCCATCATGCCAAAGAAGTTGGACTTGTTCGGGCCACTCGTGCAATGCACGCCGCCGCCGGACTGACAGCCAAGGTCCCAGGTGAGTGACATCGCCATCTTCGACAGGCCGCCGCTCCCCTTGGTCTCGTAGTACTTCCACAGGAAGCTGTCGTCCTCGTGGTAGCGCGTGACATGCGCGTAGTTGATGTACGTCCCGCCGGGGGGCGGGTTCGGCAACCCGATCGCGGCGTTGGGATTGCCGCCGTTGTTGGGGTATCCGCTGCCACTTGCGAGGTTGTCCTGTCCATACAAGTAGGTGTTGAACACCAGCTTGATCGAGTCATTCGGAATCCAGAGGACCTGTCCTCCAAAGCCCGGATGATTGTTGTATTTGGCGTAGGACTGCCAGCCATTGATGAGCCACGGCTCGATCTTCAGCGTCTGGGTCGGGAACCACTGCACCCGCATGCCGTTGAAGAACCACGGCGTGTTGGATGAGACGAACGACGGCTGGTAGGTCCAGTTATCGAAGTTGTAGTAGCTGAAGAGTCCAACGTAGGACACGAAAATGCCGGCATCCACGTTGAGCCCGTGGTTCACATCCCAGTGATAACCGGCATTGGCTTCGGACATGTACTTGTATGCGCCTTGGAGATCCCACTGACCCACGCCGACGCTTGCATCATTGCGCGGGGTAGTCACCGCAAACATGCCCATCATTGAAAGGAAGCGCGCCCTGACGTTGTGCCAGTGGAAATCGCCACCAAAGCTCACCTGCTCGATCTGGAACTCTCCGGAACGAAACTCCTCAGTCGAGCCGACGATGGTGTGATCATCGGGGTGGTTCAAGCTCTGCAGATAGTTCACGTCGAAGCGAATCTCGGGTGTGAAGAACTTGGTATCGAACACCGGCGTAGTCGCGCGGCTCGTGCCGTTCATCCAACCGAGATCGCCTACTGCGAATGGCGTGTACGTATCGACTTCCGGCGCAGGTGCCGGCGCCTGCAACGCCTCGGGGACCACTGCGGCTACCGCCGCTGAGGCTGCCGCAGCCATCTCAGGAGAAGGCGCAGAGGGCGGCGTCGGAGCCGCCGCGACCACCGGGGCGGCCAGCGCCGCCGCAGGAGGCGCGGCGTTCATCACCAGATCCGAGCGCGTTGCCTTGCCGGTTACCACAATTAGCGATGGTGTGGCGACGGTCGGCAAGCCCTGGACCTCAGCGGTAATCGTCCAGGCGCCGGGAGTCAGATCCGCGAAAGAATACACTCCTTCGCTGCTGGAGATAGTCGCGCGGATCGCGCCGCCGTCAGAGCGCATTGCCGTGACGGTCGCATTGGCCACTGGCGCGCCCGCTGGGGTGGTCAGCCTGCCAACGATGGCACCAAGCTCAGCCGCGTAACTTTCAGTCACGAGGCATCCGGCGAACGTTATGGCAATCAAGAATCGTGGCAACAGCAATTTCATGGGTCGTTCGTCCTCCGCGATTGGACACGACGATGTCTTGATCGTCGTCCTTTTCGCCGTAGGCGCGCAGCGTCAATGCTTGGCGTCGAGCGCCAGGTTTAACTCCAGCACATTCACACGCGGTTCACCGATGAACCCTAGCAGCCGGCCACGCATGTGTGCCGCGATGAGGCGCTCCACCTGAGCGGTCGGGATGCCACGGGCGCGCGCCACGCGTGGCGTCTGATAGCGCGCCCCGGCGAGACTGATCTCGGGGTCAAGGCCGCTGGCTGATGCCGTGACCAGGTCCACCGGAATCGGTGCCTGGTTGCCGGGATCCGCATCGCGCAGCGTTTTCGCATAATTCTTGACCTGATCCAGCAGCGCGGGATTGAGCGGTCCGAGATTGGAACCGTTGGATGCGAGTCCGTTATACGGCTGTGGCGTTGTCGCCGACGGCCGGCCCCAGAAGTGACCGGGATCGGAAAAGCTCTGCCCGATGAGCGTCGAGCCCATCAGCTTGCCGTCGCTGATCATCAGACTGCCTTGCGCCTGATGCGGGAAAAGCAGCCGCGAAAGTCCGGTAATGGCCAGCGGATAAACGAGGCCCAGAATCAGGGTCATGGCAACCAGGAGACTGAACGCGGGACGAAGAACACGCATGGCTGCTCCTCAGATCGCGCCGGTTGCGCTTAGCAGGAGATCGATGATCTTGATGCCTGGAAACGGCACGATCACGCCGCCCAGCCCGTAGATCAACAGGTTGCGCCTCAGAAGTGGCCCGGCGCCCAGCGGCCGGTACTTGACCCCGTGAATGGCGAGCGGGATCAAAGCCACGATGATCAGCGCGTTGAAGATCACCGCCGACAGAATCGCGGACGCGGGTGTCGCGAGCCGCATGATGTTGAGTGCGCCGAGCTGGGGATAGGTCGTCGCGAACGCGGCCGGGATGATCGCGAAGTACTTCGCAACGTCGTTGGCGATGCTGAAGGTGGTGAGCGAGCCGCGGGTCATCAGCATCTGCTTGCCGGTCTCCACGATCTCGATGAGCTTGGTCGGGTTGGAATCGAGATCGACCATGTTCCCGGCTTCCTTCGCCGCCTGGGTGCCGGTATTCATGGCCACGGCGACGTCGGCTTGGGCGAGCGCAGGCGCGTCATTCGTGCCGTCACCCGTCATGGCCACCAGGCGGCCCTGGGCCTGGTGATCGCGAATCAGCCTCAGCTTGGCCTCCGGCGTCGCCTCGGCGAGAAAGTCGTCAACGCCAGATTCGGCGGCGATCGCGGCGGCGGTGAGCCGGTTATCGCCGGTAATCATGACGGTCTTGATGCCCATCTGACGCAGGTCGGCGAATCGCTCCTTGATGCCGCCTTTGACGATGTCCTTGAGCTCGATAACGCCCAATACGCGGCCGCCGTCAGCGACGACCAGCGGAGTACCACCTTGCCGCGCGACCCGTTCGACGGCTTCATCGATGAACCGGGGATAGGGCTGTCCCAAGGCCTGCACGTGTTTGACGATCGAGTCCGGCGCCCCCTTACGGATCTGGCGAGCGCCGATATTGGCACCGCTCATGCGCGTGTGGGCGGAGAACGGGACGAACGTGGCGCCGAGCGCCTTGAGATCGCGCTCGCGCAGGTTGAAGCGTTGCTTCGCAAGCACAACGACGCTGCGCCCCTCGGGCGTTTCATCGGCCAGCGAGGCGATCTGGGCGGCGTCGGCAAGCTCGTGCTCGGTGACGCCCGGCGCGGGAAGAAACGCGGACGCCTGGCGGTTGCCGAGGGTGATCGTTCCGGTCTTGTCGAGCAGCAGCACGTCGACATCGCCTGCCGCCTCGACCGCGCGACCGGATGTGGCAATGACATTCGCCTGCATCATGCGGCTCATGCCGGCAACACCGATCGCCGACAGGAGTCCGCCGATCGTGGTGGGAATCAGGCACACCAGTAGAGCGATCAAGGCCGTGATCGTCGCCGGCCGTCCGACGTGACTCACAGCCACGCTGAACAGCGAATACGGCAGCAGTGTGACGATCACGACGAGGAACACGAGCGTCAGCGCGACCAGCAGAATCGTCAGCGCGATCTCGTTAGGCGTCTTCTGCCGCTTGGCGCTCTCCACCATGGAGATCATGCGGTCTAGGAACGTCTCGCCAGGATTGACGGAGATGCGCACTACGATCCAGTCTGATAGCACGCGCGTGCCGCCGGTCACGGACGTGAAATCCCCGCCCGATTCCCGGATGACCGGCGCGGATTCGCCGGTGATCGCGCTTTCATCGACTGATGCCGCCCCTTCGATTACCTCACCATCCCCAGGGATGGTGTCGTTGGCTTCGACCAGCACCACGTCGCCCTTGCGCAGGTCGTCGGCCTTGACGCGTGTCGTGAGTCGAGTGCCGAGTTCCGGATCCAGAAATTTCTTCGCGTACACGGTCTGGCGCATGCCGCGCAGCGCGGCCGCCTGAGCACGGCTACGACCTTCGGCGAGGGCCTCAGCGAAATTCGCGAACAACACGGTAAATGCCAGCCAGACCGTGACCGCGAATATGAAACCTGCCGGCGCTTCGCCACGACCGCCGAGCGCCTGAAACCAGAGCAGAGTCGTCACGATCGTGCCCACGTACACGACGAACATCACCGGATTCCGCCACTGCACCCGCGGGTCAAGTTTGCGCAGCGATTCGGCGAGCGCCGGCAGAACGAGCTTGCGGTCAAACAGGGAAAGTACCTGGCGTGACATGGCCGACTCCGTTAGACGCGCGCCAGCATGAACTGCTCGACGATGGGTCCGAGCGCAAGTGCCGGCACGTAGGTCAGCACGCCGATTAGAAGAATCGAGCCGATGAGCAAGGCGACGAACAGCGGACCGTGCGTGGGCATCGTGCCGGGTGTGACCGGGATCCGCTTTTTGGCAGCCAGTGAGCTCGCGAGCGCCAACGCGGCGACGATCGGCCAGAAGCGGCCGAACCACATCGAGAGCGCGGTGGCGACGTTGTAGAACACCGAAGTTGCTGTCAGGCCGCCGAACGCGCTGCCATTATTGTTGGCGGCCGACGAGAACGCATACAGGATTTCGCTGAACCCGTGCGGTCCGGGATTGCCGACTGCAGTCGCGCCGGCAGTCGTCATGACCGCGACCGCGGTACCAATGAGTACCACGAATGGTGTGGTCAGGATGAAGATCGACGCCAGTTTCATCTCGTAGGCCTCGATCTTCTTGCCGAGATACTCGGGCGTGCGGCCGATCATCAGGCCGGCGATGAACACGCCCAGGATCGCGAACATGAGCACCGTATACAGACCGGAGCCAACGCCGCCTGGCGCAAGTTCGCTTAGCTCGATCAAGAATAAGGGCACAAAGCCGCCCAGAGGCATCATGGAATCGTGCATGGTGTTTACCGCACCGGTGGAGGTGGCGGTAGTGACCGCGGAAAAGAGCGCTGAGGCGGCGATGCCAAAGCGGGTCTCCTTGCCCTCCATATTTCCGCCGGCCTGCGCCGCACTCGCGAGCTGGTCGATTCCATCCCGGGCGAACGCCGGATTGCCGCCCTGCTCAGCGTGAAACGCTACCAGCACCAGAACGACGAACAGGATCAGCATGGCGGCCATCACCGCCCAGCCCTGGCGCGTATCGCCGACCATCTTGCCGAATGTGTAGGTTAGGGCGAACGGAATCAGGAATATCGCCAGCATCTCGAGCAGGTTGCTAATGATCGTCGGGTTCTCGTAGGGATGCGCGGAATTGGCATTGAAGAATCCGCCGCCGTTGGTGCCGAGTTCTTTGATCGCCTCCTGCGACGCGACCGGGCCCATGGGCAATGTCTGAGTCTGAGTGACCGTCGGCTCCGTGAGAGCGTTGCCCGCGGCATCTTTGATCGGGTTGCCCGCGGCGTCGGTCTTCGGATTGTCAAATTTGAGCGTTTCGACGGTGGTCGCATCCCGGTAGCCGTCAAGGTTCTGAATGACACCCTGGCTGACCAGCGCCAGAGCCAGCACTGCTGCGATTGGCAGCAGCACGTACAGAGTCGCCCGCGTGACGTCGACCCAGAAGTTGCCGATGGTTGCTGCGCTGTGGCGAGCAAAACCGCGAATCACGGCCACCGCCACCGCGATACCGGTCGCCGCAGACAGGAAATTCTGTACCGCCAGCCCCGCCATCTGTACCAGGTAGCCCATCGCTGACTCGCCGGAATAGCCCTGCCAGTTGGTGTTGGTGATGAAGCTGATTGCGGTATTGAACGACGAGTCGGCACTAATGGCCGGCTGGTGCTGGGGATTGAACGGCAGGAAGTACTGCAGGCGCTGAAGTCCGTAGACCAGAACCGCGCCGAGCGCGTTGAACACCAGCAGCGCGACCGCGTACTTCGGCCAGTGCATCTCTGAACGCGCGTCGATGCCACACAGGCGATAAATCCCAGACTCGGCCCTGGTGCCGGCCCCGAGCAATAGGTGAGGCCTGCCCTCCATGACGTCCGCGATGTAGCTTCCGAGCGGCTTGGCGCACAGCACCACGACCGCCAGGAATGCGATCAGCAGCACGTCGAATAGCGCGCTGGCGTTCATCAGAAGTCCTCGGCTCGAATGAGCGCGTACATCAGGTAGCCGAACAGGAACAGCGCCAGCAGGCCGCTGATCCAGTAAATCGCGGTCATGGCGTGGCCCTCATTTTCCCAACCGCCCACACGAGTGCGTGGGTCGAAGCGTAGAGGGCGGCGAGCAGCAGCAGGTATAGAAGGTCCACTTGCGCACACTCCGTGGAGGCTAGCCGCGCAACACTAGCGCGCTCTGGGTAAAAACTGCGTTAGAAAAGGCCGCCGCCCAATGGGACCAAGGCCTTACGTTCGCTGTCGCTCAAGCGAGCGTTGCGGCGCGCGGCTCCGGCCGATGGGCATGCGCTCGCGCGCAGGTACAATACGCAGCTTCAATTAAGGGCGTCTGAGCGGAACGGGTGCCAGCGATGCCGCAATGCGCGTTCGGTCCAGGCACCGGTCCATCCACGGGTCGCCGCAACGGACGCGCAGCATTCAGACGCGCGCCGCCGGCCACGGCCGCTCAAAGATCGTGACGGCTCATCCGGAGGTCCAATGTCTTCTCCTCGAGGTCGGGCGCGGCTTGCCGTCGGAATACTGGCTGTCGCAACGTTGCCCGTGTACGTCGCTAACGCCGCCGACGTGAAACTGAGTTATCCGCCAGCTCGCCGCTCGGACCACGTCGACATCTACCACGGCGTCAAGGTCGCGGATCCGTATCGGTGGATGGAGAACATCGACGCACCGGAAACCCGGGCGTGGGTCGAGGCGCAGGGTCGGCTGAGCCGGTCGTTCCTGGATGCGATCCCGGGCCGCGCGGGAATGGCTGCGCGTCTCAAGGACATTTGGAATTTCGAGCGTTGGAGTCCGCCAGTGCGTCACGGGCAATACTGGTTCTACAGCCACAACGACGGGCTGCAGAATCAGGCGGTCGTGTTCGTCACCCGCGAGCCTGGCGAGCCGGCGCGGATGCTGATCGATCCCAACACGCTGGCTGCGGACGGGACCGTATCGCTGCGCGAAACCGCGGTCAGCGACGATGGCCGGCTGTTCGCCTACGCCACGTCGGACGCGGGCTCCGACTGGCAGATCTGGCACGTCCGCGATGTCGACACCGGGCAGGACCTGCCCGATGCGCTGCGCTGGTCCAAGTTCGGCACCGCCAGCTGGCGCAAGGACGGCTCCGGTTTCTACTACACGCGATTCGATGCGCCTCCCGAGGGACAGGCGCTCAAGTCGGCCACCGAGTACCAGAAGCTTTACTTTCACAAGCTGGGCACGCCACAGAGCGATGACCGGCTCGTCTACACTCGTAGCGACGATCCCGACTGGTTCCTGGGCAGCGCAGTCACCGATGACGGGCGCTACCTGGTGATTCAGGCGAACCACGGCACGGACGTGCGCAACACGGTGCTGGTGCAGGATCTGACGGCACCGCAGGCGCCGATCGTGCCGGTGATTGCCGAGCCGAGCGCGCAGTACGATGTCATCGATAATATCGGCAGTACGCTGTATGTGCGGACCGACAACGGCGCGCCGCGCTACCGGGTCATCGCCATCGAGCTCGCCAACCCTGACCCTGCTCACTGGCGCACGATCATTCCGGAAGGCGCGGACACTATCGATTCTGCGAGCCTGGTCGGTGGCCAGCTGATCCTCGGGCGCTTGAAGGACGCACACAGCGCGGTCGCACGCTACGCCCCGGATGGGCACGAGCTCGGGCCGATTGAGCTGCCCGGGCTGGGTACCGCCGAAGGGTTCTCCGGGCATGCCGAGGATCGCTCGACTTATTACAGCTACAGCGGCTATGCGACTCCGCCGTCCGTGTATCGGGTGGAGTTGGCGAGCGGCGCGATCAGTCTCTGGAGGAGCCCGACGCTCAAGGGCTTTGTGCCGACCGACTTTGAGACCCAGCAAGCGTTCTTTGCGAGCAAGGACGGCACCAAAGTGCCAATGTTCATCACCGCGCGCAAGGGAACCAAGCTCGACGGCAACAACCCGACCATCCTGTACGGCTATGGCGGATTCAACATTTCGCTCACGCCCACGTTCTCGCCAGCGGTCGCCGCCTGGCTGGAAACGGGCGGCGTCTGGGCAGTCGCCAACCTGCGTGGCGGTGGCGAGTACGGTCGCGCTTGGCACGAAGCGGGAATGAAGACCCGCAAGCAGACGGTGTTCGACGATTTCGCCGCTGCTGGGCGTTATCTGGTATCGAGCCATTGGACCAGCTCGAAACGCCTGGCGCTGCGCGGCGGCTCGAACGGCGGGCTGCTGGTTGGCGCGGTCGAGGAGCAGCACCCGGAGCTGGCCGCGGCCGTCATCGCCCAGGTGGGGGTGATGGACATGCTGCGGTTCCGCGACTTCACCGTGGGCAAGGCGTGGGAATCGGATTACGGCTCGGTCGACAACGAGCAGGAATTCCGCGCCATGTACGCGTATTCCCCGTATCACAACGTGCGCGCCGGGGTGCACTATCCGGCCACCCTGATCATGACCGGCGATCACGATGACCGTGTGTTCCCCGCACACAGCTTCAAATTTGCGGCCGCCATGCAGCACGCCAACCCGCACGGCGAGCCGGCGCTGCTGTATGTCGAATCCCGCGCTGGCCATGGCCAGGGCAAACCGACGGCCAAGATGATCGAAGAAGTCGTCGACATGTACGCTTTCATCCTGCATGTATTTGGCCTGGCGCACTGAGGCGGGCACACGAGCGGCGCCGATTTGGATGGCGCCGCTATGAGCAGCCCACGGCCGGACCCAGACCGGTTGCTCGAGGAGCTCAATCAGGCGCGCGCGCGCGCGCGGCGTGGGCGGCTGCGCATTTTCTTTGGCGCTGCGGCGGGCGTGGGCAAGACGTTCTCGATGCTGGAAGCAGCGCACGTCGCTCGCAATGCCGGGGTCGACATCGTAATCGGCTATGTCGAGCCTCACGGCCGTCCGGACACCGAACGGTTACTGAAAGGCATCGAGACGCTGCCGTTCCTGACTGTCCGTTACCGCGACATGGTCCGGCGCGAATTCGACCTCGACGCCGCGCTTGCGCGGCACCCGAGCATCGTCGTGGTCGATGAACTGGCGCACTCGAACCTGACCGGCGGTGAGCCGAAGTTGCGCCACGCCAAGCGCTGGCAGGACATTGAGGAACTGCGCGATGCGGGCGTCGACGTCTGGACCACGCTCAATGTCCAGCACTTGGAAAGTTTGAACGACGTAGTCGCCGGCATTACCGGTGTGCGCCAGCAGGAAACCATACCCGACCACATCTTCGACGAAGCGGAACAGATTGAGCTCATCGACCTGCCGCCCGATGAACTCCTGGCCCGGCTGCACGCCGGCAAGGTGTACGTGCCGGAACTGGTCACCACCGCGGTCGAGCGCTTCTTCCGCCTGCCGAACTTGAACGCGTTGCGGGAACTTGCGCTCAGGCGCACGGCCGACCGGGTCGAGGCGGCGGCCCGCGCGGCCGAGTCCCGTGATCCGGCAGCGGCCGCCCGCGCCCGGGACCGCGTGATCGTCGCGGTCGGACCGGACGCCCAGGCGCCGCAGCTGGTTCGCGCCGGCAAACGCATGGCAGATGCGCTCGATGCCGAATGGGCGGTGGTGTACGTCGAGACGCCGGCGCTGTTGCGTCTGCGCGAGGAGGATCGCAACCGGCGGATCGCGATACTGCGGCTGGCCGAGTCGCTCGGCGCCGAGGCGGTCACCCTCGATGGGCCGTCGGCCGCGGAAGTGCTGCTCGAATACGCCCGTATGCGGGGCGCGACCCGGCTGCTGATCGGCGACGTGAAGCGTCGCGGATGGCGCGCGCTGCTGCGTCGCTCAACGACCACGGAGCTCGCGCGGCGGGCGCGTGGCATCGACGTGATCGTCGTTGCCAGCCGCGATGTAGGCAGGCCCGACCCTGGTACCGGTCCGCGCGGGGCACTGCCGGCAGCGACGACGATTCACTGGGACCGCTACGTCTGGGCGCTCTTGAGTACCGCGCTCTGTACCGGCATCGCCTTTGTCATGTATCCGCGGGTCGAGCCCGTCAACCTGATCATGGTGTACCTGCTGGGCGCTACGGTGGTCGGCCTCAGGCTTGGACGCGGCCCGGCCATTGTGGCCGCCGTCGCCAACGTCGCGGCGTTCGATTTCTGCTTTGTACCGCCGCGCTACAGCTTCGCGGTCTCGGACGTCCAGTACCTCATCACCTTTGCGGTCATGCTGACAGTCGCTCTGCTGATCGCCAATCTCATGGCCAGCGTGCGGCAGCAGACGCGAGTGGCCGGTGCGCGCGAGCGGCGCACGGCCGTGCTCTATGCGATGAGCCGCGAACTGGCCAGTACCCGCGGACTCGAGGCCATGGGCGCGGTAGCAGCGCGGCACATCGCCGATACGTTCGCCGCTCGTACCGCGATCCTACTGCCGGATTCGTCCGGGCGGCTTTCGGTCGCCCACAGCCTCGACCACTCATGGGCGTTCGGCGGCGCCGATCCGGCGATAGCGCAATGGGTACTTGCGCACGGCAAGCCGGCCGGCACCGGCACCGATACGCTACCCGCGGCCGGGGCGCTGTATCTCCCGCTCGTCGGGTCCTCAGCCGCACTGGGGGTGCTGGTCCTCGAGCCTGCCCGCCTGCGACGCGTGCTGCTGCCGGAGCAGCGTCACCTGCTCGATACTTTCGCGGGCCAGACTGCGCTCGCGCTCGAGCGCGGCCGCCTGGCGGAAACCGCCGAGGCGGCCCGGGTCGATGCGGAGCGGGAAAGTCTGCGCAACACGCTGCTCACCTCGATTTCGCATGACCTGCGCACGCCGCTGGCCGTGATCGGGGGCGCCGCCAGCACTCTGGCCGAGAACGAGGAGCGCCTCGATCCGGCCTCGCGAGTCCGGCTCGCGCGCAGCATCGAATCCCACGCCGGCGCCATGTCGGAACTGGTGTCGAACGTGCTCGATCTGATGCGCCTAGAGTCCGGCGAGATCAAGCTCAGATTCGAGGATTGCGGCGTGGACGATCTGGTGGGTGCCGCGCTGCCACGCATTGAGGGCCGGCTCATCGCGCACCATGTCGAGGTGACGTTTCCGGACGACCTGCCGGCGGTGCGAGTGGACGCCGCGCTCATGACTCAGGTGTTCGCCAATCTGCTCGAAAACGCGGGAAAATACACCCCACCCGGTACCCGGATTCGCATCGGCGCCGAGGCCGAAGGCGCGTGGGTCAAAGTCTGGGTTGAGGACAACGGTCCCGGCCTGCCAGCGGGAGACCCGATGCGGCTGTTCGACAAGTTCCAGCGCGGACGCAACGAGGGCGTCGTGCCAGGCGTGGGTTTGGGATTGACGTTGTGCCGCGCGATCGTCACCGCGCACGGCGGCATCATTAACGCCGGCGAGCGGCCGGGCGGTGGCGCGCGCTTTGAATTCACGATGCCGATCGCAGGCACTGCGCTTCCAGCCGCGGTGGCCGCATGACACAGGCAATGCACCAAGTGCTCATCGTCGAGGACGACCCGGGGATCCGCGACGTGTTGAATACCGCGCTCTGTGCCCACGGTTATCGCGTCGTCGAAGCAGAGACCGCTGAACGTGGCCTGGTGGCCTCGCGCTCCCACAAGCCGGACCTGGTCATTGTCGATCTCGGGCTGCCCGACCGCGATGGCCTGGAAGTGATCGAGCGGCTGCGTGGCTGGTCGACGGTCCCGATCGTGGTGCTGTCCGCGCGCGCCATGGAAGAGCAGAAAGTGGCGGCGCTCGATCTCGGCGCCGACGACTACATCCCCGCGCCGTTCGCCATGAACGCGCTTCTCGCACGGCTGCGCGGGGCGCTCCGACGCCGCACGCTGCCGGTCGCCCGACCCGGTCCGGTGCACATCGCTACCACCAGCGTCGATCTCGCCCGCCGCGAAGCGACCCGCGACGGTCGCCCGCTGCACCTGACGCCGCTGGAATTCAGGCTGCTCGAGTGCCTGGTGCGGCAGGCGGGACTGATCGTGACTCCGCGCCAGATCATCCGCGAGGTGTGGGGACCCGACCGGGTCGACGACCCGCGCAGCCTGCGGGTGCTGGTAAAAACGCTACGAAAGAAGCTCGAGCCGGAGCCGCATCGCCCGCGCTATCTGGTGACCGAGGCAGGACTGGGCTATCGGTTGCGCCTCGAGGAACCGGGCGCCGAGTCTGTGCCGCCGGGCGGCGAGCGCTGACAATAAATCGCCACTAAACAGGCGTTGCACGCCGCGCAACGCCTGGTTCGCCCCCGGAAACCTTTTTTGGAACCAACGTCGCATTTATGCGCGACCAACCCCACATGTCGTTGACCGGAGACAGGCGCGTACGACTCAATGGTCGCTGCAAAGCGACAGTTCTAGGTGGGGGGCCACCGGACACAGGAGTTCCCGATGCGTCTAAGGGGTTATCAGGCGGTACTGGCGGGCGCGCTGCTCGCCCTGCCGTTCAGCGTCTCAGCGTTAATCATCCTGACGCCGCCGCCCCCGGGCAGTGGCGGCAGCTCGAGTCCGCCGGACTGCAGTCAGGCGACACCATCCGTGTCGGTCATCTGGCCGCCAAATCACGAAATGGTGCCGGTCCAGATCAACGGGATCACCGACCCCAACGGCCTGCAAGTGACGGTCGACATCACCGGCATCATGCAGGACGAGCCGGTCGATGCCCGGGACGGTGGCCACGGGTGGGTGGACGGAAACGGCGTCGGCACGCCGACCGCTTTCGTGCGCGCCGAGCGCTCGCGCCACGGCACCGGGCGAATCTACTTCATCTCGTTCACGGCCACCGACACCGACAGTCTGTCGTGTACGGGAACGGTGGAAGTATTCGTGCCCCGCGAACGCGACCAGGGGTCCAACCCGGTCGATACCGGCAAGCGCTTTGATTCGACCGTTCCGGCCGTCCAGCATCACGGGCACGGGCACGACGGCGGCAATGGCCAGGACAACGACAACGACAACGATAACGATAACGACGGGCACCATTAGGTCTCGAGCAAAAACGCCTTGACCTTGGTATCCCCGTTGTAGAAGTCGCGCGGATCGGCGCCACCAGCGCCGATCCCGCGCGCCGGGCAGCTAGCAGATTTCACGGCTCGCTGCACGTTGCATACCGCGCGACGCGCGGTTCGCACACTAAATCCCCGCTGTGATACGCGTCACAGTGCGCGTGCGACGCACCGCACAGTCGTTGACCGGAGACGCGTGCCTGCGTCCCAATGGGCCTCAGGGAACGACGGCTCTTTCCCGCCGGACACATGGCGAGCAGGAGTCGCGAGGAGGTCCAGCGATGAGTCCAACGAGATATCGCGGGGCGCTGGCGGGCGCGCTGCTCGTGCTGCCGCTCAGCGCGTCAGCACTGATCATTGCGCCGCCGCCGAGCACCACCGGCGGCCCGGCTCCGCCGGACTGCAGCTAGGCGACTCCTTCCATGACCGTCATCTGGCCTCCAGACCACACCATGGTCCCGGTCCAGGTCGACGGCATCACCGATCCGAATTCCCTGCCGGTACTGGTCACCGTGACCAGCATCATGCAGGACGAATCGGTCGACGCCCTGGGCAGCGGCAATACCTGGGTGGACGGCAACGGCGTCGGCAGCCCGACTGCCTTCGTCCGCGCTGAGCGCTCGGGCAAGGGCACGGGCCGTCTCTATTTCATTTCGTACACGGCAACCAACACCAGCAACCTGTCGTGTTCGGGAACGGTGGAGACCTGGGTACCGCACGACATGGGGCAGGGCTACGACCCGGTCGATACCGGGCTGCGCTTCGATTCGACCGTTCCGGTCCCGTAAGCGCGACAGGGAGTGAGGCAGCCGCGCACCCGCGCTGACGCAATGCCGGCCGGGTGCGCGGGGATTTCAAATATCAGGTCTTGAGCGAGAACGGCGTGAAGTTGGTGTCGCGGTCGTAGTAGTCCTCGCGTTCCGCGCGCTTCAGGAACCCGACGACCTTGTAGGTCAAGGGCGCCATCACGAGCTCCCAGCCGCTTTTGAGCACGTACTGGGTCAGCGTCACCTGGATGAGCTGGGCGTGGGACCACAGCCCG
>Ga0187780_10002390_pt1 | contig 14140 bp, 12 predicted proteins | sample 1015_Q2_SP10_20__FD_132429 | JGI IMG/M metagenome (GOLD analysis project Ga0187780, IMG submission 132429) | Tropical peat soil microbial communities from peatlands in Department of Meta, Colombia - 1015_Q2_SP10_20_MG | ecosystem: Environmental > Terrestrial > Soil > Wetlands > Peat | place... | reverse complement strand
TCCGGGAGGTGCGCGGGACGGCCGAGGTTCTTCCCGGTCAGCGCGCCACCGTCTCCGGTAAGCTGGACGCCCGGTGAACCTCGCCCTGCTCAGCGCCCTGGTCATCGGCCTTGCGGCCGCGGACGAGGCGCAGCCGTCACAGAACGCCGCCACGCGCGCGGACCTGACCGCCCTGCACGCCGCCTACGAGTACGGCCGCTACTCTGAGGTCCTGAAGCGGGCCAATGCGCGCATCGACGGGGGAGGGCTCGATGAGGCGGCGCTCATCGAGCTCCAGATGCTGGCCGGCCTGTCGGCCTTCAACCTTCACCGGATGGAGGAGGCGGAGCGCCACGTCGCCGCGCTCCTGCGCCTCGACCCCGACTTCAGCCTCGACCCGTTCGCCGTCCCGCCACCGGCGGTGGCCTTCGTGGAGAAGCAGCGCGCGGCCATGGCCGCCGAGCTCGAGTTCTTGCGCGAGCAACGACGTCAACGAGAGGCGTCTGCCAAGAGGGCCGCCGAGGAGCGCGCCGCCCTGTCCCGTGAGGCCGAGGCCGAGCGGCGCCAGCTGGAGGAGATGTCTCGCCAGGTGACGGTGCGCACCGTCGAGAAGCAGAGCGTACTGGTCAACTTCGTCCCCTTCGGCGCGGGCCAGTTCCAGGAAGGGCGTACCGGCCCGGGGGTGGGATTCGCCGTGGCCGAGGGGGTCCTCGCCGTGGCCAGCATCGTCAGCTACTTCGTCTACGGCTCGTTCATCACCACCCGCACCGTGCCCCTGGACGACCGGTACCCGGGAGGCCCCGACGTCCTGGTGCAGACCGGGATCCCCGCCTCCAGCGCCGGCGAGGCCCAGACCTGGCGGACGATGAAGGTGACCACCGGCATCGCCTTCTACGCCGTGTACGCCGCCGGGGTCATCGACGCGCTCCTCAACTACCAGGGAGAGGTGGTGACCACGCGGGTCGAGACGCTGCCTCCGGCCTCGCCCCGCCCCTCTCCGCCCTCGTCCTCGCTCCCGGCCGCGGGAGGGCCGCGGGTGGAGCTCACGCCCGCCCCGCGGGGAAGCGTGGGGCTCGGCGTCGGGTTGCGGTTCTGAGGGCGGGAGCCAGGAGACCGTGCCCCACCTGCTCGTCGTCGATCCCGGGGGTTCGCACCGCGTGCTTCGCCTGGTGAAGCGGGTGACCAGCATCGGCCGCCATCCGGACAACGACCTGCGGCTGGAGGACCCGAGCGCTCCGGACCACGCCCTGACCGTGCTCCAGCACGAGGAGGGCTGGCGGGTCGGCGCGGTCGACGCCCCATTCCTGGTGGAGGGCGAGCGACGGGAAGGTCACCTACTCGCCGAGGGGACCCGGCTCCGGGTCGGCGCCACCGAGCTCACCTTCTCGACATCCTCCGCCCCGGAGGCGGCCCCCGCGCCCGCGAATCGTGCCGACGCTCCGGACGTCCTGCGGCGGCTCATCGCCTTCAGCGCCCACCTGCTCCGCTCGCGCGACGTCGATGCGCTGCTCGAGGCCCTGCTCGACGAAGCGGTCGCCCTCACCGGCGCCGACCGCGCCGTCCTGCTGGTGAACCAGGAGTCCGGCCTTCACGTCCGGGCGGCGCGCAACGTGTCGCGGCAGACGCTCCCCGATGCTCGGCATCGGCTTTCGGACACCATCCTGGGAAAGGTCCTGGCCACCTGCCAGCCGCTCCTGGTCGAGAACGCCCTGGCCGACCCGGAGTTCTCCGCCAGCGCCTCGGTGGTCAACCTCCAGCTCTCGAGCGTGCTCTGCGTCCCGCTCGGCGAGCGTCCTCCGCCGCTCGGCCTCCTCTACCTGGGTACCGACCGCTTCCGGGGAGGGTTCGACCGCGGCGCGGTGGAGCTGACCACCATCTTTGCCGCCCAGGCCGGGCTCTTGCTCCAGAACGCGCTCCTCCTCGACGAGCTGCGCACCGACGTGCGCGAGCTGCGGGACCGCCTGGCACAGGACCGCTACGGCGAGCTCCTCGGGGCGTGCGAGGGGATGCGGGACGTCTACCGCCAGGTGGACAAGGTGGCGCCCACCGGCATCACCGTGCTCCTCGAGGGAGAGACCGGGACCGGCAAGGAGCTCATCGCCCGGGAGATCCACCGCCGGAGCCCGCGGGCCGGCGGGTCGTTCATCGCCCTGAACTGCGGAGCGATGCCCGAGACGCTGCTCGAGAGCGAGCTGTTCGGGCACGCGCGCGGGGCCTTCACCGGCGCGGTGGCGAGCCGGCCCGGCCGGTTCCAGGCCGCCTCGGGGGGAACTCTCTTCCTCGACGAGGTGGCAGAGATGACCCCCGGGCTCCAGGTCAAGCTGCTCCGCGCGCTCGACGAGGGCGTGGTCACCCGGGTGGGCGAGACGCGGCCGGAGCCGGTCGACATCCGCGTGGTGGCCGCCACCCACCGGGTGCTCGAGGACGAGGTCCGCGGCGGACGGTTCCGCGAGGATCTCTACTACCGCCTCCATGCCCTGCGCATCCGGCTCCCGCCGCTGCGGGACCGGGGGGACGATGTCCTCGTCCTGGCGCGCTACTTCCTCGGCCTTTTCGCCGGCGAGCACCGGAGCCGGGCGCGCGGATTCGGCCCCCGGGCGCAGGCCGCCCTGCGGAAGCATGCCTGGCCGGGCAACGTTCGCGAGCTCCGGAACCGCATCCAGCGCGCGGTGGTGCTCGCCGAGCGCGCGCTCCTGGCTCCCGCGGACCTGGAGCTCCCCGACGCCGACGGCGCGCCGGTGATGACCCTGGCCGAGGCCAGGGAGGACTTCCAGCGCCGCTACATCGAGCAGGTCCTGGCCCGCAACGGCGGGAACCGGACGCGGGCCGCCCGGGACCTGGGCGTGGACCCGCGGACGGTGTTCCGCTTTCTGGAGAAGCGCGAAGCGGAGCGGAGCCGTCCACCCGAGGGCAACGAGCCTGCCGGGGAGGAGTCGCCATGAGGCGAGCGGCGGCCGGGCTGGCCCTGGCAGGCGCGCTCCACGGCTCCGCCTGCCTGCTTCCCCAGACGGACACCATCCTCCCGGACATCCCCCCGCCGCTCAACCAGCCGCCGCGCATCGTGCAGAGCGGCCTCCAGCCGCCGACGAGCATCTTCCAGGTGGACGGGGGGCCCGGGTGCCCGGAGCTCGTCTTCGCCGCTCCGGTGGAGGATCCGGACGTGAACGACGTCATCTTCTACGACTACTACGTCGATGCGAACGTGAATCCGGGCCCGGTGACGCAGGGCACGCTGGCGCCGAGCGGGGAGCCGCTGCGCACCGAGGAGGCGAGCTACACGGTCAGCTTCTCCGTCCCGGGTCCGCTCACCTCGCCGGGAACGCACCTGGTGGAGGTGGTGGTCGCCGACGGGCCGCTCATCAACCGCGTGCCGCTGCCCCGCACCGTGCAGCTCCCGGACGGCGGGACGCGCACCGACCCGACCTTCGCCGTGACCAACGCCTGGGAGGTGACCGTCACCGGCGGGCCCTGCCCCTAGGTGCGGCGGGTCAGCCCCCGTCGCGAATGCGGCCCAGCGCCCGTCGGAAGCCGTCGACCGCCGGGCCCATCTCCCCCGAATACTGGACGGCCGAGGTGGTGTAGAGGTCCTCCAGGCTCTCCAGCCGGCGGAAGACGCGCGCCACGTCCTCGCGCCCGCGCCGATCCACCTCGCAGCTCGCCTCCGCCTGGCGGAGCCGGTTGAGCCAGCTGACCCGGAATCCGGTCCACTGGACCGAAGCCTCGGCGGCCGGCCTCACCGCCGAGAGGCCCTGCCGGCGAGCCTCCAGCTCCTCGTAGAGGTCGAGCGCACGGGCAGCACAGTCCTCGACCCCGAGCCGCTCGGAGACGTCGAGCGGCCGGCGGGGCGTCATCTCCCGCACCGAGCGCACGACGCTCCAGATGACCAGGCAGGAGAAGACGACCACGACCAGGAGATAAGCGCCCAGCGCCACCGTCCTGAACGGCCGGTACCGCGCGTTCGCCCGGGAGGCTCTCTTGGCCACGGTGCGCCCGGCTCTTAGGCTCGCCGCACGGGCGTGGCAAGGGTTGTCCGCCCCGGCCGCCGCCGGTCAGCGCGACGCTCCGGCATCGCCCGAGGGAGGAGAACCGGCGTCGGCCGCCGGCAGGCGCCGCGCGGCGGTCAGCCGCGCTCGGAAGGACGGAGCCCAGGGGCTCGCCGGCGACGCCTCCAGCGCCGCCCGGGCGATCTCCACGGCGCGCTCCGGTCGGCCGGTCTGCTCGTAGGCCAGCGCGAGGAGGGCCAGGGCCTCCTCCCGGGTCCGGACGCGGCGCTCCCGCTCCACCACCCGGGTCAAGAGAGGGATGGCCTCGGCCGGCCGTCCGGTCCGCGCCAGCGCCGCGCCGAGGAGGAAGCTGGCCTCGAGGGCCTCCGGATCCGGCGGGTCGAGGGCGAGGAAGGCGGACAGCTCGTCCACCGCCGCCCCGGGTTCTCCCCGCCGGCTCGCCTTGAGGGCGTGGTCGATGGCCTCCACGCCTGCCTCGCGACGTGCGCGCGCGAGGAGCTCCTGGATCGCGCCGCGCTCCAGCGGAGAGAGCCGGCCCTGGTCGATGCGAGCCAGCGCGGAGATGGCACTCCTCCGGTCGGCCGCCGTCCCGGCGTCGAGGAGCTCGGTGGCCCGGGCTGCTTCCTCGCTGGCCACCTCCCCGGCGGCGGCTCGCGACTTCCAGAGGTCGAGCGCGGCCCGGGCCTCGCCCAGCTCCCGGGAGAGGCGCTCCTGCTCGTGGGCCGCCAGCGCCGCGCGGACGGAGGAGACGGCCAGGCCGGCGCCCACGGCGAGCAGCGCGAAGATGCCGTACGCCACCGCGGAGGCCAACCTCTGCCGCCGCTGAGCCTCCTCCAGCCGGCGCCCGACGCCCTTCACCTCGGCGTGCAGCGTCTTCAGCTGGTTGTCCGTGCGGATGACGAGGTTGCGGCTCTCGATGACCTCGCGGCGGATGTCCGCCAGCTCCTTCTCCAGTTCCGCCATCCGGGGCCGACACCCTAGCGTCAACCTGGAAGCGGGGCCACGAGGTCGAAGAGCGGCATCTCCAGAACGACCACCGCGCCATGGCGGCAGGGCCGAGCGAGGTCGCACGCGTCCAGCTCGCGGAGGAGGCGCTGGACCGCCTCCTCGGATGGGCCGCCCGAAGCGAGCGCCGCCGCGGCGCAGGCAAGGGAGGCGCGGAGCGGCTCCAGACCGGCCTCGTCGGTGTCGAGCACGGCCCGCAGCAGACCGTCGCCGGGCACCCCGGCCAGGGCCGGAGGGCGCGCCGTCCAGCGAATGGCCGATGCGCCGAAGTCCTCGAAGGCGAGCCCGAGCTGGGACAACGTCTCCCTACGTCCTGCCAGGAGCCGGAGCTCGGACGCAGTGACGCTGGCAGGCGGCCCGGAGAACTCGAGCTGATCTCCGGCGCCCGGTCCGCCCGGCAGGAGCCGCTCGAGGCAGACGCGCTCGCGGGCGGCGTGGAGGTCGAGGACGACCAGCGAGCTCCCTGGACCCTCGCAGACCAGCGCTCGCTGCCCGAGGAGGCCGAGCCTCCGCAGGCCGGCGAAGAAGCCCGGGGCGGGAGCCTGCCAGCGCCCGGGCAAGGATTCGCCCGCCGCCGGGGTGCGCCCGGGGGTCCCGAGCGGCGGCGCCGCCAGCGGCAAGCGGTCCGCATCACGGGCCAGCCGCAGGAAGCGCTCCACGGCCTGGGCATAGGCAGGCGTGACCGGACCGGTCGCCGCGCGCGCCTCCAGCCAGGGGGCTCCCCGCAGCGCACGCCCCACCGCGTCCTGGATCGCCTCGGCGACCCCGGCGGAATCGCGGAAGCGCACCTCGAGCTTCTGGGGATGGACGTTGACGTCGACCGCCGCCGGATCGAGCTCGAGGAAGAGCACCCCCACCGGCTGCCGTCCGGCGGGGAGCCAGGGCTGGAACCCTCGCTGAAGAGCGGCGGTGAGCGTCCGGTCGCGAACGAAGCGCCCGTTGACGAAGGTGTACAGGCTCCGAGCGCTGGCCTGGGTATACTCCGGCGAGGCGATCGCCCCGTGCACACGCAGGCCGAGCCGCCGCGCGTCCACCGGCAGAAGGTGCGGGTGGACGTCGGGGCCCAGCGCGGCGGCGATCCGATCGTCGAGGTCGGCTCCGCTCGGCGGAAGGGCGAGCAGCGAGCGGCCCTCGTGCTCGAGCCGGAACCCCACCGCGGGATGCGCCAGAGCGAGCCGCAGCACCGCCTGCTGGCAATGGCGCAGCTCGATGTCCGGGCGGCGGAGGAACTTTCGCCGAGCCGGAACGGCGTGGAACAGATCCTCCACCAGGACCCGCGTTCCGGGGCGCGCCGGCGCGGGCGCGACGCCGAGCAACACGCCGGCCTCGACGCGGACCTCGGTGCCCACTGCGGCGCCCGGCTCGGCGGTGCTGAGCAGGAGGCGCGACACCGAGGCCACCGCCGCCAGCGCCTCGCCGCGGAAGCCGAGGCTGGCGATGCGCTGGAGCCCGGCCAGGTCGGAGAGCTTGCTCGTCGCATGCCGGCGGAGGGCGAGCGGAGCATCCTCGGGGGACATCCCCTGGCCGTCGTCGACGACCTCGATGCGCTCCGAGCCGCCGCCGGTCAGGCGGACGAGCACGTTTCCGGCGCCGGCGTCGAGCGCGTTCTCCCCCAGCTCCTTGACCACCGACGCCGGCCGCTCCACCACCTCGCCGGCGGCGATCTGATCGATCAGCTCCTCGGACAGCACACGGATGCGGGCCATGGACTCCCGGCGCTTCCCACTCCCGGGGCGGTGCGGTACACCGCCGAGGAGGGATGGGGCAAGCCCGGAGCGCGCGAACGATGCGGGTGGCGGTGACCGGGCCCACCGGCGACTTCGGGACGCTGCTCCTTCCCCGGTTGCGCGAGGACCGTCGGGTGGAACGGGTGCTCACCCTGGGCACCCGGGGCGCGAGCGGCGTGCGGGTGGTCCATCACCGAGTCGACCTCACCCGCTACGACGTGGAGTCGGAGCTGGTGGAGGTCCTGACCGGAGCGCAGGTCGAGACGCTCTACCACCTGGCCTTCCTCCATGGCCGGACGCGCAGCCCGGCGTTCGCGCACGAGGTGGAGGTGATCGGCACGCTCCACGTGCTCGCCGCAGCGGCGCGCGCCGGGGTGAAGAAGCTGGTGATGCCCTCCGACACGCTGGTCTACGGTGCGCGGCCGGGGAACCCGGTGCTCATCGACGAGGACGCACCCCTCCATGGCTGTCCGGCCAGCCGCTTCGTCTCCGACCGGGTGGAGGTCGAGACCCAGGTGGCCGCCTTCCGCCGCGCCCATCCGGAGATCGAGCTGACGGTCCTTCGATTCGCACCGGTGCTCGGGCCGACCGCCGACAACCCCGCCACGCGCTTCTTCCGCCGTCCCCTGGTCCCGACCCTGCTCGGCTTCGACCCCCTCTGGCAGGCCCTCCACGAGGACGACGCCTGCGGGGCGCTCCTCCACGTCCTCGACCGTCCTTCGGCTGGGGTGTTCAACGTCGTGGCCGCCGACCTCCTGCCGCTCTCGGCGATGATCGCCCTGGCCGGGACGCGGGCCCTGCCGCTTCCGGCCCCGCTCGCCCGGGCGGCCCTCCGCGCCCTGAACGCCGCCGGCATCACGGCCACCCCGGCCTCCCTGCTCGACTACCTGCACTACGGCTGGGCGGCGGATGGCGCTCGCTGCCGGGAGGTGCTCGGATTCGAGCCGCGCCACCGTGCCAGCGAGGCCCTGCGCTCGCTGAGGAGCTGACGCCCAATGCCCAAGCGCGTCCTCGGAAACGATCCCTTCCTGCGCGGCGCCGCCGAGCGCGCTCCTGCCCCTCCGCCGCCCCCGAAGGGCGGAGCGCGGCCGGCGCGCCCCCGAGCGACCGCCGCACCGCCTCCGCCGGCAACCCAGGCCGCGAAGGGGACGCCCGGCACGGTGGCGCCCGCCGCGGCGCCCCTGGACCTGGCCGCGGCCTGGGGCGCTCTCCGGGCGGCGGTGGAGGCGATCCGCGCCGGTGTGGGGAGCGCGGCCGACGTCGAGCTCGACGTCTATGGCGGGGACGCGCACCTCCAGGCGGCGGTGGCCCCCCTGGCCGAGTTTCTCTACACGCACTGGTTCCGGGTGACGGTGGAAGGCGCCGAGCACGTCCCCCGGGGCGGGGCGCTCCTGGTGGCCAACCACGCCGGTGCCCTGCCCATCGACGGGCCGATCCTCCACCAGGCGCTGAAGCGCAGCCGCCCGGACCTCCCCGACTCGCGCTGGCTGGTGGAGGACCAGGTGTTCTATGCCCCGGTGCTGGGCACGCTCCTCAACCGCCTGGGCGGCGTGCGCGCCTCGCCGGACAATGCCACCCGGCTGCTCGGCGAGGGCCGCCCGGTGCTCGTCTTCCCGGAGGGCATCCAGGGCATCGGAAAGCCCTTCCGCGAACGCTACCGGCTCAAGCGATTCGGGCGGGGCGGCTTCGTCAAGCTCGCCCTGCGGACGGGCGTCTCCATCCTGCCGGTGGCGGTGGTGGGCGGGGAAGAGTCGCTCCCCCTGCTCGCCAAGCTTCCGGCGGGATTCCTGGGGATGCCCTACCTCCCGGTCACCCCGCTCGGACCCGTTCCCCTCCCCGCCCGCTGGTTCGTCCGCATCGGTGCGCCCATCCCCCTCCCGGACCGAGGCGCGGCCAAGGGTGAGGTGGCGACGCTGGCGGTCCTGGAGGCCATCGTCGAGCGCACCCGGCGGAGCATCGAGGAGATGCTCCAGAAGCTGCTCCGCGCCCGGGCGGGCGTCTTCTCCGGTTGAGGACGCACGAAGGCCCCGGAGGGGGTCCCACCTGGCCGCCGCCGGCTGGTTTGGTCCACAATGGGAGCGTGCTGGAACGAGATTTTCGGTCGGTGGGCGCGCTCCTCCCGGATGCCCTGGCCCGGCTCGCCGCCGGAGGGGGCGCCGGCGCCCTCCAGTCGCTCTGGCGCGCGGTCATCGGCGGAGCGATTGCCGAGCGGACGCGTCCTCTCAGGTTTGCCGGCGGCGTCCTCCACGTCGAGGTCCCGAGCCCCACCTGGCGGGCGACGCTCGAGTCCGAGGAGCCGGCGCTGCGCGCCCGGCTCAATGCCGTGCTCCGGCAGACCCGCGTGGACCGCCTCGTGTTCGAGGTCCGGCGCCCGGCTGCCCCGTGAGCGCGGTCCTCCTCCTGCTCCTCGCCGCCGAGCCCCCGGCGCCGCCCCCGTCGGTGCAGGAGGTCGAGGGACGCGCCGCCCTGGAGGTGCGTGAGATCTTCGAGCGGATCGGCCGGAACGCTCCGCAGCTGGACGGTGCGCTCTCGGCCGCCGCCCGGGCGCTTGCCCTCGAGGCGCAGCGGTCGAGCGGAGCGGCGGCCGCGTCCCCGGACGCCGCGACGGTGGCCGAGGCCGTCTCAGCGGCCGGCGCCTGGGAGCCCCGGCCACGCGTGTGGATCATCCGCGCCTCGCCCCTGGACGCCGGCCTGGGGGCCCTCCGACGGCGGAGCGACCTGGCGGTCGAGCCGGCCACGCATGTCGGGCTGGCAGTGGTCGGGGAGCCCGATCGCGGCGTGATGGCGCTCGTCCTCGCCGACCGGAAGGCCGAGATGCGGTCCTTTCCCCGGCGGCTCAAGCTTCCCGGCGCGCACGAGCTGTGCGGCGAGCTGCGCAGGCCACTGGAAGCACCCGAGGTCTTCGTCACGCTCCCGGCCGGGCACGTCGACAAGGTGAGCGGCGTGCGGGCCACGCCGACCGGGTTCTGCGCCACGCTCGGCTTCCGGTCCACCGGACGCTACGCCATCGAGGTGGTGGGCTCCGGCCCGGGCGGGCCGGAGGTGGCGGCGCTCTTCTCCCTCGACGTCGGTGACCATCCGCCCGGACCCGGAGCGCCTCCCCCGGCCGAGCCGACCACCCCCGCTGGCGCGCGCGCGGCCATCCTCGGCCGCATCAATGCCCTGCGGTCGGCGGAGGGCATCGCTCCCCTCATGGCCGATGCCCGCCTGGACGCCGTGGCCCAGGGCTATGCCGAACGCATGGCCGGCGAGCACTTCTTCGCCCACATCGCCCCGGACGGCAGCTCGATGGACCAGCGGCTCCGGGCGGCCGGCTTCGCCTACCGCGCGGCGGGGGAGAACCTGGGCCTGTCCGGAAGCGGACCGATGGCCGCCCACCTCGGAGTCGAGGAGAGCCCCGGGCACCGCGGGAACCTCCTCTCGGGAGGCTTCACGCTCCTCGGCATCGGCATCGCCCAGGAGTCGGTGGGCGGGCAGGTCCGGACACTGGTGGTGGAGGTGCTGGCCGCGCCCGAGGCCCGCTCCGGCGATCCCCTCGGCGATGCCTACCGGCGCATCGCCGAGCAGCGCGCGCAGCTCGGCCTGCCCGCGCTCACCCGGAGCTCGCAGCTCGAGGCGGTGGCCACCGAGCAGGCGCGGCTCGCGCTCGACGGCCCGGACGGTCCGGAGGACCAGACGCTCGCGCCCGACCGCCTCTACCACCGCGTCAGTCAGTCGGTGCTCGGCGTGGAATCCACCAGCGCCGATCTCTTCATCGCCGAGGACCTGTCCCAGCTTCCGCGGTCGCGCGGGGTGGCGGACGCCCAGAAGGATCTGGTCGGCGTGGGGGCAGTGCGCGCCGACGTCGCCCCGGGAGGCCGGGAGACGTACTGGGTGGTGGTCATCTACGCCGGGCGCCACTGAGCCCGGCAGCCCGCGCGAGGAACCCTAGAGCGCCCGCCGCTGGGTGGCGTACGCCTCGAGTCCGAGGGCGGGCGTGGCCGCGCTCGCGTAGAGCGGGCACTTCACGCAGGTGAAGCTCTGCCACCCACGCCGCACCGCCTCGTCGAGGCAGTTGTCGTACTGGGAGCAGTTCAGGTTGCGATGTGTCTCGACGCCGGCCCTCTTGGGACCTGCTTCCGGGTTGATCGTCTGAGGCAGGTCGGTGGGAAAGGGTTTCATCGAGTGGAAGCCTCCCTCCTGCTGGGTGCGGACCCCGGGTGAGAGGGGCACCCCGGAGGTGGCTCCGGAGCGACGGTTGCCCACATTGGACCCCTGAACGGTCTCCAATGGTTCCCCTCACCTCCGGGCGCCAAGCTCCAGCATCCCGGACCGCGCGCGTGTTTAGGCGGCCGGCCCTCCCCTTGTCAAACCGGCCGGTCCCGACTTGGGGCATCCTGGAGGCCTGTGAGACGTCCCGCGACGGCGATCGGGCTCGCCGGAACCCTCCTGCTCTGCCCGGCGCCCTCCCCCGGCCAGTCGGAGAAGCTCCTCGAGGCGGCCCGGTTGCAGCGCCCGGCCGCCGCCGAGCAAGCCCAAGCGGAGCTGATGGCCTGCATCAAGCGGAGCTGCCCGGACGCCGGGCGCCTCTCGCTTCTGCTCGGCGAGCTGCTGCTCTCCCGCGGCGAGGCGTCACAGGCCCTGGCCGTTCTCCGGCGGTACCCGGCCCCGCCGCCGCTCGGTCCCTACCGTGAGTTCGCGCTCGGTGAGGCCTACTTCTACCTCCGGGACTACCGGGCGGCGGCGGCGCGGTTCTCCGAGGCCGCCGGAGCGCCGGGGGTCGTGGCCGGCCGGGCCGAGGCCCGGGCGGGAGAGGCGCTGCTCCTGGCCCGCGAGCCGGGCGAGGCGCTGCCGCTCCTCGAGCGCGGGCTGGCGCAGGTCGGCGGGCCGGAGCTCCTCGCCGCCCGGGCCGAGGCCCGCGCCCAGCTCGGCGACCTCGCCGGGGCCCAGTCCGACCTCCACACTCTCCTGGTGCGCTATCCGCGCTCGCCCGCGGCGCTGGAGGTGGATGCCCAGCTCCGGGGCAGCTCCGCGCCCGCGGTCGCTCTCACGCTCGAGGAGCGGCTGGGGCGGGCGCGCGCATTCCTCGACGCCGGCGACCCGAAGCAGGCGCTGGCAGAGGTGGAGCGCATCGACAGCAACGGGCTGGCCCGTGACGCGGCCGGCCGGGCACAGCTCGCGCTCTTCCGCGCCCAGTCGCTCTACCCGCTCGGGCGCGCCGAGGAAGGGGACGCGGCCCTGGAGGTGGCCGCCCAGGGGCCCCCGGCCACCGCCTCGGAGGCTTTGCTCGTGCGCGCCCGGCGGCTGCTCCGGCTCAACGACAACGCCGGCGCCCTCCAGAAGTTCCAGGAGGTCTCGCGCCGCTATCCCCAGGAGTTGGCCTCGGAGGAGGCGGACTACTTCGTGGGGTGGATCGCACTCCAGGAGGGTCGCATCCAGGCGGCCACCCAGGCGCTGGAGGCCTTCGAGAAGCGTCACCCCGAGTCGCGGCGGCGGGACGACGCCTGCTGGTTCCGGGCCCTGGCCTTCATCCGCCTCTCCAACTGGGCCGAGGCCGACCGCGCTCTGCGGGAGCTCATCGAGCGGTACCCGAAGAGCACCCTCATTCCCCAGGCGCGCTACTGGCGCGCCCGGGTCAAGCAGCTCGCCGGGGGAACGGTCACCGACGACTACCTGGAGGTCATGCGCTCCTTCCCGGCGAGCTTCTACGCGCTGCTGGCGAGCGAGCGCATCCGCGAGCTGGGCGTCAAGCCGCCCCCGCTCTTCGCCGAGCGTCCCCGGATCCCCGCCCAGGCTCCCACGAGCCCGGAGCTCAGCCTGCCCCGGGCCCTGGCTGCGGCCGGCCTGTGGCGCGAGGCGTCCGAGGAGCTCAGCGCCCGGCTGGGGCAGGTCCACACGCCGGAACAGGCGATCCGCGTCGGGACGTCGCTGGCACTCATCGGCGAGGCCTGGGCAGCCTACCGGCTCGCCAACCGCCTGCTCTGGGGGCGCGCCTACTCGCAGAAGGACGCGATCTCTCTCGCGCTCCTCTACCCCCGGCCCTTCGCCGCGCACGTCGACGAGAGCGCCCGCGCGGCCGGCGTCCCACCCGGCCTCCTCTACGCGCTCATGCGCCGGGAGAGCGCCTTTCGTTCGGATCGCCTGAGCGCCGCCCGCGCCCGGGGCCTGATGCAGCTCATGGCTCGCACCGCGACGGCCATCGCCCGTGAGCTCCAGCTCGACCCGCCCGAGGCGGACGACCTCTACCGGCCGGAGCTGAACCTGGACCTCTCCGTCTGGTACGTCTCCCAGCTCTCCAAGCGCTTCGCCCACCCGGCCCTGGTGGCCGCGGCCTACAACGCCGGTCCGGTGGTGACGTTGCAGTGGGCCACCCAGTTCGGCCAGCTCCCGCTCGACCTCTTCGTCGAGTCGCTTCCCTACAAGGAGACGCGCAACTACGTGAAGCAGGTGGTGGCCGATCTCTACCTCTACCAGCTCTTCTATGGCGCCAAGAGCGACGGGCTCCGACTGGCGATGACGCTCCCGGCGCCGGCCCCCTCGGGCATCGACTTCTAGGCGGTCGCGCGAAAGCGGGCGCCGTCACCTCTCCCCGCCGCGGGCGTCGACCGGGAGCAAGTCCATATCGCCGGCGAGACGTTCTTGTCCGTCTCTCGGCAGGGTCCCCCAGGGCCGTCGCGTTCCCCGGCCGGCGGAGGGCGGCCCATTTCACGAGCGATCGCAATGCACCACCAGCTCGGGATCGAATTCGAGGAGCTGGATCAACGCGCCTCCGGGGCGGGCTGGGCCGCGTAGGCGACCGCCACCTCCGCGGCCACCCGCGCGTTCTGCTCGAGCAGCGCCAGGTTTGCCCGCAGCGTCCTCCCGCCGGTCGCCCGCCCGATCTCGCCGAGGAGAAATGGCGTCACCGCCGCACCGTTGATTCCCTGGCCGGCGGCCTCGGCCTCGGCCAGCTGGAGCGCCCGCTCCAGCTCCGCCGGCTCGAGCGCCACCGCCGCCGGCGGCGGCACACAGAGCAGGACGGCTCCCGGCCGGCCGAGCCGGTCGCGGTGGACGGCGAGGAGCTCCGCGGCCGCCCCCACGTCCTCCGCCCGGTGCCGGAGCGGCAGGCCCGAGCTGGCCGCGTAGAACGCCGGGAACGTCGACGTCCGGAACCCGACCACCGAAATGCCGAGCGACTCGAGCGCCTCCAGCGTCCGCGGAAGGTCGAGGACGCTCTTGGCCCCGGCGCACACGACCATGCCGGCGTAGCGGGCCAGGGCGTGAAGATCCTCGCTCACGTCACCCGAGCCGCCTCGGTGCACGCCGCCGATGCCCCCGGTGGCGAACACCGGGAGACCGAGGGCCCCGGCCACGGCCGACGTGGCGGAGACGGTGGTCCCACCGCTCACGGCGCCGACCACCGCCGCCGCCAGGTCCCGCGCGCCCACCTTGCCGGGCCGATCGTCG
>Ga0187780_10002389_pt1 | contig 14144 bp, 14 predicted proteins | sample 1015_Q2_SP10_20__FD_132429 | JGI IMG/M metagenome (GOLD analysis project Ga0187780, IMG submission 132429) | Tropical peat soil microbial communities from peatlands in Department of Meta, Colombia - 1015_Q2_SP10_20_MG | ecosystem: Environmental > Terrestrial > Soil > Wetlands > Peat | place... | reverse complement strand
GAGCGACGGCATCGACCGGGCCAATTTTGTTTCGGTTACCGGCGTCGATCCCGTAGCGGCGTTGGGAGAGGCAAAGCTTGCTCCGTTGATCGCCGGCGGCTTCCTTGAAATGGATGACCACCGTCTGGCCGCCACGCCAGCCGGCCGGCAGCGGCTGAACGCCTTGTTGCAGCGACTTGCCGCATGAAGCGATTTGTCTTCCTGCTGGTGTTGCTGGCCGCTGCGACAGGTACGGCGCTCGCACAGCATCAGCATCAACAGAAGCCGCCAACGCGCGCTCCGGTGCCGATGACACGGCCGGCGCCACCCAAATCGCCGTTCCCACCGCCCGCCTTCCGAATCACGGTTGCCACCGAGGCGGCCTATCCTCCCTTCAACTATGTCGACCGCAAAGGCCTGCCAGCCGGATTCGAAATGGACCTGGCGCAAGAGGCTTGCGAGCGGATGAAGGCAGAGTGCGAATTTGCCGTCTACAAATGGGACGATCTGATTCCCGGACTGCTCGACAAGAAATTCGACATCATCATGTCTTCGCTGCAGGTGACCAGCGAGCGTCGACGCCGGCTCGGTCTGTCACGGCGATACTACCTTTCGCCCGGCGCATTCATCGCCAAGAAGGGCGCGCCCTTCGACGGCCCACCCTCTCTGCTGCGCAACAAGCGTATTGGAGTCGAGAGAGTTTCCCGACATGCCGATTGGGCCGACAAGAGCTTCCGGCGCTCGGCCCAACTCAAGCGCTATGAAACCATTGGCGATGCACTGGCCGCCCTGGCAGCTGACGATGTCGATGCGGTTTTCGGCGACAAGGTCGAGCTTTGGCTGTGGTCGAAGAAGGCCGAAGGTCAATGCTGCGAATTAGTCGGACAGGACATCAAGGACACCCAAACCCTGGGCATCGGCGTGTCGGCAGGCCTGCGTCGCGAGGACATCAAGCTCCGCGAAGCGCTGAACAGGGCGTTCGGCGAAATGATGAGCGACGGGACCTACAAGAAGTTGAACGACAAGTATTTTCCGTTCTCTCTCAACTAGGGCACCCACGGGCCGCAGGTAGGTAAAAGCGGCAGCCTGCGTTCAGGCGCAGCCTTTTGCAGTCCATTGATAATCGTAGAAAATCCACCCTTGGAGCGTGCTGGCACGCTCCTTGCTGCCTGCTCTTTGGGCCCAAACCGGGTCGCACGGGAGCGGGAGCACTGCAAAATGTCAGACAATCTATTGATCAAGCGTCGGTCTCTTTTGGGTGGTGCTACGGGGGCGATGGCATTCGGCCTGGCGGGCACAGCCAATGCGCAGAAGCCGTTGGTGATCGGATTTATCTATGTCGGGCCGCGCGATGACTACGGCTACAACCAGGCGCATGCCGAGGCGGCCGCGATCGTGAAGAAGATGCCAGGCGTGAAGGTCGTCGAGGAAGAGAAGGTGCCGGAGACGGTAGCCGTCGAGAAGACCATGGAGAGCATGATCAACCTCGACGGGGCCACGCTCCTGTTCCCGACTTCGTTCGGTTACTTCGACCCGTACATGATCAAGGAGGCGGGCAAGTATCCCAAGATCCAGTTCCGCCATTGCGGCGGCCTGTGGCAGGAAAGCAAGCATCCCAAAAACACGGGCAGCTATTTCGGCTACATTGACGGTTGCCAATATCTGTCCGGCATCGTCGCAGGCCATGTGAGCAAGAGCGGCAAGTTGGGCTTCGTTGCCGCCAAACCGATCCCGCAGGTGTTGCGCAACATAAACGCCTTCACCATGGGAGCCCAGACCGTGAATCCCAAGGTAACCACGCAGGTCATCTTCACGGGCGATTGGGCGTTGCCGGTCAAGGAAGCCGAGGCGACCAACAGCATGATCACGCAGGGGATCGATGTCGTGACCTGTCACGTCGACAGCCCCAAGGTCGTCATCGAAACTGCCGAGCGCGCCGGCATCTACACCTGCGGCTACCACTGCAACCAGGCCAAGCTCGCGCCCAAAGGCTACCTCACCGGCGCCGAATGGAACTGGGAACGCGTCTATACCGATTTCGTCAATGCGATGAAGGCCGGTCAGCCGCCGGGCAATTTCGTGCGTGGCGGCCTCAAGGAAGGCTACGTGCGAACTTCTGCCTATGGGCCCGCGGTGCCGGCGCAGGCCAAGACCAAGGCTGACGCGATCAAGGCGGAAATGCAGAAGAACGCCGACTATGCAATTTTCAAGGGCCCGCTGAAGGACAACAAGGGCAACACTGTCATCTCGGGTGGCACGGCTCATGTGCAGACCGATCCGGTGCTGGAAAGCATGAATTACCTTGTCGAAGGCGTGATCGGCTCGACCTCGTAAGCCGCCGAGCCTCAGGTCAACGCGGGCAGCCATGCGAGCCGCCCTCGAACGAATTGTCGTGCCGACGCTGGCATTGCTGGCGTCGGCGGTCTTGTTCGGCTTGCTGCTGGCGTTCTATGCCCATGTCGATCCGTTCGAGGCCTTCGGTCTCATGTACGAAGGCGCCTTCGGCAGTTGGTTTTCCTGGCAGAACTCGCTGACCAGGGCGGCCCCCTTGATCCTGACGGCGCTTTGCACCGCCCTGCCGGCCCGGCTTGGCCTGGTGATCATCGGCAACGAGGGCGCGCTGGTGCTGGGTGGCGTTTCGGCAGCGGCGGCCGGCATTGCCGTTACCAACGCACCGCCGCTCGTCGTGCAGCTCGTCATGGCGGCAGCTGGAATCCTGATGGGCGGCGCGTGGATTGCCTTGGCTGGCGGCTTGAGGCAGTGGCGTGGTGTCAATGAGACGATCTCGAGCCTGTTGCTCACCTACATCGCCATCGCCTTGATGAACCACTTCGTCGAAGGACCGTTGCGCGATCCCTCGAGCCTCAACAAGCCGTCAAGCTGGCCAATCGGCGACGCAAATATGATCGGCAATATTCCGGGCGCCGACGTGCATTGGGGACTGGTGTTCGGCGTCGTCGCCTGCGTGCTGATTTATCTCTTCCAGCGCTTCACCACCTGGGGTTTTGCCATGGAGGTAATCGGCGGCAACCCCAAGACGGCGCGCATGATGGGCCTCGATGTCGGCCGCTATGTCCTGTTGGCCTGCGGTGCCGGCGGAGGCGCGGCAGGGCTTGCCGGCATGGTCGAAGTGGCGGCAATCCAAGGTCGCGCCAACGCGTCGCTCGCCGTGGGCTACGGCTACTCCGGCATCCTGGTTTCGTTCCTGGCGCGCCATCATCCGCTTGCCATCATTCCTGTCGCGATCCTGCTCGGCGGCATCGGCGCCTCGGGCGGTCTGTTGCAGCGCCGGCTCGATCTGCCTGACGCCGCCGTTGTAGTGTTTCAGGGCATTATCTTTGTGGCCATTCTCGCGAGCGAGACGCTCTATGGGCGGGTCTGGAAGCCCAAGGAGGCGAACTGATGGGCAATTCCGGCATCGGCTTGTGGGGCGTGCCGCTTGCCATGCTCGCGGGGGCCATTCGCGTTAGTACCCCGTTTATTTTCGTGAGCGTCGGTGAATGCCTCACCGAGCGCTCGGGGCGCATCAATCTCGGCCTCGAAGGCACTCTGGTGATGGGCGCCATGAGTGCATATGGCGTGGCCTTGGCGAGCGGCTCGCCATGGCTCGGAGTGCTGGTGGCCGCTGGCGTCGGCCTGTTGCTGGGGGCGTTGCACGCCGGCATTTGTCAACTGCCCAGAGTTAACGACATTGCCACCGGCATCGGCCTCATGTTGTTCGCCACCGGTCTCGCCTTCTTCCTCGGCAAACCCTACATCCAACCGAAGGCACCGAATCTTGGTGCGATCGAGCTTGGCTGGTGGAGCAGCATTCCGCAGATTCGCCAGGCGCTTCAGGTGAACTACCTGTTTGTCGTCGGCATCATTCTGGCTTTCGGCATGGCGTGGACGCTTCGCAACACGCGCTGGGGCCTGATCGTGCGGCTGGCCGGCGAGAGTGTCGATGCCGCGTTGGCAATCGGCGCATCCGTCGGCCGCGTGCGCCTGATAGCGACTTCGATCGGCGGGGCATTTGCGGGCGTCGGCGGAGCATTCCTGTCGCTTTACTACCCCGGGAGCTGGAATGAGGGATTGTCGAGCGGACAAGGCCTGATGGCTGTTGCCCTGGTGATTTTCGCGCGCTGGAACCCGGTCCGATGCCTATGGGCCTCCCTTCTGTTTGGAGCCGCCGGCGCCATCAGTCCGGCCCTCCAGTCGGTCGGAGTCACTGAAGGCTACTATCTATTCAGCGCAGCCCCTTACGTGCTCACCTTGGCACTGATGATCGCCACCTGCTCGCCCGAGCGAAGCCTCAGGGGGGCACCAGGTGAGCTGGGAGCGGTCCGTTAGGAGAGATAGCGATGGCCAAGTACGTCGATTCCCGCCCCTACCCCTGGCCCTACAACGGGGACCTTCGGCCGCAGAACACTGCCCTCGTTATCATAGACATGCAGACCGACTTTTGCGGGAAAGGCGGCTATGTCGACAAGATGGGCTACGACCTGTCTCTTACTCGCGCGCCGATTGAACCGTTGAAAAATTTGCTGGCAGCGGCGCGCAAGGCCGGCTGGCACGTGATCCACACGCGCGAAGGACATCGCCAGGATCTTTCGGACCTTCCGGCCAACAAGCGCTGGCGCTCGCGACGGATCGGTGCCGGCATCGGCGATCCGGGGCCGTGCGGCCGCATCCTGGTGCGTGGCGAGCCGGGTTGGGAGATCATTCCGGAACTCGCGCCGGCACCCGGCGAGCCCATCATCGACAAGCCCGGCAAGGGCTCGTTCTGCGCGACCGATCTCGAGTTAATGCTACGAACGCGTGGCATTGAAAATCTGGTGCTCACGGGCATAACGACGGATGTGTGTGTGCACACGACCATGCGCGAAGCCAATGACCGCGGCTTCGAGTGCCTGATCCTCGAGGACTGCACGGGCGCTACTGACAAGCATAACCATCTCGCCGCGCTCAAGATGGTGGAAATGCAGGGCGGCGTGTTCGGCGCCGTCGCCAAATCCGACTCTGTAATCAAGGCAATGACATGACTCTGATCGGCGCCGCTCACTTCCCGCAGCGCGAAGGCGCGCCGGAGCTGGAACTGCTCGGCTTCTCCAAGCGTTTCGGCACGCTCGTTGCGCTCGATAATGTGTCGGTGAAGGTCAAGGCCGGCGCTTTCCACGCGCTACTTGGTGAAAACGGTGCCGGCAAGAGCACGCTCGTCAAATGCGCCATGGGCTACTACGCCGCCGACGAAGGCCAGATTCTGCTCAATGGCCGCGAGGTGAGCATCGCCCATCCGCGGCAGGCGCACGAGCTCGGGCTCGGCATGGTCTACCAGCACTTCACGCTCGTACCCAACATGACGGTGCTCGAGAATTTCGTCCTGTCGCGCCGCGACTTGCCGGCCATAATTGACTGGGCCTCCGAACGCCAGGTTCTGACGGACTTTTTCTCGACCACGCCATTTGCCGTGCCGCTCGACACGCCGGTATCGGATCTCGCCGCAGGGCAAAAGCAGAAGGCGGAAATCCTTCGTCAACTCTATCTCAGGCGAAATCTTCTGATCCTCGATGAGCCGACATCGGTACTGACGCCTGATGAGGCCGATGAGGTCCTGACTACTCTCAAGAAGCTTGCGCGGGACGGTCTACTCACCGTAATCGTCATCACGCACAAGTTCCGCGAAGTGAACACTTTCTGCGATACAGTAACTGTGCTGCGCCGCGGCAAGCTGGTCGATACCAGGCCGACCGCCGAGCTCGACAACGACACGATGGCCGAGATGATGGTCGGCGCCCGAGAGAGCCGCGCTACTGTCGAGCGCGCGCACCGCCCGCTTGGCAATACTGTCCTTGGAATTGAAGATCTGTCCATTGCCGACAACGTTGGACAGCTTGCGGTGGAGCGCCTGAATCTCGACATTCGCGCCGGTGAGATCGTCGGTGTGGCTGGCGTCTCTGGCAACGGCCAGCGTGAATTGGTTGAAGCCCTGGCCGGCCAGCGGCACCCCGAAGCAGGACGTGTGCTTGTCCATGGCGAGCCCTATATGGCGACGCGACCAGAGATGATCCGCCACAAGATCGCCTGCCTGCCCGAGGAGCCATTGCGGAACGCTTGCGTTGCCGAAATGTCGGTGGCGGAGAACATGGCGCTGCGCTCGTTCGATCAGCCGCCCGCCTCACCCGACGGCGTGCGGCTGAAGCGCAGCCCGTTGCGCGACACGGCGCGCCGGCTGATCGAGATTTATCGCGTGAAGACGCCAGGGCCGGACGCACCGATCAAAGCCTTGTCGGGCGGCAATGTGCAGCGCGCGGTGCTGGCGCGCGAGCTCTCGAGCGAGGGTGATCTGTTGATCGTGGCCAACCCCTGCTTCGGCCTCGATTTTGCCGCGGTCGCCGAAATCCGGGCGCGAATCATCCAGGCGCGCAACCGAGGCGCCGCAGTCCTGCTGGTGAGCGAGGACCTAGACGAGATCCTGCAACTATCCGACCGGATCGTCGTGATGTTCGATGGCAAGTTGGCACTTCGGACGGACTCGGCCTCGGCCGACGTCGGCGCTATCGGCCGTGCAATGGCCGGTCACTGACAAGAACGAACTAGTTTAGTGCGCGGTCCCGCGCAACATAGTGGCCGCGCCGCATCTCCTTGAAAAAGTGCGGCACCTGGGGATGCGACACCGGCTTGCCGCTCTCGTCAGGCAGCAAGTTCTGCTCGGAGACATACGCTACGTAGGTAGTCTGCGCGTTTTCGGCCAAAAGGTGATAAAAAGGTTGATCTCGGCGCGGTCGCACGTTCTCCGGAATTGACGCCAGCCACTCCTCCGTGTTGGCAAACACCGGGTCGACGTCAAATATGACGCCGCGAAATGGATAAATGCGGTGCTTCACCACCTGCCCGATGGCGAACTTGGCCTTGCGCATCGGAAGCGTGACGGCGCTTGCAGCGGCGGCGGCGCGATTAACAATATCCATTTTGTAAGTATTACCTCGATCGAAGCCCCAAGCAATGCAATCAATCGGCGAATTGAGACGACCTATGCAAGAAAACGTGATCCACAGTCGCTTGGAAGGTCACGCAAAAACGCGGCCAAAAAATTGCAGCGGGACCTCGGTTGACGTATTCCCCCGCCTGTGGACTCTGCTACGTGCAGCCCGGCTAGGGTCGGCAACAGGGGATGGCACCTTTGGCCGATGGTCTGAAAGTCCGCTTCTGGGGCGTGAGGGGTTCGATCTCCTGCGCAGGACCAGAATACGTGCGCTACGGCGGCAATACCTCTTGTCTGGAGGTCATGGCTGCCGGGCGCCGACTGATCTTCGACGCCGGCACTGGCATCCGCACGCTTGGGCTGGAACTCATGCGGCAGGCGCCGCTCGACATTGACATCTATTTTACCCACACGCACCTTGACCATATTTCGGGGCTCACGTTTTTCTCCCCGCTGTACGACCAGCGCAATACGGTCCGCATGTGGGCCGGCCATCTTGAAGCGCCCTACACACTCAAGAAAGTCGTCAGCAATTTGATGCAGGCGCCAATCTATCCGGTCACGCTGGAGGTCTTCCGCGCCAGCATCGAGTTCAAGCAATTCTCCGTGGGCCAGGAACTTTCCAGCGGCCCGATAACGATGCGGACTGCGCCGCTTAACCATCCCAACGGCGCCACCGGCTATCGCATTCAACATGGCGGCAAATCGATTTGTTACATCACCGACACGGAACATCACGAAGGTGAACGCGATCGTACCATCGTCGACCTGTGCCGCGGCGCCGATATCATGATCTACGATTGCAGTTACACGGATGAGGAATACCCGCGGTACCGCGGCTGGGGCCATTCGACATGGCAAGAGGGCGTGCGCGTGGCCGACGCGGCGGAAGTTGGAACATTGGTCGTCTTTCACCACGACCCAAGCCACGATGACGCGTTCATGGACGGCGTTGCCCGAGAAGCGGCATTGCGGCGTCCCGGAAGGTCGGCTGGCGGCCTGCCACGAGTGATCGTGTCGCACGAGGGTTTGACGCTCAGTCCTTGAGCAGAGGCGCGGGAAAGCCAATCGCATGACCTGGCCGCTCTCCTTGCGCTCGTGTTGGCGACGCCTGGCACTCGGCCTGCCAACCGTGCTGGGTTTCAAGCGAGGCGGATGGTTCATTCCTCACCGCTACGCGCCACTTCTGCCGCCCGCGGGGTCGCTGCCGCCCTATCGCGCCGTCGAGGCGCTGTTTGAACGTGAAAGCACGTCGTTCGAGCGAATGCTCGATCTGGTCGACGACCATGCCGCGTCGCTCGAAGGGCTCTCAGGATTGCTCGACCAGGCGTGGTTTCCCTCGCTTGACGCGGCCGTCGCCTATGCCCTGGTCAAGGAGCGCCGCCCGCACCGCATTGTCGAGGTGGGGTCCGGCCATTCAACGCGCCTGCTGGCGAAGGCGCTTGCCGGTGCAGGAGGCATTGTGGCAATCGATCCCGCGCCGCGCGCCGACATCGCCGGCCTGCCTGGCGTGTCGATCGTGCCATCGACCCTGCAGGCCGCGTCACGCCAGGCGTTCGAAGGGCTAGAACCCGCCGACATGCTGTTCATCGATTCGAGCCACATTCTGATGCCGGGAAGCGACGTGGATCTGCTGCTAAACCGAGTGCTGCCGGGGCTTCCGGCCGGTCTACTGGTGCACTTCCACGACATATTCCTGCCCTTCGACTATCCCGCGGCTTGGGCGTGGCGAAACTACAATGAGCAGCAGGGCGTGCTTCCTCTGCTGATCACGGGTGCTTACGCGCCGCTGTTCTCAAGTGTCTGGGCGGAGCGGCGAATGGCCCACCGGCTGGCTCGATCGGTCGTCTCGCGCCTGCCCCGTGCGGCCGACGCCATGGCGACCAGCCTCTGGCTCAGGAAGAACTAGAGGCCGCAGCACCGCAACGGGCTCGCTCTAATGGTCGATTTTGTGGCCGCGCGCGCATATAGAGCGCGTAGGGACGGCTTGACCTTGCCTTGCCCTTTCCCCAATCGGAGCCTATTTAGATCGTTGCCAGGCCACATCAGGCAGTCACTCGTGGGCAACAATTACGACATCATACTGATCGCGTTGGTCGCGATCTTTTTGATCCTCCGCCTGCGCGCCGTTCTCGGCAAGCGCACGGGAAACGAACGTCCGCCCGCGCGCGATCCGTTCACGCCTCCAACTCCTCCTGCCCCGCCCCCGGCACGCATTGGCGACGCCCGGCCGGGCGCACAATCCTCGGGTGGCAGCGACAATGTCGTGCCGCTGCCGGGAACCTCGATACCGCAGCCACACACCGCCGCGCCGACCAGCGGACCTGGCGGCATCCGCGCCACAGTGTTGCCGGCGGCCTCGGCGGGCGTGGCCGCTGTCCGCGCTGCGGATCCAACCTTCGACTCGCTTCAGTTCACCGCCGGCGCGCGCGCGGCCTTCGGCTCAATCGTCGAGGCTTTCGCCAAAGGCGATAGCGCCACGCTGCGACCCTTGCTCGACGCTCCGACTTACGCAAGCTTCGAAGCTGCGATCCGCGACCGCGCCGGGCGACAGGAAAAGGCGGAAACCACGCTGATCGGATTCGAGGCCTCCGATATTGCCTCGGCCTCGCTAGAGGGCACGGTCGCTGAAGTCGCGGTCCGCTTTGTCAGTGAGCAAATCAATGTCGTTCGCGACGCCGAGGGCCAGGTGGCGGACGGCAATCCCAATGAAGTATTGAAGGTAATCGACTTGTGGACGTTCCGCCGGGATACCAAGTCCAGCGACCCAAACTGGGTGCTCGTCAAGACTGAAAGCGAAGGCTGAGGGGGAGGCTTTCTCGAATGCGCGGAACCTTTCCGTCCGGTGGCGTAGCTTTGCTCGCCGCCACCGGCCTTGTTGCTGCCTGCGCCGGAGGACTGAAAGAGGGAGCCACGAACAAGGTCGGGATGACTCCGACCTCCTTCAACGAAATCGCCGGATGGGCCGACGACAAGCACGCCGAGGCGCTTGCAGCCTTCCGACGTTCCTGCCCCAAGCTGGTCGCTGGTCCGGAGTCCAAGATCGTCACCGATGGAGCCGCCAAGACGATTACCGCAGCGGAATGGAAGGGCATTTGCGATGCGGCGGCGGCGGTGAAGGCGGGCGACAACCGCGCCGCCAAGGAATTCTTCGAGGCCAATTTCCGGCCCCTGATCGTGCAAGCGCCCGGCAACTTCACCGGTTATTTCGAGCCCGAGCTGCGTGGCAGTCGAGCACCGTCGCGCATCTTTGCCTTGCCGGTCTATCGTCGCCCGGCTGATCTTGGCGACCAGCCCTATTTTACGCGTGCCGAAATCGAGCAGGGAGCGCTCAAGGGCAAGGGCCTGGAGATCGCCTGGGTCCAGGATCCAGTGGCGCTATTCGAAGTGCAGGTCCAGGGCAGCGGCCGCATTCATCTCGCTGAAGGCGGCATGCTCAGCCTCGGCTTCGACGGCTCCAACAACCGTCCCTACACGGCCATCGGCAACGTGCTGGTCGAAATGGGCGTGCTGCAAAAGGACAAGGTCACCTGGCCTGCAATACGCGATTGGTTGAAACGAAATCCGGACAAGGCGCGCGAGGTCATGCGCAGGAACGAGCGCTATATATTCTTCAAGGACACCAAGACGAACGCTGCCACAGGAGCCGAGGGCGCGCCGCTCACGGCCCAGCGCAGCATGGCTGTTGATACAGGCTTCACGCCTTTCGGCACGCCCATCTGGATCGACACGTCTCGCCCTGTCATTGGCAAATCGAGCGCGACCGAGATGTTTCGGCGCTTGGTAATTGCCCAGGACAGCGGTGCAGCCATCAAGGGACCGGCGCGGGGCGACGTATTCTTCGGTAACTCGCCTCAAGCAGGCGAATGGGCCGGCCGCATGGTTTCTGGTGGACGGGCGATTGTCTTGGTGCCCAACCGAAGCTAGCAAGCCCGCAGCTCAAGAGAACGCGGCCTAGTTGTGAGGCGCGGCCGGTGGTGCTCCGTCGGTTCGGATACCCGCCATGTAGCGATATAGCGCGGTTAGACGATTGATATAGGGCGAAGGGCTGTGAACGGCTATGAAGTCCGATCCTTCTCCGACGCCGATGGTCTGAATGTAGTTCCACTCCTGCGGCCCGCGATTGCGAATGAACGTCACTGTCTGCAGCGCCCGTGGCTGGAATACCGTGAATATGCCAAAGCGGATCGGCGTGATGTTCTCGGTTGCCAGTACGGCGCTGTCGGCCGTGCGTTCCCGCACGGTCAACAGGTTTATGGAGCGGCCGTTCTGGCCAATTTCATAATAGTAGAAGCTTCGGCCGGTTTCGAATTGTCCAGGCTGGAGATCCGGAAGCGTGTAGTCGGCGTTCGGACCGTCGGTGATGCCGGCTGCCATGACGAACTGCTCCCATGTCTGGTGCATCGTCGACCAAAAGCGGATCATCTTGTACTGCGAGAGCGCGCCGTACCTTGTCAAAAGGTTGTCGAGCGAATCGGCACGGACGACGGCGGCAAGGGCCGTCGACATACGCGTATGCCCGTCGGTCCAGCGCAGGCAAGGGGCAGTCTGCCAGGCGGCCTTGTTGGGATTGACTTCCGACCATGAGCCAACAATCGGCGGCCCACCCAATTGTGCATCCGAGACACTTACCCTGCCGTCACACGGCGGCGCCAAGGCAAAGCCTTGAAATGCGCCCTGCGCGTTTGCCGCTGAAGCTGCTGCAAGCGCCGTCATCATGGTTAGGACGAGGGATCGTTTCACGACTTTGATAATGGCACGCACCGAGAGAAGCTGTGCTCTTTAGTAAAATCGGACGGGCGCAGCAGCCTTGGAATAGTTCTAAACAACGGCCGTTGCACGGCAATTTTTCGACTGCCAAGGTGATCACGTATCCATGCCGCCAACTGATTCGCCCACCCGTCCGCGCCGTGTGGCGCTGTTTGTCACTTGCCTGGTCGATCTATTCCGGCCGTCCGTTGGGTTTGCCGCCATCAAGCTTCTCGAGGATGCGGGCTGCACTGTCGAGGTGCCTCCACTGCAGATTTGTTGCGGCCAGCCGGCGTACAATTCCGGTGACCGTCACTCGGCCCGTGCGATTGCCGCGCAGGTGATTGAGTCTTTCGAGGGCTACGAAGCCGTGGTCGCGCCGTCCGGCTCCTGCGGCGGCATGCTCGCACATCACTATCCCCGCTTGTTCGATGATGACCCGCCAATGAAGGCGCGCGCGGAAGCATTGGCGGCGCGCAGCCATGAGCTCACCTCGTTTCTCGTCGACGTGCTCCACATTGAAAAGGTCGCCGCTCGTTTCCACGCGATTGCTACTTACCACGATTCCTGCTCGGGGCTTCGTGAACTTGGCGTCAAGAACCAACCGCGTCAGCTTTTGCGTTCGGTCGAAGGTTTGACATTGCGGGAGATGAAGATGCCCGAAGTCTGCTGCGGCTTCGGCGTGACTTTTTGCGTCAAATACCCCGAGATCTCCAACGTCATGGTTGGTGAAAAATCGGAAGATGTCGCCCAGTCGGGCGCTGATACCCTGCTGGCGGGGGATCTTGGCTGCCTGATGAACATGGCCGGCAAACTCCTGCGAGAAGGCCGGCCGGTGCGAATACGCCACGTGGCCGAGGTGCTGGCAGGCATGTCCGATCAAGCGGCGATAGGCGAACCGGAAACAATTCGACTCGGCCGGGGTCGGAGCTGATGCAATCGACCGCCCATGCTTTCAGGCAAAATGTCGGGGCAGCTCTTGCCGATCCCAATCTTCAGGATTCACTCGGCAAACTCAAGCTTGGTTTCTCGGAACGGCGTCGACAGGCGGCCGAGCGTCTGCCCGAGTTTGAGGCGCTCCGCGACCGCGCGCGGGACATCAAGGATCACGTACTTGCAAATCTCGACTACTACCTTGAGGAGTTCGAGCGCAAAGTGACCGCAAATGGCGGCCACGTCCATTGGGCGCCGACCGCCGAAGACGCGCGTCGCATCATTTCCGATCTCTGCCGCAGCGTTGGCGCCCGCACCGTCGCCAAGTCGAAGTCGATGGTGGCGGAGGAAATCGCGCTCAACGAACACCTCGAGCTAATCGGTATCGTGCCGGTCGAAACTGACCTGGGCGAATATATCATCCAGCTGCGCCACGAGCCGCCCAGTCACATCATCGCGCCTGCCGTTCATCTCACCAAGGACCAGGTAGCCGACACTTTTCACCAGCATCACGCACCGCTGGGCTTTGCCAAGCGGCTCACTGAACGCAACGCCTTGGTGGCCGAGGCTCGCGAGGTGCTGCGACAAAAGTTTCTCGATGCCGATGTCGGCCTGACGGGCGCCAATTTCCTGGTCGCTGAGACCGGCTCTTCCATTCTGGTCACGAACGAGGGTAATGCCGACCTCTCCAACACCCTGCCCAAAATGCACATCGTGCTGGCAAGCATCGAGAAGGTGATCCCCACACTCGAGGATGCGGCAGTCCTCTTGCGTGTGTTGGCGCGGTCGGCCACCGGCCAGGAATCGTCGTCCTACACGACTTTGAATACGGGTCCGCGGCGTGCTGAGGATCTCGACGGACCGCAGCAATACCATGTCGTGCTGCTCGACAACGGCCGGTCCTCGGTATTGGGCACGAAAATGCAGGACATGTTGCGCTGCATTCGCTGCGGTGCCTGCATGAACCATTGCCCTGTGTACGGTGCGATCGGCGGACACGCCTATGGCTGGGTCTATCCCGGTCCGATCGGCGCTGTACTGACGCCTCAGCTGATCGGTGTTGAGGAAGCGGGCGACTTGCCCAACGCGTCGACTTTCTGCGGTCGATGCGAAAGCGTCTGTCCGGTGCGGATTCCGTTACCGAGCCTGATGCGGCACTGGCGCGAACGCGAGTTCGAACGACATTTGACGCCGAGGACGGTGCGCCAGGGTTTGGCTATATGGACCTTTTTCGCCCGGCGCCCACGGCTCTATCGGTTCGTCACTGGAGTTGCCAACAGGACGTTGGCATGGCTGGGGGGCGCTGAAGGCCGTTATCGTACCCTGCCCTTTGCCGGCGGCTGGACGCGCTTTCGTGACTTTCCCGCTCCAGAGAGCGGTGGCACGTTCCACGCACAATGGTCCCGCCACGGCGGGGGGCGGACCCGCCCATGAATGCGGCAAAATCGCTGGTCATTGAAGGTATCCGACGTTCGCTCAAGCGTGGCGAGCTTGCCGGCGCACAGCGACAAGCTGCAGAGCG
>Ga0187780_10002387_pt1 | contig 14147 bp, 14 predicted proteins | sample 1015_Q2_SP10_20__FD_132429 | JGI IMG/M metagenome (GOLD analysis project Ga0187780, IMG submission 132429) | Tropical peat soil microbial communities from peatlands in Department of Meta, Colombia - 1015_Q2_SP10_20_MG | ecosystem: Environmental > Terrestrial > Soil > Wetlands > Peat | place... | reverse complement strand
GGCCTCCAGAAGCTCGTCCACGATCCCCTCGACCCGCGGCCGCAGGCCTTCGACGACCCGCGGCGTAAAGGCCTTGGAGACGAGTGCACGCAGTCGGGTGTGGTCGGGCGGGTCCTTGATCAGCATCATGCCCGAGACCGCGCGTGCGAGCGCCGCAAAGCTCTTGTCCGGACCGGCCATTGCATCGGCGATCATTCGCTCGGGGAACTTCTCTGCGCTGTAGGCGGGATCGCGCAGCACCGAAACCACGTCGTCGTAGCGCGTCACGACGTAGAAGCGCAGGGGTCCCGTCTCCACGTAGTGGACGGGATCCTCGCTGCGCAGGCGGGCGTAAGGGGTGTAGGGGTCACTCTGGAATCCGGGGCCCAAGGGGTCCCATAGTTCCGCCATGGCGTCCTCCGAGCGTCGCACGAGGAGGGTTGCAAGTCGTGGACCATCGCGCTTCAGCGCTTCAGGGAGATGGAGCCGGAGTCCCTCGCCCTCTCGTGCATGGTGTGGGCTGCAGGCGCAGCGAGCGGGCTGCGATAAGGTGGCAGCGTGACCACTCAGGGACAGGCCGTGGATCGCCACCTGCTCCACGTGGGCTGTCGTCCGCTGTGCATCGAGGACCTCTGGGCGCTGGCCGAGGGCCGCGCACAAGCCGCCCTCGACCCTGATCCCGCCTATCGTGCGCGCCTCGAAGCCGGCGTCGCGGCGGTGCAACAGGCCCTCAGCTCAGGTCAGATGATCTACGGGGTCTCCACGGGGGTCGGCGCTTCGCTTGAGAACGTGATCCCCGACGCGCTCCAGCAGACGCTGCCTCTGAATCTCCTGCGCTTTCACGGCTGCGGGACCGGGCGCATCCTCGAGGAGACCGAGGCCGCGGCGGTTGTGGCCGCGCGCCTCGTCTCGCTCGCCCGCGGTTCCTCGGGTGTGCGCCTGAGGCTGCTGGAGCGCCTGTGCGAGTTGTTGAACCTGCGCCTTTTGCCGCGCATCCCCGCGGAGGGGTCGGTCGGGGCGAGCGGGGACCTCACCCCCCTTTCCTACCTTGCCGCAATCTTGGTCGGGGAGCGCGAGGCGACGTTGCGGGGTGCCGTTCTCCCCGCGGCCGAGGCCCTCGCGCGTGTGGGGCTGGCTCCGCTTGCGCTGGCGCCCAAGGAGAGCCTCGCCTTGATGAACGGGACGAGCGTGATGACCGCCCTCGGAGGCCTGGCATTCATGCGTGCCTTGCGCCTCGCGCGTTGGTCCGCAGCGCTTACGGCCGTGGTGTGTGACGTGACGCGGGGCAATCCCGCTCACTTCGATGCTCGGATCTTCGACCTAAAACCCCATCCGGGCTCGCGGCGCTGCGCGAGCTGGATTCGCGACGACCTCTCCCGCGCTCCAGGGGAGAGGACCGCGTCCCCCGCGCGCCTCCAGGACCGCTATTCCCTGCGCTGTGCGCCCCAGGTGATTGGGGTCTTGCTCGACGCGCTCGACTTCTCCCGCAGCCTGATCGAAACCGAGCTGAACGGCGCGAACGACAATCCCTTGATCGATCTCGAGACCGGCGACGTTCTCCACGGAGGGAACTTCTACGGGGGGCACGTCTGCTTTGCACTCGACGGCTTGAAGGGCGCCGTGGCGGGCGTGGGCGACCTTCTGGACCGGCAGCTCTGCTTGCTTTGCGATCCGACCACGAGCGGAGGGCTGCCGGCCAATCTGGTCGCGGCATCGGGGCCGGAGCGGGTCACCCATCACGGCTTCAAGGCGATGCAGATCACGGCTTCGGCGCTGGCCGCCGAAGCGCTGAAGCTCACGATGCCGGCCGGCGCCTTCAGCCGCAGCACCGAATCCCACAATCAAGACAAGGTGAGCATGGGAACCATCGCTGCGCGGGACTGCCTGCGCGTGGTCGAACTCACTGAGACGGTGGCGTCCATTGTGACGCTTGCGGCGTGTCAGGGAGTGGACCTGCGCAACGGCGAGGCGGGTGCGCTGCGCAGCCGCGGTCTGCACGACGCCGTGCGCAAGGCTGTGCCTCCTGTCTTCGCAGACCGACGTCAGGACCTCGACATCGCACGCGTGCTCGCGTTGCATGCCGCTGGCGACCTTCTGGGGCGCGATCTCGACGTGCGATGAGCGAGCGTCTGCACGAGACCGAGATCGAGCTCGAAGTTCCGTTCCACGACGTCGACGCACTCGGGGTCGTCTGGCACGGGCACTACTACAAGTACTTTGAGCTCGCGCGGACGAAGCTGCTGCGCTCGATCGGTCTGGATGCGGGTGATCTCATCGGCCCGCACTACCGCTTCCTCGTGATCGAGAGCCGCTGTCGGTACGCCTTCCCCTTGTTCTATGGGGATCGTGCTCGGGTGTCCGCGTGGTTTCGTGACTTCCAGAACCGGGTCTTCATCGCCTATGAGGTCATGAACCTCTCCCACCGACGCCGCGCCGCGCGGGGCCACACCGTGCTGGCCACGCTCGATGCGGAAGGCCGTATGCTGCTCGAGACGCCGCCGGCGGTCGCGAAGCGGATCCGGGAGGCGGGATGAAGCGCGGCCCCACAGCGCTGACCGTCGCCACGGCGCTCGCCTGCCTTTCTGCCGGCTCCGCATCGGAGGTACCGCGGGGCACGCTCACGCTCGAAACGCTGATGCACCACATGTCCACCACGAGCGGAGTCCGCGCCGAGTTCCACGAGGTGAAGGAGATCGCACTGCTCGAGCGGCCCCTCGAGTGCGACGGTACGCTCTACTTCATCCCCCCCGCCCGCATGGCGCGCATCACGCGCGCCCCGGGCGCGACGCGCCTCGTGATCGATGGGCCACGCATGTCCTATCGGGATGCCACCGGCGGCAACAAGGTTGATCTCTCGTCGAATCGTGTCGCGCGGACGATCGTGGAAAACTTCGTCGTGCTGTTCAATGGCGATCTGGGCGCGCTGCACGAACACTACAACGTAGGCTTTGAGGCCGACGGGGCGCGCTGGCGGATGACCCTTTTGCCGAAGGGGCCACCGGTCTCCCAACTACTCGCGTCCATAGAGCTGCGCGGCGACGGCCCTGCGCTGCAGCAGATGGTGGTGCTGGAAAAGGAGGGAGACCGAACCACGACGCGCTTCCACGATGTCGTGACCGACATCCGATTCAGCCCCGAGGAGCTGAGCCGCATTTTCCTCGAGGGACCCCCTGCCAAAGTCCCGTGAAGGCGCGCCACTCGCTTCTCATCCTTGCGCTTGTGCTCGCAGGCATGGCCGTCGTCATCGCGACGCGCATCAGCTTCGGCACGAACATCACGAACCTCATGCCCGCCGGGACGGAGGGCACGATCGCCGACATCTCGCGGCGCCTCACGGAGACGGAGCTCTCGCGAACCATGGTGCTGTGCATCGGTGGCCCCGATCCCCGAACGACCGTCGCGGCGGCGCACGAGATGGCCGACGCGTTGCGCTCGATGGCCGGGATCGCGTGGGTCCGTGCGGGCGTGGATCCCGAGGAGATGAAGGCCGTCTACGAGATCTATTTTCCACGGCGCTTCTTCTTCTTGTCGGACGATCCCACGCGCATCGCGGAACTGACGAGCGAGGCCGCCCTGCGCGCGCAGGCCGCGCGCACGAAGTCCGAGCTCGCGCTCCCCACCGCGCCGCTGCTCAAGCGCCTGGTCGCGCCCGATCCGCTCGGCAGTTTTCGGAGAATTCTCGAGCGCTTCCAGGATCAGCAACCGCCGCTCGACATGCGAGACGGACAGTTCGTGACGCGCGACGGGCGGTTTGCGGTGCTCTTCCTCGGCACGAAGTCCTCGGCCTTCGACGGAAGGTCTCAGCGAGCGCTTCTGGCCGAACTCGAGAAGCGCTTCGACCAGATCTCGGCACAGCACGGCGGAGGCCTCAGCCTGGAGAAGAGTGGGGCCAACCTCTTCGCGGTCGCTGCGGAACGGAGCATTCGCGGCGAAGTGGATCTCGTGATGGCGCTGGCGGTGCTGAGCGTCCTGCTCTGGTTCCACGCCTTCTTCCGCTCCGGCCGGAATCTCCTGCTCACCGCCGTACCCATGGTCGCGGGTCTCGTGGTGGCGACCGGCCTTGGCATCCTCGTTTTCGGCCGATTGGATGGCCTCACACTCGGCTTCGGCGCCGCGCTGATCGGCGTGGTGGTGGACTACCCCACGTTTCTTCTTTGCCACTTGTGCTTCTCCCCGCGGCGCAGCGATCTGCGCGGCACCCTAAGACGCGTCCGGCCCTCCATCGCCCTGGGTGGCCTCACGACCATGGCCAGCTTCGCCGGTCTCGGCCTCACCTCCTTTCCCGGCTTTCGGCAGATCGCGTTCTTCTCGGTGGTCGGTGTGGGTGTCGCGCTCGTGGTGACGCTGTTTCTGCTTCCTCCTCTGGTTGTGCCCGCGGAGCGGGAGCCCGCCCTCTCCCGCCGCGTCGCGCAGGTTCTCGGCGCCGGGGTGCTTTGGCTTAGGCCCCGGCGTGCCGTGCTCGCCGCGACGGCCGGCAGCATCCTCGCCTTCTCGGTTCCGCTTCTCTCCCGCATGGTCTGGGTCGATGATCTGACACGTCTGTGGCGCGTGGATCCGGCGCTCGTCGCGGAGGACGAGCGGGTTCGCCAGCGGGTGTCGCAGTTCGACACCGGCCGTTTCGTGATCACCCTGGCTCCCGACCGTGAAGAGGCGATCGTCAAGAACGATGCAGTTCAAAGCCGGCTCGCTGCTCTGGTGGGGCAGGGAGAGCTCGGAGGCATGCGGTCCCTGCATTCCTTCCTCTGGTCGCAGGAGCTCCAGCGCGCGAATCGTGCGGCGCTGCTCGCAGACCCCACGCTCCCGGAGCGCGTGGTCGAGGCCTTTACAGCCGAAGGGTTCCGCGCGGAGGTCTTCCGGGGATTTCGAGAAGTCCTGGCGGACGAGTCCACGCCGCCCCTGGCCTTTGAGGACCTCGCGGCCTCACCCCTCGCCGACCTCGTGCGTCCCCTCCTTGTCGACCTCGGGAGGGATACAGCGGTTCTCACCTACCTGCAGGGGGTGCGCGATCCCAGCGTCCTGGAAGCCGCCCTCGCACCGATCGGGGGGGTCACCTTCTTCGATCAGCGGCAGTTCCTGAACGCGGTCTACCGCGAGTTTCGGAAGACCACGCTCGAGCAGCTCTTCATCGGCAACGGTCTCGTGATCCTCCTGCTCCTCGTGCGCTATCGGCGGCTGCGCCCGGCGGCGGCCGCATTCTTTCCCTGCACGTTGGTAGCGCTCTTGCTGCTTGGGTCCTTTGCGGCCCTTGGGGTCGAGACGAATCTGCTCCATGTGGTTGGCCTCGACATGGTGATGGGGATGGGCGTCGACTACGGGATCTTCGTGGTCGACAGCGCTGCCGATCCCGAGGAAATGGGCACGACGATGCTTTCGGTGTTCGTCGGCAGCTTCACGGCGATTCTGACCTTCGGCGTGCTCGCAATCTCCCAGCACCCCGCGCTGCGCGCCCTGGGCCTCACGATTGGTGGAGGGCTCTTTCTCTCTTTTCTTCTGGCGCCGCTGGCTCTCTTGCTGGTCGAATCGCCCAAGCGACGCGCGAATGCGTAGTTCGGCGGATGGGCTGCTGCTCTTTGCAGGGCTCGCCGCGCTCCTTCAGGGTTGCGCAACCCTGGGCCTCGCCGTAAACCGCGCGCTCCCGGATCAGGCGCGCGAGTGTCCCGGCCCGCTCGTCCCGACCGAGGAGATGTTCGGAGATTTCTTCTTGGAGCAGAACGTTCGGGCCCAAGGCGAAGGCTTCGATTGGGCGCTCACCCTCGTCACGCAGAAGCGGGGGCCGACCCTGGTGCTCGTCGGCCTCGACCCGTTCGGCGCGAAACTCTTCACCCTCACCCAGCGGGGCACAGAGGTCACGGTCGAGCGACCGACCGGGCGGCTCCCGCTTCCGCCGATCAATCTCCTGCGCGATCTTCATCGCGTGCGGTTGAGCCAGGCCGGGACGCCGCCGGAGCCCGGTGTGACGATCGTCCTGGAGGGGACGGGTGCCCTGCGGATCCACCATGCAGCGTGCGGGTACGACACGACCCTCGTGACCGTACGAGAGGACGCGCTGCCCGCGCCCTGAAGGAGATCCAAACGATGCCGGATGGGATCCTGAGGTTGACTGTCCTCGTGCTGTTTCTTTTCGCGTGCGCAAAACCGCCCGCCGATGCGCCGGACCTAGGCGCCCGCCCCAGTCCACGCCTTCGCTGCCGCACCGAGCTCGAGTACAGGCCGGGCCCCGCCGGTACCCTCGGTCAGTCCACCCCGGTTCAGAAGTGTGAGCCCATCGAGGTTCCTACGCTCGACACGGGGGTGCTGCCGAGTCCCGGGGGGTCCCCTGCACCGACGACGCAGACGGTGCCCGCCCCGAAGAGCGACGCTCCGCCCTCGGGCGACTGATGAAGCTGTCCGACTCGACCGTTGCGGTGACCGGCGCCACGGGGTTTCTCGGGCGCTATCTCGTCCGGGCACTGATCGAGCGCGGCGCGCGCGTCGTGGGCGTGGTGCGCGTCCCCGAGCGCGGACGCGATCTTGCCGCAGGGGGCGTCGAGCTGCGGCAGGCGGACCTCGCGTCGCGCGAAGCGCTGGCCTCGGCGTTTGCCGGCGTCGATGTTGTGGTTTCGAATGCAGCCCTGCTCTCCCTCCTTTCCCGACCCCGGGCGCTCGTGCGAACGAACGTGGAGGGAACCGTGCATGTGTTCGAAGCCATGGCGCGCGCCGGCGTGCTCCGGGCGCTGCAGATCTCTTCGGTCTCTGCCTATCGCAACCATCGTCCGCCGGTGCGCGAAGAGCATCCGCTCTACGACGTCTCCACGCACCTCCGGCCGTGGAACGCCTACGGGATTTCCAAGGCGCTGTCCGAAGAGGCGGCCTGGCGGCTCGCCGGAAAGGCTGGAATCGCGCTCACCGTGCTGCGTCCTCCGGGCATGTACGGTGCCTTCGATCGCACGTTCACCCACGTGCACAAGCTTTTGGTGACACGACCTCCTGTCACTCTCTATCCCGCGTTCATGCGGATCTGCCTGGTCTATGCCGGCGACGTGGCCGAGGCCGCGATGCGTGCGCTCGAGAACCCGATCGCGCAGGGCAAGGCGTACAACGTTCCCGGCGAGAACCTCTCGACCTGGGCCTTCGCCGAGGCATGGGGGCGCGCGGGAGCGCGCACTGCCTTCCGCCTCCCGCTTCCGCTGCCGTACCGCAGGATCTATTCGGGTGAGCGCATTCGAAAGGATCTCGGCTGGAGGCCGCGGAGCTATGCCGCCGGGATCGGGGAGCTCTTGGCGATGGAGGCGGACGCGAAACGCGCGCTTCCCCCGATGCGTGCATCGTGAGCGCGCCTGGTCTATCCCTCCCTTCGTGCGTTGGATGGTCTTCTGCCTGCTCGCGGTTCCGCTCTGGCTCGCCCCTCCGGCGCTCCACGCCGAGGGAGTCGCGTGGAGGCCCTACGAGTCGCCCAGCGGTCGCTTCCGCGTCCTGCTCCCGGCGTCTCCCCTGCCCACGAGCGGCGTCTTTGAGACCCGCGCAGGGTCGATCCGGGAGCTCGGAGTCGAGGTGGAGACCGCCGGCCTTTCCCTGAAGATCGAGCACCACGACCTCCCCCGGCTCGCCTGCCTCTTCCTGAGCGATGAGCGCATCCTCGACTTCGCCGCCTCGGGTCTGCTCGACGATCGGCACGGTCGGCTCGAGAGCGCGGAGCCCGCCCTCGTCCAAGGACATCCGGGACGGACCTTGCGCTACTCCCGCACGGACCTCGGGAATCGCCTGGAGCAGGCACGGCTCGTGTTGGTGGGCAATCGTCTCTACATCGTCCTCGCGCGGGCGGACAATGCTTCCGATTCCCGTGCGCAGATCGCGCGTTTTTTCAACTCCTTCGAGATTTGGGAGGACTGACGAGATGGCCAGGCCGTTCCGTTTCGGCGTGCAAATCCACGATCTTCCGCGCGACGGTTGGAGCGAGCGCGTACAACGCATCGAAGCCCTCGGCTACTCCTCGGTCTTCTGCCCGGACCACTTTGGGGTGCAGTGGGACCCGACCGTGCTGATCACTGCGGCGGCCGCGGTGACGCGGCAGCTCAAGGTCGGGAGCCTGGTCTATGACGTCGACTACAGACACCCGGTGATTCTCGCCAAAGCCGCGGCCGCCGTGCACCTCGTCTCGGGCGGTCGTCACGAGTTCGGGATCGGTGCCGGATGGATGCAGACCGACTACGAGCAGGCGGGCATGACCTACGACAGGCCCGGGGTCCGCATCGAACGCTTGGCCGAGGCGCTCGAAATCATCCGCTCCATGTGGACACAGGAGCGCACCTCCTTCACGGGGAAGCACTACCAGATCAAGGAGGTCGCGCAGGCTGCGAAGCTGCCCAAGGGGGAGCGCCCGAAGATCCTGATCGGCGGGGGAGGGCCTCGCGTGCTTCGACTCGCGGGACGCCACGCCGACATCGTCGGGATCAACCCCTCCATGCACGAAGGGAAGATCACGCCCCAGACTGCGGTGGATCTCGTGCCGGAGCGTGTGCAGGAAAAGATCGAATGGGTGCGTGAGGGGGCACAAAGAGCCGGGCGTTCCTTCGCGGAGATCGAACTCAATTCCCTCGTGTTCGTGGTGGCGATCGCCGACGATGTGCGGGGACTGCGGAGCGCGCTGGCGAAGAACACCGGAATGAGCGAATCGCAGGTCGCGGCGTGCCCCATCTTCCTGACCGGTTCGCCCGCAGAGATCCGCGAGAAGCTCGAGAAGCAACGCGAGCAATCGGGCATCAGCTACATCGTGATTCAAGGAGACGACGTCGACCGCATCGAACGCTTCTCGGAAGCGGTGGTGCGGCCGCTCAGCGGGAAGTAGCTCCCGCCGCGCGCAGGCTCGCAACCCTGCGCTTTCGCACGCTGCGCACCGCGTACTCTGCGGCGAACAGCGCGCCCATCAGGCTGTAGGCCAAAACGCCGGTGTAGAAGGTCCACCACGCGAGCGGCGCGGCGACGGCGAGCGCAGCGATGGCGCCGGTATTCGCAATGAAGAAGACGCACCATGCGACCGTGGCCTGGCGACAGTGGGGCACCATCTCCTCGAGGAAGCCTGCGCCGCTCACCCGGCGCGCGACGCGTTCGATGAGCGGCGGCCCGTTCCAGAGGGTCGCTCCGAATACGCTGAAGAGACCGAGGCTCACCAGCGCGGGAAGCAGGAGGAGGGCGGTCTCCCTGCCCTCGGCCAGGGCGAGCGCGGCGGCTCCTCCGGCGAGCGCGTGCTGGGCCACGAGAGGACGGAGCGGCTCGTGCCCGAGGGCACGGCGGACGAGGAAGGAGAGGGCGAGACCGACCAGCACTACCGCCGCGGCGACGCGCGCTCCCGTGTGCTCGAGCAGGGCCCGCAGGGCAAAGGGGTAGGCCACCAAGGCGGGAATCGCGGCGACGCGCAGTCCTGCGGCCACGTTCAGTCGTCCCATCGCACAACCTTGTCGGAGGATGTGGTGGGAAGCTTCTCCACGAACCGGAACTCGCGTGGGATCTTGTAGCCGGCCAGGCGCTCCCGGCAGAGCGCCAGGAGCTCGGCCTGCGCGGGCGGTGCGGCGCGGTCTTGCGGCTCGATCTCTGCGATGGGGATGTCGCCGAGATGAGGGTGACAACGCGCCGACACGCGGCTGCGACGCACGCCGGGATGCTCCTCGAGCACTGCCTCCACTTCCTCGCAAAAGAACTTCATGCCTGCAAGGTTGATGCGGTTGGCCCGCCGTCCGGCCAGATGGAGGTCGCCTTCGGAGTCGAACCAACCCTGGTCCCCCGTGCGGAAGCCGTCGGGCTCGAGCAGCTCCCGCGCCGGCGTCCAAGGCGAGAGGTAGGCGTCGAGCAGGCCCGGGCCGCGGATGCAGATCTCGCCGGTGCGGTCCTTGCTGGTCCGAAGCAACGGCGTCCCGTCTTCTCCGCGGAGCCACACCTCGTAGCCGGGCAGCGGTCGGCCCAAGGCCTCCGGCTTGGTGTCCGCAGCCACGAGGTTCATGACCGGCAATCCCACCTCGATGATGCCCAGTGCTTGGACGAGGGGTCGTCCGAAGCGCCTCCGAAACGCCGCCGCGACGCCCGCCCGCAACCCCTCCGCCGTCGACACGGCGAGCCGCACGCTCGAAAGGCCGGCGCCCGAGGTGTCCTTCGCCAGAAGGTTGTAGTGAAAAGGCGAGGCGTAAAAGAAGGTCGCCCCGGCACGCTGCGCAAGCTCGAGGACGGGCCGCGCGAGCGAACGGCTCGGCAGACAGACGCAGGCGCCACGCGAGAGATAGAGCAGGATCGAAACCACGAAATGGTGGGCCATGGGCAGCAGCCACATCACGCGATCGTCGGGACCGATCGAGAGCCCCCGGTTTGCGCATTCGAGCCGTGCGCAGATCGCGGCATGGCCGAGAATTACCCCTTTGCGCCGGCTGGTCGTGCCCGAGCTGAAGCGCAGGTACGCGGGTTGAAGCGCGCGAAACTCCTCGTCTCCTTTGCCATCCACGGGGTCGAACCCGGAAAGGCGTGTTTGCGAGAGCACGCCTCGCGCTTCGACGAGATGGTGCAGGTGCGCCTCGGCGCACTGCGCTGCAAGGGCACGAGGGGCGGTGTCCTCGGGAATCGGGGCCAGGCAGCCGCCTGCGGCGAGAATGCCGAGCGCGCTCTCGACAAAAGGCCGACCTTGCTTCGCGATGAGGCCGCAGCGATCACCCCGCACCACCCCGTCCGCACGCAGCCGGTCGCCGATCGTGTCGAAGCGCTGAACCAGGGCAGCAAAGGACACGGTCTCATCGGGCTTCCCGTCCCCGCCTGCGATGAGGAGGGCGGGCGCGTCGGGACGGGTGCGGGCCGCGGCACGCACGAGGTCGACGACGTTCACAAGCGGGCATCCTTTTCGCGCAGCTGCTCCATCGCGCGACGCACCCGTGCAGGCGCCAGGTCCATGAGCGCGATCTCCTGATCCGCGGCCAGGGCCGCCGCGACTCCAATCGCCTCGCCCGTGGCGAGCGCAGTCCCGATCACGCGCAGCGCACCCAGCGCCTCATGGCTCGCGGAAAGACAGCGCCCCGCCATCCCGAGTCGGGAATGCGAGGCCGAGACGAGAGCACCGAGGGGGATGCCGCACGGGCCTTGCCCGTACTCAAAGTGGGCGCGCAGGTGATCGTGCCAGAGTTCGATCGGCCAGCTCGAGAGCGCCACCTCGTCGTCGCGACGGCGACCTCGCAGGACGTCGTCGCGTTCCACGACGCTGCATCCCTTGAGGCGCCGGGTCTCGCGAACGCCTACGCGGCGTGCAAAGGCTTCGAGGGTGCAGTCTGCGAACGAGGGGCGTGTCTCGCGCAGGAATGCGACGACCGCCCTCGCCCATTCCAGGGCTTGGCAGCGAAGATCCGCCAGATACGCCTCGTCGAGCGGGTCGAAGGAGCGGCCGGGAAGGCGCGGGAGATTGAGGGTGACGTAGGCTTCGCCGGTCTTCCGGCCAGCCCGCACCAGAACGGATTCGCAACCCGGGGGCAGCGCCCCGCGGCGTGCCGCCTCCGCCAGCGCCACCGACCAGCGAACGCGCCCAAAACCGCAAAGCTCCTCGCTCGGAGCCCCTCGCACGCGAAAGATGAACGAAGGCGCTTGAAGCAGCTCGGCGGGGGCCCGCTCGATGGAGGCGCCCGCGAGGCTACCCACAGCGGCGTCGCCCGTGGCGTCGACCACAACGCGAGCCTCAACACGACGCAGCGTAGATCCGCAGCTCAGCTCGAGGAAGGCCGCTCCCGGGCCTTCGGGGGCGAGCGTCGCCGACACGACCTCGGCACCGAGCCAACAGTCAAGGCTGCTGCGGACGCTGCAGGCCTGCGCAGCGACCCCCTCCAACACGGGCGGGAAGGTGGGCAGCACCCACACCCGGCCCGCACGTTCGGGGACGCCCGCGCCCCCCGCCGCTTGGAGCGCACGGGCCAGACGCAGCGGGAACCCGGAGTTTGCGGGGACGGCGTCTCCCTGATCGGCGGACAGATAGAGGCCGCAGATGGTGTGGACCCACGCCAGCGTGGCGTTCCCGCCCAGCACCTGAGCGCGTTCGACAAGGAGGGTGTGGGCCCCAAGGTCTGCGGCGCAGCATGCCGCGGCCAAGCCGGCCGTACCGCCGCCCGCCACCAGGACATCGTAGGCGCTGCGTGCACTCACCGGCCGCCATCGACTCCCAGAAGATCTCTGTGCAGCTGCGTGCGGAAGGCCGAGAGCTCGGCAGCTGAAAATACATCCTGCTGGCGGACGTGACCTACGTTCAAGCGACCGTCGCGCAGGGACAGCAGGGCTGCCGACCCGGGCGACGCCATGACGCCGGCCGCATGGAATCCGTTCCGGATCTCCGCACCCACGAACTGTGCGAGGCCCGGAAGGAAGTCCCCCGTGTAGGCGAAGAAGAATGAGGCCAGCTCCCCTTTCAGGATGCGTTCTGCCATGCGGGCATAGAGCCGACTCGGGGCCCAGCGAGCGAAGTTCATGGCAGCCGCACCGTTCTCGATGAAGCCCTCGCGAATGCGGGCAAGGCGTTGGTCCTTCAGAATGCCGAGCAGCGTTGCAAAGTCTTCGACTTGCTCGGGGAAGACTTGGAACCAAAGCATGGAGACGTGGCTGCGGAAGATCGCACCCCGCGCACCCTTCGGCCGCAGATTGGCGACGACGGGGACGACATAGCTTTCGGCAGAGAGACCCCGCATGCGGAAGACGGCGTGGTGTGCGCGGATCACCGCAGCGAGGTAGAAGAGCACAGGGGTCAGAAAGCCGGCCTGCTGCGTGGCGCGCTCCACGCTCCGCGAGGTCTCCTCGGGTCCGTAGGTCTCGACCTCGTAGCAGAGCGCCTGGGGGGTGCGGCGCAGAGGTCCGGCCAGCGAGCGGGGTGGCCGCGCGGCAAATCCTGCCATGCGCGCCTGGTAGGCGCGGGCCTTGAGGCCCTGCGCGCGCGGACCGCGAGGGGGGGCTGCGCCGCGGCCTTCCGTGACGGACGCGATCCCGGCGCCCTCGGCTGGCGAGAGGTCCTCGGGCATGCGCTCGCCCCGGTGGCAGGCGGCCAGCCACTCGATGAAATGCTCGCTGCCCGAGCCGTCAAAGAGAAGGTGGGCCCAGGTCATGGCGAAATCCGTGCCCTCGGCGCCCCCCCCGTAGCGCACGATGTCGAAGCGCAGCAGTTCGCCTCTGCGAAGGTCCTGCGTTGCGTTCAGGCGATCGAAGAAGACCTGCGGCACGCGCTCGCTCCGCGGAGACGAGGACTCGTGTACCCACACGGGCGGCGCCGCGTCGAAGCGGGCCCGCGGCGTGTCGTAGACTGGAGGGAGCAGTCCGAAGGGTCGCCGGATGGGCGCCCGCAGCAGGGGGTTCGCGCGGGACACCTGTGTCACGAGGTCACAGAAGCGCGCGAGCTCGAAGCCCCGCCCGAGGCGCAACACGAGCTGGGACAGATGGCTTGCGCCATTTCGCCGGCGCGCTTCCGCGTCGAAGGCTCGCAGGAAGCAATCGGCCCCGGTGAGCGGGATCGGGGCAGCGCTTTGCCAGGAGCTCATGAGGCGCGGCGCTGAAGCTCGTACACGCAGGCCGCCAAGGACTCCGCGCTCGCAAGGTTCTCTGGCGTGAGCAGGCTCTCGTCCACCCATACGCCCGTTGCCTCTTCAATCGCGAGCAGGAGCTGAGTCACGGCCAACGAATCGAGACCCGCGTCGACGAGGCTCGACTGCTCCGTGAACTCGCTCCCGACGGAGAGCAGCTGCGTGCGCAGGATGTCGAAGATGATCCGGACGAGCTCCACACGGCTCGGGGCTGCCACGGGGGTCGGGTCCTCCCACTGCGGGGCGGACTGTAACACCCGCCGCGGGGGAGTGCGGCCGGCGGGACGACCTTGCGTCCTGGCCCTTGGATCTCCCGGAGGTGATGATAAGGTGGCGGCCGATGGTGGAGATCCCCGCCGCGGGTATACGTCGGGTCGCGATCATCGGGGGGGGGCCAGCGGGGGCGACGCTCGCCACCCTGCTCGCGCGCCGCGGTCTGGACGTGACTGTCTTCGCGCGCACCAAACGCCCGCCTCTCGTGATCGGCGAATCCCTCGTACCGGCGGTCGTCCCGTTCCTGCGTGAACTCGGAATCGAGGAGGAAGTCGCTTCGTACAGCACCTGGAAGCCTGGAGCGACCTTCGTGCTCGATCCTACCGATCACATGAGCTT
>Ga0187780_10002386_pt1 | contig 14151 bp, 11 predicted proteins | sample 1015_Q2_SP10_20__FD_132429 | JGI IMG/M metagenome (GOLD analysis project Ga0187780, IMG submission 132429) | Tropical peat soil microbial communities from peatlands in Department of Meta, Colombia - 1015_Q2_SP10_20_MG | ecosystem: Environmental > Terrestrial > Soil > Wetlands > Peat | place... | reverse complement strand
GGCTGACCTCTCGAGGACCTCGTATGGGAGGGCGAAGGCGTCGGCAATCACCATCCTGTCGTACATCCGTGGGAGCGTGCTGACGAAGTAGCTGTGGAGCTGTTGCAGGGCGTTGACGTTGAGGCGAGCGACCCTCTGGGTCGCCATCCAGCAGTGGAGCCTGTACTTCCTCCCCTGCCTCAGGAGCTGCTCCACGGCGCGGTTGGACTGGGACGTGTAGTCCTTGTCGATGGGATTGTCAGGGATGTACTCCTGCGCCTCGTCCAGAAGCACGAGCACCCTCTGCTTGTTCCCAAGCTTCTTCTTGAGGAAGAGGAGCCTTCTGATCAGACGCTCCGTCACTGTGCGAGCGTGCATCGGCTCGGGGAGGTAGAGCACGTTTAGCCTGGGCGCCTGCCCTCTTGCGAGCTGCTCCGCCAATTTCTCTGGGCTGAGCCGCGTCGTGAGCGAGGAGCCGAAGTCACCCGATTCCAGCATCTCGAGTATAAGATCTATCTCAGATTTCAGGCCGGACTTCTCGTGCACCTTCTGGCTGAGCTCGGTGAGCATCGACCCGAGCGCCGTCCGGGAGGCCTCGTCCATGTCCGTGAGCTTCGTGCTCTGCCTATAGCCTGCCTTCTCGTAGAACTCCATGGTGAGCTTCGATAGGGCGATCTTGGCCGCCGTACCTCCTGCCTTGGCGCTGTCCACGGTGTTCTCCAGGAGCTGTTGAATCCACGCCAGGTCGATTCCTCCCCCCTCCTGAATCGACAGTCTCTCCACGCCGTTGGCCCACACCTTCGCCAGGCCCTCTTCAACCGCCCTGCGACCGACGACCTCTTCGAGGCTTTCGGGAATCGCCTGAGAGCTGATGAACTCCTCCTGGTTCTCAAAGGACTCGGTGGATATTACCCGCGCATCCTTGTCCAGCATGTCGAGGAGGTTCACGGCGTACTCTCCCGCGATGTCCACGACAACGGCTGTCAGGGCCGGGTCGTGCTTCAGGGCGACCCTCAGAAGGGCGCTGGAGAGGTTCGATTTCCCCGTTCCAGTATTGTGACAGAAGATGCCGCCCATGCCTGCCAGGAAGTTCTCGTGCCCGGGAACGGAGACATCATAGACAAAGGGGGAACTTGGTTCAGCCTCGTCAACGCTTTCGACCTCATAGAAGGTCAAGTTCGACTCGAGGATCCTTCTGACGTACGTGAGCTCCTGGTTTGCGTCAACCAGAAGTTGGGTTGCGGAGATGACATCTCCCTGTCTTGACAAGTGCCTTCCCATGGCGGTCCGGTAGTAGCCATCACGTCGTGCACCGTCAAGGTCCTTCGGCTGAGTTCCATCATACGAGTTCAGCCTCTCCTGTCGGTGGTAGATCGCTTGAAGCAATGTCCCCGATAGTCTGGGTTTCGATTTCAGGTTTGGCGAATGTGCAAGGAGAGACCTCGCGGCCTGCGGGAGCGCTGAAACCGGGAAGGTCGGTTCCGCTCTTCTTCGCCGCAGTCTTGTGATACCTCTTTGAAGTTCGGGAGCACTGGGGAACTTCATTTGGTACCTCGCTCTTGCCTTTACAGTTCTTCCTTCAATTTCGGAGAGACCGTTCCCTTCCCAGACGCTCACTGTTGCCGCTATTCCGTCCATGAGCAGCATGTAATCGACGTCGTTCATCAGTTGCCTAGAAGTCGTAACCGCGTAGTCACCAATCGCCCACCCTTTCAGGAAAGCCCGTCTGATGTTCTGTGGAGAGTTGAGGATAAGGTTTGGCACCCTCTTGTTGGCCGCCCCCCTCCCCACGAGCGAAGCGAACGTGTATGCTAGAATCTTGTTCCGAATCGTCACACGCACGCAATTCTTGCCATGCCTGGATACAGTAACGTGGATTCCGAACTTGTCTTTGGCAATCCTTCTGATGTCTCTGACCACCTGGCGGTCCTTCGCTCTGTTAAGTGTGAATTCGACAGCGTATGACTCCCTGGGAATGATCAGGGTGTGCCCTTCTGCGGTGTAGTAGCCTAGGAGCCTAGCCAAACCTTCGTCGAGAGTTAGCGTGATTTCTATGGGGTTTCGGCAGTTCTTGTACCCCAGGCGAATTGTCCTTCTCGCATCTGTAGGCAACGTCCCGTAGTAGTGTATGGGCAGGTATCCGCCGCGCTTCCACAGGAATTTCTTCCAGGTCGGCACGCCGGTCTTGAGCGATTTGAACAGCGATCTTTCCACACCGACTAAATTGATGTCCTCTGCCCCGGCCAGGTCACAGAGCTCGAGCATGTTGATTTTCGGAGGCACGGCCACACCGAAAGGTACCAGGCGGGTCCCGATCAGATAGTCCCCCGGTCTGAGTGAGTTCGATGTAATACACTGGATTCTTCCCTCCCTCAGAGTGTAGAGGGAGTGCCCAGGGGTAACGGTCACGGACCTTCCGGTCCTCAGTTGAAACTTCAGTAGGTTACCGCGATGCTTGTGTCTGAACACATACTGAAGCGGGGACCATTGGACACTCATTGAATCAGGGTCAAAGGAGACCACCTCAACGGATGAAGTATAGCGGCGTCCTTCATGGTCACCGTCGAAATACCTGTCGACGAGGTCACCTATCTTGCCAATCTTCACTCTGCCCTCTTCTCGATAGATCAGTGGCTCTTCGTGGTCAAGGCTGAAGCCAAAAAATCCACTATGGTAACGAATGAGGTTGTCCATGTCAACGGTGAAGGGCAGGTTGAACCCCACCATTGTCCCGATTTTCTCCCCATGTGCGAAGCAGAGGAACTTTTCTACGGCCGACTTCGAAAGCAGCCAGGCCTGGGCACCTGGGAGCGGGACGTAGGGCGCCCTGGTGAACTCTATCTCGCCGTCCTTGACCTCGGCGAAGTAGTTCGTAGGGATGGCGGCGAGGTCAATCCAGGTTTCCTGAGACTTGCCCCAGCTCTCCTTTATGGTGTCCAGATACTCCTTCCTGAGTAGTGTGGGCATTGATGAGTCGATGCCGGAGAGCTGATAGTGGGTGGGGCTCACCCCCACTACCTCGTAGAGGACGTAGCGCTTCACACCGTCGACCTCTCTCTCAATCGCGATGAAGCTGGGAAAGTAGAGCCTGTCGAGCACCTTGTAGCTGAAGCGGGCCTCAACTATGGCGAGGGGGTTGGAGACGGTGAGTTCTCTTCCCTCGCTCTTCGAAGTCCGGGTGGTGACGGTGTTCCTTTTGAGGCGCGCGTCGAACTCCCCTCCCATGGTGTCGAAGAACTGCTTTTCTTGGTCGGTGATCATGCTACTGCCTCATTCTGGCGTGCTCCGCCTCAGCCCGCTGCTGCCTATAAGGAGTGACGAGTCCGAAAATCTTCCGTCTGCTTGCGACCCCGCCCACCCGAAGATCGGCGACCCCGCGGAGGGAGCTCCTGAGCATCCTGACCTCTGCCTTCACCGCCTTGTCGGCCAGGTAGAGGAGCTGATTGTGCCCGAAGGCCTCGAACACCTCCGGATTGTCGTTCATCGAAAGGATGCAGAGACAGAGGTTTGAGAGCTTGCTCGTGTCATGGCCCTCGAAGTACCCATCTATCCGGGTGGGCCCCGACCTTTCTCTGACGGTGAACCTCCTGACGGCGGGCGTGTCGTACTTCGGGTCAAAAGCCCTGTCGAAAAGGAAGACCTGCGAGCGGACGCTCTGGTCGCTTTTCAGGGTTCTTAGCTGGAAGTAGGACCGGACGAAGAGCTGCTCCCGGGACACGACCTTCCTCGCGCTTCGAAGCTCATGGTCGAGCTCGACAACGGTGGAGAAGGCACCGTCATAGCCCACTGTCCTCCAGGGGGTCAGGATGCTTGGGTTCTCGGCGCTGAGGATGGCCAGGAATGCCCTATCGTTCTTCAGCATGGGGGCGGGTGAGTTGAGCTTGACGAAGCCCCCGGCGGATGCGAAGGGGAGCACTGACCGTGCGACGTCGGTCGCCGTGGTGTCCTTCGCGATGCCTATCAGAAGACAACCCCGCTCCCTCGCACGCTGGAGGACTCCCTCCAAGAGGAAAAAGGACACGGCGTTTACGTCCAGGATTGTGAGATACTCATCTCCCCTCAGCGCGAGGGGATGCCGTGTCCGGGAAAAGACGTCCCGGGCGTACTGCAGAGAAAGGGCCATCACGCGCTCCCAGTACCCGGCCACCTCGTCACGGGGCTTGATGTGAGATTCGGAAGACTCGGCGAGGATGGCACCGCCATACTGCTTGTCCAGCTTGGCGAGGCGGGCCCCCGCGCGACGGACTTCCGGTTCAGTCGCACCCAGCCGGGCCGATAACTCGGCGAGATTGCCGGGGGATTCTATGGAAGCCTTCAGGAGGGCGAAGTGAAGGTAGCGGGGTCGCGTGGGCATCGCCATCACCGGCGACCCGATGCTCACAGCGAGATAGGCATCCAGAGCGGAAAGCGGGTGCTCTTCAGACCACTTTCCCAGCTTGTTGTCTGCCCGCTTGAGCATCAGCCTCGCGTCCCGGGCAAGGGTGGAATAGGTCCCGGACATAGGACGGTCGAGGAAGACAAGCTTCGCCTTCTCGCACGAAAGGTAGGCGAGGTAGAGCTCCCCCAACGTCATGAAAGAGTTGGGAATCCTCTCCATGGAGTGCTCGAGATCAATATCGATTTCAGGCTCGCTGCTCATCACGCTGGACAGATCCTCGGCCCAAAGCGGGACTGCTGCAGAAGCGCCCAGTTTGGAGTCGCGGTGGGCAGCCGTCAAGTCGAAGCGGATGTGCTCGCCGACGGTGAAGGGGCAGCTGTAGGCAGTCGCGTTCGCGTAGAAGAGAATCATCTGAAGCCTCTCGTCGAAGTCCATCGAGCCATCTATGCCCGTGGCCAGGTGCTCGCCAGGCCCGAAGAGCTCCAATGCGGTCTTTTCACCTCCCCTGACGTCTGCAGGCAGGGTGAGCGCTGCGAGGTCCCGCCGCCTCGAGAAGGAGCTGGCCTTGCTTTCGAACCTCGAAATGAGGTCCCTAGTCTGCCGCGACAGGTCTGTGGCCATCTCGGATGGCATTCCGTCGGCGGACGAAGGAGGCAAGTGGCTTTGCACACCCCTCTCCGAGTGGCTTAAAGAATAGAGCCGCGCTAATTCTTAACCCAGGGGGGCGTCTCCGAAAGTAACGAGGTCCCTTCTCAAGCACAAGCTTCCGAAGAAGCTAAGGTATGCCAAGGTGTCGGACGCCAATCAATCGGGTGCTCCCCCCACCGATTCAGTGGCTTCTCCCCTCTCTCTAATCGTCTGCAGAGCCCTGATGGCTTCTTCGACGTGTTTCGTGGCGTTGAACTGCGAATTGAAGATGTGTCGCACCACTCCGCGGGCGTCGATGACGTAGGTCACTCGCCCCGGCAGAAGTCCAAGGGTCGATGGTACGCCGTAGAGTCTTCTCACCTTGCCCCCAGGGTCGCTGAGGAGTGTGAACGGGAGGTCACATCGAGCTGCGAAATCCACGTGCGCGTCCACGGTATCTGAACTGACCCCTATCACGTCGGCACCCATCTTCCTGAAGGTCTCGTAGCTTTCCCGGAAGGCCCTGGCTTCCGCGGTGCAGCCAGGAGTGTTGTCCTTGGGATAGAAGTACAGGACGACTCCCCCGGCGCCTAGCAAATCACTGAGACGAACCACCCCTCCCCTCTGTGAGGGAAGCGAGAAGTCTGGAGCTGCGTCTCCCACGCTGAGTTGCTTTGCCAAGCCCGAGGGCAACCAGGGTGCGCGTCTTGATTAGGTTTTCCAAGTGCCGGCAGGGCCGCCTGCCCCGGCCTAGATCCTACGGATCCTCACGACGGCGCCGCCTTCCCTTCCGATCTCGTAGTAAGCCTTTGAATTAGAGATGCGGATGGTTTCCCCCACGCCAGAGATGACCGATTCGGTGACGAGGTTGCGTTCATTCTCTACCACCAGCATGACCCCCGAACCTGTTCTCACGTGCAGTCTTGCTGCCATGCCGGATGAAAGGAAGGTCCCCGCGTCGCCGTCGTCGAACTCCAGGTCGACCCTTTTCCCCTCGTAGCTTGTTGAACCGACGAACCCTTTCTTGGAGAGCGACGTGACATCCACGACGAACACGATTTCGGCCTGGCCGGCCGAAGACACGCTACTCTAGCTCCTCCTCAGGGCCCTCGTCCCCTGGCATTTCTATTGAGATCTCCTCTTCGATTATCTTCTCGCCCTTCTCGCCGGTGAGGTCATCGATGGGGTACCAGTGGTTGCGGCCATCCAGCTTCTGCATCTCGACCTCGCAGAAGCCTATCAGCGTGCGCCCGGTCATGACGCCGAGGTTTGCGCCGTTGGTGATCTCGACATTTTGGACCGAGACGGACTCGTCACCGAATATCGCTTCTCGGCGGGCGTTGACAACAACCTTGAGCCCCTTCGACGGCTTCAGGTCCATCGAGTACGCCGGACGGCTCGTCCGGATAATTAAAGGCTCAGGCTCTGGATGTCGCGTAGGATTTTCTTGGTCTCGGCTGCGAGGTCGCCGAGCTTCGCGGGCTCGTTTCGTTTCGCCGCGTATGAGGCTGCGATGAGCGCTACCCCAGGAACGGCCGTGATGGGGTCGGGAGTGACGACTATCAGCGCCACTCCCGCCTTCTTCAGGGCGGAACTTGGGGAGCTCGGCTTTGAGACCCTGGTCAGGTGCCGGGAAACGTTTTTCGTGTCAATGCTTGAAGCGACGCTGCCCTTTGCCTCTTTCAGCCTGACGAGCGAGTCGGCGACAGAACGGACGATTCTCTTCTCCTCCATGGGCGGATTCCGTTTGTCAGACGCGCGCGTTAACGGTTTCAGTCAAAGTGAGTTGCCGCTTCGGTAAATTAATTACAGAGGCGATATCATCTGCGTCCGTGCCCAAGCTCCTGACAGATACAGAGGTCGAGTCTCGCCTCGGGAAACTGAAGGGCTGGAAGCACGAGGGAAAATTCATCACCAGGACCTTCGAGTTCGGCCACTTTATGGACGCCATCGCCTTCGTGAACGAGGTGGCCGAGGCCGCCGAGAGGGAGGAGCATCACCCAGACATCAACATCAGGTACACGACCGTCAAGCTTTCGATACAGACTCACTCAGAGGGCGGAGTCACCGAGTGGGACATCGATCTTGCCAGGGCCATCGACAATCTGGAAGAAGCGGTCAGGAGGGAGACCGTTGGCTAGCCAGGTCGCCGTATTCGACCAACTGATTCGCAGTGGTTTGTCTTGCTCAGCAGGTCCGGAATTTGCAAGGGGCGTCGAGTAGTCTGGAAAGAAGGCTTGCGGCAATAATGTTCACCGACATTGCAGGTTACACGCGCATGACCCAGGCCGACGAGGCGGGGGCGCTCAATTTGCTCGAGGAGCACAGGAGTGTATTGCGTCCAATAATTTCCAACCACAGCGGCATCGAAGTGAAGACAATAGGGGACGCGTTCCTTGTCGAGTTCAAGAGCGCGTTGGACGCGGTGACTTGCGGCGTCGAGATGCAGAGGAAGATGGCTGAAAGGAATTCGACAGTGCCCGAGTCCCGCAGAGTGCAAATCAGGATTGGAATCCACCTCGGAGACGTGGTGCACAGCGGTGGGGACGTCTATGGCGACGCGGTCAACGTCGCTTCCCGCGTCGAGCCCATAGCCGAACCCGGAGGCGTCTGCATTTCGCAGCAGGTGTACGACAACATCAGGAACAAGGCAGAACTTCAGATTGACAAGATAGGAGACGTGGAGCTGAAGAACGTGGAGCTTCCGATGCCGGTCTACAGGATCGGATTGCCAGACGGCAACTCGCCGGTTTCAAGAGGGGCGCCAAGGGAGAGACTCGCCGTGCTGCCTTTCGTGAACATCAGCCCCGACCCCAACGACGAGTACTTCGCCGACGGCTTGACGGAAGAGCTCATTTCAAAGTTGTCTGAGGTCAAGGGTCTCAAGATTATTGCCCGTACCTCCGTAATGAACTACAAGAAGAAGGAGAAGAGCGTGTCCCAGATAGGTCGCGAACTTGAAGCGGGCTCCATAATCGAGGGGAGCGTGAGGAAGGCGGGGAATAGGATCAGGGTCACGGTGCAGCTGATAGACTCGAGGACAGAGGAGCACCTCTGGGCCTCAAACTATGATAAGGAGCTGGACGACATATTCGCGATTCAGAGCGACGTAGCTGCCAAAGTCGCGGGCTCAGTGTCTGCAGGACTTCTCCAGGCACCAGCCGAACCGAAGCCCGTGGACGTGGAAGCCTACACGCTCTACCTGAAGGCCATCCAGCTCACTCACGAGGGCACCGAACCGGGCCTGAGAGAGGCAGTGGCCCTGCTTGAGAATGCACTGAAGAAAGACGATAGGTTTGTCCGAGCCTACGCGGCGCTGGGTAACACGTGGGCAACGCTCGCCACCGGCGGCTACGAGAACTTCGACGTGGTCGAGGAGAAAGCCGAGACTTTGGTTAAGAAGGCGCTTGAATTCGATCCCCGTTCCGCCGAAGCGAACGCCGCCATGGCACACGTATGCAACGTTCTCGACCGGTTCGATCAAGTAAGGACGTACGGAGAACGTGCTCTCCGAGCCAACCCGAACCTTGCGGACATCTATGTCGCGCTGGGAGTCAGCGCCTCAGCCATGCTTAAGCTAGATGAAGGGCTCAGCCTTCTGGAGAAGGCGCATGAGCTGGACCCCCTGGAGACGTACAACGCGGACCTTCTGGCGAGGGTCGCCAGAGTCGCGGGAAAGAACGAGAAGGCCATCGCGGTCCTCCGCAAGATGGACCTGCTGAGCCCATCGAACTCCAGGACCCTAAGCGGCCTGGCTGAGAGTTACATGGTTGCAGGTGATTTCGAGAAGGCACAGGAATATCTGGCCAAGGCTCTCAAGTCCGCGCCTCACGAGCCCCTGGCGATGGTCAACCAAGGCCTGCTCTATGCCCTTACGGGGAACGTGGACGATGCAAGGGCGATGCTGGCCGAAATAGGACGGGAGAGCAACGAAGCAGTCAGGAACTACGGCAGGCTGTTCATCAGCGCGGCCCTTGGCGATTTCGATGACGCCTTCAGGGCGCTGGACAGGGGCGCCGACACGCACGCATGGCCATTCCTGATAGGGTCGCTCCCCATCTTCTCAGAGCTTAGAAGGGATCCGCGCTATGCCGCCTTCACCAAGAGAGTGGGCATCCCAGCCCCTTCTTCTGCGTAAGGCTCATATACCCCAATTGGTTGTATACCACCAAGTGAAGTAATGTGTCTGCAACCGCTATTCCAGCCGTGACGTCGTCCGGACAGCCCGTCCTGATTCTTAAGGAAGGGTCGAACCAGAGCAGGGGCAAAGAGGCCCAGAGGAACAACATAGCTGCCGCGAAGCTAATCTCGGAGATCGTGAAGAGCTCCCTAGGCCCGCGGGGCATGGACAAGATGCTGGTCGACTCTTTGGGTGACGTCACAATCACGAACGATGGTGCGACGATGCTCAAGGAGATAGACGTCCAGCACCCGGCAGCGAAGATGCTTGTAGAGGTGTCGAAGACCACCGACAACGAGGTCGGGGACGGCACCACGTCGGCTGTAGTCCTCGCAGGTGCGCTCCTCGAGAAGGCAGAGGAGCTGCTCGACAAGGACGTCCATCCGACCGTCATCGTAGACGGCTACTCGAAGGCCGCCCGGAAGGCGATGGAGGCCCTGGAGGATGTCGCCGAGAAGGTCACCCCGGACAACAGGGAATGGCTGGTGAAAGTCGCGAGGACAAGCATGCAGACAAAGCTCGTCTTCAAGGAGGCCGAGCAGCTGGCAGAACTCGTGGTTGACGCCATGCTGGCGGTCGCAGAGAAGGCGGACAGGGCGTACAGGGTCGACATTGACAATGTGAAGGTTGAGAAGAAGCCAGGAGGCTCTCTCAAGGACACCAAGCTGATCCAGGGGATAGTCTTGGACAAGGAGGTCGTCCACTCGGGCATGCCCAAGGTGGTCGAGAAGGCGAAGATCGCCCTCGTCAGCGCCCCCTTCGAGATCGAGAAGACAGAGTTCGATGCCAAGCTGAACATCAACGACCCGTCCATGATGAAGAAGTTCCTGGACGAGGAGACAAAGATGCTGAAGGGCATGGTGGACAAGATCGTCGATGTGGGCGCCACGGTGGTAGTCTGTCAGAAGGGCATCGACGACATCGCCCAGCACTACCTCGCCAAGGCCGGAGTCCTCGCTGTCAGGAGGGCAAAGGAGTCCGACATGGCCAAGCTAGCGAAGGCCACCGGAGCGAGGGTGGTAAACAACTTCGAGGACCTTTCGCCGTCAGACCTCGGATATGCAGCCCATGTCGAGGAGAGGAAGGTCGAAGAGGACAAGTGGGTCTTCGTCGAGGGGTGTAAGAACCCTAAGGCTGTCACGATCCTAATCAGGGGAGGGACGCAGCGCATCGTCGACGAAGGCGAAAGGTCGCTCCACGACGCCCTCATGGTGACCAAGGATGTCATCGAGAGGCCAGCGGTGGTCGCCGGCGGAGGTGCTGCGGAGGCAGAGGCGGCATCCCAAGTGTTGAAGTGGGCCGACAAGCTCTCCGGAAGGGAACAGCTTGCTGCCCAGAAGTTCGCGGAGGCGCTCGAGTCGATACCCATCGCCCTGGCGCTGAACGCGGGCATGGACCCGATAGACGCCCAGGTGGAGTTCAGGGCAAAGCACGCCACCGAGAACGGCAAGTGGTACGGCATCGAAGCGGCTGACGGCAAGGTGAAGGACATGTACCAGCGCCAGGTGTTCGAGCCTCTAGCCGTAAAGGTGCAAGTCATCAGGTCGGCCACCGAGGCGGCATCGATGATACTGAGGATCGACGATGTCATCGCCGCAGGGAAGACAAAGGCCCCCGCGGGACCGCCCGGAGGAGCGGGTGGCATGGGCGGCGAGGGCGGCGGGGACTTCGACTAGACGAGAAGGCAGCACCTGCGCCTGACCAAGGCTTATTAGCCGAGGGCGGGTCTGAGCGAAGAATTCGTTGAACGGATCCGAGCAGGAGGAGGGCGAGCGGCGACTCGCCGCGATCATGTTCACCGACATGGTCGGTTTCACTGCTCTGGGGCAGGAAGACGAACAACTGGCTTTGCGGCTGCTCGATGAGCAGAGGAGGATCCTCCGCCCCATCATTGCCAAGCACAACGGAAGGGAGGTGAAGACCATAGGAGACGCATTCCTAATTGAGTTCACAAGCTCCCTGGAGGCCGTGAACTGCGCCGGGGAGATTCAGGGCGCGGTAGCCGGGGCGAACCCCGCCGAATCGAAAGGGAAGATCTCGCTCAGAATCGGGATTCACCTGGGGGACGTCATACACAGGGGTGACGACATCGCCGGCGACGCGGTAAACGTCGCGTCCAGGATCGAGCCCCTCGCCCCTCCAGGAGGGATCTGCGTCAGCGCCCATGTGAGGGACAGCGTCCTGAACAAGGCCCCCTACAGGTTCGTCTCACTGGGAACCCCGAAGCTGAAGAACGTGTCCGCGCCCATCGAGGTGTATCAGATATCGGGTTTCGGGCCACAGTTGGAGAGGATCGTCCCAGTTGCTCTGAGTCAGAAGGACAGGATTGCGGTTCTCCCGTTCACCAACATCTCCCTCGACAGGGACGAGGAGTACTTTGCCGATGGGCTGACCGAGGAGCTCATCTCCTCGGTGTCACGGACCCAGGGACTCAGGGTCATCGCAAGAACCTCTGTGATGAAGTACAAGGGAACAAGCAAACCTGTCTCAGAAATCGGCAGGGAGCTGGGGGTCGGGAACGTACTGGAAGGGAGCGTCAGAAGGGCTGGGAACAGGGTCCGCATCAGCGTTCAGCTGGTAGACCCGACAGACGAAGATCTGAAGTGGTCTCAGCAGTACGACAGGGAGATCAGCGACATATTCGCGATCCAGAGCGACATCTCCAACAGAGTCGCGGAGGCGCTGAGGCTGCAGATCCTCGGCGCGCCGGGCCAAGGGACTCACACCCGCAATCCTGAAGCGTACGTCTCCCACCTTCGAGGCAGGCAGTCCTGGAACACAAGGACAGAGGCTGGAATACGGCAGGCAATCGGATTCTTCCAGAAGGCCCTCGCCGAAGATGACACCTTCGCAAGGGCGTATGCGGGCCTGGCCGACTGCTATTCGACCCTCGCCCTCTTGGAGTTCATCCCACCCAACGAGGCGTACCCCAAGGCCAAGGAGGCCGTCGGCAGGGCGCTGTCTCTGGACCCCGTGCTTGCCGAAGCGCACACGTCGCTGGGACTGATCAGGTTCCAGTATGACTGGGACTGGAAAGGGGCCGAGGAGGAGTTCAAAGAGGCCCTGCGAATAAACCCGAGCTACGCTCCCGCCCACCACTTCTTCGCCGACTACCTGAAGGCGATGGGGAGGTTTGACGAGGCACTCGCTGAAATCGAGAAGGCCAGGGAGCTCGACCCGCTGAACCTGGCCATAAACACAGGGGTGGGACACGTGCTGTATCTCTCGAGACAGTACGACATGTCGATAGAGCAGTACAAGAAGGCCGTCGACCTTGACCCGAACTTCACGCTCACTCACATCTGGTTCGGGAGGCCCTACCTGGAGAAGGGGATGTATCCCGAGGCAATATCCGAGCTCGAAACGGCAGTCAGGCTCTCCGGGGAGGGCACTCTCGCCCTGGCCATGCTAGGGCACGGCCTCGCGTCCGGTGGAAGGAGCGAAGACGCCAGGAAGGTACTCGACCAACTCATAGAGCGCTCGAAGACGCGCTACGTGCCTTCGTACTGGATAGCCGTCGTCTACAACGGCTTCAGGGACGAGGAGCAGGTTCTGAAGTGGCTGCAGAGGGCCCACGAAGAGAGATCCAGCTGGCTCGTCTGGTGCAACGTTGAGCCGAGGTTCGACTGGCTCAGAGGTAGCCCCGAGTTCTCTTCCCTGATGGCTGCGATGAAGTTCCCCTGAATCCTTCAACCGTTATATACGCTCAGGGGGACTTTGGCTCTTGATGCAGGCCGAAGAGACCCACGCGACAGCGGAGAGGATCCTCGAGGTCGCGTCCAGGAAGTTCGCAGAGAAGGGTTTCGCCAACGTCTCGGTACGGGACATCTGCAGAGAGACTGGGACCACGCCCCCGGTAATCTACTACTACTTCGGGAGCAAGAAGGGGCTCTTCGATGCGGTGGCTAGGAAGCAGATCTCCATGGGGGACTTCATACGGAAGCTATCCAAGGTGACTGAGTCGAAGGACCCGATGAAGGGTCTCGAGTCGTTCGTCTCGGTCTACCTTTCGTCCTTCCCAGAGCACACCTTCGACGTCGGCCTGTACATGAGGGACTCAGCCACCCTCGACAAGCACAGCGCCCGGATAGTGTCCGAAGATCTCGACAGGATAAGGACCCTGGCCGTCGGGCTCATAGAGAGGTCAATGGCCAAGGGATTGGTGAGAAAGACGGACCCTGACCTCGCAACGGACTGCCTCCTGGGGATGCTCAACAGGGTCATCTTCCAGCACATACACTTCGCCAAGATCTCTGACAGGGAGGCCTACGGACACTTCGTCACCGACTTCTTCATGCGCGCGATGAAGTAGAACCTAGAGCCGGGAGACGACCCGTTCCGGGATTATCTCGATGGAGGTCCTCTCGTCCTTCCGGTAGCGTTCCCGGGCCGCCTTCTTCCCCGCGTCTTCTCCGGTGTACCTGACGGCCAGCGTCTCGATGTCCCTGTTTGCGTCGCTCTCTTCCGCGACTCTTGCCCTTCCGAACAGGATGACGTAGGAGTAGCCGTCGTCTACGGGGAGACAGACCCTGCTGTCCCGCCTGATGTTGAAGCACTTCACCCTGCTCGTCGTCGTGTTGATCAGGATCTTCCCGTCTTCCAGCATGTACCAGTTGGGCGTCACGTGGGGAACCGTCCTTCATCGTGGTGCCGAGCTTCCCGAAGAACTTGCCCTCGAGTCCGGCTCGGCCATGCCGCCTCGGTAGCGTGGGCCTACTTCAACTTCGCAGCGTAGTCCTTCAGCATCCTCCGATACATGCTCCTCGGCGGGAAGCCTATGCTACAGAGGTAGGTCGAAAACTCCACCCTCTTCTTCGGGTCCCTGATTCTCCTCTCTATGTCCCTGATCTCCTGGCCAACTACGGCGTAGTTCGTGGCGTAGCCGGGGAAGCCGCCCTCGTGGGCCGGGAAGAGCTGGTAGTAGACGCTGCTCCTGGGCAGCCCGGTGTAATCGTGGGCCCAGTCGACGAACTCCAGCAGCGTCTTT
>Ga0187780_10002385_pt1 | contig 14155 bp, 10 predicted proteins | sample 1015_Q2_SP10_20__FD_132429 | JGI IMG/M metagenome (GOLD analysis project Ga0187780, IMG submission 132429) | Tropical peat soil microbial communities from peatlands in Department of Meta, Colombia - 1015_Q2_SP10_20_MG | ecosystem: Environmental > Terrestrial > Soil > Wetlands > Peat | place... | reverse complement strand
TTCCAGCGGCCGGGGAGAATTTTCTCCGTGAAGGCGTGCATGGCGCGGAGTTTTTCACCTGGTTCATCGACCAGCGTGGCTTTGCCAAGTGCGATGACGGAACGGTAATTCATCGAGTGATAGAACACAGAGCGCGCGAGCACGAATCCGTCAGTGAGCGTCACGGTGATGCAGACGGGGACTCCAGAGCTAAGGTTGCGGAGCATGCGGCTGGCGGCCGAGCCGTGGAAGTAAAGGGCATCGCCGACGCGGGCAAAGAGCGTGGGAATGACATAGGGTTGGCCATCGACGGAAAAGCCGATATGGCAGATGTAGGCTTCGTCGAGAATCTTGTAAATCGTATCGCGGTCGTACTGGGCGCGCTCCGGCTCGCGAATGACGCGCGTGCGCTCGGTGGGCGTGAAAGTTTCAGGCACGATGCACCTCATTGAGTGGCGAGGCGCTGAGTTGATAGCCGGCGCCAAAGCGGCATGAGTCGAGAGAAACCTAACGAATGGTAGCATGCCGGGAAGAGACGAAAGGGCGCAGCGAAACGGACAGAAAGAGAAATTTGCCGCCAAATTGGACGCGGGAAATTGATAGCCCAAGCACTCAGTGGCTGGGCGGGGCAAGCCCCGCCCCTACAATGCATTGTAGTGGTATGAGAAACTAGCGGCGCAGAGAAAGTGGAGAGATTGAGGCCACAGGGAAATGAGCACACCGGTGATGCAGGGGAAGGAAGTCCAGAAGTTCGATGTCGCGTGGGCACGCAAGCAATTTCCATCGCTGAAATTGCAAGTGAATGGCCATCCCGCGGCGTTTCTGGACGGGCCGGCGGGAACGCAAGTGCCGCGGCAGGTGATGGAGGCGGTCCAGAGTTACTTTTTAACGTCGAATGCAAATACGTGCGGGGCGTTCGAAACGAGCCGGCGAAACGACGCGATGATTGCGTCGGCGCGTGCGGCGATGGCGGACTTTTTTAATTGCGAAGCAAACGAGGCCGTGTTTGGGCAGAACATGACGACGACCACGTTTGCGCTGGCGCGCGCGATTGGGAGAGAGCTGCGGCCTAGCGACGAAATCGTGGTGACCACGCTGGACCACGATGGAAATGTCGCTCCGTGGCGGGCGCTGGAAGAAAAAGGAGTGGTCATCCGGCAAGCGGACATCCGCGAGGATGATTGCACACTGGATTTGGAGGATTTGAAGCGGAAGATTACGCCGAAGACGAAGCTGGTTGCCGTGGGCTACGCTTCGAACATGGTAGGGACGATCAATCCCGTGGCGGAGATTACGAAGCTGGCGCACGCGGCTGGCGCGCTGATGTTTATTGATGCGGTGCATTACGCGCCGCATGGGCTGATCGATGTAAAGGCTCTAGACTGCGATTTTCTGGTGTGCTCACCTTACAAATTTTTCGGACCACACATGGGCACGCTTTATGGAAAGCGCGAGCATCTTCGGCGCTTCAAGCCATACAAGGTGCGGCCAGCAACGGATGCGATTCCGGATTGTTGGGAAACGGGAACACAAGTGCAGGAATTGATCGCGGGGATTGGGGCGACTGTCGATTACATTGCTGAGCTTGGGCGACACTGCGATCCGGGAGTGAAAGGAAGGCGCGAAGCGTTGCAGGCGGCGTATCGCGCGACCGTACCGTACGAGCGGACACTGCTTACAAGATTGCTGGAAGGACTGCAGGCCATTGCGGGAGTGAAGATTTACGGCATTACGGATCCGCGGAGATTTCAGGAGCGCTGCTCGACGGTTTCGCTGCGTATTGGCGAGCATCATCCAACGCAAATTGCAAAATTCCTCGGTGACCGTGGAATCTTCACGTGGGACGGAAATTTCTACGCGATGAATCTTTCGGAGCGCCTCGGCGTTGAATCGAAGGGTGGGGTGCTCCGCATCGGCTTGGTGCATTACAACACAGCGGAAGAAGTGGACCGCCTGCTGGTTAGTCTACGAGAATTTGTGATGCAATGATTCGTTCCGTTTGTGCACGCGCACTACGGGTCAAATCATCTTAATAAGTGAGATCCATGGCGAAGCGACCGAAACCGATTGTATTGACCGTGTTGGATGGATGGGGATACCGAGCGGAGACGAAGGGAAACGCAATCGCGCTGGCGCGCAAGCCTGCGTATGACGAGTTGATGCGGAAATTTCCGAACACGCTGATTCAGACTTCGGGGCCGTTTGTGGGCTTGCCCGAAGGACAGATGGGCAACAGCGAAGTCGGCCACATGAATATCGGCGCGGGGCGCGTGGTGCACATGGACATCACGCGAATCGATTTGATGATCGCCAACAACCAATTGCAAAACGTGCCGCTGTTTCGGCAAGCGATGGAACGAGGACGGCAGCGGCAACTGCATTTCCTGGGGCTGCTGAGCGACGGCGGGGTGCACTCTCACATAAATCATTTGTTTGCGCTGCTGGAGATGGCCAAGCAGCACAAAGTCGAGAAAGTGTTCGTGCATTGCTTCATGGACGGGCGCGACACGCCGCCGAACAGCGGGCGCGATTACGTGCGGCAGTTGCAACAGAAAATGCGGGAACTGGGGATTGGCGAAATTGCGACGCTGGTCGGGCGGTATTACGCAATGGACCGCGACAACCGCTGGGAGCGAATTGAACGCGCGTACCGAGCCGTGGTGCATGGCGATGCACTGCGCCAGAACATGAGTCCTGTAGCTGCACTTCAGGAAAGCTACGAGCGGGGTGTTACGGACGAATTTGTCGAGCCGATTGTGATCACCAAGGAAGTTCGACATGGGCAATCCGCGGTGCCCGTGGGCATGATTCGCGATGATGACGCGGTGATTTTTTACAATTTCCGCGCAGACCGCGCGCGGCAGATGACCAAAGCGCTGGCGGAGCCGGGATTCGACAAATTCACGGATGAAAAGCGGCCGCACAATCTCTTTTACGTGGCGATGACGCAGTATGAAAAAACGTGGCCGTGGCTGAAGTACGTGCTGGCACCGGAAAAACTCGAGCACATCCTGGCGCAAGTGTTCGCTGATTTGCAGTACAAGAATTTGCGCACGGCAGAAACGGAAAAGTACGCGCACGTGACGTATTTTTTCAACGGGGGCGTGGAAAAACCGTTCGGCGGGGAAGAGCGCATCCTGGTGCCGTCACCGAAAGTGGCGACATACGATTTGAAGCCGGAAATGTCCGCTGCGGGAATCACTGATACGGTGGTGAAAGCGATCGAGAAAGGCGAGTTCGACGCGATTATCATGAATTATGCAAATGCGGACATGGTGGGGCATTCCGGCAAGCTAGAAGCGGCGATTAAAGCGGTGGAAGCCGTGGACGAGGGGCTGGGGCGAATTTATCAAGCGCTGAAGCCACGCGGCGGTGCGTGGATTATCACGGCGGACCACGGCAACGCCGAGACGATGATCGATCCAGTGACCGGAGGGCCGCACACGTATCACACGACGAATCCGGTGCCGCTGATTTTGGTGAGCGAAGAGGAGCGAGTGCAATTGAAACCGGGCGGATCGTTGCGAGACATCGCACCAACGATGCTTGGGATTCTGGGGCAGCCGAGGCCAGCGGACATGACAGGGACGGATTTGCGGATACAATCGAAGTAGAGTGTGGCTTGGGAGATTTTTATGTTTCGCATAGCGGACAGGCGCAAGCCAGAACAACAACCGCTGCGAGTCGCCAGCACGGTGACGATACCGGGAACGAAAGCCGGCGCGATCGTGTCGATAGGGATGGTTGTGATTTGCTGGTTTGCACTGCCGATGGCGCGGCCGTTTATTCTGGGCACTGCCGGCGTTGGCTTAATCGTTGGCTTGCTCCTCTGGTGGTGGCACAACCGATCTGACAAATGATTCGCACCACGCCTGAGCAAACAAAACTGGTGATTTGCGTGTGGCATCCGTTCACGGAGTGGCGGCCGAAGCCGCTCATGGCGGAAGCGATTCGAAAGCGATGGCCGGAAATGCGCGTGGTGCATTTGCCGAACTACGACAAGCTTCCCGAAGAATTGCCGGATACAGATATTTTTGTGGGCTATTCGCTGCGAGCGAAGCAGTTGAAAGATGCAAGAAAATTGAAGTGGATTCATTCGACGGCCGCGGGAGTGGCGCAACTCATGTATCCGGAGCTGCGCGACTCAAGAATTCTGGTGACGAATCCGAGCGGCGTGTTCTCCGTGCCGATGGCGGAGCACACCATGGGCTTGCTGCTGGCGCTGGCGCGGAATTTTCCGGATTCGGTGCGGCAACAGGACCGGGCCCACTGGTCGCAGCAGGATTTGTGGGACAAGCCGCAACATTTGACGGAATTGAATGGCCAAGTGCTGCTGATTGTGGGCTACGGTTCGATTGGGCGGGAAGTAGCGAAGCGCGCGAAAGCGTTCGAAATGCGGGTGTGGGGAGTGACGCGGTCCGGCGAAGGAGATGGTGCGCATGTGGAGAAAATGTTTTCCGTGGCGCAATTGCACGAAGCGCTACTAGAAGCGGATTACGTGCTGATTTGCGCGCCGGAAACGACAGAGACGAAGCATCTCATTGGCGCAGCGGAAATCGCGAAGATGAAGCGTGGGGCGCGGCTGATCAATGTGGGACGAGGTTCGTTGCTGGACGAAGCGGCGATGATCCGCGCACTAGGGTCAGGGGTGCTTGGCGGCGCGGCGCTGGACGTGGCCCAGACGGAGCCGCTGCCTCCGGAAAGCCCACTGTGGCACGCATCGAATCTCTTCATTACGCCGCACACCAGCGCGGTGAGTGATCGTTTGTGGATCCGGCAAACGGAGCTGCTCGTCGAATTGCTGGAGCGATGGTTTGACGGGCGTGAGCTATTCAATCGCGTAGATTTTGCGCGAGGCTACTAAGTCGAAAGCGCGAAACTCGAAATACGAAACTGGACCGCCTTGAACGAATTTCGAGTTTCCATTTTCGAATTTTGTATTTCGAAGTCTCTTAGTCGCCAACGCCGGCTTTGGTGGCCTGATAGCCTTCGCGGGCGTACACCTGATACTTCTGCTTTTTGCCTTTCTGGTCGACAACGGTCAGCGGGCCGCCATCGGGCGCGACCAACTCAACTTTCACTTTGTGAAATTTGCCGTCTTTCGCCCCGCTCGACGGACTGAAAGAAAGACTGTACTGATGACGCAGGAAGGCCGCAACGTTGCGGAATACGTCGGGCATTTCGCCGTCGAATTGCGGAAACCAAGCGAAGCCGCCTGTTTCGGCCGCGAAGGTCTTGAGCTGATTTTCGGCCTGCAGCAAATTCAAGCCCTGCAAGCCGCCACGTACGGTGTTCGCGTAGACTTGTCCGAGGCCGATGCAAAAAATTGTCACGTCACTGCCGCGAAGCGCTTTCATGGTTTGATCGAGGGTGTGCTTCGAGAAGGTGTCGATGCCGCTAGCAACTAAAATGATGGACTTCTTGCCCTTGACGTCTTTCAGGCGATCCGTGGTCTCGAGCAGCGCGTCAAAGACGTTTGATTCACTAAACCCAGGGAAATAGAGATGATTGAGTCCCTGTAAAACCTCGTCTTTGTTTTGTGTGAAGTCCACTTCGACACGGGTTTTCATGTCAAAAGTTTCCAGCGCCACCCAATCTTTCTGCTGGAGCTGCGGGAAAAGCGCCGTGGACCAATACCTTGCATAGCCAGCATATATCCCGTAGCCGCGACTACTGAATTCGATTAGCAGCACTGTCGTAATTGGGGCCTCGGTCGGAGCGAAATTGGTAATGGCTTGGGGCACGCCATCATCGAAGACGCGAAAGTTTTCCTTTCTTAGGCCGGTGAGAAGATCGCCGTGCTGCGTGGTGGCGACCACATCCATGGTGACGACGGGAACGTCCACGGTGATGCTCACGCCAGCCTGCGGCGCTTCCTGCGCGGGCTTGGCAGCTTGCGGCGCTTGGGGATTCTGCTGTTGCTGCTGCGGAGGCGGGGCGCTCCCCTGCGGGCCCGTGGGCGCTTGGGCAAAGGCGGTCTGCTCCGCGAGCGGCAAGACCAAAATAGCAGCGGCAGCAAGCAGCACTATCGAGCGATTTGCAGTCATCATGCACCCCTTGTCGTAAGTCAAAGCGCCGAACCTGGCCATGTTTTCATTTTCCCCTAACGCTGTGGCAACAAGCCAGCGGTTGAGTTTACGCAACGCGCCTGGAATGCCGGCGCTGGGCCCCCCACACCTGCATGTTAGTATGAAGCACATTCCAAGGAAAACGTTAGCTGGACCAGCCGGGCTGCGGTCATCTTGACGAGGAGGAAGGATTCGTGAATTGCAAGCGATTCGTACTGATTTTGGCGGGGGCTCCCGCATTGGTGCTGGCCATCCATGTGCCCGTTGCGGCACAGGGAATTCCGCAACCAGAACCCGTGGCTCAGACCGCCGCTTCACAATTGGGAAATGTTTCCGCGGTCGCAAAAGAAGCCGAGGGCTGGCTTGCGGAATTAATCAAGATCAACACCTCGAATCCTCCGGGAAATGAGGAAGCGGCTGCCAAGTACATCGCGGGAGTTTTGGAAAAAGAGGGAGTCAAGCTGGAACTGTTGGAAGTGGGGCCGGGCCGGAGCGCACTGGTAGCGCGGTTGCGCAGCGCGGCGGTGGCGGATCCCGCGAAAGCGCTGCTACTAGTGGCGCACCTGGACACAGTTCCCGTCGACAAATCGCATTGGACGGTGGATCCGTTTGGCGGGGTAATCAAGGACGGATATCTGTACGGCCGCGGCGCCATCGATGACAAAGGCATGGTAGCGGCGAATCTGGCGGTGTTTGTCGCGCTGAAGAGGTCCGGCGCGCGCCTGAACCGCGATGTTATTTTCCTGGCAAGCACAGATGAAGAACCGAGCGCCGAGGCCAGCATCAAAACGCTGATCGCGAAATACTGGGACAAGTTCGCCGCAGGCTACGCCATCAACGAAGGCGGCAACGTGTTTCTGAAAAACGGCAAAGTGCAATACATCGGCGTACAGGCCACAGAGAAAGTTGCCGCGAACATTGCCGTGATCGCGCGCGGAACTTCCGGTCACGCCTCGCAGCCGACGAAAGACAATCCCGTTGTCCACCTCGCCGCGGCCATCGCCAAAGTCGGGGCGTACTCCCCTCCCGTGCATTTCACGTCGATTGTCCGCCGCTACTTCGAAGGTTTGGCGCCACTCGAAGACGATGAGATTGGGAAATGGATTCGTTCGATGGAAACTTCCGATCGCGGCGAGCATGCGCAGCGCGTAGTGTCCGAAGCGAACCCGCTTTGGAACTCCATTATGCGGGACACCATTGCGCCGACGGTGATGAACGCAGGAGTGGCGAATAATGTGATTCCCCCCGAGGCGCGCGCAAATCTGAACGTGCGGCTGTTGCCGGGAGACACGATCGACACAGTGTTGAGCGATTTGAGCAAGCTGATCAACGACCCGGCGGTGACGCTTGAAGTAAAGCCCAATGCGGGGCTGGCTGCGCCGCCTTCTTCGCTCGAGTCCGATTTCTACAACATCATTTGCAAAGTATCGACGCAGGAGTTTGGCGCGCCGTCGCTGCCGTTCATGTCCACCTGGCTAACGGATTCCGCACAGTTGCGGCTCCACAATGTCCAGGCTTATGGCCTGGTGCCGTTTCCGCTGTCACAAGAAGACTTGCGGCGCATGCACGGCGACGACGAGCGGATCCTGCTATCGTCGTTCGACAAAGGGGTAGATGTGCTGGCCAAAATCGTGGCCGAATTCTCGGTCACCCATTGATACCGCAAAGAACCGATAGTAAGAATTTAAAAGGACACTCGCACTTACCCTCTATTCGGTGAAGAATAGGGAGCTGGGATTCCAGCTGGTTCTGGAAAAACACATGGCATTTCGGCACTCCAAGATTGTGTGCACGATCGGGCCAGCGAGCCGCTCGCCGCGGATGATCGACCGCCTGTTCAATGCAGGGATGGACGTCGCGCGGCTGAATTTTTCGCACGGCGCACCGGAAGAGCACGCCCAGAGCGTCGCCATGATTCGCGCAGCGTCGGGGAAATTTGAAAAACCCGTGGCGATTCTGGCTGACTTGCAAGGACCAAAAATCCGCACGGGAGCGCTGGCAGGCGGCGGGCCGGTGGTGCTTCGCGCGGGACAGCGTTTTGTGATTACCACCGCAAAGGTGTTGGGCGATTCCACGCGCGTGAACACCACCTTCACGCCACTGCCGCGGGAAGTGCACCGTGGCGACCGCATCCTGCTTTCCGATGGGCTGATTGAGCTGCGCGTGGAACAGGCGCGTGACGGCCAGGTGATTTGCGAAGTTGAAAACGGAGGGGCGCTCGGCGAACACAAAGGCATCAATCTGCCCGGGATCAAATTGCGCGTTCCTGCGCTGACGCCGAAGGACCGCGAGGATCTAAGGTTTGCTCTGAAACACGGCGCTAATTACATCGCGGTAAGTTTTGTGCGGCGTCCAGAAGACATTCTGTTGGCGAAGCAATTGATTCGGCGTGCGGGAAAGGATACGCCAGTCATCGCCAAGCTGGAAAAGCCTGAGGCTATCGAAAATCTCGACGAGATTTTGCGGGTTTCGGACGGGGTGATGGTGGCGCGGGGTGATTTGGGCGTGGAGATGAGTCCCGAACGCGTGCCCGTAGTGCAAAAAACCATCATCGCCCGTGCGCGAGAATTCCGCCGCCCCGTGATTACCGCGACGCAGATGCTCGAATCGATGACGGAAAATCCGCGGCCCACGCGCGCGGAGGCTTCCGACGTTGCGAATGCGATTTTCGACGGTTCGGATGCGGTGATGCTTTCAGCGGAAACGGCCACGGGAAAATATCCCGCCGAAGCGGTCAGCATGATGGCGCGCATCATCGAGGAAGCCGAAGCGAGTATCCACGAATTCCACCGGCCTGCGCCGCATGAGAAGCTAAGAGTCGCGGAAACGGTTGCGGAGCTGGTATGTCATGCTTCGCGCGAGCTGAACATGAAGGTGATAGCGGTGTTCACGCATAGTGGATTCACCGCACGCTTGATTTCGCGCTACCGGCCGCTTGTGCCAATTGTGGCGTTTTCTCCCGAACAGGAAACGCGCCGGCGCATGGCGCTCATTTGGGGCGTCAATCCGAGACATATTAAAGATGTGAGGAAGGTGGACGGGCTAGCGCGTGTCGCCGAAAAGCGTTTGCTGGAAGAACGACTGGTGAACAAAGGCGACGTGATTGGAATCGTCGCGGGAACGCCAATGGGCATTCGCGGCACGACGAACTTCATGAAGTTTCACGTGATCGGCGGGCCCGCGTAAGACGCGTGCGATTCTCTTAACCCACGCCAACAACGATAAGATGCCCGATCGCATGGGTAAACATAGCCGCTTCAAACCCGTAGCGGCTATACAGCCATCCGGTTAGAGTTGCGAAAAGAAAGTTGGCCGCAAGGACGAACAGGGTAACTGCAGGTCCCCCCACTTGCCCAGCATGAAAAATCGCCACAAACACAAAGCTGCTAAGAAGGATGGAGAGCCAAGTTCTCCGGAAGAGAACCTGGAACCCGCTCATCGCGAAGAGGTGAGTCAATACTTCCGTAACGGTAGCCGCGAAAAACAGACTGAGACAGCGTGCCGAAAGGCTCCCAGGGTTTCGCGGAATCGGCAGCGCGTGCACCAGCAAAGCGATGCCCCCGCCCGCCATCAATCCAGCGAGCATGGAAACGGAAAGAAGACGGATCCATATAGGCGGCGCGGTGAGTGTGCCGCTCTCCCAGTTTCGCAAGAGGGGCATGGGCAGAGCTGCACGATCGGCGAGCTTCAGGCCCGCCCAAGCGGAAAGGCCGCCGATGAGTCCCGACGCCAAGGTCAATAAAAGGGCCAGAAAATACGGGGAGTACTGCTCACTGGCATGCGTCCTCAGGCTTGCAGAGAGGAAAGGCACAAACAGCAATCCGCCAGCGGAACAGAGGAAGACGAGGAGCAGAAGACGCCGGTGGACTGGCAAGTTCAGTTGACCCAGTTATCAGGGCGCGAAGGCGGTTCTTTCCGGTGTTTGCTCAAGTAAACCTCAAAGCGCTTGCGATTGCGCCTGTGCTGCCAATCCGAAACCGTGTTGCGCACGCCATACAGAAACGAACCGCGCCGCAAATATAGGTAGCCCACGAGCATTCCGCCGAGATGGCAAATGTGGCTCACGCTGTCATCGCCGAGTCCGAACGTTCCCAGGAACGTCAATGCGGCCATGATCATGACAACGGTGCGCATGCTGATCGCCACGGGAAACGGGAGCACGTAGACTCGCCGGTCCGGAAAGAGAATTGCGCAAGCCATCAAAATTCCGAAAATGGCGCCGGAAGCACCGATGGTTGGCACATAGGAAAAGCCGTGGCCGAAGAAGAACGGCACCGTTTTCACGATGACGTTGAGGATTCCAGCACCCACGCCGGTGAGAAAGTAATAGCGCAGGAACCGATTCCTTCCCCATACCAGCTCGAGTTCTCTGCCGAACATCCACAGCATGAACATGTTCGTGAGGATGTGCCAGATGGAGCTGACGTCGTGCAGGAAGAGGTAGGTAAACGGCTGCCAAAAGCGAAGCAGCGGCACGACGCCGGCAGGGACCAGGCCGAACCACTTGAGAAGCACCGTGTAGGCAGAAGGCCCCGCATAGTAGTGCAACAGCGCCTCGAAAATAAACACCGCAAAATTCGCAACGAGGAGAAGCTTGACGCCGGGAGTGATGTAGAAGTCGAAGCTAACCCGGTAGCTTCTGATGTTCGGACGGGAGCCCATGGGGGAAGTGTAAGGCGTCGAAACGCATCCGTCAAAGGAGTCAGCTCAGGAAGGTTCGGAACGGGCTGGCTGAATGGAAATAGTGGCCGCGCCGAGAGAAAGCCAGGCTATTTGTAACGAGCTTTATGGTGCGCTTCCGCTTTCGAGAGGGGGAACTGGCTCCCGCTCACCGTGCAGGCGGCGCAGCTAGAGCTCGATGAACAAGTCATGAGCGAAGTTTATTTGTGGGCGCTGGAACGCGCCGACGAAATCATGAGCGCTGCCTGAGCGCGGCCGCACTTCCGAGGAAAAGCCGAACTTCTGCTCACAAGGATTCGAGTACGAGCTTCAGGTAGTTCCAGAATTTTTCCACGGTAGAGATCTGCACCCGCTCATTCGGACTGTGAGGATCCACAATGGTCGGGCCGAAAGAGATCATCTGCATGCCGGGATACTTCTCGCCAATGACGCCACACTCCAAACCAGCGTGTATGGCCATAAGCTTTGCAGGTTGCCTGAAGAGTTTCTGGTACGCCGCCTGAAGCTTCTGGACAAGATCGCTGGTTGGCTCAGGTTTCCAGCCGGGGTAGCTGCCTTCGTGTTCCGTTTCAAAACCCGCCAAGCGGCAGACCGTGGCAACCATGCGGGCGGCAGACTGCTTGCTGGTCGCAATAGCGCTTCGTTGGCTGGTGACAATCTCGACCAAATTCCCCTTGGTATTGACGGTCGCCAGGTTCGTGGACGTCTGGACCAGGCCGGGAACGTCCGGGCTCATTGCCAAAACGCCATGGGGCAGGCTCGCCAGCAAAGCCGCTGTATTTTTCGCGTCCGCAGCATCCAGCACCATTGTGGGGCGCTCGGCATTTTCGACCATAATCTGAAGTCCGGAATCGAACCCACCCAATTCGGCTTTGGATGAAGCTTCGGAAGAGGCAACCAGCGATTTCAGTTCACTTTCGCGAGAAGTTGGGAGCACTACTAAGGCCACAGCTTCGCGCGGGATTGCATTGTGCGCGCTGCCGCCATTAACCGCTGCGAGTTCGACCGGGAGCCGGTCGAGCAGGTCCAGAAGGGCCGCGCCCATGATCCGCAGAGCATTGCCGCGGCCTTGGTGGATATCTACGCCAGAGTGGCCTCCCCTTAAGCCAGTCACCTTGATGCGCCAGGCTGATCCCGCGCCCGCAGGAACAAGCTTGCATTTACGCCGGGCAAACGTGTTGACCCCACCAGCACAACCGATATACAGGATTCCTTCCTCCTCAGAGTCGAGGTTGAGGAAATACTTGGACTTCAGCACGCCAGCCGGAAATTGCGATGCGCCAGTGAGACCAGTCTCCTCGTCAATGGTGAAAGCAAACTCGAGGGGGCCATGCGCGATGTCATTGCTTTCCATAACTGCGAGCGCGGCACACACGCCAACGCCGTTATCCGAGCCGAGGGTCGTGCCGTCTGCCTTCAGCCAATCCCCATCTCTTATGACCTTAATGGGATCGCGATCGAAGTCATGAACAGTCGTCTCGTTTTTTTCGCAAACCATGTCGAGGTGGCCTTGTAAGACGGTTATCGGCGCTCTCTCGCGTCCCGGCCGGGCGGGTTTGCGGACCACCAAATTGCCAACTTGGTCCTGCGAGGATTCTAGGCCCAGCTTCGTGGCCACGCTCCTTACGTAATCCCGTGCTGCGGCCTCTTTTGTCGAGGCGCGAGGGATGGCCGCCAATCGATCAAAATGCTTCCATAGGTTTTCAGGTTTTAAGTTTGTGAGTGCAGGCATCATAGCAAGCTCCATAGTACTGAACAGGGTTCATTTTCGATCAAATGAAACCAGCCTCATTCTAACTCCATCACACTTGTGCGCGACAGTGCAGCACCGGCCGGGAACTGTCGGCATTTCCAGGACGTGGCTGATTTACCATAACAGCGCCGTGCTTGCGAACCAAGGAAGGGGCGTGCTAGTGTTCGCGGTGTCCTTTCGAGTTAATCACCAGACAATGTAGTTGCGAGGTTCACGCATGGACACGCAATCTTCTGCTTCGCCTGGTCCGAAGAAGTACCAGCCTTATGTTCCAGCAAATATGGAAATGAAGGAGTTCACATTCCGGGCCGTGCTCATCGGTCTGGTGATGACGGCGATTCTCGGCTCAGCCAATGCGTATCTGGGGCTCAAGGCCGGAATGACGATCGCCGCGACTTATCCGGCCGCGGTAATCGGCATGGCGCTGCTGCGGCTCATGAAAGGCTCGCTGCTGGAAGAAAACATCGCGCGAACGGTGGGCTCGATCGGCGAGTCGGTGGCGGCGGGGGCGGTGTTCACGATACCCGCATTTGTGATGGCAGGATTGTGGAGCGGGCTCACCCGCGAACGGTATTGGAATTCCGTGGCGCTCATGGTGATTGGCGGAACGCTGGGAATTCTTTTCGTGACGCTGTTGCGGCGGGTGATGGTTGAGGACCCTGATCTTCCCTATCCCGAGTCAGTGGCGGCGTCGGAGATTCATAAAGCCGGACAGCGCGGGGCCAAGGCGGCGAAGATTCTGTTTGCCAACATGGGATTCGGCGCCCTTATGTTCCTGTTGGGCGCGGTCAACGTGTTTTCGCCAAGCAACACGTTTCGCGTGAACATTAGCGCGCTGGGCAAGAAGCTGCTGCTGCGCACGAGCACGAATCCAAACGTCACGACAACTGTTACCGGCGGTACTACATTTTTCACCGCGCCGGACATCAGCCCGGCGTACTTGGGCGTGGGATACATCATTGGTCCGCGGTTGGCGTCATTGAATTTCGCGGGCGGCGTGCTGGCTTGGGGACTGCTGGTGCCGCTACTCACGTTTATCGTCGGGCCGTACATTCAGGCGGCTCAGCCAGGCGGACAGACACTCTCGTGGACTCTGCTGGCCGGAGCAATCTACTACTCCATCGTGCGTCCCATCGCGGTGGGGGGAATGCTGGTCGGCGCGACTTACACATTGTTCAAGATGCGCAAGCAGCTTGCGGCGGGCATGGGGCGAGCAATTTCGGACCTGAAGAAGTCGGCGGCTGCGCATGTAACGACCGATCGCACGGAGCGCGATCTGCCAGCCAAGGCCATCTTTGGCGGAGTAGGCCTCGTGTTCATCGCCATGATCCTTTTGTACTACCACTTCATCAGCGGCGCTGGAACTCTTTCGGGCTCCAAGATTCTTTCGGGGGCGCTCGTTGGCGCAATCGTGATGGTCATCATCGGATTCTTCTTCGCGGCGGTTTCCGGAAATTTGGTCGGCATGATTGGGTCTTCCAACAATCCTGTGTCGGGACTTACGCTGTGTACTTTGGTAATCGCAGCTTTGCTGATGGTCGCTCTGGGAGTTTCCGGCACCGGCGGGGTAGCGGCCGTGCTTGGCGTGGCCGCGGTGATCTGTGTGTCCTCGGCCGTCGCCGGCGAAATGCTGCAAGACTTGAAGGTCGGATATATTCTCGGCGGCACCCCTTCG